>Ga0187814_10000632_pt1 | contig 12257 bp, 7 predicted proteins | sample NC_S_4_FD_132450 | JGI IMG/M metagenome (GOLD analysis project Ga0187814, IMG submission 132450) | Wetland sediment microbial communities from Neuse River Estuary, North Carolina, USA - ASW-S_4 | ecosystem: Environmental > Aquatic > Freshwater > Wetlands > Sediment | place: USA: North Carolina... | reverse complement strand
TAGCCGCGATCGAGTTCACGCTGAGGGCGGTGCCGCGCTGGTTGGCCGGGAACGCGTCGGTGACGATGGCGGCGGCGTTCGCGAACAAGAACGCGCCGCCGATACCCTGCACGACCCGCCAGATGATCAGCCACAACGCGCCGTCGCTGCCGTGCATCCAGGTCACGGTCAGGAAGATGGACGCGATGCTGAAGACCGCGAAGCCCAGGGTGTACATCCGCACCCGGCCGAACATGTCGCCAAGCCGGCCGAACGACACCACCAGCACCGCGGACACCACCAGGAAGCCCATGAACATCCACAGCAGGTAGCTGGTGTTACCGGGGCTCAGCGGGTTCAGCCCGATGCCGTGGAAGATGTCCGGCAGCGCGATCAGCACGATCGACTGGTTGATCGTCGCCATCAGCATGCCAAGCGTCGTGTTAGACAGCGCGATCCACTTGTAGTGCGGTCCGAGCGCACGGCCTGCCTGCACTGGCGCGCCTGCCGCGTCAGAATTAACCGTCATGGGCGGACATGCTCCCCACCTAGGACCTGGGTACTTGCTAATCCTCAACTAACAATGACAGACCAGACCACATCCGCACCCCCTAAGCCCAAGCGGTGATTTTCACGCTGGCGCCTCCACCGCGTGCCACATCGGCTCCGTCCGCTCGGCTAGGCCTGGCGATGACGACCACAAGCCCGGCTTCCGAGCCCACGACAACAAGCTGAGGGGCCTAAGACCAGGCGGTGTCGCCTGCCTGCTGCGATGCCGGGCAGATGAGGTCTAGGGAATCAGGGCTGTTTTCGCACGGCGGCCACCGCGGGTAACGGCCTGCCAGGAGCACATCACCCACAGCTCAAGACCAGCTGAGCGACCCACCCCGCCGTGCCGGATGCCCGTCGGCCGGGTCTAGCCAACCCTTCACACACAGTGACGAACAGATAGATCACGTAGATTTGAATTACACGTCCCTGCCGATTATGAGAACCCGCTGGCTGACAGGATTGCGTGGCGCAGCTGAGCACAGATCATCCATTCCGGAGCTAGGGTCGTGGCGGGCGCGTCACGCGTTGGTTTTTAGCGGGATCGTGGTGTTCTGGCGGCCGATCAGCGGGATGCGGCCGACCGCGCCGCGGGCCGTGACGAGGGCGCGGAGGGTCAGCTGGACAGGAATGTCGGAACCGGAGGCGGGAACGGCGGCAAGCAGCCGCAACGGACGGTCCACTTTCAGCGGTTCTTCGCCGACGGCGGTGAAGTCCCACATCGCATAGCCGAAGTCGATACCGGACACGGAGATCTTGGGGAAGTAGACGTCCTGCTCGGTCCCTCGCTCTGCGGACAGTTCGGGGTGCACGGGAAGCGCGGCGATGTCGAACTTCAACCCGCCTGAGTAGCTGGTGCTGATCTTCACCGGGTGCTCGCTAACCTCGTCGCGCGGGCTCAGGTCCGTGACGTACGCCCCGTCGGTTTCCGACAGGTTCAAGGTGACGCGGACCCAGCGGAACCGGCACTCCGGATGGGCATGGGCCACGCAGCGCAGCGGGAAATCAAGCACTTGCGTACCAGGCGCCGGGCCGTCGTGCCGGGTCGCCGGATCACAACGGATAGCAAGGCGGTTGGCTCTGGCCAGCACGCGGATCTCCTGATCGACGCCTATCGCGCCGCCGCGTTCGGTGTGCTCGTCGATCTCCAGTACAGGCTCCGCCCATGCCTGGTCCGATCCAGTCATCTAGCTCACCTCCACGAGCCGACGAGAGCGAAGCTGCCCCAATGGTAGAGGTGGTCGTACCGGGGATCCTGGCGAACGGTGCGAACAGCGCGCTGTAGTGCTTCGGCGGCCGAGACGCTCGGGTCACGCGCGGCATCGTGAAAACGGCACAGCAGCTCCCTGGTAGACGCGTCACTGACTTGCCATTGGCTGGCGAGGACACTGCGCACGCCGCTGAGCAGCAGGGCGCGGATCAGCCCGACCGCCTCGTCACCGGGCCGCAGCTCGCTTACGCCGGTATCGCAGCCGCTCAGCACCGCGAGCCGGGCGGTGCACGGCTGTCCGAGCATGTCCCCGGCACGCAGCACGTCGGTGCCGGCCAGGTCCAGACCAGAGGCGAACCCGTCGGCGGTAGACAGCTCGCCGTGGCCTGCGAAGTGCACCGCGGTCTGGCTGCGGAAGGCGTCCATCAGCCTCTTCCTCGTGACGTCGCCGCCCAGCAACGGGTTCACACCAAGCAGGGTAGAGACGGTGACCGCCTCCTCGCGGGCAGCTGGCAGGTCACCGCGCGAGTCGCCGAACACGGCCACCGTCCCGCCCATGAACCCTGGTCCGCCGCCGCGCAGTGTGTGCCGCAGTACCGCGGACGCCGGGGCGTAGCACACGGGATTGCGCTCGATGAGCGGCTCACCGTTCAGCGGAAGGGTGTGGAGCGGCAAGTCGTGCAGCACGCCGTAGGGCACGAGGTAGATAACGTCGCCGGACGCTGCCCACTCGGCGAGCGGTGCGAGCAGCGGGGCGAAACGGTTCCACTGGCGCAGTCCGGCGGGGCCAAAATCCTCCATCATCATGCGGACGCCGCCTGGCTGGCGGAAGGTAGACGCCGCGAACCGGCGCAGCGCGCCGTGATCGAGCGGTACGTATGCTTCGCGGGGCGCGTCCCAGTCGGCGCGCGCGCCGAATACCACCGTGCGTTGCGGCGTGCACAGGTACTCGGCGACGACGACTCGCTTCTGGCCGGCGGCATCCTCGGCGGCCAGCAGGTCGCGGACCTCTACGTAGCCTGGCGGCTCGGATCGCCGTACCGCGGGCCGCTTGCCGGTGCCAGCGTCGCTAAGCCCGTCCAGCAGGGCCCGGCCCTTCATCCGTTCCAGCCACCGCCACGCCTCGGCCGCTTCCGCGCAGGCGTCCCATGCGAGCCCGAACCCCTCGCCGTAAAACGTCTGCTTGTCGACGGAGAACGCCATCCACACCTGCTGCTGGCGGGCGGCGTCCCCGCTTTCCGATGATTCGCGCAGCTGGTCGATGAGCCCGGACGCCTCTTCCATCAGGCGGCTGGCCCGGTCCAGCCGCGCTGCGCGCTCCGCGTCATCCGTCCCGGGCCAGCGCGCCGCCTCAATGTCGCACAACGCCCGGTAGAAGCCCGTCTGCCATACGAACGCCGACACGCTCACCCGCCGGAACAGCTCTTGTGCCTCCGTGAACAGCCGCGCCGCCTGGTCGTAGGCCGCCGTGCCGGACCGGCGCGCCGCCTGAATCAGGGCCAGTCCCTGGTAGGACAAGATGAACGCTAGGTCGGGCAGCAGACCCAGCCTGCGCGCGACGGACTCCGCCTTCGTCAGCCACATGCCGACTTGCGGCCAGTTGGTATCGAAGAACGCGGCCTGGCCGCGGTACTGGTACAGCTTGGCCAGCTCGCCGCTGGCCGCCAGCGTCCGCTGCCCGGCCAGCAGCCGTTCTGCCGTCTCAAACTCGACGATGGCGTCGTCGTGCAGGAACGGCCTGTCCTGTGCGCGCATCCGCTGGGTGACCATGGTCCAGGCGAGCTGGCCGCGGTACCTGGCCTCCTCAGCGGGTGATTCGGCCGCGCGGGCCACGCTGGCGGCGGTGCGGAGCAGGTCAAGCACCCGCGCGTCGTCATCGCCCATGAGCAGCGTGGCAAGGACCGTCAGCGCCTCGCCTAGCACCAGGTTCGTCCCGCTCGCGGTCAGGTCGGCGATGACGTCTTCGAGCAGCCGCCTGGCCTCGGCCCGCATCCCGACGGCGTTGGCTGACGTGGCGAGCATCAGCCGGGAGGCCGCCTGCATACCGCGGGAGCCACTGGCGAGCCCGGTCAGCAGTGCCCGCGCCCGCGCCACGTCACCGGAGCGGAACGCCTGGTTCGCGCTGTCGAGCACGCGCACCTCGGCGGCGAGGGCGAAGCCCAGCCCGGGTGCCAGCCGCGCGGCATGCTGCCCCGCCTCCCGGCCGTCCTCCTCCTCGCCATGCACGGTGTACCAGAGCCGCAGCGTGGACCAGACCTGTAGTTCCGATGACGGCGCGGCGGCGGCGGCGAACCCCGCGGCGGCGCCCCGCGCAAGCTCGACCCCAACCAGGTTCCCGTACTCGAGCAACAGCCGTGCCACGGCCCAGTGCACCAGCACACCGCCGAAGGCGTGGCCGCCCTCGGCGAAGGCGGCCGCGAGCTCATCGAACCGGGAGAGCACGCGCGCCTGGTCGCGGTCACCAGCTCCGTCCAGCAGCGCGCGCAGCTCGAACTCGGCCAGCGCCAGCTCGGCGTGCGCCCTGGGAATGATCAGGCCGCAGACGCCCGCCTCACGGCTCGCGCGCGCGTAGAGCTCCCGGGCTGTCTCCCGGTCGGCTGCCAGCCCGTCGGCGGCGAAAGCTGCCGCCCGGCGCAGCGTCGCGAGTGCCTCGCGCGGCTGCCCAGCCGAGCCGTAGCCGTCTGCCGCGACCACCATGGCGGACACCAGTTCGCCACGGCGCCCCGGCCCCATGCCGCTCAGCACAAACCGCATCACCGCAGCGCGGGAGCGCAAATCAACGGCCAGTGCCCTGACGGCCGGGTCGTCCTCGCCCCGGTCCACGGACTCGTCACACAGAACCAAGAACGTGGCGACCCGCTCCGCGAACGGCTGATCGTTTTCCCGGTACAGGTCCAGAAAGCCGGCCCACAACCGCAGCGCCGTTGTCGCGACGACCGCGGGCGGCGCGCCTCGTAGCAGGTCCGCCGCAGTCCGCATGTATCCCTGGTCGGCGCGGCACCGGACGGCGGCCAGCACATCCTTTGCGTCTCGCGGCTGGCTGGTCGCGGCCAGGAGTTCCGCGTACCGGCCCTGCTCGAGTAGGTCAGCCGCTTTCGCCGCCAGCTCCACGCGAGCAGAATAACCCGCTAAGTAGGCACAGGCATTCGATCCGGCCATGCCAGTACGCCTGAGTCCGAGCCCGCAACGCGGCCACTCTCCGATGAGAGCCTCTCCCCGGAGAGTAAGCATTGGGCGCGGTGACCGCTTCGTGAACGACTTTGCTAGCCGCCCTCTCCACCCACTCGTACACGCGCATAATGCCCGGATCTGGATGTAACCCTAACCCGATCTCTTTGGCACCAATTCGCGCAGGCGGTTCTCGTGCACATTGAGGTCGCGGTCAGTGACCGCCTCGCGGCCATCGTCACGGGCGGCCGCCGGACGGAGCTGCTAGCCGATGCGGGTGTTAGCGGGCGGCGCCGGCGATATAAGCGGCGACAATGTAGGTAGCAGGGCGGTGGCATGAGACTCAATAGTTTAGCCGGGGACGCCGGACGTGGGCGGCCGGGGAATGGTCCAGGAGCTCTTCTTCGACGGCGTACTTGTAGAACCCGGCGATGGTGGACAGCCGGCGGGTGACGGTGGCGCGGGCGCGGCCTCTGCCTTCCAGTTCGCGGGCGAAGCCTTCGATGTCGGCGCGGCGGACGGCGAACAGCGGCAGGGAGCGGGTGCGGCACTAGGTGGTGAACTGGCGCAGGTCCAGCGCGTAGGCCTCGCGGGTCAGCCCGCGGTGCCCGGCCAGGAACCCGGCGTGGGCGAGCCGTTCAGGATCGGTGAAGGCGGGGTGGATCGTAGCGAGGGCAGTGGATGGGGAAGCAGTGGTCATCGGGCACCTCTCGGCCGGGCTGAGACCCGGGAGGCAGGGCCAGCGGCGGGTCCCAGCAATTGAGCGGAAACCCCAACATAGGCTTTCCAGCCGATCACTCCATGTCACAGACCGCCGGAACCTGGAGCGAGGTCAAGCTCCAGAGAAGCACTCCAGACCGCCGATTCTGCGCTGGCCGGCAAGCTGGCAGCAGCGCCACCCGGCGCGCACATATCGCCCTTATAGGGATTCGCACTGTTCGAGCGCGGGCGCCGAAAGGCATGACCGCGAAGCATCTTCATTTCGGGTAAATAAAGCATCGAATACGATGCTTTATCTTCGCGATCAGGAAGATCCACTGGCTAGCGCCGCAACCACGCGCGCAAGATCGCTGGTTATGCGCAATCTGTCCGACATGAGGGACACTCGCTGGTCAAATGTAGAACGGCGGTTCCCGCGCACGGCGTTTGATCAGGCTGCTCAATGTGAGGCACGGGTGGCCCCCATATCCTTCCCTTACTGCGGCTGGGGCGCCGACGCGGGGCAGGGCTTGAGGATTGGCGGTGCGGGATGGCTCACGATGGGGCTGCGGCGGGCGAGGTGGCCGCTAACCGTGAGCTGTGGACCCGGGCGAATCGCGAGTACGCCGGTGATCACGCCTACCGGGCTTGGGATGCGGGGGACATCACGTGGGGCATCTTCAACGTGCCCGAGCAGCAGCTCGGCGTGCTCGGCGACGTCCGCGGCTTGGACGCGGTCGAGCTCGGCTGCGGGACGGCGTACTTCTCCGCCTGGCTGGCCGGGCGGGGAGCCCGGCCGACCGGGGTCGACGTGACCCCGGCCCAGCTTCAGTCGGCCCGGCGCTGCCAGGAGCGAGCCGGTGTCTTCTTCCCGCTCATCGAGGCGGACGCGGGCGATGTCCCGCTGCCTTCGGGCAGCTTCGATCTGGCCGTGTCGGAGTGCGGGGCCAGCCTGTGGTGCGACCCGGTCCGCTGGGTCCCCGAGGCCGCCCGGCTGCTGCGGGCAGGCGGGCGGCTGGTGTTCCACACTACGAGCATCCTGGTCGCCTTGTGCTCTCCGGAACCGTCCGGCCCTGCCTGCCGGGAGCTGCTCCGGCCGCAGCGGGAGACGTACCGCCTGGTAACCGGCGAGGGCGGGGTGCAGTTCCATCCCGGCCACGGGGAGTGGATCACGATCTTGCGCGCCAGCGGCTTTACCGTCGACGACCTCCGCGAGATCTACGCCCCGCCAGACGCCGTCGATCACCCCTACTACCAGCTGGCGACCGTCGAATGGGCACGCCAGTGGCCCATTGAGGAAATATGGGTCGCCCACCTTGCCCAGTGACGCGGCTAAGCCGAGCCGTCAGCGCCGGCAGCCGTGTCGCCCCAGGCGATTACGCTTGATGGCATGACTGTCCATCTGACGCACTGGGGGGCATTCGAGGCGGTCAGCGATGGTGAGCGGCTGACCGAGGTGCGGCCGTGGCGCGGTGACCCGGAGCCGGTGCCGCTGATCGGTAACGTCGCCTCGGCCCAGCATCACCCGACCCGCATCACCTGGCCGTACGTGCGCAAGGGCTGGCTGGACCATGGCCCAGGTGCGCCGGGGCGCGGCGACGAGCCGTTCGTGCCGGTTCCGTGGGACACGGCACTGGACCTGCTAGCCGGGGAGTTGCGCCGGGTCTACCGGGACCACGGGGCGCAAGCGGTGTACGGCGGCTCGTACGGCTGGGCCAGCGCAGGACGGTTCCACCACGCGCAGAGCCAGGTGCACCGGTTCCTGAACTGCCTCGGCGGCTATGTGCGGCACGTGAACAGCTACAGTCTCGGCACCTCCACGGTGCTGCTGCCCTATGTGATCGCTGACGTGAACGTGCTGCTCACCGGTGCCACGGCCAAGTCTGTGGTCGCGGAGCACAGCGAGCTGGTGGTCGCCTTCGGCGGGCTGTCACCGAAGAACGCGGCGGTGTCACCGGGCGGGGTGTCCCGGCACAATGCCCGCAGCTGGGTGAGCGCCGCCCGGGCACGGGGCTGCCGGTTTGTCTCGGTGAGCCCGATCCGCGACGACACGCCCGCCGAGGCACAGGCCGAGTGGATCGCACCGCGGCCCGGAACCGACGCCGCGCTGATGCTTGCGCTCGCCCAGGTGCTGGACGCCGGCGGCCTGGCAGACACCGGCTTCCTGGACCGTTACACAGTCGGTTACCCGCGGTTCGCCCGTTACCTTCGCGGGGAGGCAGACGGCGTCGTTAAGAATCCCCCGTGGGCTGAAGCCATCACGGGCGTGCCGGCGGCGCGCATCCGGGAACTCGCGCACGAGATGGCGGCGGCGCGCACCCTGGTGACCGTCAGCTGGTCGCTGCAGCGTGCCCGCCACGGGGAGCAGCCGCTGTGGCTCGGTGTGGTGCTCGCTGCCATGCTCGGCCAGATCGGGCTGCCGGGCGGCGGTTTCGGCCACGGCTACGGGTCCGCGTCCCTGGTCGGCGAGCCAGCGCCCCAGGTCCCGGTGCCGCGGCTGCCGCAGGGCCGGAACGGGGTTTCCGCGTTTATCCCTGTGGCGCGGGTCGCCGACATGCTGCTGAATCCCGGTGCGGCCTACGACTACAACGGGCAGCGGCTGACCTACCCGGACATCCGGCTGGTGTACTGGTGCGGCGGTAACCCGTTTCATCACCACCAGGACCTCGCCCGGCTGCGCGAGGCGTTCGCCCGGCCGGAGACGGTGGTGGTCCATGACCCGTTCTGGACGGCGACCGCCCGGCACGCCGACATCGTGCTGCCGGTCACCATGACCATCGAACGTGACGACTACGGCTCTGGGCAGAACGACCGGATGTTTTTCCCGATGCCAGCGCTGACCCGGCCGCACGGCGAAGCCCGGGACGACTACGCCATCTTCGCGGGGCTGGCGGACAGGCTCGGCGTGGGCAAGGATTTCACCGAGGGCCGCACCGCGATGGACTGGCTGCGCCACCTGTATGACGAGTGGCGGGGCAAACTGGCTGAGCGGGGACGGGCAGTACCGGGTTTTGACGAGTTCTGGGCAAGCGACGGCCTCGAACTGCCGGTGGCCAGCGAGCCGCAGGTGGCGTTTGCTGATTTCCGCGCCGACCCGGAGGGTCACCCGCTCACCACACCGACCGGGAAGATCGAAATCTTCTCTGAAACCATCGACAGCTACCGTTACCCAGACTGCCCGGGCCACCCGGTCTGGCGCGAACCGGACGAATGGCTCGGCTCCCCCGCCGCCCGGCGCTTCGGCCTGCAGCTGGTCGCCAACCAGCCGCGGTCCCGGCTGCACAGCCAGCTGGACGTCGGCGCGCACAGCCAGTCGGTCAAGATCGCCGGGCGTGAACCGGTACGGCTGCATCCTGCCGACGCGTCAGCCCGCGGCCTGCGCGACGGCGACCTCGTACGGATCTTCAACGACCGGGGTGCCTGCCTGGCCGGGCTGGCCGTCGACGAAGCGGTGCGGCCCGGGGTCGCCCAGCTTTCCACCGGCGCCTGGTACGACCCGGACCCGGCCAACCCGGGCTTTTGCCGTCACGGCAACCCCAACGTGCTCACCGCCGACCGCCCCTCCTCCACCCTCAGCCAGGGCTGCACGGGCCAGCTGGCCCTCGTCGAGATCGAGCCGTACCACGGCATCCCGCCGGAGCTTTCGGTCACCCGGCCGCCCGCGACCGCCTGAAGCCTCCGCTCCAGGTCGGCTGCCCGGCAGCCGGGGCCGTGCCTTGTCACCGTAAGCGCACCGGGCCGGCCTGACAGCCGTCGGCCGGCTCGGCGGCTACCGCCTCTGCTTTGACCGCGCGGCGGCTGCCCGGCCCGCGCATGCCGGCCAGCTCGGTACGGAAAGCCGCCACTACCATCCGAAACCTGCCGTCGGCCGCCGCGATGACGCTGATCAACCGCGACTACCACCCAGGCAACACGATGCGGTCGCGGCGTCGGCTCACCGCGATCGCGGACTGGGCCCAGGCATCATCCGCCCCGCCGGACCGGGACGCCGGATGTTGAAATGGACTGCTTACTGCGGTTTTGAAGTGTGTACAGGATCGATACGAAAGGACGCTGCAGTGATGCTTGATGGTGATCCGCGGTGGGAGAAGCATTCGGGGGGGAAGGTCATTACGGCGAGGAATGGGGAGATGGTGATGGTCCCCTGGCGGAGATCTTCTATGCCGCCTTGCCTGACCGGGCGAAGTTCGTATTTGACCTGATGATGGACCGGCCAGGGGAACGTGTGACCTCCGACTGGATCGCCGGGCAGCTGTCCCTGCAGTACGAAGATGAGGCGCGCACGCCTGGCCGGCGGTCTGTCCCGGCGATCCTGAGCTCTGTTTCCCAGCCGCATGCACGTTCCGGCCGCAGGCTTCCGTTCTACTGGTGGCGGCAGAACGCCGGAGCGACCTTGTATGCCATGAAGCCCGGGGTGGCACGGTTGCTCCGTGAGGCGCGGCAGAGCACCGCGAGCGGTGACGCGGATCCTGGCGACGGAGACTGGAGCGCCAAGGAGGTCGCGGCCGTGGTCGAGGACTACCTGGAGATGCTTCAGGCGGAGATCGCTGGCCGGCAGTACGTGAAAGCTCATCATCGCCGTGCGCTGCTCCCCAGGCTGAATCCCGTTCGTACCGAAGGGGCCGTGGAGTACAAGCATCAGAACATCAGCGCGGCCATGCTCGATCTCGGCCTGCCCTACATCCGCGGTTACAAGCCCATGAGCAACTACCTTGACGCGCTCACAGAAGAAATCCAGCGGCAGCTGGAGGCAGACCCGACACTGCTCCGGGTACTGCGAGACGGCATAGATAAAGGCAGGCCGCGAGACCGCGAAGATGACGCCACGCCAGGGGCCGTCCGCCTGCAGCGGACGCCGGTGCCCGCGCCGCCGGTTCCGGCCGCCTCATCACCCGGTATCCGTAGCCGCACGGGACGTCACCCCGACTACGGGCTCCTGCACGAGGAGAACAGCCGCCGAGGCAGTCGCGGCGAGGAACTGGTGATCGGCTACGAGCGCGACCGGCTGATACGGAACGGGCGGCCGGATCTGGCCGGTGCGGTCCGGTGGACCTCCCGTGAGGACGGCGACGGTCTCGGTTATGACGTTCTTTCCTTCGGCCTCGACGGCCGCAAGCGCTATATCGAAGTCAAGGCCACTGCACTGGGGGACGGAGCGCCCTTCTACATCACTTCCGCCGAACTGGACTTCGCGCGACGTCACGCGGACAGTTATGCCCTGTACCGGGTCTACGACGTGCTCGGCGAACCCCGGTTTTACGTGCTGGAAGGTGACATCAACGAGGCTCTCGACCTGAGCCCTCTCACCTGCAGCGCACAGATCAAAGCCGCCGGCGGCTGAGAAACGCTCAGCCGCGCCCAGGCGGTTCCCGTTCATCTCGGGTCGCGATGTGCCAGTACGACGACGTGGTCAAGTCAGTGTCCGGGCAGCTCCGTGCGGCGGCGGACCGCCGGACGGAGCTGGATTGAGCCGGCGCATTACCGGGCCGCCGTCGCGGCCGGGCATACCAGGCGGCCCGCACAGCCCGGCCCCGGGCCGGCGCATACTGGGGACATGGGCCGGATCATCGGGACAATCCTCGGCGCGATCCTCGCCGTATGGCTTGCCGTCACGGTTGCGGGCGGGATCTTCGCAACGCTCAAGACGTTCCTCATCATCGGGCTGATCGCGATGGCCGTCTTCATCGTGGTGTGGCTCGTGGCCAGGCGCCCCCACGGCGGCTAGCGAGATGCAGCCGCCGCGGGCGCCCGGTGAGGCCGCTGCGCGGCGGTACCCGGCCGGGCCGCACGCTCCGGGCAGCAGGCTGGACAGCATGCCGGGCAACCGGTTATCCCCGGGGCAATCACCGGGCCTGGGACGAGCACGGCCACGAAGGACATGCACCCGGCGGTGATGGCTGACAGCGGCCCCCTTCCGGCCCCGGCCTGACCCTGGCGCCGGTCTCCTCGCTTACCGCTAGCGCGCCTGCCACCTCCCGGCCGCGGCCCGGCCGGCGGGCGCGACCGTGCGCAGCCCTGCCGGACCCGCCCGCTGCGGCGCGCCGAACCATATCGCCGACTCCGTGCGGTTTACTATGGCGGCGCCGTGCGTATGGATAGCACGCAGATCCTCCACTTATGATGCTCGAGAAGGTGCCCGGGCGTGCCTGAGACCGGATTGGGCGGCCATGGCCGCAGTGCCGATGCCGTGCCCTTTTGTGCGGCACCATCATGGCGAGGCTGTACGCGGGGTGCGGCCCGCGGTTAGGGTACGGGCGTGGAGGGGTCCGCGGCGGCCACTACCGGGGGTGGCGTGCATGGCTTCCCGGTGGTGCTGACGAGCTTCGTCGGCCGGGAAGAGGCGGTGCGCGTGGTCGCCGGGCTGCTGGGTGGGGCGGCGGCTGGTGACGGTGGCCGGGCCGGGCGGTTCGGGGAAGACCCGGCTGGCCGGGGTAGTGGCCGGGCGGGTGGCGGGCCGGTTCGCGGACGGGGCGTGGCTGGCGGAGCTGGCGCCGGTGCGGGATCCGGCGCTGGTCCCCTCGGTGGTCGCGGCGGCGCTGGGGGTACGGGAGCAGCCAGGGGTTCCGGCGGCGCAGGCGCTGGCGCGGGTGCTGGCCCGCCAGCAGTTGCTGCTGGTGCTGGACAACTGCGAGCACGTGATCGGGGCGGCCGC
>Ga0187814_10000631_pt1 | contig 12276 bp, 13 predicted proteins | sample NC_S_4_FD_132450 | JGI IMG/M metagenome (GOLD analysis project Ga0187814, IMG submission 132450) | Wetland sediment microbial communities from Neuse River Estuary, North Carolina, USA - ASW-S_4 | ecosystem: Environmental > Aquatic > Freshwater > Wetlands > Sediment | place: USA: North Carolina... | reverse complement strand
CCGCTCCTGGCGCGGCGGCTGCCACCACTCTAGATTCCGGATGCTCCGCCAGCAACCTTGGCCGTCTGCCAGCAGGACGGGGACGCACGTCGCCCCGACGCCCCGAGCCCGCAGCGCGCGGGCCGGGCCCGCGCGGCCCTGGCGGCACCCCTCGACGGCGGGTCCAAGATCGGCTACCTTCGTTTCGACTGCGAGTACGGCCCGCAGCCGCAGCAGAGGTTGGAAGGGGCATCACGTCCTTGGAGCGACCGCTCGACGACCCGACGCCGTTCCTGCCGTTCTCGCGCGAGGAGTGGGCGCGCCTGCGCAACTCCACGCCGCTCACCCTCACGGAGGAGGACCTCGACCGCATCAAGGGCCTCAACGACCGCCTCGACCTCGAGGAGGTCCAGGACATCTACCTGCCGATCTCGCGCCTCCTGACCCTGTCCGTCGGGGCGGAGCAGGAGCTGCACCGCGCGCGCGCCACGTTCCTCGGCTCCACGGCGCCCAAGGTGCCGTTCATCATCGGCATCGCGGGCAGCGTCGCCGTGGGCAAGAGCACCATCGCCCGCCTCCTGCAGGCGCTCCTGGCCCGCTGGCCGGGCCATCCGCGCGTCGACCTCGTGGCGACGGACGGCTTCCTCTACCCGAACCACGTGCTCGAGGAGCGCGGCATCATGTCGCGCAAGGGCTTCCCCGAGAGCTTCGACGTGCGCACCCTGGTGCGCTTCATCTCCGAGGTCAAGTCGGGCCGCGCGGAGGTCGAGGCGCCCGTCTACTCCCACCTCTCCTACGACATCGTGCCCGGGGCCTACCAGGTCGTGCGCAGCCCGGACGTCGTCATCCTCGAGGGGCTCAACATCCTGCAGACGGGCGCCCTGCCGAGCGGCCGCCAGCGCATGTTCGTCTCGGACTTCCTCGACTTCTCGATCTTCGTCGACGCGCCGGAGGAGATCGTCCGCCAGTGGTACGTCGAGCGGTTCCTCACCCTGCGCGACACGGCGTTCCGCGACCCCCGCTCCTACTTCCACCGCTACGCCGCCCTGAGCGAGTCGGAGGCGGCGCAGACGGCCGGCCGCATCTGGGAGGAGATCAACCTGCCCAACCTGCGCCAGAACATCGATCCGACGCGGGACCGGGCGCACCTCGTGCTGCGCAAGGGGCCGCAGCACATGGTGCAGCAGCTGCGGCTGAGGCGCGTCTAGGCAGGAGTTTTTGACTTAAGTTCATAACCCGTGCTATCCTGTTCACGGCTTAGTGAACATATGCCCAAAAAGAAGGGGCTCGCTACGCGCGTGGCGGTTTTGAGCGGCAAGGGCGGCACGGGGAAGACGACGGTCGCGGTGAACCTGGCGCGGACCCTCGCGGCGGCAGGGCAGACGATCTACGTCGACTACGACGTCGAGGCGCCGGACGGCGCCCTCTTTCTCAGGCCCGAACTGGCGTTCGAGGAGCCCGTGCTCTCGCGCTACCCCGTGGTCGGCGACGGGTGCGAGCCCTGCGGCCTGTGCAGCGCCGCCTGCACGTACCACGCCCTGGCCCAGGTGCACGGTCGGGTCCTGCTGCTCGAGGAGTTCTGCCACGGCTGCGGCGCCTGCGTGCTCGCCTGCCCGCGCAAGGCGATCGAGGAGCGCGAGCGCGCTGTCGGCATGCTGCGCAGCGGGCCCGCGGGCCCGTCGCTGGGCTGGTGGGAAGGGGCGATCGGAGCGGGGGAGACCCTGGCCGACGCCGTGATCCGCGGGCTGCGCCACCGCGCCGAGGGGTTCCTCACACCCGGCGAGGGCGCGCCCCTCGTCGTGGCCGACTGCCCGCCGGGCAGCTCCTGCGAGGTCGTGGCGGCGGCGCGCGGCAGCGACCTCGCCCTGCTCGTCGCCGAGCCGACGGCCTTCGGCCTGCACGACCTCGGCCTCGCCCTCGCCCTCGTGCGGCAACTGGACGTGCGCGCCGCCCTCTTCGTGAACAAGGACGACGGCTCCGGCGCCCTTGACCGCTACGCCGAGGCGCAGGGCCTGCCGATCGCCGGCCGCCTGCCCTTCGATCGTGCGATCGCCCGCGCCACGGCCGTCGGCGGGATGCTGCAGGAGGACCCGCGCTGGGCCGACGCCTTCTCAAGGCTCGGCGCCGAGGTGCTCGCGCTCGCCGCAGGGGAGGTGACGGCATGATCCGCCAGATCGCCGTCGTGTCGGGCAAGGGCGGCACCGGCAAGACGACCGCGACGGCCGCGTTCGCGGACCTCGCCGGCCCTGCCGTGCTCGCCGACTGCGACGTGGAGGCCCCGAACCTGCACCTCGTCACGGCGCACGCGCTGCGCATGGAGACGGAGTTCTTCGGCCGGCACGTCGCCGCCCTGGACGTCGGGGCCTGCCGCGGCTGCGGCGCGTGCACCAGGGCCTGCCGCTACGGGGCCCTGCGCAGGCGCGGCAGCGCCTTCGCCGTGGACCCCCTCGCCTGCGAGGGCTGCGGCGCCTGCCGCTTCGCCTGCCCCTACGACGCGATCTCGCTCGCACCGCTGCGCACCGGGAGGGTGCTGGTCTCGTCCGCCCAGCGGGGCGCCTTCGCCCACGCCGAGCTCGACGTGGGGGCGGACGGCTCGGGCAGGCTGGTCACCGAGGTCCGGCGGCACGCCCTCGAGGAGGCGCAGCGCAGCGGGCTCGACCTCGTCCTGATCGACGGCGCCCCCGGCACCGGCTGCGCCGTCATCGCCACGATCGGCGGCACGCAGGGCGTCGTCGCGGTCACAGAGCCGAGCCGCTCGGGCCTCGCGGACCTCGGTCGGCTGCTCGACGTGGCGGCCCACTTCCACGTGCCCGCCGCCGTGGTGGTGAACCGCTGGGACATCGAGCCTGCGCTTGCGGCCGAGATCGAGCGGGAGAGCTTGGGACGCGGCGTGCCCGTCGCGGGGCGCATCCCCTTCGACGAGGCCGTGCCCAGGGCCATCGCGCAGGGCCTGCCGGTGACGCGCCTCGGCGGGCCGGCGGCCGAGGCCCTGGCCGAGGTGTGGGCGGGCGTCCGCGACCTGCTGCTGCCGGATCTCGCGCGCGCGGCGGGCGCGTCCGAGCCGGCCTGAACCGTCGAGGAGGTGTGGGCGTGCCGCGCCCCACGAAGTGCCGCTGGGTCGGACAGGACCTGGACGTGACCTACTTCAAGCCGAAGGGTGTGCCCCTGCGCCAGCTCGCCGAGGTCCGCCTGACCGTGGAGGAGCTGGAGGCGGTGCGGCTCAAGGACGTGGAGGGCCTGGAGCAGCAGGCGTGCGCGGAGCGGATGCGCGTCTCCCGCCCGACCTTCCACCGCGTGCTGCAGGGCGCCCGGCACAAGATCGCCCTGGCGCTGACGCAGGGCATGGCGATCCGCATCGCCGGCGGCCACCACCAGTACTACCGGGACGGCCGCGCGGCCGAGACCGGCACCGACGAGGAGGCGGGGCGGATGGACGAGGCGACCGGGACCGAGGAGGCGCGGGTCGCGGTCTCCGCGAAGGGCGGCGAGCTCGACAGCCCGGTGGACGAGCGGTTCGGCTGGTGTCCGTACTTCGTGGTCGCCGACCGCGGCCTGGAGGAGGGTGCCACGGCGGCGAAAAACCCGGCCGTGGACGGCTCCGGCGGCGCCGGCATCGCTGCGGCGCAGTTCCTGGACTCGCTCGGGGTCCGGGTGGTTCTGACGGGCAGCCTTGGCCCGAACGCCGCGCGCATCGCGCAGGCTGCGGGCATCCGGGCGTTCGCCGCGCCCTCCGGCGTCACGGTGCGCGAGGCCCTGGCCGCATGGCGCCGCGGCGATCTGAAGCAGCTCTGACGACCATGGGAGGGGATCGCGAGATGCGCGTGGCGGTTGCGAGCGATGGCGGACAGGTGAGTGCGCACTTCGGGCACTGCGCTGCGTTCACGCTCTACGAGACGGAGGCGGACGGCCGCCTGGCGAAGGAGGTCGTGCCCAACCCGGGCCACCGGCCCGGCTACCTGCCTCTCTTCCTCAAGGAGCGCGGCTGCGACGTGGTGATCGCGGGCGGCATGGGCGAGGCGGCCGTAGCGATCTTCGCGCAGCACGGCATCGAGGTGGTCGTGGGGGCGCGGGGAGCGGCCGACGCGGCCGCCGAGGCGTACCTGCGCGGCGAGCTCCACTCGACGGGCGACGTCTGCGAGGGTCACGAGACGGGGAGCGGGCGCCCCTCCTGACAGGGCGCCGCGCCTCGACGCAGGGAGGCGAGGGGCGGGACCGCCGGGTCCCGCCCCTTGCGCGCCCGGCCCTCGCGCCAGCCTCCGCGGCCGAAGGGAGCCGGCGCAGACGTCCTAGGACCCGTACGCCGACCGAATCCCGAGGAGGGCGACCACGGTCCGCCAGAGGCGGTAGCCGCCGTCCTCCAGCTTCGCGCCACCCGGACCCGTCACGCTCAGGCAGGCCGGGTCCTCGGTGAAGACGTAGCTTTTGCCGCCGGCGGCGAAGCGCAGCGTGGCCGTCGCTCCGACGTCCATGGCGCAGCCGTGCACGCCGCGCGCGTCCATCCCGAGCGCGTCGACGCGCGCCAGGAGCTCGCGCAGCTCGGCGCCCCCCGTGACGGTGCGCTCCAGCGGCTTCGCGCCCGCCGAGGACCTGGCGGTCACGACGACGCTGGTGGCCGCGTCGGGCACGAGGCTGGCCCGCGGGCGCGCGGGCGGGATGATGAGGTCGCGGGCCAGGGAGTAGCGGCTGCCCGTGCCGACGGGCACCACGGTCAGGAGGGCTGTGTCGTCCTGGCCCGTCCCGCGCGCGAACGCCCAGTCCCGGCTCGTCACGCCGCTCGGGCCGTAGCTCGTGCCCAAGCCGTCGGACTTGTAGCCGAGGGCCGCCAGGCGCGGCAGGTAGTAGCGGTAGACGGCCTCGGGGCCCAGGGGCGTCCTGTAGCTCCGCGCCGTGACGTGCAGGTAGGGCGACCCGGGGCTCTGGAACGGCGTCACCCGCTGCGTGCTGGCGAGGGCGCCCGCGGGCGGCGCGATCGTCAGGGGCGACGCCCCTCGAGCCGCCGCGGCCGGGCCGGGGCAGCCGGCGACGAGCGCGGCGCCGGTCAGGAGCGCCAGCGCGACGGGCAGGCGGCGTGGATTCGGCATGTTCTTCACTCCCACAGGGGCGGCGTCCGTTGGAAGAACACCGCGGCCTGCGGGCCGTGACAGGCCCAAGGGCGGCCCGGGGGCGGCCCGGGCGGGCCAAGGCGTCAGGCGGGGGCGCCGGCGCGGTCGCCCCGCCACTCCTGCTCGAGGATGCCGAAGAGGAGCGAGTCCCGCCATCGGCCGCGCACGAGGAGATGCTCGCGCACGAGCCCCTCGCAGCGCAGGCCGGCCCGCTCGAGCACGCGCCGCGACGCCTGGTTTTCAGGATCGCAGGTCGCCTCGATGCGGTGGAGGCCGAGCCCTGCGAAGCCGAAGCGCACCAAGAGTTCGGCGATCTCGCCGCCGAGTCCCTTGCCCCAGGCGTCCCGGCGCAGCACGTAGCCGACGTCGCCAAGGCGGTTCTCGAACGAGACGATGCCGATGCGGCCCGCTCCGAGGAGCTCCTGCGTGTCCCTGCGGACGGCGGCCAGCTCCCACTGCCGGCGCGGCGCCTCGCGTGCCTCCGCGGCGGTGCGCTCGAGGAACGCCGAGACTTCCTCGGGGCCCTCCGGTCCCCACGGCAGGTAGCGGATCACCTCGGGGTCCGAGGCGTAGGCCAGGACGGCCGCGACATCGTCCGGGCGGTACTCGCGCAGGCAAAGGCGCGCCCCGAGGGGCGGGGTCCTGGCCATGTCGTCGTCTCCTCTCGCGCCGGCCCGCGGATACGCAGCACCCGGCCGCTGCCGGCCGGGTGCTGCGCCGCGCCGCTCAGAACACGGGGTCCTTGAGATCCTCGAGCCGCAGGCGCGACTGCTCCAGCACGTCCTTGTGCAGGCTCTGGCCGTGGGCGTCCATCGTGACGATGGCGGGGAAGTCCTCGACGTCCAGGTGCCACATGGCCTCCGGGACCCCGAAGAGGTCGAGGAAGTCCACGCCCGCCACCTCGCGCACCGTCTTCGCGTAGTACTGCGCGGCGCCGCCGATCGCGCTGAGGTAGACGGCGCCGGACCGCTCAAGGCCCGCCAGCGTCCTGGCGCCCATGCCGCCCTTGCCGACGATCGCCCTGAGGCCGTACTTCGCGATGATGTCCGCCTGGTAGGGCTCCTCGCGCGAGCTCGTCGTCGGGCCGGCCGCCCCCACGTGCCAGCGGCCGTCCTCGTCCTTGAGCATCACGGGGCCGCAGTGGTAGATGGCGCCGCCCTCGAGCGGCACCGGCGCCTCGTGCTGCATCAGGTACTTGTGCAGCTCGTCGCGTCCCGTGTGGATGCGCCCGCGCAGCAGCACGACGTCGCCGACGTGCAGGGCCCGGACGTCCTCCTCCGAGATGGGCGTCCGCAGCACCTTGGCGCCCTCGGTCGGGAAGCCGCCCGCGCTCGCGAGGACCTCCGGGCGGTCGCGGTAGAGCCAGCGGGAGATCTCGCCCGTCTCGGGGTCGAGGACGACGCCGAGGCGGCGGAACGCCCAGCAGTTGTAGGCGACGGAGACGAAAAAGCTGGCGGGTATGCGGTTCAGCGCCGCGACCTTGCAGCCGAGCAGCGTGACGTGCCCGCCGAAGCCCATCGTGCCGATGTCGAGCGCGTTGGCCTTCTCGACGATGTAGCGCTCGAGCTCGGCGAGCGCGGGGTCCGGGTTCACGTCCTCCAGATCGCGCAGGAGCTGCTCCTTCGCCAGCTCCATGCCGGACGTGCGGTCGCTGCCGATGCCGACGCCGACGAAGCCCGCGCTGCAGCCCTGGCCCTGGGCCTGCCAGACGGCGTGCAGGACCGTCTTGCGGATGCCGTCGAGGTCGCGGCCGGCCTTGCCGAGTCCAGGCAGCTCCGCAGGGAGCGAGTACTGCGCGCTCTGGTTCTCGCTGCCGCCGCCCTTGAGCATCAGGCGCACCTCGAGCCCGGACTCGCGCCACTGCGCGAAGTGCACGACCGGGGTGCCGGGACCGAGGTTGTCGCCGGTGTTCCTGCCCGTCACCGGGTCGACGGAGTTGGGCCTCAGCATGCCGAGCCGCGTCGCCTCGGCGACCGCCCAGCGGATGTCCTCCTCCAGGGCGAGCTGGTCGAAGCCGACCGGGCAGCGGACGAAGAACGTCGGCATGCCGGTGTCCTGGCAGATCGGCGCCACGTCCTGCTCGGCGGCGACGACGTTGTCGACGATGGTGCGCAGGGCGAGCGCGGCCCGCGAGCCCGCCTCCTCCTGCACGCTCGCGTACTTGATGGCCCGGCGGACGTCGGGCGGCAGGTTGGTCGACGTCTGCGTGACGAGGGTGAGCAGGCTCTCGCGCATGTGCGACATGCAGCATCCCCTTCCGTGCCTTCGTGCGGATCGGCTTCCCCAAGTGTAGGGATTCGACCTGCCGGGCCGGAGGGCCATCTGGCGCAATCTGCGTGGACGCCGGTCCGGGCGGGCGGCCCCGGGTTCCGCCGGCTCCGTGCATGGCCCCTCGAGGCGTCGCCGAACCTAGCGGCGGGAGAGGGGGGAGAAGATTGACCGACTTCTGCGACCACGAGCTCCTGAGCCTGCACGAGCTGCTGGCCGGCACGGCCTTGCAGTCGAAGATGCTCAAGGCGCACATGACGGAAATCCAGGACCCGGAGCTGAAGACGATCGCCCGCAACGCGCTCAAGAGCCAGAAGGAGTTCGTCGACAAGGTGTCGAGCATTCTGAAGTAGGAGGTCTGGACGTGTCGCTGCTCAATCCGTCGACCCAGAACGCCCTGACCGACAGGGACATCGCGTCGGGCATGCTCGACGAGGCGAAGTCCTGCGCGAAGCTCCTCTGCGCGGCCACGCTCGAGGCCGCGACGCCGTCGCTGCGCTCTCTCTTCGAGGGCGAGCTCGGGACGACGCTGCAGTCCCAGAAGGTCATCTTCGACTACATGCACAAGCACGACTGGTACGACCCGCACAAGGCGCCGCGGCAGATGGCCGAGGGCGATCTGCGCGAGGCCAGGACGGCCGTCCAGCAGTAAGGCCGAAAGGAAGCGGGCGAGGGGGGCAGGGGCCCCGCTCGCCCGCTTCCTCTGCGGACCGAGCTACGCCAGGCGCAGGTCGAAGTCCACGAGTTCGAAGCCCGAGCCGGTCCAGCGCGCCCGCACGATGCCGCCGCAGGGCAGGGGCACCTTGCGGCAGAGGGCGAAGGGCTGCCCCGCGACCGAGAGCACGAAGGCGATGATCGGGTCCATGTGGCTGAAGGCCGCGACGCGGCCTCCGTCCGAGGCGGCGGCCGCCTCCTTGAGGAGCGAGGCGATGCGCCCTGCCATGTGCGAGAGGCGCTCCCCGACCGGCGGCGGCGACGCCTCGGGGTCCGCGACCCAGGCGCGGTACGCGTCCGTGGTTTCGAGGTCGCGCATGCGCAGGCCGTCCCACGCGCCCATGCCGGACTCGCGCAGGTCCTCGCACACCTCGACCGCGAGGCCGAGGGCGTCGGCGAGCGGCTGGGCGGTCTGGCGCGCGCGCAAGAGCGGGCTCGCGAGGATCCGGGCGGGCGGCGGGTCGAGCCGCAGGAGCGCGCTGCAGGCCCCGCCGGCCTGACGGCGGCCCGCCTCGGTCAGCTCAGGGCCGGGCGGCGTGCAGCAGAAGCGGCCTTCGAGGTTGCCCAGGCTCTCGCCGTGGCGGACGAGGAAGATTTCCGTCGAGGACAGGGGAGTGCGGCCTCCTTGTGGGTGGCTCTTGCGGTCAGTGCCAGTCGAACGTGGCCGCGAACGACGAGAGGATCCGGCGCGTACCCGCGACGAAGACGAGCAGGACGGGGATGATCACGATGGCCGTGCCCGCGGCCAGCAGGTTCCACTGCAGGCCGGACTCGCTGGCCTCGGCGAGCAGCGCGAGGCCCACGACGACGGGCCGGGCGGCGTTGGAGTTCGTCACGATGAGGGGCCACAGGAAGTCCGTCCAGTGGAAGGTGATCGAGATCACCGCGAAGGCGACGGCCGCAGGGTCGACGCGGGGCAGGTAGACGCGGCGGAACACGCCCAGCGTAGCATACCCGTCGGGCCTGGCCGCCTGCTCGAGCTGGCGCGGCACGATGGCCGCCATCGCCTGAGAACGGGAGGGTGCGGCACGGTGGAGGGCACACTGCCGTGCTCGCGGAAGGGAGTGCAGCGTTGCGGTGGCGTACTTCCGAACACGATGCTACGACAACACAATAAGGTTACAACAGATTGCGACGACCCCCGGCCGCTTCGGATGGCCCTTGGGGCACGCCGAGCCTGGACCTTGACGGGAGCTGCGCGGGAGATGTCGGACGCGAGGAGTCCGACCGCCCTGCGGCGGAGCGTCGGCACGGCTCGGCCTGGTCCCTCGGGCCGCCGTGGCCGTCCGCCCATCCGCAAGTCGGGTCAGATGGCCTCGAGTGGCGACGTCTGCAGCCCGTGCCCGTCCACCGGCAAGATGGGCAGGTGGGGTCGACGTACCGCGCATGGAAGCGGGAGGTGCATGAGCGGAACCGGACGATCCCCCGGCGAGCACCTTGATGCGATGGCTTGCGCAGAGCATCTGACGGCGCGCCGCCCGGCCAAGGTCAGGCCGGGGCGGTCGGGACCGGCATGTGCAGCAGCAGCGTCATCGTCACGGCGACCACCATCCAGGCCGCCGCGTAGAGGAAGCCGACGACCGGCGACAGAGCCGCGTACAGCAGACCGACGATGGCGCTCGAGGCGAAGCCCCCGAAGGACTGGATGCCGCCCAGGAGGCCGAAGCCGCTGCCGCGCAGGGCGTCGGGCAGCAGCTGCGCCACGAGAGCGGACTCCGCCGTCTCCGCGAGGCCGATGCCGGTGCCCGCAAGAGCGAAGGCGGCGACGAGGAGCAGGACGCCGTGGCCGGCGAGCCCGAACGCCGCGTACGCGAGCACGTACGCGGCCGCGCCGGCGCCGAAGACGACGCGCGGGCCGGCCCGGTCGACCCAGCGGCCGCCGAGTAGGGCGACGAGGGCGGCCACGACGTTGTGCCCCGCGTAGATGAGGATGGCGAGCGCTGCGGCCGCCGTGAGCGAGCGGCCCCCCGCGTGCAGGAGCTGGGTCGCCCGGAGGATGAGGAGCGTTGTGGCCACGTTCGCCACCTCGAAGCAGGCGACGGGCACGAGCGGTCGCATCAGGCCGGCCCGCCGCAGGCCGGCGAGCTCGAAGCGGGCGCGCCGCCGCGCTGCGCCGCCGAAGCGCAGGGCGTAGCGCGCGGCCACCGCGATGGCGATGGCCGCGAGCACCCCGGGGATGGCCGAGAAGTAGATCGCGTGGCGGATGCCCACCCAGGTCACGAGGCCCGCGGCCAGGAGTGGGCCCACGACGGCGCCGAGGTTGTCGCCGGCCCGCTCGACGCCGTAGGCGCGTCCGTAGCCGCCCTCCTGCGCCATGGAGGCCAGCATGCTGTCGCGCGCCGGCGAGCGGAAGCCCCGCGACATCCAGGCGAGCGCGCGCAGGGCGCCCACCTGCCACACGGTCCCTGCGAGTCCGATGGCCCCGGTGGCCAGGGCCGTGCCGAGGTAGCCGCTCGAGCCCATGCGGCCGCGCCGCGAGGGGTCGTTGGCCAGCGGCCCACCCACCATGGACAGGACGCCCTGCAGCATGTCGGCGATGCCCTCGATCAGGCCGAGGGCGCCGGCGCCGGCGTGCAGCACGGACGTGAGGAAGCTCGGCAGGATCGACGTGGCGATCTCGTGCCCGGAATCCGAGAAGAAGCTCGCCGCCCCGACGCTCAGTACGCCTGCGTTCAAGCGCTGCGGCTCGGCCAGAGGGACGTGCGGTGCATCCGACAAGACCCTACCTCCCGTCGGGATCGTGTGGGAGACCTGCCGCCACTCGCGCGACGTCCCGCAGGGCGTCGTCGCAGAGGGCGAGCTCCGCCTCGAGGCTGCCCCCTTGCTCGCCAAGGAGGTGCGCCGCCCCTTTGAGCTGCTCCGCGAAGGACAGGGCGGCGACGTCGAGCCGCGACCACAGATCCCTCCACTCCTGCTTCATGGCCTCGAGGAAGTGGAAGTGCAGCCGGCCGAAGTTGCGGTCCACGAACGCCGTCGTGCGCTCCGTCAGGAGGCGCCTCGCCTCCCGTGCGGCCCGCCCGTGGGGAACGAGCACCACCCCCGCCGGTACGCCCAGGTTCGGGAGGATGCTTGGGTCGTCCTGCCATTTGAAGTGGAAGCCCCGCGACTCGTGCACCGCCGTCGGCAGGTCGAGCGGCACGGCGGGCAGGTCGAAGAGGTCCGCCGCCGCGCTCGCCGCCCGCGCGAGGTAGTCCTGCAGCTGGCCGACGAGCGGCTCCGCCGCCGCCCGGAGCACGTCGCGCGTCACGCCGCGAAGGTCGTCGCGCAGTTCTTCGAGCCGCGCCTGCGCGAGGGCCGTCAGCCGGGCCGCCGCCTCGACGTAGACGGTGCGTGGGTGGCCGGGCCCGCCCAGGGCCTGCTCGAGCTCGGGGCGGAGCTCACCGAGGATCTCCGCCTTGCGCCCGGCCAGGTGCTCGTCGAACGCCGCCTGGACGCCCTTGAACGCGGCGGTCCAGGCGCCGCGGTAGGCGGCGAGCGCGGCGTCGTACGCCGCGAGCTGACGCTCCACCGCCGCCAGGCGCTCCCGTCGCAGGATGTCCGGGGTCGCGCAGGCCGCACGCCTCAGGTCCCACGCGAAGCGGAGGCGCTCGAGGAGCCGGCCGAGCCGCCGGTCGGCCGCGGAGCCGGCGACGGCCGCGCCCTCGCCGGCGGCCAGGTCCGCCAGGTAGGCGGCGAGTCCGGCGGTGCCGCTCGCGCGCCCCGCGAGCGTGCAGAGCGTGAAGAGCGGCGCGCTGCGGCCGAGCGCCTCCTCGACGACGCCCTGGACGAACGCGCGGACGGCCTCGAGCTCGGCGGCGGGCACCAGGTCGGACTTCGTGAGCACGAGGACGATCTTGCCGGCGTGCGCCTTGGCCTCCGCGAGGAACTCGCGCTCCACGGCGGTGATCGGCGGGTCCGGCGAGACGACGAAGAGGGCGACGTCCACCCAGGGCAGGTAGCCCACCGCGACCTCCGTCTGGTGCGCCCAGACGGAGCCGATGCCCGGCGTGTCGACGAGCTCGATGCCGCTGCGGAGCAGGGGCGACGGGTGCTCGACGAGGATGTCGCGCACGCCCCGGACGTTGCGCGGATTGCCCTGCTCGCTCGCGTAGAGCGCCACGTCCGCCGGCGCGATGTCCTGCTCCGTGCCGTCGAGGCAGCGCACCGTGACGCGCAGCGCGGGGCCGGGCCGCACGTGCGTCACGACGGCCGTCAGCGGGAGGACGCCCGTCGG
>Ga0187814_10000630_pt1 | contig 12278 bp, 13 predicted proteins | sample NC_S_4_FD_132450 | JGI IMG/M metagenome (GOLD analysis project Ga0187814, IMG submission 132450) | Wetland sediment microbial communities from Neuse River Estuary, North Carolina, USA - ASW-S_4 | ecosystem: Environmental > Aquatic > Freshwater > Wetlands > Sediment | place: USA: North Carolina... | reverse complement strand
TGCGCGTGCTCAAGCAGATCTCCGACGCGCTCAACCTGTCCGCGGAAACGCTGATGGCCCAGGCCGGCCTCATCGACGCGGTCACGGCCGACGCGGCCGGCGGAAGCGACGGAGCGGAGGCTGCCCGGCAGGCCCCGCCGACCGAGGACGCGATCCGCGGCGACGAGCGGCTCAGCGAGGAGCAGAAGGCGGCCCTGATCGCCGTCTACCGCAGCATGCTCGGCTAGCGACGTTCAGCAACCACGCCGCCCTGGCAGGCCCGGAGTAACTCCCGCCGCGCTTCAGAGTTGGCCCGCGGCGGCGTCGGTGACGTGGCGGAGCAGCAGCGCGGTGGTCACCGGTCCGACCCCGCCCGGCACCGGGCTGAGCGCGCCCGCGACGTCGGCCACCTTCGGGTCGACGTCGCCGGCCAGGCCGCCGTCCGGCGTGGCGTTCGTGCCGACGTCGATGACGGTGGCGCCCGGGGCCACGTGATCCGGGCCGATCAGCCCGGCCCGGCCCGCGGCGACCACGAGCACGTCGGCCTGGGTGGTGATCGCGGCCAGATCCCTGGTCCGCGAGTGGCAGATGGTGACCGTGGCGTTGCGGTCCAGCAGCAGGTGCGCCACCGGCTTGCCGACCACCGCGGAACGGCCGACCACCACCGCGTGCTGCCCGGCCAGCTCGACCTGGTGATGATCCAGCAGCCGGAGCACGGCCTCGGCGGTGGCCGGCGCGAAGGCCGGCAGGCCGGTCATCAGGCGGCCGAGCGAAACCGGGTTGGCGCCGTCCACGTCCTTGGCCGGGTCGATGGCGGCGGCCAGCTCGGCCAGTCGGGCGCCGCCGGGCAGCGGCGTGGTCAGGATGATCGCGTGCACGGTCGGATCGGCGCTGAGCGCGGCGAGCTGCGCGCCGATGCCGGCCGCGGTGGCCTGCGGGCCGAGGTCCTCGACCTCGCAGCCGATCCCGGCCTTGGCCGCCGCCGAGGCGATCGACCGGACGTACCAGGCGCTGGCCTCGTCGTCCGTGGCCGTGACCACGGTCAGCCGCGGCGGGCGGTGCGCGGCCGCGAGTCCCGCCGCCGCGGCCGCGGTCCCGGCCCGGATGTCCGCCGCGAGTTCCCGCCCGGACAGGACGGATGGAACGGATGGGACGGTCATGCGCTGATCTCCTCGCGCACGGCGGCCACGACCCGGTCGGCGCGGGCCACGATCTCGTCGGTGACCTCGCACATGGCCGCCAGCTCGCCCTCGACCGTCGGATCCTTCAGGCCGCGCAGGTTGACCTCGATGTTGACCTGCGCGGTGACCGCGGCCGCCCGCGCCGCCTCGGCCGCCGCGGCCACGTCCGTGATCACGTTGCGGTTCCCGGCCGGCCGCAGCTCCTCGGCCAGGCTGACCAGCAGCAGGGCCAGGCGGATCACGTCGGCCGGCGGCCGCGCGGCCCCGGCCAGGGCCTCCGCGATCGCGGCCGAACGGGCCTGCCGCTCAACGTCGGTTGCCTTGGGCAGCCGGTAGGCGTCGGCCACCGCCCCGAACGCCGCGGCGTCCCGCTCGGCCAGCGTCAGGGCATCGTTCCTGATCCCGTCGGCCTCGGTGATGATGTGGTTCATCAGCTCGGCGTCGTACTTGGCGCCGTCGCTGTACCTGGCCACCATGGCCAGCAGGGCCGCCGACTGCGCGGCGTGCAGGGCCGCGGTCGCGCCGCCGCCCGGGGCGGGCACCCGGGCCGCGAGCTGATCGAGGAAGGCGGTGATGGTCTCGTCGCGCATATCGTGAGGTTATCGAGAAGCATCGCTTACAGTTGGAGCATGCGCGGGTATACGCAGGACAAAGATGCTTACCTCAAGCGGCTGCGCCGCATCGAGGGCCAGGTGCGCGGGCTGCAGCGCCTGGTCGAGAACGACACCTACTGCATCGACATCCTGACTCAGGTCTCCGCGGTGACCCGCGCGCTGCAGGCCGTCGCCCTGGGCCTGGTCGAAGATCACCTCGGCCACTGCGTCGCGCAGGCCATCGAGGAGGGCGGCCCCGAAGCCAGCGAGAAGGTCAAGGAAGCCTCCGAGGCGATCGCCCGCCTGGTCCGGTCCTGACCGGCGCGAAAAGGCGACATCAGAAGAACGACCGGGGCAGGCCCGGCGTCGGCACGAGGAAGCTGGCCCGCGAGTCGTCCAGCCAGTCCTGCACCGGACGGGGATCGGCTCCGGTCACCTCGCGCACGGTGGCCGTCACCGTGTCCGCGCCGCCCTGCCCGATCCAGTCGAACAGCTCGAGGTTCCCGTCCGCCTGCCACCGGCTCAGCCCGCTGGCCAGCATGAGCTCGCGTGCCTGTTCGGCCGGCTGGTCGGTGTAGTCGACCTCCCGGGCGAAGACGGCCGAGAGCCGCGCCGCGATGTCCCTGAATCGCAGCGCCTCGGGCCCGGTCAGGACGTAGGTCGCGCCCTCATGGCCGGAGCTGGTGAGCACCCGGGCCGCGACCGCGGCGACGTCGCCGGCCGCCACGAACCCGACTCGCCCATGGCCCGCGGGCACCGAGATCACCGCCTCGTCGCGGATGGCGTCCGCGGCGGCCAGCAGGTCCTCCATGTACAGGGCCGGGGCTAGGTAGGTGACCGGGAGGCCGGTCGCGTCCAGGTGCGCGGCGACCTGCCGGTGGCTGAGCATGAACCGCACCTCGCAGCCGGGATCGGCGAAGCCGTCGGCCGCGATCTTGACCACGTGCGGGCCGTGGCCCGCGGCCACCAGCGCGTCGATGAACACCGTCTCGAGCTCGGCCTGCTCCTCGATCGCCGGGCTCAGCAGGAAGACCCGGTCAAAGCCCCGCAGCACCTCTGCCGGGGGCGGATCGTCGAAGGCCGCGACCACGTGCCGCGGCGTCCCCGGCAGGTCGGCGGCCTTGGCCTCGACCCGCACCATCGCCGTGACGTCGGCGTGCGCGTCGGCCAGCGCCGCCATCACGTGGTAGCCGACCCGCCCGGTCGCTCCGGTCACCAGTATCACGCTGCTACCCCTTAACCGTTGTGCTGCTCGAAATAGGCCATGATCAGCGCCCCCGCGCTCTGGTAGGGCTGCGGCTCGTTGCTCGGCACGCAGCTCCAGGTCTTCGGGTTCATCGACGTGGGCTCATCCAGGTGCTTGTTGGACTTGATCAGCCAGCCCGGCACCAGCTGGTAGGCGCTCATGCCGATGCCGAGCCGGGCCAGGTACTGCAGGTACCGCGGAACCGCCCTGGGGGCATCGGTCCAGCAGTAGCCGGGGATCAGGTGTGCCTTCGGGTCCGGCAGCGGCTCGTAGTTCGTGAACTCGCCGTTCACCACCGGGGCGATGCCGTCTTCGACCAGGTAGCCGAAGGCGGCGTTCCAGTCCCTCACGTCGTGGTTGCCCTGGGCGTGATGGATGGAGTACACGACGCCGCTCACGTGGATCAGCGCGTGATAGCGGATCATCCCGGCGAACGAGAGAGAGTACCGCGGGCCCTCGATCCAGAACAGGTTGCGCGCGCCCACCGTGTACCGGACGTACTCCGCCAGCTGCGCCATGCCGAAGGTGTAGTACACGTGCTTGAAGGTGCCGCCGTTCAGCCACAGCCGCCACAGCGTGGCCGGCGGCATGTCGGGCACGGACGTCCGTGGCTCGTTGTACAGGTCGAAGATCACCTGCGGGTCGTTGCCGTAGACCCTGGCCATGTCCTTCCAGAAGATCTCGGTCCCCGGCGTCGGGTTGGCTTGGTAATGCCGCACCACCGGCGGCGAGAAGTTGGTCTCGTCGTTGAGCACCACGACCAGCTTGTAGCTCTCGGCCAGGGAGACCTCGGACTCGATCGCGGCCATGTACTCCGGGTCGAAGCTCGTCGCGGTCGGTCCCAGCAGCAGGTCCTGGTTTAGCTGGATCCGGACCGTGTTGGCGCACCAGTCATTGGCGATCACCGCGATCTTGGCCAGGTCCAGCGGGATGAGCTGGGTCCAGTTGCCTTCCTGCAGCCCGGACACCGTCATCCCGTAGGAGATGAACACCGAACCATTCGTGGCCAGCACATTCGTGCCGCGGACGGTGAATGGCCCGACCGCCTTGCCGCACGGCGACGCCTTGGCCGCGGTCGTCCCGGCGTCGCCCAGCGGCATGAGCACGGCCACGACCAGCAGCGGGGCCAGCGCCAGCGCCACGCCCCGGGCCAGGCCCGGCCCGCTGAAGCGCCTGCCGGCGCGGGGCCAGCCGAACCGCCTGCCGGCGCGGGGCCAGCCGAACCGCCTGCGAACGCGGGCCGATCCCGCCGTCACGAACCCCCTCCATGTGGCCACCGGAAAGCTGCCTCCTGTCCTCCATGGCCGCCGAGAAGAGAGCTCCAGTGCCGCAATCGGGTGATGGAGCAGGATATGGCATGGTTGCGCCGTGATCATAACGCTTTGGTCATGCCTGGCGTGGCGCGTTGCGATTCTAGCGGCGACCGGGGCCCTCCGGCCCAGGTCAGCCGTTCTGCTGCTGGAACCAGGCCAGGACCTCTGCTCCGGCGCCCTGGCCCGGGTCCGGTTCGGAGTTCGACTGGCAGCTCCACGTCGCCGCGTTCATCGTGGTCGGGTCGGCCAGGTTGCTGTCGGACTTGATCATGAAGCCCGGCTGCAGCGTGTAGGCGTTCAGGCCGATGCCATTGGCGGCCAGGTACTGCAGGAACTCCGGGACGCTGGTCGGCGCGTCCGGCCAGCACGAGCCGGGCGGCGCCGTCGGGCTGACGGTCGGCGGCGGCTCGTAGTTCGTCCACTCGCCGTCCACCACCGGCGCCACGCCGGTCCTGACCAGGTAGCCGAAGTCGGCGTCCCAGGAGGCCGCATCCGCCGGGCCCACCGGATGGTGCAGGGCGTAGACGACGTTGCTCACGTTCAGCAGGGCTTGCTGCTGGACCATCCCGGCGAACGTGGATGAGTAGCGCGGGCCCTCGATCCAGAACAGGTTGTGCGCACCCAGCGTGGTCCGCACGTAGGCGGCCAGCTGCGCCATGCCGAAGGGGTAGTCCACCCCGTCGAACGAGCCGCCGTTCAGCCACAGCTGCCACTCCTGGGCCAGCGGCATCCCGGCGGAGTACATCCGCGGCTCGTTGAACAGGTCGAAGATCACCTGCGGGTCGCTACCGTAGACCTTGGTCAGGTCCTGCCAGAACGTCTCGGTCCCAGGGGTCGGTCCCTGCTGGACCGCTTGCTCCGCCGGCGTCGCGAGGTTGGTCTCGTCGTTGAGGACCACGACCAGGTGGTAGCTCTCGGCCAGCGAGACCTCGGCCTTGATCGCCGCCAGGTAGGCCTGGTCGAAGCCGGTCCCGTCCGGTCCGAGGAGGTCGTCCTGGTTCAGCTGCAGCCGGACCGTGTTGGCGCACCAGTCATCGGCCGTCGCCGTGATCTCCTGCAGGCCCTGCGAGACGAAACTGGCCCAGTCCGGGCCCTGCAGGCCGGGCACGGTGAGCCCGTAGGAGACGAACGGCTTGCTGCCGGCCCCGAGCACCCGCGTGCCGCTGACGCTGAACGGCCCGGCCGCCTTGGCGCACGCCGCCGGCTTGGCCTCCGGTGTTACCGGGGGTTTCCCTGAGACCGGGGGCTTCCCCGCCGCGGCGCTCGCCGCCGTGGCGTCCCCGGTCGCAGTGCCAACCGCCGTCGGCGCGGCCTTCGCGGGTGGCGCGGCCGCCGTCCCGGCCACGACGGCGGCCAGGGCCAGCGCCGAGCCCGCCACCACCCCCCGCCAACCGAGCCCGCCGCCGACGCGAGCCAGGCGTCCCCTCAGCATGGACTGACCTCCCAGTGGCCACCAGGTTTGATGCCTCCCGTCCCCATGTGGCCACCCGGGCGATAACTCCTGTCCCGTTATCTGGTGATGGAGCAGGTAATGGCATGTTGCGCGAAGATACTAGCGCTTTGCCCCGGCCCGGGATGCGATCGTGATCTTCTCGTGTCCACTCCGCGCCGGATCGGACCGCAGCTTTATTCCGAACGGACCGTGGTGGCTGCTCCGCGGAACTCGGCAGCCCTGGTTGCCTGCAGGTCGAAGGCGCCGACATTGTACAACGGCCCATCGACCCACCCCGGGCGGGCCGCGCGGATCAGCCCCGGAAATTCAACCAACGGACCCCGTCTATTTCCGGCCCGGCGGTTCGTCGTACCTCCAAAGGCGCCAAGCACACCTCGGAGGTTCCGCATGAGTCTTCCCGACGTCGTATCTCGCGAGCAGTGGCTCGAGGCCAGGCGGCGGCTGCTGACCCAGGAGAAGGAGCAGACCCGCAAGCACGACGCCCTCAACGCCGACCGGCGCAGGCTGCCCATGGTCAGGATCGACCAGGAATACGTGTTCGAGGGCCCGGACGGCCGGGTCACCCTCGTCTGAGGGCCTGCACACGACGGTCCTGCCGCCTGTGGGTACGGTATTCCCATGGCTCAGCGTGAGAAGCGTTCGGTCTCCGTGGCCCCCGCGCAGACCGAGGCGCACCGGATCAAACTGGAGGCCGGGCGGCGCGCCCTAGCCGAGTGGGAGCTGGAGAACGGCCCGCTGACCGAGGCTGAGCTGGCCGAGGGACGGGCGCGAGCCCGGGCCTCCCTCGGCCGCCCGCCCCTCGACCAGGCCCCGCACAGGACGGTGTAGCCGAGATGGGCGGAGTCACCTACGACACCGGTGCGCTCGTCGCGGCGGGACGCAACGACCGTCAGATATGGGCGCTGCATGCCGGCTACCTGGCCGAGGAGGTCGTCCCCATCGTGCCGGCCCCGGTGCTGGCGGAGGCGTGGCGGGGCGGCGCGCGGCAGGCCAGCCTGAGTCTCTTCCTCCGCATGTGTGAGACGGAGCCGCTGACTGAGGAACTTGCCAGGGAGGTGGGCGCACTGGCCGGGAAGGCCGATCATGACGTCGTCATCGATGTCTCCGTCGTCGAGGGCGCCATCCGCCGCGGCGATGCCATCGTGACCTCGAACTCGATCCGCACCCGGAAGATCGCCGAGTCCGCCGGCGCCGACCTGCAGATCGAATTCATCTGAGCCACCGGAACCCGGCCCGTAAGCCACCGGAACCCGGCCAGCGTTTGGTGAAGGTTTATGAGCGACGCTGATCTGCGCATCGACCCGTTGACCGGTGCCCATGTGATGGTCACCCCGTGGCGGCAGCAGCGCCCTAATCTCCCGGACGGATCATGCGCATTCTGCCCCGGCGGGCTCGAGGCGCCGGAGCCGTATGAGGTCCGGCACATCCCGAACCGCTGGCCCGCCCTGCCCGACGGGCGGCACGAGGTTGTCCTGCACAGCCCAGACCACGATGCTTCCTTCATAACCCTGGGCGAGGAACGGTCGGCCCGGGTGGTCGAGCTGTGGTCGGCGCGCACGGCGGCACTCGGGTCACGGGCCGACGTCGCCTACGTGCTCGTCTTCGAGAACCGCGGCTGGCTGATCGGTTCCACCATCGAGCACCCGCACAGCCAGATCATGGCCTTTGACATGATCCCGCCCGTCCCGGAAGCCGAACTCTCGGCGAGCACGTGCCACCTCTGCCCCGACCCCGGCGACGGCCTGCTGGTCACCCGGTGCGACGGCTGGCAGGCCGCCGTGCCGTGGGCGCCCTCGTGGCCATACGAGCTGCTGATCTTTCCGCGCGCCCACGTGGCCGACCTGCCCGCCGCGGGCCCGGAGCTCCGCACCGGGCTGGCCGTGATGCTCGTGGACGCCCTGACCCGCCTGGAACGGCTCCTAGGCCCGGGCGCGCCCTACATGCTGTGGGTCCATCAGCGGCCGAACGACGGGGCTGACTGGCCAGCCGCCCACCTCCACCTGCACCTGGCGCCCGCCCTGCGGGCACCCGGAGTGATCCGGCACCTCGCCTCCGCCGAGCACGGCGCCGGCGTCTTCTTCGATCCCGTCGATCCGCTGCAGGCCGCGGCCCAGTGGCGCTCCCCGCCGCCGCAGCAGAGGTGAACCAGGCTGAGGCCGGCGCGTGGTTCGCCCGCCGGTACGGCCGCGGCCCGGACGGCATATGGTTCGCGCCCGGCCGGGTCAACCTGATGGGCGGCCCGGACTACACAGAAGTGTTCGTGCTGCCCTTCACCCTCGGCGCCGGGGTCACCGCCGCCGCGGCCCGGCGGCCCGACCGGCGGATCGCGCTGACGTCCCGGCAGGCGGGCGGCGAGCCGGTCCTGCTCGACATCGACGCGCTCGAACCTGGATCGGTAACCGGCTGGGCGGCCTATCCGGCCGGGGTGGCCTGGGCGCTGCGCCAGGCCGGCTACCTAGTCGGCGGCGCCGACCTGGCGATCGACGCCGACCTGCCCGCGGGCGCTGGCCTGTCCTCGTCGGCCGCGCTCGAATGCGCCGCCGCGCTCGCGCTGACCGGGCTCTACCAGGTGTCGGCGCCCAGGCGCGAGCTGGCCGCCCTGGCCCGGCAGGCGGAGAACGAGTTCGCCGGCGTGCCCTGCGGGATCATGGACCAGATCGCCACGTTGCTGGGCCGGGCCGGGCACGCGCTGCTGCTCGATTGCCGCAGCGGCACCGGGACGGCGGTCCCGCTCGACCCGGCCGCGGCCGGCCTGATGCTGCTGGTCATCGACACCCGGGCCCGGCACGCGCTCGGTGACGGCCGGTACGCGCAACGCCGCCGGGCCTGCGAGGCGGCCGCGTCCGCGCTGGGCGTGCGGGCGCTGCGCGACCTCACCGAAGAGGACCTGGCCCGGCTGGCCGACCCGGCCCTGAAGCGGCTGGCCGGCCACGTCATCGCCGAGAACCGCCGCGTCCTGCGAGCCGCCGAACTGCTCCGGGCCGGCGACCAGGCGGCGATCGGCCCGCTGCTCACCGAATCGCACCGCTCGCTCCGCGACCGATTCGAGGTGTCCTGGCCCCAGGCCGACGAGGCCGTCGCGGCCGCCGTCGAGGCCGGCGCCGCGGGCGCCCGGATGACCGGCGGCGGCTTCGGCGGCTGCGTGGTCGCGCTCGCCCCCGTTGAGCGCGCCACGCAGGTCCGCGCGGCGGTCACCGAGCGCTTCTCCCGGCACCGCTGGCCCGCCCCGCACTATCTGGACGCGGTGCCCTCCAACGGTGCCCGCCGGGTGGCCCCTGTCAGGTGCTGTCGTTTAGCGGCCGCCCGTGCTCGGCGCAGGCGGCGGAAAGCCTCTGGTAGAACCAGACGGTCTCGTATCCGTCGGTCCCCCGCGCAGTAGCGCCGGGGACGACGCAGGAAGAACTGCGGCACCGCCTTGCGAAGTTCGTCAGCGACGGCGATAACCAGATCACGGAACTGTCCCTGGGCTACCGCGTCAAGCTGGGTACCGGTTGGGACATGCCCGCCGGAGTGCTGCATGCGCCCGCGAGCCTATGTACATACGAGCCGCAAGCGGCGTCCGATGTCTTCGCTATGTGCGAAAACTGGACGAGTTGCAGAACGCTCCCGCCCGAGCTTCTGTGGAAGGACGTGCCGCGCGAGCACCACGGCGATCTGGACTTCATCATCTCGCTGCTGGACTGGGAGAAGAACACCGATCCGAACTTTTTTAGCGCGCGGTTCATGCCGCCAATTCGGGCGGGCGATGCCACGCATGAGAACGCGGGTTACGTCCCTGTGTGAAAAACCTGGCTGGAAGGGTGTCGTCCAGTGCGGTGAACTTCTCGCGCAGGTTGTACACGCGCAGCGTCGACGCTGGTCGGCTCGCCGGGTCACGGCTGGACCGGGACGTATTTGAGGACGTGAAGCGTTCCTATTACCGCATGATGGGATGGACGGACGACGGAGTGCCCAGGAACGAGACGCTTATTGATCACCGGATCGAATGGGCGGCTGCGGACGCGGAGCAAGTATGACTCTGGAAAGCCGATGCACCTGACATTCCGTTCCATTTCCTAGGCGAGGGAAATATGCCAAGGGCATCGCGATCGACTCGGTCGCGGCCGAACCGGTCGAGTGAAGAGGGGCAGCGGCGCAGCGCATCCCTTACGCCGACTAATAGATCAACACCAGGGGGTTCCCATGACCGAAGTCGAAGACCTGCAGCACGTCGGCGTATTCCGGCCGACAACCGAACCCAGCCTGGGATGGGGAGTGATCGGCGCGGGTTGGATCACAGAACGATTCGTCGCCGGCACGCTACGCTACACTCCGCAGCGTATCGTCGCGGTGGGATCCAGGTCGGCTGAGCGGTCCGCGGCATTCGCGGCGAGGCACGGCGTGGAACACTCGCACGGGTCGTACTCGGCGCTCATCGACGATCCCGCGGTCGATGCGGTGTACATAGGCGTCACTGCCGATCAGCATCGGCCGCTGGCCCTGGAAGTGATCGCCGCCGGCAAGCCGGTGCTCGTCGAGAAGCCCTTCGCGCTGACGGCTTCCGAGGCTTCGGAGATTCGCGCCGCGGCACGCGCGGCGGGTATCTTCGCGATGGAGGCGATGTGGACGCGTTACCTGCCGCAGTCGGACGCTATCCGGATGCTTCTCCGACAAGGGGCGCTCGGCGAAATTGAGGTAGTTGCCGCCGACCATGGCCAGGCCCTTGCGGACGACCCTACGTCCAGGCTGCTTAGCCCAGCGCTCGGGGGCGGCGCACTCCTGGATCTCGGGGTCTATCCCCTGGCCTTCACGTCGGAGGTGCTGGGAACACCCGCATCGATCATCGCGACCGGAGATTTGCTGCCGTCAGGCGTCGACGGCACCGTCGCGATGCTGCTGGCCTATCCCGGCTCCACCGCGCAGGCGACGCTTTCGACTAGCATCTCCGTGCGCACGCCGACCGTGGCCGCCATCTCGGGTACCGCGGCCAGGATCGAGATCGATTCGCCCTTCTACATGCCAACGGGGTTCGTCCTGGCCGACCCTCCATGGGACGCAGAGCCGATCCTGCGCTGGCAGGACCAGTCGGGCATCGCGGCCCATGAAGGCCTCAGCTACCAGGCGACCGCCCTCGCTCGATTCGTCAGCGAAGGACGCACCGAATCACCGATCCACGGGCTCGACGAATCGGTAGCCATCCTTAGTACGATCGATGCCGCCCGCGCGCAACTCATCCCCCGGCCGGGGCGGTGAAGCGATCAGGCCCCACCGATCAATGAGCGCGCCTTGGCGGGGCCGACTACGAGATCGTGAAGGTCGCCGCCCACCTCGAGTCGACCCGACTGCTCGATCCCGCCGACCTTCCGTGCCCGGTTATGAACGAGAAGTCATGGCCACAGCCGTATAGCGGGCTTGACCGGGAGTTCGTGCTCAGCGGTAACGTTCCCGGAACGGTCCGGGCATACCGTTGGCTGCGTGGGTCAGGTCCAGCCAGCACCGGGGCATGCACAGACGGCGCCGGGGGGCGCCGTACGCCGGTTCCGCGCGATGTCATCGACGCTTGCGTGGGTGCTGGGCGGCGCGGTGCTGGTACTGGCGGCGGCCGCCGTCATGCTAACGGCCCTCATCGGTCAGCTGTCGATCGGCATCCCGGCCGGCGTGGTCATCGTCTTGACCTTTGCCGCGGTGGGGCTGGTGATCGCGCGGCGCCAGCCGGGCAACCCGATCGGCTGGATCATGGTTGTGTTCACGCTGGTGTACGTTCTCGGCGCCGCCGCCAGCGACTACGCGGTGCTGTATTACCGCCTCGGCCACCACGGACTTCCGCTGGCTTCCCTGGCCCTGCTGCTGAGCGCGGTGCAGGCGCCGTCGTTCGCCATGTTCCCGGTGGTCATCCTGCTGTTCCCGGAGGGCACGGTGCCGGGGCGCCGGTGGCGCTGGGCGGTGCGGGCCTACGCCGGGCTGGTGGCCTTCGTCCTGGCCCTCTTGCTCGCTGCGCCGGCCGCCGCGCTGGCCGGTCACGATGTGCACCTGAACGCCCGCGGCAATCTCACCAGTAGCGGTCATCTGGTCGAGTGGCTGGCTGATCCGCCGGGCTGGCTGATCGTCCCGGTCATCGCCGCGATCGTGATTATCGGCCTGTCCTTCGTCGGGCGCCAGGTGCTCAGCTGGCGAGCTGCCGAAGGCGACTGCCGCCAGCAGCTGAAGTGGCTGGCCTGCGGCGGCGCGGTGGCCGCCGCGTCGCTGCTCTTGGCCGCGGCGCTCGGCGTGGCCGAGCTGCTGGCCGGGCTGGCCGCCCTCCCAGTCAGCATCGGCGTCGGGATCCTGCGGTACCGGCTGTATGACATCGACCGCATCATCAGCCGCACCCTGGCCTACACGCTGGTAACCGGCCTACTGGTCGGGGTGTACGCGGGCCTGGTCCTGCTAGCCACCCGGGTCCTGTCGGTCCATACCCCGGTCGCGGTGGCGGCCGCCACGCTGGCCGCAGCGGCGCTGTTCACCCCGCTGCGGCGGCGGGTGCAGCAGGCGGTG
>Ga0187814_10000629_pt1 | contig 12279 bp, 9 predicted proteins | sample NC_S_4_FD_132450 | JGI IMG/M metagenome (GOLD analysis project Ga0187814, IMG submission 132450) | Wetland sediment microbial communities from Neuse River Estuary, North Carolina, USA - ASW-S_4 | ecosystem: Environmental > Aquatic > Freshwater > Wetlands > Sediment | place: USA: North Carolina... | reverse complement strand
CTAGGCGGATGACCGTGCCGACCGACCCCCGCGATCCACTCGGCCTGCGCGCCGATGCGCCGATGCTGGCTGCCTGGCTGGACTTCACTCGCCAGGCCGAGGCAGGCCAGCTCATCCCGATGAGCGTGCCAGGACACAAGCAGCGACAAGACCTGGTCGGCGCCGTCGTCGCCGGGGACGCGCCCTTCTACGGCGGCCTCGACACGATCAAGCATGCCGACAACCTGCGGGTCGATTCCGAGGGCAAGGCGGCCCGGCTGTGGGGTGCGGACTTCTGCCGGTTCTCGGTAGCAGGCTCGACGCACGGCAACCAGGCCCTGGCCCTCGCCGTTGGCCAGCCCGGCCAGGAAGTGATCATTAACCGCACGCTGCACAGGTCGCTGTTGCTCGGCCTCGTGCTTGCGGGCCTGCGGCCGGTCTGGGTGCGGCCAGACATCGACCCTGCTTCCGGGCTTCCAGCCGGGGTTGCGGTGCAGACGGTGCGGGAGGCGCTTGCCGAGCACCCGGACGCCTGCGCGGTGTTCCTTGGCGACCCCAGCTACGTCGGGACCATCTGCGACCTGGCCGGCCATGCGGCTGCTGCACACGCAGCCGGGGTGCCGCTAATCGTGGACGCTGCCTGGGCCGCACACATGGGATTCCACCCTGACCTGCCGCCGCATGCGATCGCCGCGGGCGCCGACGCGATGGTGACCAGCGCGCACAAGGCACTGCCCGCCTATACCCAAGGTGCGCTGGTGCTGGCGAGGACCGAGCGGCTGGCCGCGGCCAGGCTGGACCGTGCCTTCGAGGCCACGCATACGACCAGCCCGACCGGCTCGATCATGGCGAGCATCGACGCCGCTCGTTCGCTGCTGGCAAGGGATGGCGAACGGTTGTGCGGCCGGCTGATCCGCGGGGTCGCGGCCGCCAGGAAACGGCTGCGCGAGGTGCCCGGCGTTGACGTCCTCGACGGCGCGGGGGTCGAGCCCACCAAGCTGGTAGTGCTGCTAGCCGGCACCGGCGCGAACGGCAACGCCGTCGAGGCCGACATCATCGCGGCCGGCATGCCGGTGGAGATGGCTGACCGGGACACCGTGGTGCCGATTCCCACGATCGCCGACGACGAGCCGCGGCTGGCCGCGTTCACCGAGGTGCTGATCGCCGCGATCGAGCGGCACCGGGGTGAGCCGCGTCAAACGCAGGCCGCCGCGGCCTGGACGGTTGAGCCGCAGACCGTGCTGGCACCGCGGGAGGCGTTCTTCGCGCCGAACCAGACTGTGCCAGCGAGAGCTGCGATCGGCCGGGTCAGCGCCGAGTTGATCGCGCCTTACCCGCCCGGCGTGCCGGTTCTCGCTCCTGGCGAGCTGATCACGGCTGCTGCCGTAGATGCGCTGCGCGAGGTGGCCGCGGACGGCGGACGGATCGCCTACGCCGCCGATCCGAGCCTGGCGACGTTCCAGGTGATCAGCCGCTAGCACCGGGATGCCTCCTTGGGTCATGGCCGGGCCGGCCACCGAGTTGCGGGCCCCCTGTTCACTCTGACGGGCTTAGGTGTCATGTCCTGCTGGCCCGGGGGTATGGCTAGCAGCCGGGGGGTGAACGATCATGTCTGGATCCCATCTGTCGCTCATCGTCATGCCGATCGTCATCGCGATCGCGCTCGCCGGATGGATCGGCGCCGTCTTGTGGGCGGAACGGCACCCGCATTACAAGCACCAGCGAAGTGCGCCGCGGACCGAGGTAGCCGGCGGCGCGTTCCGCGCCTTGGAGGGCGGTCGTCAGCTGATGCCGATCCCAGGCGACCGACCGGCGCCTGAGGCAGCCATTGCGGCTGGTGCGGAGGGAGCGCCAGAGGTCGGAGAGGTCAAGGTGCCCGCGGCACGGGCACCGGCCGGGCGCGCATCGACAGCGAGCGCCACGGCCACGGTGCCAAATCAGGCGGATGTGCGCAATAGGCCCGCAGAACAGGATTCTCCGCGCCTCAGCGGGTCTCAGCTTCGCTGATCGTCTGGCGGCCTGCCGCCCGCTTGCTGGGGCCTGGCCTCTGGCCTAGCGCTGGTGCCGGCGGCAAGATCTGGCGCTGCGCCGCTAGGCAGAGCCTGCCCAGTTCGGCGAGCTTGTCCGGGAGCAGGCGGAAATCGGGACCAGAGATGGACAGCGCCGCCACACAGGTGTCCGAGGCGTCGAAGACCGGCACTGCGACGGCAACCAGCCCTGCCTCGAGCTCACTGATCGCGATCGCGTAGCCGTCGCGGTGGACCGTTGCTAGCTCGGCCCGAAGCGTGGCGGGGCTGGTGATCGTGCGCTCGGTATAGCGCTCGAGCCTGCCGGGCAGCGGGATGGCGCCGTAGGCAAGCAGGATCTTTCCGTTTGCCACCGCGTGTGGCATGGTCCGCCTGCCCATCCAGCCGGTCGAGCTCAGGATGTAAGTGCTCGGTACCTCGGCCACGTTGAGGACGCTCGCGCCGTCCGCGACCGCGAGGTTGATGGTCTCGCCGGTCTGCCTGGACAGGCTGTCCATAACCGGCTGCATGGCGGCCGCCAGGTCGTAGCCGCGCAGCGCAAGCCGGCCGAGCCTGACTACCTCGAGGCCGAGCCGGTACCGGCGACCGTATCTGGCAAGCAGACCGGCCCGCTCCAGCGTCGCTGCGAGCCGGGAGGCGGTGGACTTGTGCACGCCTATGGAAGCGGCCAGCTCGGTGACCCCCTGCTCGGGCCGGGTCTCATCGAAGCTGGTCAAAAGGGCGAGCACGCGCTCGGCCGACTGATAGGTTGCGCCCGCGGCAACGGTACCCTCCGTCACGCAACCAGGATGAGCAGGCCCCGCAATCGGTGTCAATAACCGCGAACTACCACCTTGGCTATACCAGCCCGTTGCGCCTTCGCTGTAATGTGCCGTTAGGGCCAGGTGGCGCACGCCATTAAAGCTGGCCACCAGGAGTAGTGATGATAGGTCAGCCAAGCCATTCGCCCACCGCATCCGCCGGGAGTGGCGCAGACCCGCTGCCAGAGGCGAGGGCCTTGGCGGAGGGCGCCGCCGCGGCCGGGATCGGCCTCAAGCTGCTCGGCGGCCTCGCGGTTCGAGTAATTTGCCCGGACCTGCCGCCACGATTGCGCGCCGGGCAGGACATGGATTTCGCCTGCTTGTCGCGCGGGCGCAAGGAGACCGCCGCTTATCTGGAGAGCAGAGGCTGCGTGCCGGATCGCAGGTTCAACAACCTCAACGGCGATCGGCAGATGTACTTCACGGCGCCATCAGGCCGGCCGATCGACGTGATGGTGGACCGGCTGGCCATGTGCCACGTCCTGGACTTCCGGCCGACCTTCAGCCGACTGCCGCACACCCTGGATGCGATCGACATCCTGATGTCCAAGCTGCAGATCATCGAGCTGAACGAGAAGGATGTCTGGGACATCTTCCAACTGCTTGCTGGCGCGCCGGTGCACGTGCCGGGGCGAGCCGCTGCCGCGACTAATGGCGCGATGCTGGACGCGGACCGGTTCGCCAAGCTGGTCAGCGCGGACTGGGGCTGGTGGCGGACAGTGACCGGCAACCTGGACAAGCTGCCGACACTCGCCTCGGAAAAGCCCGAACTGCTTCCGCCGAGGCATCACCACGATCCGCTCGCCCAGGCTAGACGGCTGCTCGATCTCGCGCACTCGGTGCCGAAGGGCATGAAGTGGAAGATGCGCGCCAACGTCGGGGATCGGGTGCGCTGGTATGAGCTGCCGGAGGAAGTCGGCCACTAACAGATTTCTGGTTCGCCGCGGCTAGGTCGCGAGTTCCCTGGAGTTCTCGCCAAGACGGGTCATCCTTGACGCCTGGTTGCGCCGGGTGCTACACCGTTGCACAGACCGCGCAGAAAAGGCGTAATAGTCGCATGAAGATTTTTTTTGCCACCGATATCCATGGTTCTGAAGTCTGCTGGCGGAAGTTCCTCAACTCGGCTGCTTTCTACAAGGCCGATCTGGTCGTGCTCGGCGGTGATGTCACGGGCAAGGCCATGGTGCCGATCGTGGCGCATCAGGGCTACTGGCAGCTCACGCTTCGCGGCGAGACACACCGGCTGGAAACCAAGCAGGAACTCGACGAGATACAGACCCGCATCCGCAACAGCGGGTTCTACCCCGCAATCGTCAGCGTGGAGGAGCTCACGCACCTCAGCGAGAATGAGGGCGCCGTCGACCAGCGGTTTACAACCGAGATGATCAGCTCGCTCGACCGATGGCTCGACATGGCCGACGGCAAGCTGCTCGGCGGCCAGATCCCGTGCATACTCAACGGCGGCAACGACGACATCTTCGAGATAGACGACATCATCGAGTCCTCGCCGTGCGTGAGCTTCGCTGAGGGCAAGCTGCTCGATCTAGACGGCTTTTCCCTGGTCTCCATGGGCTGGACTAACCCCACGCCGTGGGACACCTATCGGGAAGCGCCGGAGCCGGAGCTAGCGGAAAAGATCGAGGCCATCGCGGGACTGGTGCCCGACATGGGCCGCGCGATCTTCAATTTCCACGCGCCTCCGTATGGCACCGGACTCGATGAAGCCCCCGCGCTCGACGAGACGCTCCGCCCGATACATGGGGGTGCGGTCATGAAGCCGGTGGGGTCGACCGCGGTCCGGGATTCGATCAACAAACATCAGCCGCTGCTCTCGCTGCACGGTCACATTCACGAAAGCCGTGGAATTAAGCGAATGGGCCGCACGCTGGCCATCAACCCTGGCAGCGTGTACGGCGACGGAGTGCTGCAGGGCGCAGTAGTCGAACTCGACGTGAAGAAGGCAAAGATCGTCAGGTACCTGTTGGTGAACGGCTGAGCCCGGCGCAAGCCAGAAGCTGGTGAACGGATTCCGAACGCCGCTGACCGGCGGAATGCACGATCGCTAGGAAGCTGGCGACGGGGTGAGTGAGTCCACTGAAAATCGGTTACTGAGAGGCGGAGATGGCAACAGAATCCATCGGCGAGACTCCCACGTTGTTCCTCCGGAAGGCCACCGGGCTCGTGCGCGGCTGGTCGGTCCGGGACTCAATGATCTACGCCTGCCTGGCGACTAACTTCGTCACGCTCGGCATCTATGAGTTCACCTACGCAGGGCCAGCGTTCCCCAAGGGCCAGATGATCACATCCGTGCTGATCTCAGCGATCCTGGTCTCCTTCCTCGTGGTCGCATACTCCGGGCTGATCGTCACGATCCCGCGGGCCGGCGGCGACTACGTCTGGCAGACCCGGATCCTGGGCAGCGGCCTCGGCTTCGTGATGGCAGCCACTGGCTGGTGGTTCATCCTGTGGCTGTGGGCGCCGATCTACGGCAATATCCTCGCCGTCCAATTCTTCGAGCCGCTCTGGGCGACGCTGAAGTGGACCTGGCCAACCGGCGGTGCCGCCTGGTTCGGTACCAATAACGGCATCTTCGTCGTCACCCTGATCACCGTCGCGGTGGCGGGCGTCCTGGTCTCGATCGGGATGGCCGGCTACGCCAGAGTTCAGCGGTGGTGCTTCATCGGCGGCCTCGTCGGCTTCGCCGTGGTCGTCGTGCTGCTGCTGGTGAGCAGCCACTCCACCTTCGTCAGCTCGTTCAACCTGGAGGCGCACAAGCTGTTCGGCGTCAGCAACGCCTACGCGGCGACCAATACCGCGGCCGTGAAATCGGGCTACACCGCGCCCGGGCTCGGCTTCGGCCCGCTCGGCCCGACGATGCTGCTGGTGCCGGCCATGATGTTCTTCATCTTGTGGCCGAACTGGGGCGCCACGCTGTACGGCGAGATCCGCGGCGCGAGCGACTTCCGACGGGTCTTCACCGGCATGTTCGCCGGCCTGTGGACCACGGTTCTGCTGACCATCGTGTTCTTCCTGCTGATGGCCAAGACCTTCAGCTGGGCGTTCTACCAGAACGCGAACGCGGCCTTCTACAACGCCAAGTCGGTGCTGCCGATCTGGCCTTACCCGTTCATGTTCGCGGGCTGGCTGGTGCACAACACCGCGTTCCAGGTGATCCTGATCCTGGTGCTGAGCCTGTGGTTCTTCGGCTGGGTCGGCACGCTGTTCCTGTCGTCCACCCGGGTGATCTTCGCCGCGGCGTTCGACCGGGTGCTGCCGGACCGGGCTGCCGAGGTGTCGGAGAAGCGCAAGGTGCCGATGTATTCGCTGATCCTCATGCTGCTCCCGGCGGTGGGCCTCGGCGCCGTCTATGCCTACTCGGCCACGTTCCGTACCTACACGCTGGACGCGACGCTGGTCATCGCGGTGACCTACCTGTTCAGCGCGATCGCCGTGGTAGTCCTGCCGTGGCGCAAGCCCGAACTGTGGGCAGCGTCCCCGGCGAGCCGCATGAAGATCGCGGGCGTGCAGGTGGTGCCGCTGGCGGGCTGGGTCACGATCGCGTTCCTGGTCTTCGACCTCGTGGAGTGGCTCACCAACAGCAACTACTTCGTCAACAACAAGGACTCCCTGTATTACATGGGCGGCATGTACGTGCTGGCGATCGTGGTGTACGTGGTCGCCAGGCTGGTCCGCAGGCGGCAGGGCATAGACCTCGGCCTGATCAACAAGGAGATCCCGGTCGAGTAAGACCGGGCCCATGCACGCGGCTTAATGATGCACTGACAGATTTTTCCGGGAACGGGGAAGTCTGTCAGTTGCATCATGCCCGGCGGTCGCCGCGAGACACTGAACACCACAGAGTGACGGAGGGCCAGATGAGCGAGATCCCGGACCGGGCCAGTGCGGTCATCATCGGGGCCGGCATTGTCGGCAACAGCCTCGCTTACCACCTGGCGAGGCTCGGCTGGACCGAGCTCGTGCTCCTGGACAAGGGTCCGATGCCCAATCCCGGCGGCTCGACCGGCCATGCGTCAAACTTCATCTTCCCGATCGAGTACTCCAAGATGATGATGGAGCTGACCAGGGACAGCACCGAGCAGTACCAGGAACTGGGTGTCTTCACCCAGAGCGGCGGGATCGAGGTCGCCCGCACCCAGGAGCGCATGCAAGAACTGCGCCGCCGCTGCTCGCAGGCTAAATCCTGGGGCATACCGGCCGAGTTGCTGACGCCGGAGGGCGTGCGCAAGCTGGTCCCCTACCTCGATGACTCGGTGATCCTTGGCGGCGCGTACTTTCCCACTGTCGGCGTCGTCGATTCGCTGCGGGCCGGCACGCTCCTGCGTGAGCGGGCGCAGCAACTCGGCGCACTGACGGTGGTCGCCGGAGCCGAGGTGCTCGGCATCGACAAGTCCGACGACGGCCGGATCGCCGCCGTGCGCACCAGCAAGGGCAACATCACCACTGACGTATGCGCGATCTGCTGCGGAGTCTGGAGCCCGCGGATCGCCAAGATGGCCGGGGCCAGGATCCCGCTCACGCCGATCGTGCACCAGATGATCAGTGTGGGGCCGATCGCGCTGTTCGACGGTACCGAGGGTGAGATCGCCTACCCGATCGTCAGGGACGTCGACGAGAACATGTACGAGCGCCAGCATGGCGGCGACATGGAGGTCGGCTCGTACGCGCACCGGCCGATCGTCGTGTCGCCCGACGACATCCCGTCGATCGAGGAAGCCGTGCTTTCGCCGACCGAGATGCCGTTCACGTCTGACGACTTCGACCCGCAGCTAGCCCTTGCGCTCGAGCTGATGCCAGAACTTCTCGGCGACGAGCGGGCCGGCATCAGGTATGCGATCAACGGCCTGATCTCGATGACTCCGGACGGCCACCCGGTGCTCGGCGAGACGCCTGAGGTACCGGGTCTCTGGTCTGTTGCGGCCAGCTGGATCAAGGAGGGACCAGGCATCGGCCGGGCGGTTGCCGAGTGGATGAGCGGGGTAACGCCCGAGATCGACATCCATGAGGCCGACATCTCCAGGTTCTACGGCCACCAGCGCACGACCGCGCACGTCACGGCGCGGGCGGCTGAAGGCTTCAACAAGATGTACGGCATCGTGCACCCAAACGAGCAGTGGGAGTCCGGCAGGCCGGTCCGGGTCAGCCCGGCTTACCAGCGCGAGCGCGAGCTTGGCGCGGTGTTCTTCGAAACGGCTGGCTGGGAGCGGCCGTTCTGGTACGCATCCAATTCCGCGCTGCTGGAGAAGTACGCAGGCAGGCTGATGGATCGCGGCAGCGAGTGGGACTCTCGCTGGTGGTCACCGATCATCAACGCCGAGCACCTGGCCATGCGGGACGCGGCCGGGCTGTTCGATCTGTCGGCGTTCGCGATTCTTGACGTCACCGGGCCCGGCGCGCTGGCCGCGGTGCAGAAGGTCGCGGTGGCGCAGATGCACGTGCCGGTCGGCCGGGTGGTGTACACCTCGTTCCTTGATGACGCTGGCGGCTTCCGTGCCGACCTGACGATCATGCGGCTGGGCCCGCGGCACTTCCGTGTTGTTACCGGTGGCGCCACCGGGATGATGGACTACAAGTGGATCTCCGACCACCTTCCCGGCGACGGGTCCGCCGCGATCAGCGACGCGACCTCCGCCTGGACCACGTTCGGGCTGTGGGGACCGCGAGCGCGCGACATCCTCAGCCGGGTGACCGCTGACGACATTTCCAACGAAGGATTCGCTTTCGGCACCTGCCGGGAGATCGAGATCGCCGGGATGACCGTGCTGGCCTCCCGCATCTCCTATGTCGGCGAGCTTGGCTGGGAGCTGTACGCGCCCATCGAGCAAGGTGCCAGGCTGTGGGACACCCTGTACGAAGCGGGCCTGCCGGACGGCCTGATCCCGGCGGGGATCGGTGTCTACGGCACGACGGGCCGGCTGGAGAAGGGCTACCGGGCCTACGGCGCCGAACTCGACGCCAGCTTCAACCTGGTCGAGGCGGGCATGGCCAGGCCCAGGGTGAAGGAGCAGGACTTCGTCGGTAAGGCGGCCTACCTGCGGCAGCGCGAGGCTCCGCCGGTCGCGGTGCTCTGCACGCTCACCGTTGATGATCACACATCGCAATCCGGTGAGCTGCGGTACATGCTGGGCGGCGAGCCGGTGCTGACGCGCGATGGCGAGGCGCTGACCGACGCCAAGGGACGGCGGTCCTACGTGACCAGCGCTGGCTCCGGACCGTCGGTCGGCAAGCACTTGCTGCTGGCCTACCTGCCGCCCGAGCATGCAGTTGTCGGCACCGGCCTGGCCGTGGAGTACCTGGGCGAGCAGTATCCAGCGACCGTCGCGGTGGCTGGCTCGACGCCGCTGTTCGACCCGGCCAATGAACGGGTCCGGCGGTGACGTGAGTGGACATCCTGGTCTGCGTCAAGCGGGTGCCAATGGTCGGCGGCAAGATGGTGCTGACGGCCGACGGCGCCGATGTCGACACTCGGCTATCCGGCTTCACCGTCAGCCCGCATGAGGAATGCGCGGTCGAGGAGGCGGTGCAAATCACCGAGCGGGACGGCGGCTCCGTCACGGTGCTCACGCTCGGTCCGCCCGAGTCCGCCGATCAGCTTCGGGACATGCTCGCGCTCGGGGCACACCGTGGCGTCCTGCTGGAGACCGATGGTCGCGAGTGGGGGCCCATCGCCACCGCGGCCGCGATCGTCCAGGCCGTTGGCGAGCTTGGGACTACCTCGTTCCCACTCATATTTCTGGGAAACGAGGCCGCCGACACCGGCGGTTACCAGGTGGGCGTCCGGGTTGCGCACGCGCTGGGTCGGCCGTGCCTCACCGGGATCAAGCGGCTGCAGGTATCCGGCGATGTGCTGCGGGCGGGGCGGGATTACCGCGGCGCGCAGGAGGTCTTTGAAGTCGGGCTGCCGGCCGTCGTGACCGTGAAGGAGGGCATTAACTTGCCCCGCTATCCGTCGCTGCCCGGGCGGCTGCGCGCTAAGCGAGCCGAGATTACCGTGCTCGAGCCGCAGTGGCAGGCCGACGGCCTGCGCAAGGAGCGGCTGCGCGTGCCGGAGACCTCGGCCCAGCGGGCGCAGATCCTTGGCAACGGCGCGGCGGCCGTACCTGAGCTGGTCCGCGTACTCGACGAACTCGGCGTGCTGCCCTCCGGCGCGCACTCGTCTGCTGCACAGCCGCCTGCTGCACAGCCGTCTGCTGCACAGCCGTCTGCTGCACAGCCGTCTGCTGCACAGCCGTCTGCTCCGCTAGCAGACGCGCGGCCCGGCGGGGACGGGCCCGCCGCATGAGCGTGCTGTTCCTAGCTGAGCGCGACGGTGACGCAGTCGAGGACGCATCACTGCGGGCCTTGAGCTTTGCCCGCTCGCTGGCCGAGGCGTCTGGCGCGGGACTGACGGCCGTACTGTTCGCCGCCTCAGGTGGCGCCGAGCAGTCGGACGGCGAGTCCGCGGAGATCGGGCTGGCTGCGGGACAGCTTGCCGCGCTTGGCGCCACAGGAGTGTGCGTGGTCTCGTCGGCTGCGCTAACGGGCTACGCCCCGGCCGGATGGGCGCGCGCGCTGCAGCAACTGGCGGAGTCCGTGCAGGCCAGTGCCGTGGTCGCGGCCGCGACCGACCGGAGCAGCGAGGTGCTTGCCCGTCTCGGCGCGATGACCGGGCTGCCAGTCGTGGCCAACTGCGTGTCGGCCCGGCCCGGTTCGGCCGCTAGCTGGCAGCTGGTCAGGCAGCGCTGGGCGGGCAGCCTGCTCGAGGATGCCGTACTCGAGGCGCCGTGCGCGCTGCTCACCGTGGCCGCCGATGCCCTTCCTGCTGACACCGCGGCGGCTGCCCCTGCACCGGATGGCTCGCAGCCGACCGGGGCTGAGCTTGCGCTAGGCAGCTTCGTGCCCGAGCTTGCGGAGGCTGACCTGCTGGTACGCGCGACCGAGTCGGCCGAGCAGGCCACCGGGATGTCGCTGGCAACCGCGCGGGTAGTGGTCGGCGGCGGCCGTGGCGTCGGCGGGCCCGATGGGTTCGGGCCGCTTGAGGAACTCGCCGGCCTGCTTGGCGGCGTGGTCGGGGTATCGCGGGTGGTCACAAGTCAGGGCTGGCGGCCGCACCGCCAGCAGGTCGGCCAGACCGGCACCAAGATCTCGCCAGAGCTGTATCTCGCCTGCGGTATCAGCGGCGCGATCCAGCACATGGCGGGCTGCCTATCCGCGCGGCACATCGTGGTCATTAACACCGACCCTGACGCGCCGATTATCTCGCACGCCGACTACGCGGTGATCGGGGACCTGAACGAGGTCATTCCCGCCCTGATAGCCGCCATTAGGTCCCGGTCAGAAGGACATGTCACTCAGGCGTGAGATTTGCCTGCCGCTGTCTGCGGGGTCTTGCCGGCTTATTCCGGCCCGCCGGGTTATTCCGGCCCGCCGGGTTATGTCGAAGAGGAATTCTGCTCTGGCGTGTGCATATGTCTTCCGGATAATCGTGCCCGGGTCGTCGCTGCGCCCCGATGCGACGCCAGTCAGCGGAGCCAGCCGTCGCAAGGCGCGACAAGCCGCCGCCCCGGCGGCCGCTCTGCCGCCGGGGCAGCGAGTCCCGGGTCATCAACCAGCGACTAGTCCGCCGCCTGGGGAGGGCCAGCCGGTGGCGCTGATCCTGCCAGTCGTTAGTTGGACCTGAGCCAGGTGTTGCTGAACCCGCCAGAGCCGTTGATCAAGCTGGTGGAGTCCTTGTCGGCTCCGCTGTTGTCGACCATGATGATCTCGGTCGGGTTCTGCGAGCCCATTGAGGTGCCGTTCGCGGTGGAGACGCTGTAACCGACGGTGCCGAAGTCGGCGAGCGGCAGGACGCCGGTGTTCGACGACGGCGCCTCGGTGATCACCTCGGCCGACGACCGGGCAAGGCCGGACTGATTCTTCGTGACAGTTTGCGTCCAGCCCTGTGTGCTGTCCTTGAGCACGAGCGTGTAAGTCTCGGTACCGGAGAAGGTTACCGAGGCACTCATCGAATCGCCTGGCTTCACGGTGTTGCTGAAGTTCACGGGGTATGCCGGGTACATCTCGTACCAGCCGTAATACGAAGGGCTCGTGCCAACGCAGTCGGCGTCGGTGCCGGTCTGTTCTACCGAGTCACTGCTGTAGCCGTCGAGGCCAACCCAGAACGAGGAGTACTGGTCGGTCCGCCGCCGGTTTCCGCTGCATTTCGCGGTCGGCTCTGTCCAGTTTGCTGAGACGCTGGTGAACGCGCCGTTCGCGCCGGTCACTGCGTACCCGGACCAGTTAGTACTCTCGGCGGTCGTGTGGCCGCCGGCCGCCTTCGCGCGACCCACGCCGGCCGGCCTGACCATCAGGCCTCCTGGCCGGTATCCGTGCACGGTTGCCGGGTGGTGTCCGGCTACCGCTGCGGAGGCGTTACCGGCCAGCCCGAGCAGGGAGCCGAACGCGATCACTACGGTCGTGAGGGGAATGCACCAGCG
>Ga0187814_10000628_pt1 | contig 12288 bp, 13 predicted proteins | sample NC_S_4_FD_132450 | JGI IMG/M metagenome (GOLD analysis project Ga0187814, IMG submission 132450) | Wetland sediment microbial communities from Neuse River Estuary, North Carolina, USA - ASW-S_4 | ecosystem: Environmental > Aquatic > Freshwater > Wetlands > Sediment | place: USA: North Carolina... | reverse complement strand
GACGGGCTGGTCAGGCCGAGCCAGAGAAATCTTCCTGGGTGACGATGGGCGAGCGAGGAGGAGAACTGGCCGTGGCAAAGGCGGCGTTGCGCTGGAAGTCAGGGTTGGCCGGGTTCAGGCCGTCAGCCATCAATGCCACGGTCACGCCGGCCCCGTCCGCGCCCATCCGGTTCGCCTGCACGGAGTGGATGCTGAAGAGCGCTTCCGGGTTGAGCTGCGGATCGGACGAAGTGCCGCACAGTCGCGGCTCGATCGGCGGTTCGGCAACCTTGCCGGCTCCGCTGGCCCCAGGCTGAGCGCCCACCGGGCTCGGTCCGTGAATCACGACGTTGGGCACGATCTCCGCGACGCCGGGATTGGCCGCCAGGGCGGCCGCCTTTGCTGCCGTCATCTTCGCGAACACCGCGTTGACGAGGCTCGTGGCCCCCACCTCGCGCCCGCCAAGCACGCGAAGCTGGCTGAGTACCGGCCGCTGCTCGGCCACGGCGGCAGCGCGCCGCGCGGTTGACCTGGCGCCAAGCTGAGAGTTCTGGTTGCGCAGGATAATCACGAACTCGTGCTCGGCCCCGCCGGCCGTGCTACCCGACTGGACTGCCGCGGCGGCGAGTCCTGCGGGAACGGCTCCCATTACCACGGCGGCTGGCACCGTTGCCATGACGAGCCGCTTCATGCGCCTGCGCGAACGCATCGCTACCTCCAGTTACCGGGCTTCACAACATGGTCGAGAGACGATCGGAGCCACACTAAACCTAATAAGCCTCGTTAGACACCCTCATCGGTGCTTAACATCAGGTCAGCGACATTTCGTTTGTTAGTTGTGATGTACGAAACGTATATGCGGGATGAATCCGGTCAACCGCGCAGGCTCAGGCGTGCTGGCTGCTCACCGAGATGACCTCGCCAGTCAGGTATGAGGCGTAGTCGCTGGCCAGGAAGACGATCACGCTTGCTATTTCCCACGGCTCGGCGCCGCGGCCGAAGGCCTCGCGGCTGGCCAGTTCGGCAAGCAGGTCCTCGCTCATGACTTTGGCCAGGAACGGGTGCGTGGCGAGGCTGGGCGCTACGGCGTTAACCCGGATGCCGTGCTCGGCCACGTCCATGGCCGCGCATCTGGTCAGCGCCATCACCCCGGCCTTAGCCGCCGCGTAGTGCGCCTGGCCCTGTTGGGCTCGCCAGCCGAGCACCGATGCGTTGTTGACCACGACGCCGCCGTGTCCCTGCGCGACCATCTGCCGCAACGCGGCCCTCGTGCAGCGGAATGTGCCGTCGAGCGTGACATCGAGCACGCGCTGCCACTCCTCGTCGGTCATCTCAAGCACCGAGCGCGTGCCGCCAAGACCGGCATTATTGATCATGACGTCGATCCGGCCGAAGTGCTGGGCCGACTCGCGGATCAGCGTGTCCACGGCGCTGGTGCTGGTGACGTCGCACGGCTGCCACCAGACCCGGTCACCGTATTCTCCGGCCAGTTCCCCGGCGAAGGCAGTCAGCCGTGCCTGGTGCTGATCGCTGATGACCACGCTGGCGCCTTCGATGAGGCAGCGCCTGGCGGTCGCCGAACCGATGCCGGCGCCGGCAGCCGCAGTGATCACGACAACCTTGCCCGCTAGCAGGTCCCGGCCCACCGGCGGGACGGGCAGGTTGCGGACCGGCGCGGTCATGGCCGAGCCTGCCGCGGCAGGCCGAGCGCCCGGTCGGCGATGATGCCGAGCTGTATCTCCTGCGATCCGCCGTAGATGGTGTCGGCCCTGCTGAACAGATGCAGCCGCTGCCATTCATCAAGCTCGTAGGGAGCACCCTGGGCCACCATGGACGACGGTCCGAGCACCGCCATGGCCAGCTCACCCAGGTCCCGGTGCCAGACAGACCACAGCATCTTGACCACCGACGCCTCGGCGCCACGGCCATCGCCCGTCCCGCTAGCACTCGCGCCGTCCAGCATGCTGAGCACCTGCTCTCTCATCACCTGCAACCCGATCCACGCCCTGGCGAGCCTGTCGCGCAGCAGCGGATCGCGCGCCGCGCCGTTCTGCCTCGCCGCGGTGATCAAGGCGGCTAGCTCACGCTGGTATCCGACTTGCTGGCCGAGGGTCGAGACGCCGCGCTCGATGGCAAGCGTGGCCATCGCCACCCGCCAGCCTTCGCCCGGCTGCCCGACCACCATCTCGCGCGCCGTCCGCGCGCCGTCGAAGAACACCTCGTTGAACTCCGCGGTCCCGGTGAGCTGCCGGATCGGCCGCACAGTCACGCCGGCCTGCTTCATCGGCACCAGCAGGTAGGACAGGCCTGCCGACCGGCGGGAGCCCGGCTCGGTCCTGGCGAGCAGGAAGCACCAGTCGGCCACGTGCGCCAGCGATGTCCACACCTTCTGGCCGGTGATGACCCAGTGCCCGCCGTCGAGCACGGCAGACGTGCTGACCGAGGCAAGGTGCGATCCGACGCCCGGCTCGGAGTAACCCTGGCACCACAGTTCCTGTACTGCCGCGATCGGCGGCAGGAACCGCTCCTTCTGCTCGGTCGTGCCGAACTCGATCAGGGTAGGCCCGAGCAACTCCTCGCCCATGTGGCCGACCCGGGCCGGGGCGCCACTGCGCGCGTACTCCTGGAGAAAGATGACCTGCCGCGCAAGCGTGGCGTCCTGGCCGCCGTACCGCGCCGGCCAGCTAGGGCACGTCCAGCCGCTCGCTGCCAGGTGCCGGTTCCATGCCAGCCGCTGCTCGAAGTGCTCATGCTCGCGGCCTGGGCCACCCAGGCCCGCAAGGCTGGCGAACTCCCCGGTCAGGTTCTGCTCAAGCCAGTGCCGGACGCGATCGCGGAACTCCTCATCTTCGGCGGAGAACTGCACCGGAATCCTCCCGCGGGACCGAGCGACAGCCCGGCTAGTGGCATGAATCTCTCGCAGCCAGTTTCCGTCAACGCGGTGCCTCAGATCGCGTTTCTGGCCGCAATCGCCGACGGCAAGTAGGCTCGGCCTACCAAGCACTTGCTTGCTCAGGGAGTCCCGTGGAACTCACCATTCCGGCGGCGGTGGCGAGTGCCGCCAGCCAGTTCGGTGACCGTGTCGCGATAGCCGAGCCCGGCGGGCCGAGGCTGACCTACCGCGAACTGCGGGAGCGGGTGAGCGGCGTCGCCGCAGCACTAGCGGCCGAGGGCATCGAGGCGGGAGACCGGTTCGCGATCTGGTCGCCGAACACGTACCACTGGGTGCTCGCTGCGCTTGGCGCACTGTCAGCGGGGGCCACGCTCGTGCCGGTGAACACCCGGTTCACCGGTCCGGAAGCGCTGGATGTGATCAGCCGCAGCCGGGCGCGTGCCCTTGTGGTAGCAGGCCCGTTCCTCGGCGCTGACCGCCTTGCCACGCTGGCTGCCGCTGATGCTGACGAGCCTGGTCGCCTCGGCCGGCTCCGGCTGATCGTTACCGTGCCCGTCGAGCCGCGGCCGTGCTCCGAGCCGCAGCCGCGATCCGAGCCGACCGGCTGGCCGGGCGCCAACGTGCTTGACTGGGCCGGGCTTGAGCGACTCGGTTCCGAGGCGCCGGCCTCGCTAGCGGAGCAGTGCGCCGCCTCGGTCCGTCCCGGCGACGTCAGTGACATCCTGTTCACTTCGGGCACGACCGGCCGCAGCAAGGGCGCGATGAGCTCGCACCGGCAGTCGCTAGCGGTGGCCGCTGCCTGGGCCGAGTGCGGCGAGGTCACCTCGCAGGATCGCTACCTGGTGATCAACCCGTTCTTCCACAGTTTCGGTTACAAGGCGGGGATCCTGGTCTGCCTGCTGACCGGAGCCACGCTCGTGCCGCAGCTGGTCTATGACCCGGAGCAGTCCATGCGGCTGATCGAGGCCGAGCGAATCACCGTGCTGCCGGGCGCGCCGACCATCTACCAGACCATCCTTGACCACCCCGCCCGCGCCAGCCGCGATCTGTCCAGCCTCCGGCTCGCGGTGACCGGCGCGGCTGTCGTGCCCGTCGCGCTAGTCGAGCGGATGCAGGAGGAGCTGAGCTTTGATACCGTGCTGACCGCGTACGGGCTGACCGAGGCCGTGGTCGTGACCATGTGCCGGCCGGGCGACGATCCGCAGACGGTGGCCCGCACGTCCGGGCTAGCCACGGCGGGCTTTGAGGTACGAGTAGCCGGCCCGGCCTGGCCCGACGGGACGGACCCGGGTGCAGGCCCGGCGGCTGACCCGGAGTCGGCAGCGGGCGAGATCCTGCTGCGCGGCCCGAACGTCATGCTCGGCTACCTCGATGACCCGGCCGCTACGAAAGAAGCGATCGATGCGGAAGGCTGGCTGCATACCGGTGACGTCGGGCGCCTGGACGCCCGCGGCTATCTCACGATCACCGACCGGCTGAAGGACATGTACATCTGCGGCGGCTTCAATGTCTACCCGGCCGAGGTGGAGCAGGTGCTCGCCCGGCTGGACGGCGTCGCCGAGTCGGCGGTGATCGGAGTGCCGGACGATCGGCTCGGCGAGGTCGGTAAGGCCTTCATCGTCGCGAGGCCAGACCGGCGGCTCTCCGAAACCGAGGTGGTGGACCACTGCCGGCAGCGGCTGGCTAACTACAAGGTGCCCAGGCAGGTCGAGTTCCGCTCCGAGCTGCCGCGCAATCCGGCCGGCAAGCCACTGAAGCGGCTGCTCAGGGAGGAGTCCCGATGACGGCGCAGGGATCCGGGGTCGGCGCGGTGCAGGACAGCACCGGCGGTGAACCCCCAGTTCGCTACGACACCCGCGGGCAGACGGCGGTGATCACGCTGAACCGGCCGCGTTTCCGTAACGCGCAGAACTCGGCGATGACGTACGCCCTGGACGCTGCCTTCACCCGCGCGGTGAACGACGACGCGATCGCCGTCATCGTGCTAGCCGGCGCGGGTGAGCACTTCTGCGCCGGCCATGACATCGGCACGCCCGGCCGCGACATCGACGCGTCCTTCGAACGCAAGGCGGTCATGTGGTGGGATCACGTCGGCAAACAGGGCGCGGACAACAGGTACGCCAGGGAGATGGAGGTTTACCTGGGCATGTGCCGGCGCTGGCGGGAGCTGCCCAAGCCGTCCATCGCCATGGTGCAGGGCGCATGCATCGCCGGGGGACTGATGCTCGCCTGGGTCTGCGACCTGATAGTCGCCTCTGATGACGCGTTCTTCGCCGACCCGGTCGTGCGCATGGGCATCCCGGGCGTCGAGTATTTCGCGCATCCCTGGGTGCTCGGGCCGCGGTTCGCCAAGGAGATGCTGTTCACCGGCGACCGGTTCGACGCTTCCCGCGCCTACCAGCTCGGCATGGTCAGCCGGGTAGTGCCGCGGGCCGGGCTAGCGGACACGACGTTCGCGCTGGCCGACCGGATCGCCGCCATGCCCGCATTCGGCCTGGCCCTGGCTAAGCGCGCGGTCAACCAGTGCGAGGACCAGATGGGCATGCGCAACGGCATGGACTCGGTCTTCGGGCTGCACCATGTCGCGCACGCGCACAACGCCGAGACCGGCGCGGACTCACTGGCCGGGATGGACGCCCGGTCCATGAAGAAGGCATCTGGGTGAATGCGGCTGACCAGCGAGCAGGAGGATCTCCGCGCGGCGGTGCGCGGGCTGCTTGACCGCCACGGCGCGGCCGGGCCGGCTCGGGAGCCGGACGCCGAGACCGAGGACCGGCTATGGCGGCGTCTGTGCGCCGAAACCGGCGCCGCTGTCACCGCCGGTCCGGACTGGACAATCAGCGGTGATGTCGTCGACGGCTGACCCGTCCCCATCGCCCGCGCGGCGCCATCCGATCAGCGTGACGCAGCTCACATTGGCCCGAGTAACGGCCGTGGAACCGCCATCGCTGTAGTCGGTGTTGTCGGCGGCCTCTCCCCGATCGAGGCCCAACCCGAAGGAGAACCATGCGCGTAACCAAGTCCCTGGTGGCCCGCGTCGGCGCGGTTGCCGCCACGGCCGCGATCGCAGTTTCCGGCGCCACCGCAGCTGCCAGCGCCGCCACCGCGGCGCCCGCGGTGCCGAAGGTGCCCACCTCCCTGTCGATTTCGGTCTCGACGCCTGTTAACCACAGGCACGTGACCACCGCGATCATCAAGGGCCAGCTGACCTCGAACTCGGTGCCGCTGCGGCATCTGGTTGTCTGGCTGGCCAAGCAGAACGCCAAGGGCAAGTGGCACCTGGTTAAGCGGGAGCGCACCGGCCGGCACGGCTGGGTCGCGTTCCGGGTGCACGTGTTCAAGACCGCCAACTTCGCCCTGGTGTTCCGCGGCACGCGGAACTTCGCGAAGTCGGTCAGCTCCGTGGTCACGGTTACTCGCTCCTAGCGCGATGCGGTCTCGCGCCGGCGGGCGCTGTCCGGAGATTCCAGTCTTGTCCCGGGCACGCCCGCCGGTGTGCGACCCTTACAGGCGCAATGGCGAGCGAGATTGGTGTGCTGGACGATGCCCTGGCCAGGGCGAGCACAGGCGACGAGGCCGGATTCCTTGAGTTGTGGCGCACCCTGCAGCCACGGCTGTTGCGATTCCTGCGCGTACTCGGCTGCGCCGATCCCGATGATGTGGCCAGTGAGACCTGGCTGCAGGTCGTCCGGGACCTACACAAGTTCTCGGGCGGCGAGGAGGACTTCCGGCGCTGGCTGTTCACGATCGGCCGGCACCGCGCGATCGACGCGGCCAGGGCAAGATCGAGGCGACCGGTCGCCCCGATGATCACCGGCTTCGACATCCTGGCTGACGACCAGATGGTCGAGGACCAGGTGCTTGACGGCCTGTCGGTTCGCGCGGCCGTCGCTTTGCTGGCCGGGCTGTCCAGGGACCAGGCCGAGGCGGTGGCGCTCCGCGTCATCGCTGGCCTACAGACGCCAGACGTGGCGAAGATACTCGGCAAGTCCGCCGGAGCCGTGCGTGTCGCGCTGCATCGCGGGCTTAAGACCCTGGCCGATGACCCGTCAGTCCGCGCCCTCGCGACCCGGACTGCCACCCCTGGACGTGCTAGCGGCCCTCCTGCCACCGACGGGTCAGCCGGTGCGCGCACAACGGCCCAGAACTTCGCGACCCTGGAGGAGGTGGACTGATGGACTCGGATCTGCCGGGCGAATTCGGCCCCCTTGAGCCAGGCCTCGACCAGCTGTTCCAGACCTTGACCTCTGGCCCGACCGCCGGTGAGCTGGCCGGCGAGCAGGCGGCGCTGGCCATGTTCCGGGAGAACCTGTGGCCGGCCGACGGCGCCACTAAGGTGCTTGGCGATTCACCCGACCCTGACACCGGGCCGAGGAAGCCTGCGTCAGGCCCGGGCCGCGCCGGTCGCCAGGGCCGTTCCGGCCTGCTGGGGCGATCAGGCCGGGCTCCAGGTCGGTGGGGACTACGGCTGGCGGCCGCCGCAACGCTGGCCCTGGCGGGCGGCATGACGGCTGCTGCCTATGCGGCGGTCCTGCCGACGCCCATCCAGCACTTTGCGAACGAGGCGTTCGGTGTGTTCGGCGTGCCTGGTCCCGGATCGCGCGCCCACCCGAACCCGTCGCGGAGAATCTCCCGCCACACCGCACCGGCCAGCGGTCTGCCGAGCACATCGCCTGGGCAGGTCACGCCTACGGCGCCGCAGCCGTCGTCGAGCCGCCGCCACTCCGCCTCGGCCTCGCCTTCAGCCTCGCCCTCGCCATCACGATCGGCCGGCGGCCCGACGGTGCTATCCGCGACCGTGGCCAGCAGCGAGATCGCCGCTGGCACGCAAGCCGTCATCGACGGTCAGCTGACCAGGTCCGGGAAGGGCGTTGCGGGGACCACGGTCAGGCTGCTCGAACGGATCGGCAGGCGGCCCACCTGGCAAGCTGCCGGAACTGAGACAACCAATTCGCAAGGGAACGTGGCCGTGACGATCCCGGCACTGGCCGTGAACACGGCGTTCCAGTGGATTGGTCCCGGTGGCGCCACCAGCCCGGTCGTCACGATCACGGTGATCCCGCCGATCCAGGCCACCCTCGAGCTCGGCCCTGGCGGCGTGCGGGACCTGCTGGTCGTCACCACCCAGTACGCACATCGCGGCAACGTCGTCGTGCTCGAGGTTCAGTCCGCAAGCGGGAACTGGGTGCGGCTGCGGTGGCGATTGCTCAATGCCGCCGGGATGACCAGGTTCGTGATCAAGGCCCGCGTGCTCGGGAACAAGGATCTGCAAGTAGTACTCCGCGCCACGGCGCGGCACGGGGCATCGGTGAGCAACACGGTCACTGTTCCGCCGCCGTCCTGAGCCGTCGTCGTCGGGCGCGAGCCCGGGACGCCGCACATGGGACAGTTGGCGACATGGGCATACGGGCAGTCGCCTTCGACATCGGCGGGGTGCTTGAACGGGTCGATCCGGAGTGGCAGTTCCTGGACCGCTGGCGCGAGCGGCTTGGGTTGACCGCGGACGGCTACCGGCGTGCGCTCGTCTGGCCCCTGAACCGCGTAGATCCCGGCGAGTCGGCCAAGACCGGCGGCATGACCGAAGTTCAGCTCCGGCAGCGGTACGCGGCCGCGCTTGGCCTGTCGGAGCCGCAGGCCGATGAGTTCATGGCCGACATGTGGGACTGGTACTGCGGTGAGCTAGACCGCGAGCTTGCCAGCTACGCCGCGAGCCTCAGGCCGCGGTATCGCACCGGGATTCTGAGCAATTCGGTCGACGGGGCGCGGCGCGAGGAACAGAGCAGGTACGGGTTCGAGCAGCTGGTCGATGTCGTGGTCTACTCGCACGAGATCGGCGTAGCCAAGCCGGACCCGCGTGCCTATCGTGCGCTCTGCGACGAGCTGGGTGTCGCGCCGGAGGAGCTGGCGTTCCTGGACGACCGCGCTTCGAACGTCGAAGCGGCGTGCGAGCTAGGCATACGCGGCTTCCTGCACGTGACGACCGCGGCGTCGGTTCAGTCGATCGACGCTCTGCTCGAGCTGGCGGCTTAAACACCCGGCTCAGGCCAGCCGATCTGAGGAGATCCGCCGGAACTGGCCGGTCGCTGTCTGCAGCGCCCCGGTCAGCGCCCTGATCACCATCTCGTGGCAGACGGCGATCAGCGATCCCTCGTCCTGCATCCGGCTGATGCTGTTGCGGAGCGCGGCCGAGGCTCGCCGGCGGACTGAGGACAAGGGCTCCCACGGAAGTGGTTGGCCGTCGGGCCATTCACCGCCGTAACTGTCGAAATCGGCCAGGTATGCCCGCACTTCATCCTGGGTGTGCCAGCGAAAACTGTCATCAGGTACCCACTCGTGCAGGTCGAACTCCACCTGGATGGGCAGCCCGATCTGGCATGCCACGATGCTCGCGGTGTGCATGGTCCGGGTGAACGGCGACGACACGAGCGCAGTCGCACCAACATCGCGGAGCCGCTGCGCCGCGTCCACGGCCTGGCTGAACCCGCGGGGTGTCAGCGGAGCGAGGTCTGTCATCGACCCCGGCCACTGACGTTCGTGCACCGGCTCGTAGTCGGCCTCGCCATGCCGGAGCAGATAGATCGCCGTCATGCTTGTCGTTTCTACCGGACACCGCTTGCCCGAACGCTCCCGGCCCGATCTGGCGTTATCGCATAGAGGCACAAGTCGACCCGGCCGTGATGGGTGTAGCCGCGTTGCGCATGACGGCCTCGAACTCGAAGCCGGCCTTCTCCGCAACCCGCTGCGAAGCTCGGTTGCCAGTCGCCGCGGTTAGCTCAACCCGTTCCATGCCTGGGTTCTGCTAGGGCAACCGGCCATGAGATGGCATAAATCATGCTATACCAGTCCAGTGATGGAGCGGTCAATGCCTGAGATCCGCATTCGTATTGCCGGGCCCCGAGCAAAGATGACGTTAACGTCAAGGTTAGTATTTGGCTGCGGGACACCGTGCGGCTGGACACATGAAACGGCAGGGCGAGGAGCACGAATGGCGGTCGAGGAACGCAGCCTGGAGGCATTTTCTGCCTCGGACGGCAGAGGCAAGCATTACAAGTGGATCGCCTTGTCGAACACCACGCTCGGCATTCTGATGGTCACCATCAACCAGTCAATCCTGCTGATCTCGCTCCCCGCGCTGTTCCGCGGGATCCACCTGAACCCGCTGGTGCCGTCCAACACCTCCTATTTCCTCTGGGTGTTCATGGGCTTCCTGCTGGTCACCGCAGTACTAGTAGTCAGCCTCGGCCGGGTCGGTGACATCTACGGCCGGGTCCGGATGTACAACCTGGGATTCGCCGTCTTCACGCTGTTCTCGATCCTGCTGTCGGTGACCTTCATGTCGGGCGTGGGTGGCGCCTTGTGGATCATCATCATGCGCGTGTTCCAGGGCGTCGGGGGCGCGCTGCTGTTCGCCAACTCGACGGCCATCCTCACCGACGCCTTTCCGCATGATGAGCGCGGCAAGGCAATGGGGATCAACGGCATCGCCGCGGTTGGCGGCTCGTTCCTCGGCCTGATGCTGGGCGGCGTGCTGGCCCCGATTCAGTGGCGGCTGGTCTTCCTGGTATCGGTTCCGTTCGGGCTGTTCGGCACGATCTGGGCGTACCTGAAGCTCCGCGACAACGGAATCCGCATCCCGGCCAGGATCGACTGGATTGGCAACACCTTGTTTGCCGTCGGCCTGATATCGGTACTCACCGGAATCGTCTACTCACTGCTGCCCTACGGCGGGCACGCAGACGGATGGACGAATCCAAAGGTGCTCGCTGCGATCTTCGGCGGCATCGCGGTGCTCGGGCTTCTCAGCTGGGTAGAGACCAAGGTGCCCGCGCCGATGTTCAAGCTCAGCTTGTTCAAGATCCGGGCTTTTACTTACGGCAACATCGCCGGGCTGCTCGGTGCGCTCGGTCGCGGTGGCATTCAGTTCATGCTGATCATCTGGTTGCAGGGCATCTGGCTGCCGCAGCATGGCTACAGCTTCAGCCAGACGCCGCTGTGGGCCGGGATTGCGATGATCCCGCTCACGGTCGGATTCCTCATCGTCGGCCCGCTCGCCGGATGGATGTCGGATCGGCACGGCGCTAGGGCATTCGCCACCACCGGCCTGATCGTGTCCGGCGCCAGCTTCCTGCTGCTCGAGCTGCTGCCCATCGACTTCGGCTACATCTGGTTCGCGCTGCTCATCTTCCTGTTCGCGGTCGGCATGGGCCTGTTCTTCTCGCCCAACCAGGCGAGCGTCATGAATAGCCTCCCGCCCGAGCAGCGCGGGGCAGGCGCGGGCATGCTCAACACCTTCCAGAACTCCGCCACCGTGCTGTCGATGGGACTCTTCTTCACCATCGTTACCCTTGGCCTGGCCTCCCGGCTTCCCTCGCACCTTTACCACGGCCTGGTGAGCGCGGGAGTGGCGCCTGCCGCAGCCCGCGTCGTCGCCAGCGAGCCGCCGATCGGCAGCTTGTTCTCGGCGTTTCTCGGCTACAACCCGGTCAAGCAGCTTCTCGGCCCGACCGGAGCGCTGCAGCACCTGTCAGCCAGTCAGGCGGCCTACGTCACCGGAAGATCCTTCTTCCCTAAGCTCATCGAGGAACCGTTCGCCGGCGGCCTGCACCTGGCATTCACGTTCGCGGCCGGCGCGACAGTCATCGCCATCGTCGCCTCGGCGCTGCGCGGCAAGCGCTACGTTCACGGCATCGTTGCCGAAGTCGAAGCGGAGGCACCTGTGGATGCGCTCACTGGTGAGATGGTGACGTTCCCGGTAGACGCCGAGCTGGCGGGCATGCCGGAAGCACTCGGCGAGAGCAGCTAACCGATGAGCGCGATGGCAAGTCAGGTCGGCCCGGCGGTGCAGGCCGACCGTGACCCGGACGAGCGGGGCGATGATCTGCTCGGCATCGGCGCCGCGGCCGCGAAGGCTGGTGTCTCGCAGCGCGCCCTCAGGTACTACCAGCAGCTTGGCCTGATCACGCCGTGCGGCTGTACGCCGGGAGGGTTGCGCCGCTACTCCCGCGACGACCTGGCGCGTGTCGCCCGGATCCGCCAGCTGCAAGCCCTGCTCGGACTCAACCTCGACGAGATCGCATTGGTGCTGCGCAGCGAGGACCGACTGGCAGAAATCAAGCGCGTCTATCACGATGAGGGCACTAGTTCAGCGGCGCGGCTGGAACTGGTCCGCGAGAGCCTGGGGCTGCAGCAGGAGATGCGTGCGAACGTGGAGGCCAAACGGAGCGGGATCGAGGGCTTCCTGGCTGATCTGGACGCGCGCATCAGCAAGACGCGGGCGTTCCTCGATCAGATGGCGGCTCGCTGATGAAATGGAGGACGAGGCAATCGTCGCTATGGCCAGGAACCGCAAGTGATAGTGGTCGATGTCAACCTCCTGCTGTATGCGGTGATATCCGGCTTCCCGCAACACGAGCGCG
>Ga0187814_10000626_pt1 | contig 12309 bp, 6 predicted proteins | sample NC_S_4_FD_132450 | JGI IMG/M metagenome (GOLD analysis project Ga0187814, IMG submission 132450) | Wetland sediment microbial communities from Neuse River Estuary, North Carolina, USA - ASW-S_4 | ecosystem: Environmental > Aquatic > Freshwater > Wetlands > Sediment | place: USA: North Carolina... | reverse complement strand
CTTGCCAGGATAGGCATGGCGAAGCCGTTCATAGATCCTAATCGCGTGATCGACGGCAGCTGAGCTTGGAATTCCTTCCCAATAGGGCAGAATGTGCACTGCGAGGTAGTCGACGGCGGAGGCGAGCTCGGGATGCTCAAGCCAAATGTTCCAGACCTCGGCCGTCGTGACTGGCACTGAAACCTGGCGCTTCACCCGCTGGATCTTGGCGATCAGGTCCGGGACGGTCTCCCCGCGATTGAGCACAGAGCTCCGGTACAGCGTTTCGTTGCCGACGATGATGCTGTCGACATTGCGGTGGTGCTTGGCAAGCGCGATAGCGGTCTCGATCTCCCGCTCATTGTGCTCGTCCCGTTCATCGATCCAGGCGCCGAGCGTCAGATGCAAGCCGAATTCGGAAGCAAGCTCGGGCACGAGAGCGAGTCCATTGCTGACGCTATAGGTGCGGATCGCACGCGTGTAAGGCGCGATCACGGCAAGATCGGACCTAATCTGAGCCTCGGTTGTGGTGTCGACTTCGCCGTCGCGGCCGGCGGCGATGGGCGAGAACGACACGCTTGCGAGTTGCCCAACCACGTTCGGGGGCGAAACCCGCTGATGCACGAGAAACCACCCCGCTGCATGCAGGAGGGTCGCGAGCGCGACCACAAGGACGACACCAGCACTGCGCATTTTGGGAGTCTTTCAGCCTGATCCGGCCTGCTTGGCCCTAGCCGCCAACACACGGCATCGAGCCGGAAGTCGCCTAATAACTCTTGTTAGTTCGGAATAGTTCCGCTCTTGGCCGAAGATCCGTTCGTTGTCCGGCTTGCGGCGGTGGTCGTTCCCTCTGGGTCGATCCAACAGGCATGGACGCGCTGCGCTAGACGGTCCGCTGCCTTCGGGTCGATCGGCCCTTGCTGAATGACGCAGCGAAATGCAATCTTCAGGTGCTCAGCGGAGCAGCCGAAGCGGTCGTAAAGATCGAGATAGCGCCGGGCGGTATCAACGTCGTCGCGCCACAGCAGGCTCGTGATCCTGCGCCCGGTCCATACGCACTCGGCCGCCCCGGCAGAGAGCGAAAGCTTCGCGGCAGCCTCACGATACTCCTCGATCTCTTGCTTCATGCGGGCCTCGGCCTGTTGCTCGGCAGTCGCCTGGTCAGCAGGCTTTTGCTCCCCTTTGGCCTGGTCCGGCGGCTTCTGCTCGCTTTGCTCGGGAGGTTTCTGTTCCGCCCCTTGACTCTCGGCGGAGGCGCTGGTGAAAAAAACTAACAAAAAGCCGCCTGCTAGGAGGGCGGCGGGACAAAATGCGAATCGCATGTTTGGGTGCTCGACGGCCGACGCGATGATCTTTCCATTAGACAGCCGAAATTTGGCGGTCTAACGGCAATTCCCCTCATTATCACTTCGCACTCGCACAAACCAGAGCAATTGGTTTAGCGCGGTGCACAAAGTTGTTTATGTCGCATCCTCGACAGGGCTTTAACGTCCGAATGCTCAGACTCACCCTCCTCTTCGCGCTCGTGGCATCGGCTATCGGTCTCTTCTGGCACTGGATGGGCCAGCCGCTCGCCGTCCCGGTCTCGCCTCTCGCTCACGGCCAGAAACTGAACTGCCTATCCTACGCTCCGTTCCATGATAGCCGGGCGCCTTATGACCGGCCGCTGCGCATTCCGGACGGACAGATAGAACGTGATCTGAAACAGCTGGCGCAGGTGACGTCCTGCATCCGCATCTATTCCGCGGCGCCGGCCCAGGGCAAGATCACCCGGATCGCCGACAAAGTTGGCCTGAAAGTGCTGCAGGGGATCTGGATCAGCCGCAACCTAGCCGAGAACCGGCGGGAGATTGAGGCTGGGTTGCGGCTCGCCCGCCTGCATCCCGGCGTGATTGAGGCCTTCATCGTCGGCAATGAGACGTTACTCCGCGGAGAACGCGGGCCTGACCGGATCAAGACCTATCTCGAAGAGGTGAAACGGCGATCCGGGATTCCTGTTACCTATGCCGACGTTTGGGAGTTCTGGTTGAAGTCCCCGGGGCTCGCCTCCGCTGTCGATTTCGTGACCATCCACATTCTGCCCTATTGGGAGGATCAGCCGGTCACCGCTGAGAAGGCCGTCGAGCATGTGCGCGAGGTGAGGAAGAAGGTCGCGGATATTTTTGCCGGGAAGGAGATCTGGATCGGCGAGGTGGGCTGGCCAAGCGAGGGGCGCATGCGCGATGGCGCCCTGCCCTCGCCGGCCAATCAGGCGCTGGTACTGAGCGGCATGGTCGAAGCGGCCAACGCCGAAAATTGGAAGGTCAATCTCATCGAGGCTTTCGACCAGCCTTGGAAGCGGCTGCTCGAAGGCACCGTCGGCGGCTATTGGGGGTTATTCGGCGACGCTACGCGGGAGCTGAAGTTCCGTTGGGGCGAGCCGGTGTCGAACCACCCCGAATGGGTGATCGAGGCCGCGCTCGGCATTGGCGCCGCGTTTCTCGTCTTTGCCACTGCCTGGTTTTCGCGCCGCAGGGACCATGCCGAGGGGGAGAGCTGGAGACGGAGCCTTGCCATCGCGGCGATCGCTCTTAGTGCCGGACTCGTGTTCGGCTGGGCGGCGCTCGGCCTGCCCATGGAGCCACCCGAACCTGGTGACCGCTTGCGCTCAGCCGGGATGATTGTGCTTTCGCTGCTCGTGCCGATGGTCGCGGCCGGTGTGGTGTCGCAAAACGCACCGCTCGGAAATCTCGCCGTCGCGCTCAACGCGCCGCTCCGCCGGCACGTCAACGGCTGGAGCCTGATGCTCGCGGTCCTCTTCGCCGCGACTGTGGTGGCGGCGATCCATGTCACGCTCGGGCTCGTCTTCGATCCCCGCTACAAGGATTTTCAGCTCGCGTTGCTCTCAGGACCCGTGGCGGCCCTTGCCATCGTGGCCTTCTTGGAGCCGGTTCGGCCTGTGGCCGGAGTGGCGGAGTGGGTTGCCGCTGCGCTGCTCACCGGCTCGGCGCTGTTCGTGGTCTTCAACGAGGGAATCGCGAATTGGCAGGCACTATGGTTCGGGAGCCTGCTTGTTGCGCTCGCGCTTACCGTCCTCCGGGCCACGCCCGCGCCAGGCTGAGTAAGAGCAGCGCCACCGCGAGAGCCGAGAGACGCGTGTTGTAAAGAACAAGCCCAAAGGCTGCGCACACGAGGCCGATTCCGAAGGCGGCGATGTTGGGACGCCAGAGCTGCATGATCGCAGCGGCAAGCGCCGTCCAGCCGAAGCCGCCCCGCATAAAGACGTTGATTGCTGCGAGCCTAATCGTGCAGGTCAGGCTCTCCTCTCCTGCTTCGCAAGCAAGTCCGATCGGCGTGTTCTGGATGATGCGGTAGCGCAGATAGAGCGCTAGGCCAATGGCGGCGAGCACGAGCGGACTCAATATGAGAACCTCCCGGCGGGAGGGTTTGAAAAGATTCAGAGAAACATCAGAGGGGGACCGGGTTTTGCGCTGCATAAGCAACGGGTCATAAGGCAATGACAGGGCCGCGTCATCCGCAACGAAAGATCCGCCCGCAAGGTCGGCCTTGGCATTGCCCGCCTGACCCTCTAAGAGCGGCAGAGATAGCGGCAGACATAATGACGGTGGCGCATCGATGGATCAACCCGCCCGGCAACCGAAGCTGCTCAAGGACTATGCTCCACCAGACTATCTGGTGGAGACGGTCGACCTCGACTTTGCGCTCGATCCGAAAGCGACCAAGGTTAAATCCAAGCTCCGTTTGCGCCCCAATCCGAAGGCTGCGGCAGGCGGCTGTCCCCTCGTGCTCGACGGCGAAGGCCTCGTGCTGCAGAGCGTTGCACTCGACGGTAAGCCATTCGGGCTGGACGACTATCGGCTCGACGAGAAGTCCCTGACCATTGCGAAGGTCCCAGCGCGGCCCTTCATGCTCGAGACCGTCACCTTGTGCGATCCCGAGGCCAACACGGCGCTCTCGGGCCTCTATCGATCGCGCGGCACCTACTGCACCCAATGCGAACCCGAAGGCTTTCGCCGCATCACCTATTTTATCGACCGGCCGGACGTGCTCGCCATCTACACCGTCCGTATCGAGGCGGAGACTGAGACGGCGCCAGTACTTTTGTCGAACGGCAATCCGGTCGCTTCCGGCCAAGTGCCCGGCACGGGCAAGCATTTCGCCGTGTGGCACGACCCCTACCCCAAGCCCTCCTATCTGTTTGCGCTGGTGGGCGGCAATCTTGCGCGTGTACCGAGCAGCTTCACCACCGCCTCAGGTCGCAACGTGGCGCTCAATATCTATGTTGAGCACAGCAAGGAGGACCGCTGCGGCTGGGCCATGGAGTCGTTGAAGCGCGCCATGCGCTGGGACGAAGAGCGCTTCGGGCGAGAATACGACCTCGACGTGTTCAACATCGTCGCCGTAAGTGACTTCAATATGGGGGCCATGGAGAACAAGGGCCTCAACATCTTCAACGACAAGCTCGTGCTGGCGAGGCCCGATACCGCAAGCGATGCCGACTACGGCGCCATCGAAGGCGTGATCGCCCACGAATATTTCCATAACTGGACCGGCGACCGCGTCACCTGCCGCGACTGGTTTCAGCTTTGCCTCAAAGAGGGCCTGACCGTGTTCCGCGACCAGGAGTTCACCGCCGACTTAAGGTCGGGGCCGGTCAAGCGCATCCTCGATGTGCGCGCGCTCAAGACCCGCCAGTTCCCTGAGGATGCCGGTCCCCTCGCCCATCCGGTGCGCCCGGCCTCCTATATCGAGATCAACAACTTCTATACGGCGACGGTCTATGAGAAGGGCGCTGAGCTCTGCCGCATGTTGCAGACCCTGCTCGGCCGCGAGGGATTCCGCAAAGGTCTCGATCTCTATTTCAAGCGCCATGACGGAGAGGCGGCGACGGTGGAGGATTTCGTCTCGGCCATGGCCGACGTCTCGGGACGCGACCTTTCGCAATTTATGCTCTGGTACACGCAAGCCGGGACCCCCGAGCTTGCCTGCTCGCTCGACTATGATGCACGGTCGAACTCGGCGCGGCTCTCCGTCAACCAAGTGGTGCCCTCCACGCCTGGCCAGAGCCGCAAAGAGCCGATGCCGGTCCCGCTCAAGCTTGGATTGCTCGGCAGCAATGGCAACGATCTCCCGCTCGAGCTTGCCGACGGCACGCAACTGATCACCGGGCTGCTGGAGGTCACCGGCCGCGAACAGACCTTTACCTTCCGCAACATCCCCACGGCGCCCACACCATCTCTGCTTCGCGACTTTTCCGCTCCGGTCCGCCTCACCATCAACCTCGATCCCGATCAGATCGAGTTCCTGATGATGCACGATTCCGATCCGTTCAATCGTTGGCAGGCGGCGCAGAGCTATGCCACCCACCTACTGACCGCCGCCGCGCGCGATGGCGGGAGCCTCGAACCGGTCACCAGCAAGGAGGCCACCCGACTTGCCCAAGCGCTCGGCACCGCGGCGTCCGAGACTTCGCTGTCCGCAGCCTATCGCGCCGAGTTCCTCAAGCTGCCGAGCGAATCCGACATCGCCCGCGAGCTTGCCCGAAACGTTGATTCCGACGCGGTGCGCAAAGCCTATGAGAGCCTGCGCACCACCATCGGCCGCAAGATCCAAGCGACCGTGGCAGAGATCTATGATGCCAGCGCTACAAGCGGTCCCTTCTCGCATGACGCCGAGAGTGCGGGCAAGCGCGCGCTGCGGAACGCCACCCTCGATCTCCTCGTCGGCACCGGTGAGGCGGCCGAGGTCGAGCGCGGACTTCGCCATTACCGCGAGGCGTCGAACATGACCGATGCCATCGCGGCCCTGTCAATCCTCTCCCACCTCGAAGCACGCGACGAGGTGCTCGCCGATTTCTACGACCGTTGGCAAGACGAGCCGCTCGTTCTCGATAAATGGTTCGCGGTGCAAGCAAGAGCAACGCGGCCGGACTCGGTTGAGACCGTGCAGGGGCTGCTTTCCCATCCCAAATTCTCGCTGAAGAATCCCAACCGGGTGCGGGCGCTCATCGGAAGCTTCGTCCACGGCAATCCGACCGGCTTCAACCGGCCGGATGGAGCGGGCTACGAACTGTTGGCGGCATCGGCGCTCCAGATCGACAGCTTCAACCCGCATATGGCGGCACGCCTGCTCGGCGCCTTCGAAAGTTGGCGCACCTTGGAGCCCCTCCGCCAAGCGCTAGCGAGGAGCGCGCTGCGGCAGCTCACATCGAGTCAACTGTCCACAGATAGCTACGAGATCGTCACAAAGACCCTGGGCGCCGACTGATTCGAAATTCGTCAATCAGTTATTAACCTATTTTCCACAATTTTTCTTTGGACAGTGAGAAACTCCGACTCCTCAATAGAGAGCGATTCGGAGATGCGGCAGTTCCTCCGGCTCGAGCAGGGGAACACTCATAAAGGGGGACCGAATGTCGCGGATAAATTCCGCGCAGCAGCCGTTGTTCGCGATCACGGCGCCGATTTGGCAGGGGATCCGTGGAAGCGTCGGCAGCCATCTACTCAAGACCGAGCTGCTGCGCCGCGCGGTCCCGGTGCTGATTGCCGTCTTCGCCTCACTTGCGGCCATCGGCCTCGTCACCCAGACCCTTCAGTCAAGGCAGTCTGCGTTCGACTTGGCGGAAGAGCGCCTCGCGCTCATGGCCGACCTGACCGCGTCCCGGCTCAAGGACGAGCCTCTCAAACCGGACAGCAATTGGCAGGGCGCGCTTGCCACGAGCCTGCCCAAAGGCGCAACTTTGGACGAGCGCACGGCGCTCCTCGCCGACGCCGATGGCAACATCCAGGCGCGGGCGCCGCTCATGACCTCCGAAACCGCGAGCTTGCTCGCGATCCTGGGGCCACAGCAGCCGCTCACCACGTTCGGGGCTGACGCCGGCGTGCTGAGGATGACCCTCGTCGACGGCACCGACGCCTTCGTCACAGTTCGCGACCTCCCCGAGAAGAACGCGCAAATCGCTTTCATTCAGCCAGTGCGTGCGGCCCTTTCCGGCTGGCGATGGGATGCGAGCCTTGAGATCACCCTGCTCATCTGCACCGGCCTCGTCTTGGCGCTGCTTGGGGGCGGCGTCTGGTATCTCGCTCCGGCGGAGGTGCGGAAGGATGAAGACGTGGCGGGGCACCTCACTGAAGCCTTGTCGGCTTGCCCGGTTTGGCGATGGAACCTCGCGCGCGGGCACGTCCATTGGTCGGGAGCGATGTATCGGTTGCTTGGCAGAACGCCGATCGATGAGACCATGGCCTTCCGCACAATCGCGCAATCTCTGCACCCCGATGACGATCTCCGCGCCAGCATCGATCGTCACCTTCGCGAGGGCAAAACCCACTTCGATCAAAGTTTCCGCCTGCGTCATGCGGACGGTCATTGGGTCACGATGCGGCTCCGCGGACATATCACCCGCGACAAGGAGACGAGGGAGCCGCTTCTCGCCGCAATAGCCGCCGCCGAGCAGCAGGGCCTTGCCGCGTCACCTGACGCCAATGCCCGCCTGCGCGACGCCGTGGAAACGATCTCGGAAGCCTTCGTACTTTGGGACAACCAGAATCGCTTGCTGATGTGCAACAGCAAGTATCAGCAGTTTCACGGTCTGCCCGATGGAGCAATCCGCCCCGGCAGCAGCTATGAGGCGGTCATCGCCTCGGCCTCCGATCCCGTGATCCGCAAGCGCATCAAGGTGGATGGCGGCGACGGCGACGATTCCTGCACCTATGAAGCGCAGCTCGAGGATGGCCGCTGGCTGCACATCAACGAGCGCCGCACCAGGGATGGCGGCTATGTCAGCGTCGGCACCGACATCACCGTCCTGAAAGAGAGCCAGCAGCGCCTCGCCGACAGCGAGCAGCAGCTACGCGCAAGCGTCACCGAGCTCAGACTATCGCGCCGGGAGCTTGAGCAGCAGAAGCAGCAGCTTGTCGACCTCGCCGAGAAATACGCGCTGGAGAAGAACCGCGCCGAAGCCGCCAATCGCGCCAAATCGGAGTTTCTCGCCAATATCAGCCACGAGTTGCGCACCCCGCTCAATGCCGTGATCGGCTTTTCTGAGGTGATGGAGCAAGGTCTGTTTGGCCCGCTCGGTCACGCCAAATATCAGGAATATGCGCGCGACATCCATCAGAGCGGCACCTATCTGCTCGAGGTGATCAACGACATTCTCGACATGTCCAAGATCGAGGCCGGCCGCATGACCCTCGATATCGACAACGTCGACGTAGCCGACATCGTCGAAAACAGCATGAAGGTGGTGGGCCAGAGCGCCGCCGAGCGCGATATCTCGCTCTCCCGCCACGGGCCCTCGCGGCTCATGGTCGAGGCCGACCGCCGCGCGCTGAAGCAGGTGTTCCTCAATCTCTTGTCAAACGCGGTGAAGTTCACTCGCGACGGCGGCAGCGTCGACGTGCATCTGTCGCGGACCCGCGGTCTCGTGCGTATAGCCATCAAGGATACCGGTATTGGCATCGCCGAGGCCGACATCATGAAGCTCGGCCGTCCCTTCGAGCAGGTCGAGAACCAGTTCTCCAAGAGCCATCAGGGCAGCGGGCTTGGGCTTGCCATTTCGCGCGCCCTTGTCGAGCTGCATGGCGGCAACCTGCAAATCAAGAGCCGCGAAGGTCAGGGTACCACCGTCACCTGCACCCTGCCTATCAAGGCCGTGACGGAGCAGGACGAGCCCGAAGCGGCAACCGCCTAAACCGAAGCCGTTTCCCTCAAACCACGATTCGGTCATAGAGCGCGTGCACGGCGCTAAGCGTGTCCTTGAGCATGCCCTCGAGTGTCGCGAAATCAGGCATGTCGGACGCCCGGGCAAGTAATTCCTTGAGCCCACGTGGCGCCTCCTCCGGGACGAAGGGTTTGTCGAGGCAGAGCCGCAAGCATTGGGTTAGCGTGTGATAGAGAGTCGCCGCCGGTACGAGGATTTCCGCATCGGCCAGCGTGATCACTTGGGCCTGAAGCAGCTTGGACAGAGCCCCGACGGTATTCTGATCAAGCAGCTCGGGGTGCTCGTGGGCGCTGACCACCTGCAGGAACTGGGTGAGGAACTCGACATCGATCAGGCCGCCGCGGACATGCTTCAGGTCCCAGATGTCGCGGGTCCCCTTCTCGTCCTCGATCCTGGCGCGCATGACGCGGACATCGGTGGCAACTTGCGCGCGATCCCGCGGCCGGCACAGCACTTCGGAGATGGTGCGCTCGATAGTTTGCCGGAGCTCAATTGGACCGGAGATGACCCGCGCGCGGGTGAGTGCGAGATGCTCCCAGGTCCAAGCGGAGTTCTGTTGATAGTCGACGAAGCTTGCGAGCCTGGTCGCCACTGGCCCCTGGCTGCCCGAAGGCCGGAGCCGCATATCCACCTGGTAGAGCGACCCTTCCGCCGTCTGTGCCGACAGTGCCGCGATCAGCCTCTGGGTGAAGCGCGTATAGTACTGGCTGCCGGGAAGGCTTTTTGGACCACCCGACTGGACCCCCTCGCCGGCGAAATCATAGACAGTGATGAGGTCGAGATCGGATGCCGCGGTCATCTCGCGGCCGCCGAGCTTTCCCATCGCCACGACTGCAGCCTTTCCTCCTGGCATGCGCCCATGCTGGCGCTCAAGCTCGGCTTCGACGCGGGAGGCAAGCGTCTCGATCAGCGTTTCGGCAAGAGTGGCGTAGGCGGCTCCCGTCTGCGACGCCGAGACCGTTCCGGAAATCACCCGCACGCCGATCAGGAAGCCCTGCTCGCGGCCAACGATGCGGGCGCGGTCGAGCACGCCCTGATAGTCGGAGGCCTCTGCGAGCGCCTTGACCACGAGCTCCTTCAACTTCGCCGGCGTGGGCACCGCGCCGAAAAATCCGGGATCGAGCACGGCGTCGAGCAAGCGCGGCCGGCGCGCAAGGATGGAGGCAAGCCGCGGTGCCGTCCCCACAATGTCGGCGATCAGCCGCAGCAGGCTTGGATTGGCGGCCAGGAGTGAGAAAAGCTGCACACCGGCCGGCATTTCCGCCATGACCTTGTCGAAGGTTCCGAGCGCGAGGTCAGGCTCGGCGGTGCGGCCGAAGGTGTCGAGCAGCGAGGGGAGGAATTCCGAGAGGCGCTCGCGGGCGCGGGTGCTGCGCGTGGCGGGGTAGCGGCCAGACTGCCAGGCCCTGACCGCGGCAATGGCCTGTTCTGGATTGCGAAAACCGAGCTTTTCGAACGCGGCGAGCGCGGCAGGATCGTGCTCGTCGCTCGGAAGCACGATGCTCGGAGCGGCCTCAGGCAACGGCGGCAGCTTTTCGAACAGGGCACCGTAGTGGGTTTCGACCTTGGCAAGCTCCGCGACCAAAGCGTCGGCGAAGGCGTCCGTATCGGCAAAGCCAGAAAGAGCAGCGACTCGGCGCAGCTCCTCGGTCTCGTCCGGCAAAGTATGGGTCTGCTGGTCGCCGATCATCTGCAACCGGTTTTCGACCCGGCGCAGGAAGAGGTAGGCGCGGCTGAGATCTTCGGCCGCTTTCGGCTCGACCCAGCCGCCCCTCGCCAATTCTTCCAGAGTCTTGATGGTCCCTCGCGTCCTGAGCTCCTGATGCCGGCCCCCGGCGATGAGCTGCTGGGTCTGCGCGAAGAACTCGATGTCGCGAATGCCGCCGCGTCCGAGCTTGATGTCGTGGCCGGCGACCGCGATCGTGCCGTGGCCTTTATAGGCGTGCACGCGCCGCTTCATGGCATGGATATCAGCGATCGCCGCGAAGTCGAGATATTTGCGCCAGATGAAGGGGTCGAGCTGGCGCAAGAACTCTTCGCCGGCGGCAAAATCGCCGGCAATGATGCGCGCCTTGATCAGGGCGGCGCGCTCCCAGTTCTGACCGAAGCTCTCGTAATAGGTGAGCCCGGCGTCGGTCGAGAGCGCCACCTGCGTCGCCCCGGGGTCCGGGCGCAGGCGCAGATCGGTACGGAACACATAGCCGTCGCCAGTATGCTCCTGGAGGAGACGCACCAGCTCGCGGGTCAGCCGCACGAAGAAGGCCGACGGCTCGACATCTGGCGCGAGCCCCGCTCGGTCGGCGTCGTAGAAGACGATGATATCGATGTCGCTCGAATAGTTGAGCTCGTGGCCGCCGAGCTTCCCCATGGCGATGACGAAATAGCCCTTGGGTGTCGCCGGCGAAGCGCCAACGATCTGCCCGGCGCCGTGCGCTTGGCGAAAAAGAAATCTGACCGCCTGATCGACCGCACTATCGGCAGTGAGGCTCATGGCCCACAATGCTTGTTCCGTCCGCCAGACGCCGCCAAGATCGGCGAGGCCCACAAGCAACGCGACGCGCCGCTTATAACGGCGCAAGGCAGCCATGACCTCTTTCGGTGTCTTCGCCGCCTCGACGGCGGCCGCAAGCTCCGCGCCGGCTTCATCGAGATGGGCATCTGGATCACGCAACAGACATTCGGCCAGCAGGTTCGGCTCGCGCTGGGCGAGCGCAGCAAGGTAGGGTGCGCCCGACAACGCCGCCGCGAGAAACTCCCGAAGTCTCGGCGCACCCTGTAAAAGCTTGGCGGCAGGAGCGAGCTCCGCCGATGCGCCAAACTCTTTCGTCAAAGTGTCGAGAATGTCTGCGCCGCGCGCCGCGTCATAAATCGCCGGATGCTCGGCGATGCGTTCGAAGAACGCCGTCACGCCGACCTTAGCTCGTGTCCGGGTGCCTGGTGTGCAACTCCATTGAGCAGAGCCTGGCTCTCCGCCGGTAAGGACAAGACCACCTTGAGCCCGGGGTGATTGTCTTCGAGCTTAAGCGCACCTCCATGCAGCCGCGCCACTGCTGCGACGAGGCTCAACCCAAGCCCGCTTCCCGGCTCCGACCGGCTCGCTTCGAGCCTGACAAAGCGGTCGAGAACCCGCTCGCGATCAGAGCTCGGCACGCCAGGCCCACGATCGGTGACGACAATTTCCGCCATGGGCCCCTTCGCCTCGGTTGTGACGCTGACCTCTGGCTCCGCTCCGTTGCCACCCTGGGCCCGCTCAGGCGCCCCATATTTGATGGCGTTGTCAATGAGATTGGCGATGGCTTGTCCGAGCAGCTGGCGATCGGCGCGGACGAAGATAGGCTCGACCGTGTCCGCCCTTAGCACGAGCCCGCGCTCCTCGGCCACCGGCTCATAGAGCTCGGCCACGTCGCGCACGAGCGCCGCCACGTCGAGACTCTCCTTGTTGTCGCCGCCGGCTCCCGCCTCCAGCCGCGCGATCGACAGCAGTGCGTTGAACGTCTTGATCAGCCCGTCAGCCTCCTCGATGGTGCGCTCCAGTGCCTGGCGATAAGCAGGCTCGCCATAAGGCTCGTGCAAGGCGGCTTCGACGCGGTTCCGCAAGCGGTTAAGCGGCG
>Ga0187814_10000624_pt1 | contig 12316 bp, 23 predicted proteins | sample NC_S_4_FD_132450 | JGI IMG/M metagenome (GOLD analysis project Ga0187814, IMG submission 132450) | Wetland sediment microbial communities from Neuse River Estuary, North Carolina, USA - ASW-S_4 | ecosystem: Environmental > Aquatic > Freshwater > Wetlands > Sediment | place: USA: North Carolina... | reverse complement strand
GGAGATCGTGGGGTCCATTCGGCTGAGACCGAGTCCAAGCTCAAAGAGGCAGGCGTCAAGCAGATCGCCATCCCAGCCATGGGCAAGCTCTCCCAAGAACGTCAAGACCTGGAACACACCCGAGCCTTCCGGCGCGGGTATCGCTGGCGTGCGGGCATCGAGGGGAGAATTGCGAGTCTGCGACGCGACTATGGATGGAGCACATGCGCCTATCACGGGGAAAACGGGATGGAGCGGTGGCTAGGGATGGGGGTCCTGGCCAGTAATCTCCGCCATATCGCGCAAGCGAACGCCGCATAAAGCCCAGCAACAAGGACACCCCCTTCACGACAACAAGCTCATCCACTCATTTCCAAGCCCATCCGCTTCATCGAGCTTCCCAAGCCGCTTGAGCATTTCGCAGGGGCTACTAGTACTAGATCTCACTGTTGCCGATATCCAGTCCTACTTGAGTGGAAAGCTCGACAAGCCTCCTCTGACGAGTTTCAAACGGTTTGTTCGATTTCTCATCGGCACGGGACGCATCAGCTATGAGATGGGGGAGAACGTCTACGATCTCCTCAAACAGCGAAGCAGAGAAAAATGAACTTCTCCAACGGGGGTCGGCAAACTTCACCCTCACCAAGCAACCTACCACTATTGATAGAGGACTTTTTCAACAAGCTGTACGAGTTATGAGAAACCAGGCACACGAGTCCGGGAGGTGGTGGATATTATCGGATAGTATTGGAAGCCAGGCGTAAAGTTGTGATCCTCCTGTGAGAGTCAACCCCTTTTTTGTGATGGTACAGTGAAATGAATGTGCTATGTTTCGTAGTGAAAGCACCTGCGCCTGAGGCAAAGTTTCTATATATCTAAGGAGGAGTCCATGTCCACTACCCACTTTCCCGCTGTCGGTCACATATACGAAGCCAATTTCGGGAGTTGGGTCCACTACCTCCACTTCGAATCCGAGACGGTCATGGCTCTCATCAACGCTGAGGGTCCCAGCGAAGGGACCTCTGAGACCGTTCGGATTGCGGTCACGCCCATCCGGCCAGGTGTCTTCATGATTTGTTGGCAGGAAGCGGACAAGACGATGGTGGTCGATGTGGAGGATTTCGAAAACGGCATCGTGCATACCAACATCTTTAAACCCAGGGACGGATTCATCCACCGCAGCGGCACGTTGAAACAGATGCAGTGACCGTAACCAGGGTATCACCAGGCATCGTCCATAATGTACTCATAGTAGCCACTATTAAGAACACTGGGGGGTCCCTCTGGTTGTATCCCCCATTTTTGCTACTGAGAGCACCAATGCATAACCAACCCCGACAAGGACGCAACCTGGGAGAGAAAAGCAGCAGGATGCATTGCACCTGCTTGTCAGCCTTGGGTGTCAGGTGGTATCCTCCCGTCATGGGGTGAGAACGTATGGACGCAAAGACAGAGCAAACGCTTGCCATCGGTGATATCATCACTTATACCCTATCAACCGAGCAACAACCAACCACCCCCCAGAGGGCATACAAGGGGGTGGTGAAGAGGATTGACCACAAGGCTCAGCGCGTGATCGTGACGCTCTTGGATGAGATGTACGAGGCCTTGTGTGAGCCAGTAGGTATGAGCCACATTCAGAGCATTGCCAAACCGCAGCACGAAGACCTCAAGCGACCCAGGTCTCCTTCAAGCCGCCCTGATACCGTCCGATGATGGCATCCAGAGGCCAATCCCCTCTTTTAGCGTGCGCTGCTGGTGTGGAAGCAGGGAAACGTCCCCATCCTTCAGTCAAGAACGAAAGAGCTCATCCTCCTCATAGCTGAAAGCAAAAAGATTCCTTCTGAGGACGAGGGAATGATCCTACGCGAGCAATCGTTCAATCGCGCTCAGTAGCTCGTCCAACTCGAACGGCTTGGATAACCCCGTGATCTGACGCCGCTCCAGTTCCTTAGTCGGCAGATTGGTACTGTACATGATCGTCGGGATTTCGGCTACCTCTTCCATGGTATGCAGTCGATCATACCCACGGGATACGCAACGAGTGAGCGAAGAGGGGGCCAAGAGGGGGAGAAAGCACTGAAAAACTGGCAAAGACGACAGAAATGTGTTTTCCTGAGAAAAAACGAGTGAGAAAGGGAGGAGAGGAAGATGACCGATCCTGTCGTCCACATCCAGGTGGACCCGACGGACTTGCCGAGTACGCCGTCCTGGTTTGGGGAAGTGGCTGTGGTGACTCATGCGCTCCAGCGATACGGGGTGCTCAAAGCCATCCAGGAACGGGTGCGATTTGCGCGAGCCCGGATGGGCAAGTATGAACTGATTGATTTCGTGGCGATGCTCATTGGCTATGCGGTGAGCGGAGAACCGACGCTCCGGGCGTTTTGTGAGCGCGTCCAGCCGTTTGCCTCGGCCTTCATGGCGCTGTTTGGCCGAGCCGATTTCCCCAATCCGGCGACCCTGTCGCGCTACCTGGCAGTGCTAGATCAACCCCTGTGTGGAGGCCCTGCGTACGCTGTTTCTGGAAGACCTGCTGGCCCGCTCGCCGTTCGGCACCCCGCCGGGAGGGCTGTGGGGTCGACTAGGTGGACAGTGGTTGCTCATCGATGTGGATGGCACCAAACAAGCAGCTCGCCAACGCGCGCTTCCAGCCGCCCCCGACCTGCCTCCGGCTCATCGCCGCTTTGACCAAGTGTGTGCGCCAGGACATCTGGGGCGCAAGCGCGGAGAAGTGGTCAGAACACGGACCACGATTCTGCAAGCGCACACGCACCAATGGCTGGGCACGTTTGGCAACCCTGGGAACGGCCAGTATCGCCAGGAGCTCAAACAGGCGCGTGCCGTGATTGCAACCTATGCCCATGCGCTCTCGTTTCCGCTCTCCCACGTCGTCATTCGTCTCGATGGCTTGTATGGGAATGCCGCTCCCCTGGCGGATCTACTGGCAGCACAGGCAGGAGAGGAGGAGGGTCCTGCGGTGGTCGTGCGTGGCAAAGACTATCACCTACTTGAGCAGCCTGCCATTCAGCAACGGCTCAAGCTGCCTCCCGATCAGGTGACCATCCACCCCGAATCGGGAGCGAGTCGTGCGCTCTACGATTGTGGGTCCATCCAGCTTGCGCCGACGGGACCGGTGATGCGCATGCTGAAAGCCTCGCATCCTGCCGGGTCCTCGCGCCCACCGGTCGGCAAAGTGCGGGAGGGGACGGTCTATGAGCAATTCTTCACGACCCTGCCCTTCCCGGCGTTTACGCCTGCAGATGTGCTCGATCTGTATCTCCATCGGGGTTCCTTCGAGACGGTGCTGGCCGATGAAGATGAGGAACAAGCTGTCGACCGTTGGGTCTCGCGGACCCAGTGGGGCCAGGAATGCTGGCAGATCCTCAGTCAGTGGATATGGAACCTCCGCTTGGAGTTGGGACAGCAGGCCCAGGCGACAACGATGCGCGTGACGGACCTGACCTATTCGCAGGTGCAGGAGCCGCCCACGCCGCCCCCCGATGATGATCCTTCTCCTGATGGGACGCCTCCTCCCGTTCCCCCAGGCGCTGCTCCTGCCTCTGCCGAAACCAATCCCGTTGACCCCGCAGCTTCGCCTCCCGTCCATGGCGCGGCGGGCGAAGCCGAGACGTCGCAGAACACGCTGGATTGGCCGGCGTCGTACGGGTCACCGAAATTCGCACGACCCTCCTTTACGCATGGGTTTCCTGGTTCCGCATTTGCGCTACAACCCGATGGGACGCTGCGTTGCCCGACAGGCCATCCACTGTTTATGCAAGAACGCAGACCAGAGCGCAACGGCTCGCTGCGCGTGCTGTATGCCGCCCGCATTGGACATTGCCGTCCTTGCCCGTTGCGCGAACAGTGTCAAGAATCCAGCTCCACCAAGAAACCCCGCCGCGTGAGCGCCGTCTTCTGGCCGCGCACCGCTCCTCCTGCTGCCTCTCCTCCAGGATGTGCTGCACCGGTCTTCGCGGCGGAACAAGCGGCTCCTCCCGCTGAAGAGACACCAGCCTCTCCTCCGATTCCGGTTCAGCCGGTACGCTGGGGCGATTGGCCGCGCTGCCAGATCCGACAAGAGTGGGTGCAACTCCTACGGACACAAACGGTGTTCATCTCCTTTCGCGCGACAGAAACGCTTGTTCACGCGAAGCCTCATTCCCCACCGCTCTCCACTAGAGCAGAGCGTGCGCATTGGCGGCTCTCCTGGGCAGAACGGCTCGCCCGCAATGCTCGTCCTGCCACCACCCCATCGGTTGAAATTGTTCTTCATGGGCTTCCTGCACCGTTCATTCAGGCGTTCGATTTCCCTCTCAGGCCCGCCGCTTGATTCCCCATTTTCCTCTTTTGCCTGTTCTTCCCCCGGACCGTTTCTCTGCGCCAGTTCGCTTACATCCATGCTTCTCTCTTTTCTCCCATTGCCTCATCTGTTCCCTGCCCCCGCGGCCTGAATCCGTCCCTGTTCCTCATGATGGAAACATCATGGACACGCTCGCTTGGGGACAACTCGTTGCGTATCCCGTGGGTCATAGAGTTCCAAGCCGTTCATCCCTGGCAGCAAATAATCCAAGAGAAAGAGGTGCGGTTTGATGACTTTGACCACTTCCAACGCTTGGAAGCCATGAGGAACGGCAGCCACCAGGTAGGGTGTTTCCTCGGAAAGAGCTTGCACGAGAAACTCTTTCATGATGGGGTCGTCTTCGACGATGAAAATGAGCTTGGAATGCCTTAGTACCGAAGATCACCTTTGCTCCTGAACCATAAGACCTCCTCTGTTTCGATAGAGAACGAAAAAGGTTCTAGCCGTACCACGTTTCAGAGCGGGATTAAGTCACAGAACAGTTGTCGTCCTCATCCGGGACAATCGACTTCATGCGTGGCTCTGTCTGGCGGTCTGTCTCGCTCTGCAGAGCCGTCAACGTCTGCCGATAGGCGTTAATGAAATCACCGAGCCCCATCGTCTCGTCCAGCGTCAGTTCGAAACTGATGCCCGCTTCATGTTTGAGGACCAGTCCGGTCTCCACCATGCGTACTTTATACTTGCCGATGATAGCATCCAGAGTCCTTTCCTCCTTTCGATGGACAATGTCCACTGCTCAAACGATTTTCAGAGGATTCGGTATGGTATCTTGTCTTGCGGCTGCTTCATTGTATGTACCTTTGTTTCAGCAGAAGTAGGTGCATTCTCTGCACCTCTGACTGCCTTACTGGTTCGTTCATTCTTCGGCACAATCTCTTGAGGTAGAATATGCTTATGAATGGCTGCTGCTTCTTGTTTTCCCTCCTGCTCACTCGTCGGAAGGTGACGTGTCATTTCATGCACCATTGTAACCAGGTCATATGGCGTCTCCTTTACTCCTTCCGCAAAGAAAGCATTGACCTCAGCGCCTAAGAAAAGAAGAACGGCGAAGTAGTAGAAGAACACCAGCAGTATCACAAGACCTAATGCCTGTCCCGCATAACCAGTCAGAAAGTGGGTCACATACAGTGGAAAGAGGATAAGATACGCTTGGAGGAGTAGTGTCGCTACTACTGCTCCTACCCAGCTATGATGGAAACTGATTTTCCGGTTGGGCACGACAATATACATGACCTGGAAAAAAATGTATGCCGCGATCAATCCGCCGAGAATACCGCCCAAACTAAACAAGACCTGACTACCCGGAATCTGGCCTAGTGGGGTATACTGCAAAACCGAAAAGAACAACGCAGGACCAGCTGCTGCCAGTACCATGATGGGGACGAGGATGATGAACAGCAGCAGCATGACAAAGGCCATGGCATTCTGCGGAACGAATGACCGTGGGCGTATCTGGTAGATGATATCAAAACATCCTTCAATCAGGATGAACAGGCGTGAGCCATTAAAGAAGGCAAGGATGAGAGCGATCATTCCCAAAACACCAGCGTTCCTTTTCAGTTGAGTAAACGCGGCATCCAAGAGGGTGCTTGCCGATGTTGCTGCTGGAAAGACGTGTATGACTTGTCCCCTCAACTGGTCATATGCGGAAGGATTCAAGGTACCCAGGATCAACCCGAGGATAGTAAAAAGCGCAAGTACAAGCGGGAAGACTGCCATCAGCAGGTTATACGCTAACGCGGCAGCGAGATTCATCGACCAATCGTTAGTGAACTTGGTAACAAAAGCCTGTACAGGCTTGGTACCTCGTTCAGCAGTGTGCACAACCCCTGAGAATCTATTACGCCTAGCATCTTGTGCCTTCGTTGTCATCAATACTCCTCTATTCATTCACGGTTTGGCTCGTCTTCAAGTTCCATCAGGACACGGAATGCAATAGAATGATGTTTGGGTTCTGTTGCTCTGCAACTGCTTAGCCCTTCTGATCGTTGACCTGGATCTGCTCGGTTCTCGAGCAAAAGCATTCTTTGCTTGCGCGTCGGGCACACAAAGCGAAGCCACTCTCCTAAAGAAGCGTAGGAGAAAGATTGCTGGGTCTCTCAGGTGAAAATACCGCTTACCTGAGTCCACAGTGCCGATCTCGTTGTCGCCGATCTAGAGCTCTTGGTGATCGTGTTCAAGGTCTTACCATTGACAGAGTAACGCTTTTCAGTGCCGATCTTGCTGCTGCTCAAAGACAGGTTGTTTCTTTCGAAAGACGGATTGTTGATCCTCAAATGAGCCTTGCATACTGCTACTTGAGCAAGGCCATCTTCTATGCTTCTTCTTTGACAAGCGCTTCTTCGTCGATGGTTTCTTCAACCATCCTGCCATCGGGCAGAGGTGTAACGGTGCGCACGCGTCGTACCCGTCTGAAACCACCTGTCTCCAGCAAACGTCGTCTGTAGAGACGCACACTGATGACAATGCCCACAATGATGAGCAGGCTCACAAGTATCAGCGTCAAGACAAATGCTTCCATAGCAACACCTTCCTTGTATAGGTTGTTTTCACTCTCGGGTGATCACGCCTGTCATCCAAGCGGTCTTTTCCACCTCCCTTTTGGAGCAGGGTCCTTACGCTCAATCCAATGAGGAAGCTCACAGCACTCATCACGAGCATCCCTAGCACAAAGCCCAGTGCATATCGGTCTGTATCCCAGGAACTGCTCTCGACACATTGCACGCGGGTTCTTTCTCTGAAGAGCGCTCCTCTGCGCTGCAGGTCGTGCTTGGCGGGGGCGTAGGTCCCTGCTCCACCGAAAGATGCCCAGGTCAGATCGGCCCCACGCAGGTCTGCTGTTGCGAGATCGGTGTCACGCAGATCAGCCCAAGTCAAGCATGCTCCAGAGAAGATGGCCTGGTCCAGATGAGCCCCACGCAAGTTGGCTCCTCGCAGATCAGCCCAACTCAGGTCCGCCGCTTGCAGATCAGCTTCTTGCAGGTTGGCACGGCTCAGATCAGCCCAGCTCAGGTAGGTTCCACTCAGCCTGGCCCCATGCAGATCGACCCCGGTGAGATTGGCTCCACACAGGTTCGCCTCGTGCAGATCAGCGAGACTCAGGTTCGCTCTCTTCAGGTCGGTGTTCACCAAGGTAATGGCTTGGAGATTGTGACCGCTCAGATCTACCTGCTCAGAGCTCCTTGCTTCCTGGAGCAACCGCTCAACGTCTGCTCGTACCAACGGCGTGTGCTCCTGGTGTACTGACATCATCGCATACCTCCTCGGGGTAGGGAAAAAGGTCCGACACTCATACCAAATAGCGTTCTCGAAAATCCACGAAGATACCCTGTGCAAAAGCTTGAAGGTTGGGGAGAGCGCGTGTTGTCAATGCTTGCAAGTCTTCCTCTGACACTCCTTGCTCAACCAGAGAGAAGAACCGTGTACGTTGAGATGGCGGCAAGGCAGCACACATCCGAAAGAAGATGATGGCGTCGAGTTCCTTCAACAGCGTGCAAAGCACGTGCTCACGCAACTGCGTATCCCGTATCGTCATCCCCGCATGCGCTAACGCCTCATCTAAGATGCCTTCCAGGTAGCAACGCAGTTCAGGAAGCATGTCACAGTGTATCGGTCCTCTTCTTTGTCGTTGTGTCTGTTCCTTTCCCACCCAGATGGTTTCCATACAGCTTCCTTTTTGTTCTCTTGACGCGCCTCCCTCGCTACATCGGGGAGCTACGAGCATCGCCCGTTCCAGTGGTAGCTGGCCTGCCTCAAGCATAGGTTCGGCGACGCCATGCACGGAAGGTGATCAGGTGCCATATCGCCACCAGGATGATAGCACCGATGAGCGCTCTGAAAATGGGGACACCATAGACATAGACATCACCAATACCTTTCAGTATGATGACCTGAGTCAGCAACCAGGCACCGGCGAGCGCTGCAATGATAGCGCCGATGATGCCAAGCGGGAGCCGCCAGCCAACGATGGATTCTGCGACGATGCCAATGATAGCCGCGACTAGCAGGTAAATGATAACGTTGAGGCCAAAGCTCCAGACGTAATTACCAATCTTAATGGTGATGCCGTCTGCCAGCACTGGCATAAGCATAGGTGCAAACATGTATTCCTCCTTGGTCAATTGACCGATTTCTACTTGAATAGCACGGACGTATATAACTCAAACATACTCTTAATGTGGTGCGAGTGCAAGTCAGCAATAAAAAATTCTCAGGCCACTTTCAGCTTATGCTTAGGTTGCTAAACTTCTATGATGCGAAAATGTGCGGGACAGCGAGACTTTTGCATATGGCCTCTTCTTTGTCGTTGTGTCTGTTCCTTTCCCACCCAGATGGTTTCCATACAGCTTCCTCCTTGTCCTGAGAATGGTTCGTGCTCATGAGTCACGAGAGTACTCGGCGATATTCGGTAGAAACCGAAATGCATTTGTTTTGTATCACGTTTTAGAGAGGCATCAAGTTTCAATAGGAGCTTGAGAGTCGTCTACGCTACATGTGATGTCGCAGAATTGATCAGGCTGCGGCGTTCACTCGATGCGTGTAGTTCTTGCTCCTCGTCGCTCATGATTGCTCCGTTTCTTGTGCCTGGTCGCCCATCTCTTGCGAGAGATGGCGCAGCAATACCTCACGATGGTCATACAGCAGGGTAAACAGAGCGTATGCTTCAAGTGCTGTGAAGTTGAGGATGTGGCCATCCTGATGCGTGATCTGCAAGACGTCCTCTTCTTCAAACACAAAATGGTACCTCGTCATGTCTGATAGAGCAATATCAGTGGAATAACGACCGCTGGATTATCACTGTTAACGCCCGCTGTATCCACAGTATGAGCAGAGGAAAGGCGATGGCAGCTAGCGATAAAGCCAGCATCCGCCATTTCTCATCCCAGCTTTTTTCCGGTACCCGCAAGGATAGTGGCAGCCACCAGCCAAATTGACGTGCCGCCACAACGAAGAGGCCAACGACACCTGCCAGAATGCAAATGCTGGCTATGATATTGAGGTAAATTGTAGGAACATCCTTATGAGGCGAAAACAGACCTGCCAGGATGGCGACAAGCAGAAAGACCGCCATAACTACCAGCACCAGGCCCGCCGTGCCCCTGGCCTGCGTAGGAGGCCTCAATTGCTGATAATTCATATTCTTTGCTCCTGCTAAAAAAGCCTATGAGATCGCTATGTACATGGCTATCTAAACTACATTGGTAGCACGAACAAGTACGGCGCAGAGTTTCGAGTAATCGGGCGCAGGCTCCCGCGATAAATCGGGGATCTACAGCAACGTAGTAGGCACCCTGTCTGGGGGCAGGTAATGCCCCCACCGATGCTGCTCGGAAGCTCATCCCCTTCTAGGGGGAGTGAGAGTGTCACATAACAATATAGGCTTGCCAGATACCGATACCGACCAGGATCATGAACCCCCAGACGATTACGAACTCCGGCCACGTGCCTGTACGGAAACGCCAACGTGGATTGGGGGGAAACCCGAAACGTGTCGGGTTTGGCCACAGCAATGGTACCCCCCCTTGCGTCAGCGCATCGGCTGCAATATGCATAATACAGCCAAATAAAACCGCAAAAAAAACCAGGTATGATCCGCGTATATAAAGAGCTGGAGCAATAAACCTACGTTGGGCAAGCAGATAGATCACCAATTGCTGTAAGCCAATGGCAAGCAATGAGCCTAACGCTAACCCCAAGATGCTATGGAAGATCGTGCGATGTCCAGCGAAGCGCTGGATTCCTTTGCTGACCCAGCCCAGTTTATGCCCAAACGTACTGCGCGCATTATCGATATCAGGCAACAATGCCCCAAACCCCACCATTACGTAGTAGACTACCTTCTTCACTACTAGTGCCAGTGTGACGGCCTTTACCATCGTCAAGGGAGGGCCTGACAAATGCACATAGCTATCCAAGACGACTCCTGCCGTCAGCCCAACCAGTAGATGCGATTTACCTTCCATGCGTTTATATCCTTGTGCAAGGTACCTGACCCCTCGCCGCCTCCGGTGACTCGTATCTGCCTTTGCTGCATAGGTTGTGTTTCCTTCTTAGCGGACAATGACGTTGATGACAGCACCGATCGCCATGACGACCGATACGGCAAGAACCACGGTCCCAATGACGAGTAACTTCCGTCCATCGTAGATTGGATCGACATCAGCCAGGTCAGTCGCGTACCTTCTTGGGGCCACATAGAATCGTTGCGAGTCACTGAGCCGTTGCCCTTTGATCGACGGCTTGTACAGATGGACACTGATGGCTATACCCCCTGCAATCAGCAGGGCGATAACCACACAGGTGATGAGAAATGCACCCATGGTGAACTACCTCCTTCTCCTAGGAACACGGGACAGACATGCAAAAGAGATACATGGCTGCCATGCAGGAGCGCAGATGTGCCTGAAAACAAAAAGAAGACGGCGGCCGGAGCCACAGCCTCGGTGTTCTCAATGTCGCCTTCCAGAGAGAAGGATTGCATCAGGGTCGAGACGCCATCAACGTTGCTGAGGTAATGATAGCAGTTCTGAACGCTTGTTTCAACTCACCACAACCGATCGCCGCTATCGTCTTCAGTGAGCTCGCGGTACACCTCGTCAATCGTCTTCTTAGCCGGCGCAAAGACATACAGCCACTTCTTCACATTCTGTGTGCGAAAGAAGATCACAATGCTCTCGGGCTAATCGATGAGGTCAGATACCATCGTGAAGTTGTCATTCGTCGACTTGAGTAGCAGCTGCACATAGCAGGTGATGCATGCTGCGTATCGCTCAAAGGCGGATGGCCCGTTGCGAAGCTGCTGCTCTATAGCTGTCCGCTCAAGTAGCGAGTGTGCGGTCTCAGGCGCAATCGTGTCAAACACGTAGCTGACGATATGCCGGTCACTGTAGACCTCCAGCACGTGTGATGCCACCTTCGTGCATGGCGAGTCCGCGTCTGCACCGAAGGTACACAGTAGCTTCTCATCGTCAGACGGAACAAACCGCGTAGAGATAATAACTCCTGATTTCATGCGCCTTTTCGCTCCTCATCATTGCTAGCCAAAGGCTGACCACCAGACAGTAGTAGCTGAGCACTTGGGAGGGCTATTGTATCCTTTTCTCTGCCTTCTTCCGTGTGATGAGTAGATGGAGGCCGCTGGCTAGAAGGGCCGATGCGCGATCGTGACTGACAAGCAGAACGTTGGCTTCAATCCCTCGTGCCAGAGGTTGAGTGGCATGTCTTCCTCGTGTGTGCAAAGGAGCAAACACATGCACATCGACACCGTGAGATTCTCGCATCTTCTGGCGACCGACGAGTTCGTTGGTCTACACTCCTTCCTCTCCCAGGCAGCCTTCGTCGTCTGCCACAAAAGTGAGAGCGTCCAGACCCTGCTCGGCGTCCTGTGGTATCTTCCCGCCAACAGCCCCATCATCGTGGTGACCAATTGCCGGCAACAGGGGTTCGCAGAACTCAAGAGGAGCCTGGCGGAGCAGCTCAGCCACCATCGCAGGATATACCTGGTCCACCAGAAGGACCCCACTCTGGCTCACTTCTTTCGCGCTTGTGGTGTCCACCAGATCCTGGGCCCCGATGGCAGCATCGTGGATGGGAAGGGGGAGGGCATGTACCTTGGGACCCTGTGTGCCCTGCTGCTGGGCGACCCACAATGGGTGATCTTTTTTGACGCAGATAACCTGGTCCCCAGTGCGTTGCTGGAGTATACGTTGGCCATGGGGCGGCTCTTTCTCTCGGCGCGGGCGACGTCCCCCACGTTTGCAGACAGCGGGTCTGGGCATGCATTGCACATGGTACGCATGTGCTGGGCATCCAAACCGGACCTGAGCAAGAGAGAACCTTGGCTCATCCTCAAATTGATATTGGTGGCAAAATGCAAAACACCATTCTTTGGGATAAAATATAGAGGGAGGTGTTGTCTTACTAGATTGAGGAGGTAGAGCAGGAGGCGAGAAATGGCTCTGAAACCACGGGTAATTC
>Ga0187814_10000623_pt1 | contig 12341 bp, 13 predicted proteins | sample NC_S_4_FD_132450 | JGI IMG/M metagenome (GOLD analysis project Ga0187814, IMG submission 132450) | Wetland sediment microbial communities from Neuse River Estuary, North Carolina, USA - ASW-S_4 | ecosystem: Environmental > Aquatic > Freshwater > Wetlands > Sediment | place: USA: North Carolina... | reverse complement strand
GCGGGCATCCGCCGCCAATCCAAGGTCGGGGACTCGGTTGAGTACTACACCGCGCTGCGGTCGCGCCGCGCGGCCGAGCGGTCCGACGTGGCCCTGGTGGTCTGCGACGCGACCGAGGGAATCACCTCCCAGGACATGCGGATCGCCGAGCTGGCGATGAAGAGCGGTTGCGCGACCGCCCTGGTGCTGAACAAGTGGGATCTCGCGGAGGACGTGGACCTGGACGGCCTGCGAGCGCGCGCCCATCAGAAGCTCCGGCTCCGCCCGCGGGTGCTGACCGCCAGCGCGAAGACGGGACGACACGTGGAGAGGCTGCTGGTGGAGACGGTCGCGCTGTCCGACCGGGCCCGCGCCAGGATCCCCACGCCCCAGCTCAACCGCTTCCTCGCGGACGCCGTGGCGGCGCGGCAGCCGCCGGCGGGCTCGGGCCGCCGGGGCGGCGTGCAGCGGCTGAAGCTGCTGTTCATCACGCAGACCGCCGTGCGCCCTCCCCGGTTCTCGATCCAGGTGAACTCGCGCGCCCGGATCACCCGCGACTATGCCTACTACCTAGAGAACCGACTGCGGGAGCGCTACGGCCTCGACGGAGTCCCGCTGATCATCGACTTCGTGCAGCGCAGCGAGCGCCGCGAAGCGGCGCATGCAGCAGTCCGTCGTGGTTGACTGAACGCCACTCGTGGCGACGTTGACAGACGAGCCGGCGCAGGGATCGAGTCCGTACCGAAAGCTGCCCAGCAAGCCTTCGGGCGACGTCTGATGGGCATGCTCGCGGCATCCGTCACGGCCGTGGTCGTGCTGGTCGTTGCCGTGGCCCTGGCAGGCGCCCCGGGGGGGAGCCGCCGGGTGCTCGACGCCTACCTATCCGCGGACGGGTACGCCACCTGCTCGCCCCAAGGGGTGGGATGATCATCGGTGCGCTCGGGGTGCTCCTCGACCGCCCGGCGCTGAGGGGCGTCGCGATCTCGGTGTCGGCCACCGGCCCGGTGCCCAGGTCCCGATCGATAGCGCACTGGATCCCGCGCTGACGCGGCCGAAATCGCAAGGCACGCCCGGTCGCTGGCCGCGGAGCCCGGCTATCAGGCGACACTCGCGCACAGCCCGGATCGGGTGACCTCGCTACTCTTTCTCGACTTCAGCCAGCTCCTCAGCCTCGGCGATCGGTCGGGACTGATGCGTGGCGCCCGGTTCGCGGCGCTGCAGCCTGATCTCGAGAAGATCCGGGCCATTGGTCTAACCTCGACGAGCGGGGAGTCAGACACGACCGCGGAGCTGTCTCTCCAGATCTCATGACGATGCCTTCTGACAACGAGTTCCTGTTCACATCGGAGTCCGTGACCGAGGGTCACCCGGACAAGATCGCCGATCAGATATCAGATGGGGTTCTGGATGCTGTCCTGCGCGACGACCCGTTCGGTCGAGTGGCGTGCGAGACGCTCGTGAACACTGGGCTGGTCGTGGTGTCCGGGGAGATCACGACCACGACGTACGTGGACATCCAGGACGTCGCGCGGGAGACGATCAAGCGAATCGGCTACACGAACGCCGATTACGGATTCGACTACCACACCTGCGCCGTGATCAACGCGATCGACAAGCAGTCGCCTGACATCGCGCAGGGCGTCGATGTGGCGTGGGAGGCACGCACCGATCCCAGCGACGACGACGAGTTCGACGTCGCCGGCGCGGGCGACCAGGGGATGATGTTCGGGTACGCCTGCGAGGAGACCGACGAGCTGATGCCATTGCCGATCTCGCTGGCACACAAGCTCTCTCGCCGGCTGGCCGACGTGCGCAAGGCCGAGATCATCCCCTACCTGCGCCCCGACGGGAAGACGCAGGTGACGGTGCGATACGTCGACGGACGCCCGGTGGAGGTGGTCAAGGTCCTGATCTCCACGCAGCATCGCGACGGAGCGGAGTCGCTGCTGAAGGACGACCTGTGGGAGCACGTGATCGAGCCCGTGCTGCCGGACAACATGTATGACCCGCGAGCACTCCACAAGAGCCTGCTCGTAAATCCAACCGGACGGTTCGTGATCGGCGGCCCGATGGGAGATTGCGGGCTGACCGGACGGAAGATCATCGTCGACACATACGGGGGGATGGCCCGTCACGGGGGAGGAGCGTTCAGCGGCAAGGACCCCTCCAAGGTCGATCGCTCCGCAGCTTATGCCGCTCGCTACGTCGCCAAGAACGTCGTCGCGGCGGGCCTTGCAAGACGCTGCGAGGTGCAGGTGGCCTACGCCATCGGCGTCGCGCACCCGGTCTCGCTGATGGTGGAGTGCTTCGGCACCGAGAAGATCTCGCGGGCTCGAATCCTGGAGCTGATCAGCGAGCACTTCGACCTGCGTCCGGGCGCGATCCGGCGTGATCTGCGGCTTCACCGGCCCATCTACCAGAAGACAGCGGCGTACGGACACTTCGGCCGCGAGGACCACGATTTCACCTGGGAGAGGACCGACAAGGCGGCCGTGCTGCGTGAAGCCGCGGGCTCGAGCGCGGCGACCGTCGAGGTTTAGATCCAGGTCAGACGTCCCGGCCGACGCGCCGCGGCTCGCGAAGCGCGCGATCGACGGTCCGCACGATCTCTCGCGGGTTCGCGACCCCGCGGAAGCAGAAGTCGAAGCCGGCCTCGCCGGCCGTGTCGAAATCCACCGTGCCGACCCGGAGCATGCGCTGCACGAGCGTCTGGGAGCAGTTCACGTTCTGGACGCGCTCCAGCCGGGTGTGGTGAAGGTGGCGTGAGAGCAGCCCGACGTCGATCTCCAGGCGCTCGTTGGTGACGGTGTAGGTGGTCCGAAGCCGCCGGGTCAGGCCCGCGGCGAGGACCACCACGAAGCAGAGCAGCACAACGGCCACGACCCATCCGGCCTGCATGTGGCCTGAGGCGATCGCGCTCACGACTCCCGCCAGCGCGCCGGCCAGCACTGCACCGATCATCCCCTTGAGGTGGAACGCGAACATCGACCGCCACGAGGGATGACCGTGGAAGAAGACCGCTTCCCCGGGCTCGGGATTCACGGCCGGAGCGTAGCGGCATCCTGGGGCCGCTCTACCCTCGACCCGCCACATGACCCTGACCGTCTCGAACAATTCGCTCCAGATCGCTCGCGTGGAGCCGCTCACGCGCACCCGGGCGCTCCGCGGCCCATTCGACTACCGGCTTCGCCCGGACCAGACCGTCCGCGTCGGCTCGCTGCTGCGGATCCCGTTCGGGGGCGCCAGCACGCTCGGCGTCGTCGTCGAGTTGGCGAGCCGCTCGGAGCTGGAGCCCGACCGTCTGGCCGAGCCGGACGCCGTCCTGTCAGGCGAACTGCCGGACGACCTGGTCGAGCTGGCGCGATGGATGGCCGGCGAGTACTGCTCGACCGTGGCCCGGGCGCTGGGGTTGATGCTCGCGCCGGGGGCGGCGCGGGGGACTCGCCGCCGGGAGGTGCTCGTCGCGTCGCTCTCCGAGGAGGGGGCGCGAGCCCCGGAGGACGAGCCGCGGCTGACCGCCGCGCAGCGCGCGCTGATCGAGCATCTGCGCCGGGAGGGCCCAAGTGTCGCAGCATGTCTCGGAACCGCCGCGCTGCGGCGGCTGGAGCGCCGCGGGCTGGTCGCGCTCTCAGTCCAGGACGATCGGCGCGCCCGCGCCATGACGACGCTCAGGACACGGTCAGCCGAGATACCAAGACTCACCGAGGACCAGGAGTCCGCGCTCGCCGAGGTGCTGCGCGCGCTGCGCTCGCCGCAGCGGCAGGTCCCGGACCCCGCTGCGTTCCTGCTCCATGGCGTGACCGGCTCGGGCAAGACCGAGGTCTACCTGCGCGCCGTCAAGGCGACGCTGGAGGCTGGACGCGACGCGATCGTGCTGGTGCCCGAGATCGCGCTCACCCCACAGGCCCTCGGGCGGTTCCGGCAGCGCTTCGGCGACGTGGTGGCCGTGCTGCACTCGGCGCTCCGCGACGGCGAGCGTCACGACGAGTGGCTCGCCCTGCGCAGCGGGCGCGCCCGGGTGTGCGTCGGGCCACGCTCCGCGGTGTTCGCGCCGCTGCGCGACGTGGGCCTGATCGTGATCGACGAGGAGCATGACGGTTCCTACAAGCACGAGGGCGATCCGCGCTACGACGCCCGGACGGTGGCGATGCAGCGCGCCCGCCAGCACGGAGCCGTGGTGCTGTGCGGAAGCGCCACCCCTCGTCCCGAGAGCGTCGTCTCGATGCGGCGCCTGAGGCTGCGCCGCAGGGTTGACGGCCGCATGCTGCCCGCCGTCGAGGTGCTCGATATGCGCGGCCAGCATCATCCGCTTCACCCGCGCACGCGGATGGCACTCGCCGACGTGCGCCGCCGCGCGCACAAGGCGATCGTCCTCCTGAACCGGCGCGGCTGGTCGAACTTCCTCTCCTGCCGCGTCTGTGGGACGGTGTGGATGTGCCCGAACTGCGAGGTGGCGCTCGTGCTCCACGGCGCCGGCGGCCCCGCGCAGCGCGCGTTCGTGGCGTGCCATCACTGCGGGCACCGCGAGCCGGTCTCCGAGCGCTGCCGCGAATGCGACTGCACCGCATTGGCCCGCCACGGGGCGGGGACCGAGCGCCTGGAACAGGAGCTGCGCGCGGCGCTCGGCGGGGAGGACTTCCCCGTCTTCAGGCTCGATGCCGACGTCGCCGGAGGCAGGGATCGAGCCGGGGCGACGCTGGCGCGCTTCGAGTCGGCGGACTGCGGCGTGCTCGTGGGCACGCAGATGGTCGCCAAGGGGCACGATTTCCCGGACGTCACGCTCGGCGTGGTGCTGGACGCCGACCAGACGCTGCGTTTTCCCGACTTCCGCGCCGAGGAGCGAACGTTCGCGCTCGTGACACAGCTGGCGGGTCGGGCCGGACGCGGGGAAGCCGGCGGCAAGGTGCTGGTGCAGACGCTCGCTCCGCGGGCGCGCTCGATCCTCCACGCCGCGCGTCACGACGCGGACGGCTTCCTCGAGGGGGAGCTCGAGCACCGCCGGGCGCTCGGCTATCCGCCGTTCGGCTCGCTGATCCGGGTCGTGTGCGCGGCCGAGAAGGCCTCCGGGGCACTCGAGATCACGACGGCGCTGCGTGAGCGAATCGTGACGCCAGCGGCGACCGTGCTCGGCCCGGCGCCCCTCTTCCGGCTGCGCGGGCGCGAGCGCAGCCAGCTCGTCGTCAAGGCGCGCGACCGGAGCGCTGCGATCCAAGCCGTCGGGAGCGCGGTCGACGCGCTGGCGGCCCTCGCCTCACGCGGAGCGGTGACGATCAGCGTGGACGTGGATCCACAATGATCCCGGCGAGTGATGGGGCCCAACGGATACGGGCGATGGGGAGCCTCCGGGCGCGGTCGGTGAGCGCGACCGCGGAGCGATCGGCACCCGAGATCGCCCGGCGCGCGATCCTCGAGGGGATCGGGGATCCGCCCGACCTCACGTTCGTCCGCGGCCTGGGTAACCTCGGCGATCAGCTGATCTGGAGCAGCAGTTGCACGCGATGCTCGCGGCCGTCGCGGCGCGGCCCCTGCCCCCTCGCACACGCTCGTGAAAGCGCCTGCAGAGGCCCTAGACTCAACCTGTGCCTGAGGAAATCGCACAGACCGCCGATCGAGCAGGAACCTACGAGGTCGAGCCCGAGGAAGACGACGAGCACGGCGAGCTCGAGCTCGATCCCGAGGTTGCGGCGCGGCGAGCAGCCGCGCTCTCGCACGTCCGCAAGTTCGGGGACCCGGTGCTGCGCACTCGCGCCCGTCCCGTGGAGGAGTTCGACGATGCCCTGCGCTCTGAGGTCCAGCGGATGGGCGAGCTCATGGGCGATGCGCTTGGCGTCGGGCTCGCAGCGACGCAGATGGGCGTTCTCCACCGCGTGCTCGTGTACAGGGTGCAGCAGCAAGCTCCGGTCGCGGCGCTCGTCAATCCGGAGCTCGAGTGGTCCGGCAGGGAGACCGAGGTGATGGAGGAGGGCTGCCTGAGCCTTCCCACCGTGCTCGTCGACGTGGAGCGCCCGGTCCACGTGCGAGTGCGTGCGCTCGACGAGCACGGCGAGCGGATCGTGGTGGAGGCCTCGGGTTTGGAGGCACGGGTGATCCAGCACGAGATGGATCACCTCGACGGAGTGCTGATCCTCGACCGAACGTCGCGTGAGCAGCGCAAGCAGGCGATCCGCGCGCTGCGTGAGGCCCAAGCGGCCGCCTGACCGGTGGCCGCGCTTCAGCGCTAGCGGTGCGCACGGTCTTCCTGGGCACGTCGTCGTTCGCCGTCGCCGTGCTCGAGCGACTCGCGGGATCCGAGCATCGACCCGTACTGGTCGTAACGCGTCCCGACCGCCCCCGCGGCCGGGGGCGCCGGGTCTCACCGCCGCCGGTCGCCGAGGCGGCCCGCGAGCTCGGAATCGAGGTTCGTCAGCCCGGCTCGGTCAACGACGACGACGCACGCGCCATGGTCGCGTCCGTACATCCCGATGTCCTCTGCGTGTGCGCGTTTGGAGCGTTGATCAAGGAGCCGCTGCTGTCCGAGTATCCGATGCTGAACGTTCATCCCTCGCTGCTTCCTCGGTGGCGCGGAGCGGCTCCGATCGAGCGAGCGATCATGGCCGGGGACGAGCGGACCGGGGTCTCGATCATGCGGATGACCGCCGGGCTCGACAGCGGTCCGGTGTGCTCGGGGCAGAGCGAGCCGATCGGCCCCGAGGACACCTATGGCACCTTGGCGCCACGTCTGGCGGCGCTGGGCGGAGAGCTCCTCCTGAGAACGCTTGACACCGAACCCCCGTGTGCCGAGCAGGACGACTCGCTCGCCACCTACGCGGAGAAGATCGCCCCGGAGGACCGCATGCTCGACCCGCTGCGCCCCGCGTGGGAGCTCGAGCGTGTGGTCCGGGCGCTGAGCCCCCACATCGGGGCGGGGGTTGAGCTCGAGGACGGAACGCGCCTGGGGGTCCTGAAAGCGCGAGCGTTGGACGGCGAGGGGAGACCAGGTCGCCTGCTGGTCCTCGACGGCAGCCGGCCTGTGATCCAGTGTGCGGAGGGCCGGCTCGAGCTGCTCCTCGTAAAGCCCCCGGGCCGGAGGGAGATGGGAGGTCAGGACTGGCTGCGCGGGTTGAGGTGAAGACCGCACGCGAGTGCGCGATGGAGGTGGTACGGCGAGTGTTCGAGCAGGGGGCCTACGCGGACCGCGCCCTTGCCGGCGAGGCGAGCGGACTGGAGCAGCGGGAACGAGCGCTCGCCACGCGAATCGCCTACGGGACGATCCAGCGGCGTGCGACGCTCGACCACGTCGCCGGGCAGCTGGTGCGCCGGCCGCTTCGCCAGCTCGACCCGCCGGTGCTCGCGGCGCTGCGGATCGGGCTGTTCCAGCTGCTCTACCTGGACGGCGTCCCGGTCCACGCCGCGGTCGACCAGAGCGTCGAGCTCGTGAAGCGAGACAGCCCAGGTGGCGCGGGGCTGGTCAACGCGGTCCTGCGACGCGCCGCCCGCGAGGGCGACGAGCTGCTGGCGGCTCTCCACGACGACACGCCGCAGGCAGCCGCGTTGCTGCACTCGGTCCCGCAATGGCTGGCCGAGCTGTGGTGGAACGAGTTGGGCGCCGAGGAGGCGCGCGCGCTGCTGCGCCAGATCAACGAGCCGGCCGAGTCCGCGCTGCGCGTGAACACGCTCGTGGGCACGGTGGCGGAGGTCCTGGACCGGCTTCCGGTCGCCAGCCACCCCGCCCCGGCACTGCCCGAGGGGCTCGTCCTCGACGGTCCGTTCGACGTACAGGCATCGCCGCTCTGGACGGAGGGCGCGCTCATGGCGCAGTCGAGAGGATCGATGCTCGTCTCGCGGGTGCTCGCTCCGCAGCCCGGTCAGCGAGTGCTCGATCTGTGCGCCGCGCCGGGCGGGAAGACCACCCACATGGCCGCGCTGATGGAGGATCGAGAGCGCGTCACCGCGGTGGAGCGCCATCCAGGCCGGGCCAGGGCGCTCCGGGAGACCTGCCGCCGGATGCACGCCTCGTGCGTGGACGTCGTGGTCGACGACGCCACCGCGCCGCGCGAGGATAGCTTCGAGCGGGTCCTGGTCGACCCTCCATGCAGCGGCCTGGGAACGCTGCAGGCGCGGCCCGATCTGCGCTGGCGCGCGAGCCCCGGCGCGATCGCCGAGCTCGCCGCTCTCCAGGGCCGAATCCTGTCCGCCGCGGCCGCCGCGACCGAGCGCGGGGGCACCCTCGTCTACTCGGTTTGCACGATCTCCCGCCAGGAGAGCGGGGCCGTGCTCGAGACCTTCCTGGCCGACCACCCGGACTTCCAGGCCGAGGACCTCGCGGGCGAGTACTCCGGACGGGGCCATCCCCTCCAGCGCACAGGCCATCTCCAGCTGCTTCCGCACCGGGACGGCACGGACGGATTCTTCATCGCCCGCCTGCGCCGAAAGGGCCGTTAACCTGATCCCGGTGACCGAACCCGGAGTCAAGCTCGGCGCGGAGTGCCCGCGCTGCGGAGAGCCCTGGCTGCGGCCGACCACGGTCCCCGGCCGATACCGCTGCGTGTACTGCCTGCAGCGGTACGAGCTCGTATCGGTGTGCCCGAACTGCGGGGAGCACTCCACGATCGTCCGTATGTCCAGCACGGCGGTGCTCGCCTGCAATCACTGCCACGGCAGCATGCTCCGAGCGGTGTAGGCGTGAACGCCGAACTCCTCCTCGAGCGTCGCGTGGCGCCTTCGATCCTCTCCGCCGACTTCGCCCGGCTAGGCTCGCAGGTGGACGAGGTGATCGCGGCCGGAGCGCGGGTCATCCACATCGACGTGATGGATGGCCACTTTGTCCCGCCGATCACGTTCGGGGCGCTCGTGGTGGGCGCCCTTGCCGAGCGCGTCCACGGCGCCGGGGCGATCATGGACGTCCACCTGATGATCGAGCGGCCCGAGCGGCATGTGAGCGAGTTCGCCAAGGCGGGCGCGGACGGCATCACCGTCCACGCCGAGGCCACGCCGCACCTGAACTACGCGCTGGGGCTGATCCGCGAGGCGGGGTGCACGGCTGGGGCGGCGATCAACCCGGCCACGCCCGCGGGTGCTCTCGACGAGGTCGCACAGGACTCCCTCGACCTCGCCCTATGCATGAGCGTCAACCCTGGCTGGGGGGCGCAGCGGTTCATCGCGGCGTCCCTGGATAAGCTCTCGCGGATGCGGAAGGCGCTGCCCGGCCATGTCGCCCTGGAAGTGGACGGCGGGATCCACCAGGAGACCGTTGGCTCCGCCGTGGAAGCGGGCGCGAACTTGCTGGTCACCGGCTCGGCGGTGTTCGGAGCAGCCGATCCCGCCGCCGCGTACGCAGAGATCGCCGCGGCGGCGAAAGCGCTGTGAGCGCCGCGACGAGGACGAGCGCGCTGGTCGGCGCTCTGCTCGCGGTGTTCGCGCTGGCGGGTTGCGGAGGCAGCTCCGGAGTCACGCCGGCGAAGTACGTCAGGTCGATCTGCAGCGCGCTCGGCGTCTGGAAGGCCGACGTGCAGAACGCCGGGAAACAGCTCCAGGCTTCCGGCGCCGGCACCGCGTCGCCGCCCGCCGCCAAGCGAGACTACGTGCAGTTCGTCTCCGCGCTGCGCGCCGCGACGCAGGGGGCAGCGACGGCTTTGCAGAACGCAGGGACACCCGCCGTGTCAAACGGCAAGCAGATCGCGGACGGGTTGAGCGGAGCGTTCGCGCGCGGTGCACAGGGTCTGGTGAACGCCGAGGCTCAGGCGCGGGCCATCCCCACCGCCAACGCGACCGTGTTCGAGGCCGGCGCGAGCGCGGTGACTGCCCAGATCAGGACCGCGCTCGAGGGGATCGCGACGATCACGCCGCGCAGCAGCGCAGCGTTGCGCGCGGCCGCCAGCCGCGATGCGGCCTGCCAGGTCCTGAACGGCTAAGCAGTGCGTCCGGCGGATCCGCGCCGGTAGACGGACCACAGCAGGCCACAAAGGACGAGCGTGGCGGTGAAGTAGCCCACCTCCACCCGGGTCACCTGGGCGCTGATCGTCGGGGTCGCGACGATCAAGACGAACAGCGCTGCCGCGGCCAGCCATGCGACCGAGGCCAGGCTCGCGCGGCCCCGCGCGAGCGCAGCCTGGTTGAGCGTGCCCGACACGAGGTGAAAGCCCATGCCCAGGCCGACGACCGCGAGGCCGATCCGGCCATAGTGATAGCCCTTGTTCCCGAGCAGCGCGGTCATTACCGCCGGCCCGATCGCCAGCAGGCCGAGCGCGACCGCGCCGGCGAACGCCGCAATCACCAGGATCGTCACCCGGATCGCCCGGTGGAACTCCTCCGGGCTCTCGCGCGCCTCGAGTCCGGCGAGGTGGGGGAGGATCGAGGTCTGGATCGCCTGGAACAGCTGCAGCGGTGCCCGCACGATCAGCATCACGTTGAAGACGAACCCGGTCAGGCCGCTGGTGAGCGCGACCACCCCGGAGCTGGCGGCGATGATCAGCACGCCCGCTTCATCAGCGTCTGCTCGGCGAACATGATCCCCACCACCGCGACCGCGAAGCCGGCCCCGCGGCGCAGGGTCACGTCGGTCGCGGCCTCCTCGATCTCGGCGTGGGCCGGTCCTTCCCGGGCCGCGTCGGCGACCGGGACTCCGGCCGGCGCGCGTGCGCGGACCCGCGAGAACGCGAACGGGATCACCAGCAGCGAGACGAACGGCGCAACCGCCATTCCCAGCCCGACCGCGACCTGGCCCGACCCGATCCCGATGGCGACCGCGAGGGCGAACAGGAAGCGGGAGGTCGACTCCAGGAACACCAGGCCGCCGTACAGATCGAACCGCCCCTGCCCGGCGAGCCAGCCGCGGGCGAAGTAGCTGGCGGCGTAGGCCATCACGCCGACCACCAGGATCCAGTACAGCCCGCTCGAACCCCCGAACACGTTCTGTTCGATCTCGCTGCGCAAGGGCAGCACGATCGCCAGGAACACCAGCGCGAACCCGAGCTGGATCGCTGCCGGCACGCGTAGCGGGTGACCGTGCAGGCCGCGGGCGCGGCGGTCGGCGATCGTGCGGGAGAGCAGCTGCTCGATCGGCCGGTAGATCACCGACAGGATTACGAACATGATCGCCCAGCACAGGGAGATCCGGCTGTAGGACGCAGGGTCCAGCTCGTGGCTTGCGAACGCCAGGTACAGGAACGTGAAGATGCCGGTGGACGCGATCCCGATCGACAGGATCCGCGCGCTGGACGCATACGACCCGACGTCGGGCTCCGCCCCGGCGGCGGGCCCCGCGGGCCGGGCGCCGACGCCTGTGCGTGCGCTCATCAGCCGACCCGCACGAGCACCATCGTCCAGGGGAACGGGGAGCGCGACTCGACGACAGATCCATGGCGCTCCAGCAGCCGCACGAATCCACCCCTGGACCAGTGGTTGACGTGACCCGGGGTGTTGCCGAGGTCCTTCAGGTACGAGCCGCGAGCGACGTTGAGCACTCGCCACAGTGGCTCGCGCGGCACCGATACGAGCAGGTGGCGCCGGGCCACCCGGACCATCTCCGCGATCGTGTGCTCCGGCTCTCGAATGTGCTCGAGTGCCTCGATCGCGGCGACCAGGTCGAATTCGGCCGTCTCGAACGGCAGGTCCTGTCCGCCGATTGCCTCGAACCGGAGATTGGGCCGCGCGCGCGTCCGCCACTCCCTTTGGAGCTTTGGATCGGTCAGGTCGATGCCCACGACGCGCCCAGTTCCGAGCTGCTCGGCCCACCGCGAGGTCAGGACTCCCTCGCCGCAGCCCACGTCGAGAACGGAGTCCGGCGTCGCACGTTCGAACAGTTCGGCCAGCGTCCGCTCGAAGCCGCTCATCAGCCGCCGCACGACCGGGTTGGCGGACCCGTACTTGTCGTAGGTGTTGCCGGTCGGGACGGAGCCGGGAGCCCGAACCTGCGAGGTCATACCTCCAGCGCCTCGCGGTCCGGCGCCCCGGTAGCCGGAGGCCGGCCGCGCTCCTGCCCCTCGTTCCCCGTGGCGTCCGCGCCGAGCGGAGCGCCCGCCGACCGCTGCGCGCCGGGCTCGTAGTGCGAGGGCTTGACGCCCAGTTGAAGCTCGATCCGGCGTACGCGCTCGAACGTGCGCTGCGAGATCATGCGCTGAGCATCGAGCAGATCGCCGATCACCCCGAGAGCTCCGAGCAGCATCGCGGCGATGAACAGCACGGCGCCCGCGATCAGCGACTGGATGTGCCCGCGTCCGGCTGTGGAAGGATTCTCGACGAAGATCACCAGGAAGCGGATGAACAGCGCAAGCGCCGGGACTCCCATCAACACGGCCCCGCCCCAGAAGACCTTCAGGGGCTGGTACTGCGAATAGATCCTGAAGATCGACAGCGCGTTGCGCCGCACGTAGGCGGCTGTGGAG
>Ga0187814_10000620_pt1 | contig 12378 bp, 9 predicted proteins | sample NC_S_4_FD_132450 | JGI IMG/M metagenome (GOLD analysis project Ga0187814, IMG submission 132450) | Wetland sediment microbial communities from Neuse River Estuary, North Carolina, USA - ASW-S_4 | ecosystem: Environmental > Aquatic > Freshwater > Wetlands > Sediment | place: USA: North Carolina... | reverse complement strand
GATCCTGTTCGCGTGGCCAGCGCTGGAGCGCAGGTTCACCAAGGACCAGCGTCGGCACGACCTCCTGCACCGGCCGCGGCGCTGCTGTCCTGGTCGCGGTGATCTTCGCGATCGGGTCCGCCGACAGGGTCTTCTATAGGCTGCACATCTCCCACACGGCTCTGATCCACTTCTGGCGAGCCGGCGTGTGGATCCTTCCGATCGTGGTGTTCGTCGCGACATGGAGAGCATGCCTGGCCCTGCAGCGCAGCAGGGCACATCCGCTCCGTGCCTCGCAGGAGGCCGTGATCCGCCGCCGGCCGGACGGGACCGTCGAGGTGCTCGCCGAGAGTCCGGATCGGCTCGAGCTCCCGCCGACGGAGGAACCCGTCGGCACCATGCCCGGTCGGGACTCTGGGTGAACACCGCCGAGGCCTCCGCCCGCGTGGTCGTCATCGGCGGCGGGTTCGGCGGGCTGCAGGCGGTGAGGGCTCTTCGCCGGGTGGATGCCGACATCACCCTGATCGATCGCCACAACTACCACCTCTTCCAGCCGCTGACCTACCAGGTCGCGACGGGAGCGCTGGCGCCAGGCGACATCGCGATCCCCCTGCGCCACGTCTTTCGCCGTCAGGAGCGGGTGCGGGTGCTGATGGGAGAGGTGACGGCCTGCGATCTGGAGCAGCGGGAGGTGACGTTGAAGGAGGCGCCCAGCTCCGCCGACATCCCGATCCCATATGACTACCTGATCGTCGCCGGGGGGTCTGACTACTCCTACTTCGGCCACGACGAGTGGCGGTCGGTGGCGCTCGAGGTCAAGTCGCTCGACAGCGCGCTTGAGGTGCGGGGCCGGATCCTGCATGCGTTCGAAGCCGCGGAACTGCACCCGGATGAACGGGATAGCTGGTTGACGTTCGTCGTCGTCGGGGCCGGGCCCACCGGGGTCGAGATGGCAGGCCAGATCGCCGAGCTCGCACACGGCACGCTGCGAAAGGAGTTCAGGCAGATCGATCCGCGGACCGCCCGTGTGCTGCTGGTCGAGATGGGCGATCGCGTGCTCGCGTCGTTCGCAAGCCCACTGCCTGAGCGCGCCGCCCGCTCGCTGCGGCGTATCGGCGTGACGACGATGCTCGATCATCGGGTGACAGAGGTGAGCACCGATCGGGTGGTGGTGGAGGCGTCCGACGGCACGAGCTCGGAGATCGCCACCAGGAACGTGGTGTGGGCGGCGGGCGTAAGGGCCTCGCCCCTCGCGCAGCTCCTGGCTGACGCCGCGAGAGCGCAGACGGACAGGGCGGGGCGGATCGCGGTCGAGGCCGATCTCCGCCTCCCGGGTCATCCAGACGTGCTGGCGCTTGGGGACATGGTGCGCGTCAGCGACCCCGATGCCCACGAGGCCCGGGTCTATCCGGGGTTGGCGCCCGTCGCGATGCAGCAGGGCCGTTACGCCGCCGGGGTGATCGCCGCCGCCGTGGGCGGCCGCCCCCCGGCCGCGCCGTGGCACTACCGCGACAAGGGAACGCTTGCCACGATTGGGCGGGCCCGTGCGGTGGCCGACGTCAGGGGGTTGCGGTTCAGCGGGCTGCCGGCGTGGCTCACCTGGCTCGTCGTCCACATCTTCTACCTGATCGGGTTCGAGAACAGGTTCATCGTGCTATCCCGCTGGGCCTACAGCTACTTCACCGGCGGTCGGGGAAACCGCCTGATCACCGCGGCGGCGAAGGGCTCCCGCGAGCGCGGTTGAGGCCGACGCGCTGGCTAGCGCGCCGCCCGCAACGCCGCCGCGGCGCCGGCGCCGAGCCCGGCCGCGGCTAGTCCCACGACCACCGAACAACGGGCCTGCGTCGCGAACCTCGGTCGCGCTGACCAACCAGGGTCGCGCGGCACTCGACACGTACACCGAAACACTGCGCGGCCTGCTCGGCGGGCTATAGATGGGCGGCCAGGCGGCAAGCACGCGAGCGCGACAAAACATCAGTCTCCGATCCGGAGCCGAGAGACGAGCGCTTCCCCGCCGAAGCGACACTCTCCGATCCGGGGCCCCCTGGCCCCGCGCGCTTAAGTTCACGGTCGAGCACCTTGCCGGCGGGCCCCACGAACGGGTGTCCCTCGATGTCCTCGCGGTCGCCGCGCTGCTCGCCGACCAGCATCACGGCCGCGTGGCGTGCGCCCTCGCCCATCACGGGCTGGGTGGCGCCCTCGTACAGGTCGCAAGCGCGGCATTCCCGCACGGCCGCACGGAGGCTCGAGAGCGAAGGCCGGTCGGGGATCGGGGGCGCCGGTCGATCGTTCACTGTCCTGGTTGCATACCCGTGGTATGACGCAGGTACGCGTCGGCTGCAGTGGATGGATGTACGACTCCTGGCGTGGTCGGCTCTACCCCGAGCGCGAGCCCAAGCGCCGCTGGCTGGAGCTCTACGCAAAGCACTTCGACACCGTGGAGGTGAACAGTACCTTCTACCGGCTGGCGCGCCGCGAGGCGGTCGCGGGCTGGGTGGCGCAGACCTATCCGGCTTTCCTGTTCGCCGTCAAGGCCAGCCGCTACCTGACGCACATCAGGCGCCTGGCGGGGATCGAAGAGGGGATCCGGCGCTTCTACGAGCCGCTCGAGCCGCTGGAGACCGCCGGCCGTCTCGGCCCTGTCCTGTGGCAGCTGCCCGAGAACTTCCACCGCGACGACGCACGCCTTCACGGCTGGCTCGAGGTGCTGCCGCGGGGGCGGCACACGATTGAGTTCCGCCATCCGAGCTGGTTCGCCCCGGAGGTCATGGACGCGCTGCGCGCCCGCGGTGTCGCGCTCGCGATCGGCGATCATCCTCAGCGGCCCTTCCAGTCGTATGAGGCGACCGCGTCGTGGCGGTTCATCCGCTTCCACTACGGCTCTCGCGGGCGCGGAGGCAACTACTCCGCAACCGAGATCGGGGAGTGGGCGCGGCGGATTGGCGGATGGCGCCGCGAGGGTGACGTCTACGCGTACTTCAACAACGACTGGAACAGCTACGCGCCGGCCAACGCTCGGCTGCTGCGCAAGCTGCTCAGCGAGTGACCGCCCGCGCGGACCGCGATCCGCTAGTACAACGACTCGAACAGGTCGCCGTACCGGTCGTAGACGACGTTGCGCTTGACCTTCAGGGTCGGCGTGAGCTCACCGGTGTCGATCGACAGGTCGTGGTCGAGGATCTTGAACTTCTTGACCTGCTCGACCTGGGCGTAGTTGGAGTTCGCCCGATCCAGCTCGTCCTGGACCATCTCCTTGACCGCGTCCTGCTCGGCGAGCTCGCCGATGTCCTCGGGCAGACCCTGCTCTTTCGCCCAGGGCACGATCTCCTCGGGGTCCAACGTGATCAGCGCGACCGGATATGGCTTGCGGTCGCCGTACATCACCGCCTGCGAGATGAACCGGGACTGTTTCAGGTCGTTCTCGAGGTTGGACGGAGTGAGGTTCTGCCGCCTGCGGTGATGATGATGTCCTTCTTGCGCCCGGTGATCGTCAGGAACCCCTCATCGTCGAGCTCGCCGATGTCCCCGGTGTGCAGCCAACCATCGACCACCGTCTCCGCGGTCGCCTCGAGGTTGTTCCAGTATTCCTTGAAGATGTTCGGACCCTTCATCAGGATCTCGTTGTCCTCGTCGGCGATCGCGATCTCGACCCCGGGGACGGGGCGCCCGACCGTGCCGAACTTGAAGTCATCGAGCGTCCCGACGGTGCCCACGGCGGTGCTCTCGGTCAGGCCCCAGCCTTCCAGGACCGGCACCCCCGCCGCGTAGAAGAACTCCAGGATCTCGCTCGCGATCGGCGCGGCACCACTCACCGCCTGGCGCACGTTTCCGCCGAACAGATCCCGGACTCGCGAGAAGATCTGCTCGTCGGCCTGATCGAACGGCCGTTGCATCTCCTCCGGGACCTCCTCGCCGCGCTGGCGGCGACGGCGCACCTCCACGCCCAGCTTGATCGCCTGGCGAAAGCCCTCTCGGTCCTGCTCGCTCGCCTGCTCCTGCATCTTCATCGCGGCCGCGTAGATCTTCTCGAAGATGCGGGGGACAGACGGGAGGTAGGTGGGGTGGGTGTTGATGATCTCCTCCAGGATCTTCTTGGTGTCGCCGCCGAAGAACACCAGCGTGGTCCCCTGGTCGAACGACGCGAGCATCGTGATCAGCGCGAACACGTGCGCGAGCGGGAGGTAGAGGTAGATCGTCTCGTTGGGAGAGACGAAATTGAGCTCCTCGGCCACCAGGCCGACGAACATCGCATTGGAGTGCGTGAGCACGACGCCCTTGGGCGGGCCGGTCGTGCCGGACGTGTAGACGATCGTGTACGGGTCGTCCGGCTTGACGTTCTCCTGGCGCTCGGAGAGCTCGCCGGCACCGCGGCCAGCTCCCCGTGAGCGCACCTCCTCCAGCGAGATCTCCCCGCCCTCCGGCTCGATCCCGACGATGTGCTCGAGAGCCGGGAGCTCGTCACGGACCAGCCCGAACTTCTGTCGCTGGCCCTCGTCCTCGCAGATCACCACCTTCGCACCCGAGTCGCCCGCAACCCACTTGCACTCCTGCGGGGAGTTGGTCGGGTAGACGGGGACGACGATCGCCCCTGCGGCCGAGATCGCGAAGCTGCACAGCGTCCATTCGACCCTCGTGTTCGCCAACAGGCACACGCGGTCCCCGGGACCGACACCGAGGTCGATCAGACCAAGCGCGATCTCCTCGACCGCCTTGCCCACGTCTGCGTAGCTGACCTCGAGCCAATCCTCGCCGGAGCGGTACCGGGCGGCGATCCGCGAGCCGAATCGCTCGGCTGCCGAGCCGGGCAGCGCGGCGACGGTCTTGGCGATCAGCCTGGTCTCGGTCACGGCAATCCTCCTCCTCCTTGAACAGCCCGCTGGCTCGGATGCGGTGCTACTACCCCAATCCTCGCACCACCGCGCCCTCGCCGCCCAGCCGATTAGAGGGCTGCGGCGCGCGCTGATGGGCGCGGTTGGACGGTTGATGCGGCGAAGATGAGGGCCCTGGCGGGCGCACGGATCCCGCGCGCAGCGCCGTGGGAGCGCCCGCGGACAAAGCGCGCCCGGCAGGATTCGGACCTGCGACCTTTCGCTCCGGAGGCGAACGCTCTATCCCCTGAGCTACGGGCGCGGAGGCTAGAAGCCTAGTGGAGGCACCGCGTCGGGGAGGCTGGCGCAGTTAGCGCCCGTATTTTCCGCTAACTGCACCAGCCTCCCGGCTCGACCGCCTCGCTGACAGACTGAGCAGCAGCCATGGACCTTTCGGTCTTCTTCGCCGGCACCGCCGGGTCGATTCCCACGGTCAGGCGGGGCCTGCCCGCGCTGCTTGTGCGGCGGGGCGGCGACCGGATTCTGTTCGACTGCGGGGAGGGGACGCAGCGCCAGCTCGTCCGGTCGGTCGGGCTGATCGATCTCGACGAGATCTACCTCACCCACTTTCACGCCGACCACTGGCTCGGGCTGCCCGGGCTGCTGAAGACGTTCGACCTGCGGGCCAGGGACCGGCCGCTCACGATCTACGGTCCGCCCGGGCTGCGAGAGCTGATCGCGCTCGCGCTGAGGGCCGCGGGGCGGGTGCGCTTCGAGCTGAACCTCGTCGAGCTCGCGCCCGGCGACGTGCTCAGCCGCGACGGCTACGAGATCTCGCCGATCCCCGTGTCCCATCGCGTGCAGGCGCTCGGCTACGTCCTCTACGAGGACGAGCGGCCGGGTGCGTTCGACCCCGATGCCGCCGAGCGCCTCGGACTCACCCCCGGTCCCGAGTTCGGACGCGTGCAGAGGGGAGAGACGATCCGGGGGGTCAGGCCCGAGCAGGTGATGGGCCCACCGCGACCTGGGCGCAAGCTCGTGATCTCGGGAGACACGGCCCCGTGCGAGAGCGTGCGGATCGCCGCGCACCGGGCGGACCTCCTGATCCACGAGGCGACCTTCGCCGAGGAGGAGATCGAGCGCGCCGCGCAGACCGGCCACACGACCGCCGGCCAGGCTGCGGCGCTCGCCCGTGAGGCGGAGGTCACGATGCTCGCGCTGACGCACTTCTCGACCCGCTACGCGCCGAGTGTCCTGCGCGACGAGGCACGGGCGGTGTTCGCGGCCACCGTCGTCCCCCGCGACTTCGACACGATCGAGATCCCGTTCGCTGAGCGGGGCGAGCCCGAGCTGGTGCACTGGGATGACCGGCCGCTCCCGGACTCGGCCGCTGCCGACCCAGTCGAGCCGGTTGAGGAACCGATCGGCGAGCGATCCCAGGCGCTGGGCAAAAGGTCAGGATGAGCTCGTCCATGTCGGTCGACCGTGTGGAGACCCCGCGGCTGTACCTCGAGCGCCTCACCATGGAGCACGTCGACGACGTCTCGCGGCTGCTGCGCGACCCTCGCGTGGGGCGCTGGATCTGGCACGGCCCCGACGAGCCGCCCACCGAGCAGGATGTCATCGGCGGGCTCGCCGAGAAGGTCGGTCACTGGGAGCGCCATGGCTTCGGCCTGTGGCTGCTGCGTGACAAGGCGAGCGGCGACGCGGTCGGGCGCGGAGGCCTGCAATGGACCTATGCGGTCGACCTGCACGAGGTGGAGGCCGCCTGGGCACTCGTCCCCGAGCGGTGGGGGGAGGGCCTCGCCACCGAGCTGGCGCTGGCGTCGGTCGACACCGCCTTCGGCCCGCTGGGGCTCCAGGAGATCATCGCCTTCACGCTGCCCGACAACGTCGGATCCCGTCGGGTGATGGAGAAGGCGGGCTTCGTCTACGAGCGCGTCATCGTCCACGTCGGGCTCCAGCACGTGCTGTACCGCCGGCGCGCGCCCGGCGGATAAGCGAGCCGGAGCGGCGCGCGCCCGGCGGGTAGGCGAGCCGGAGCGGCGCGCGCCCGGCGGATAAGCGAGCCGGAGCCTTGCCGCCGACCGCGCTGTTACCCTCAACGGAGTCGGTTCCTTTAACCAGGTCCTGCGAGGCCAGGAAGGAGCACGTTGGAAGCCGCCACGGTCGTACTCGACCACGATGACATGCGCCGCACGCTGGTGCGGATCGCCCACGAGATAGCCGAAAAGAACGCGGATGGGGCGATCGCGCTGGTGGGCATCCACCGCCGGGGCGCGATCCTCGCTCAGCGTCTGCACGCGCTGACGAGCGAGCTGCTCGAGACGGCCGTCCCGCTCGGTTTCGTCGACATCTCCTTCTACCGGGACGATTACGCGATCCGGCCGAGTGCGCCGATCGTCCACGCCACCCAGCTCGAGTTCGCGGTGGACGGGCGCACGATCGTGATCGTCGACGACGTGCTCTACACGGGACGTACGGTGCGCGCCGCGATCGACGTCATCTTCGACTACGGACGTCCCGCGCGCGTCCAGCTCGCGGTGCTCGTGGACCGCGGGCACCGCGAGCTGCCGTTTCGTCCCGACTACGTCGGCAAGAACCTGCCGACGTCCCAGCATCAGCGGGTGAACGTGCGCGTGGAGGAGATCGACGGGCACGACGAGGTGACGGTCGGGCCCGCCCCCGAGCCGACGAGGGCCGCGGCGTGAGTCCCAGGATCGGAAGGCATCTGATCTCGATCGAGGATCTCGATCGCGCCGGGATCGAGCGCATCCTCGACCGCGCCGAGTCTTTCGCGGAGGTCTCCGGGAGGGAGATCAAGAAGGTCCCCGCCCTGCGGGGCCGGACCGTGGTGAACCTGTTCTACGAGGCCAGCACCCGCACCAGCTCGAGCTTCGAGCTGGCGGCCAAGCGGCTGAGCGCGGACGTGGTGAGCATCCGCTCCACCGGCTCGAGCATCGACAAGGGCGAGTCGCTCAAGGACACCGTCCACACGCTGTCGGCGTACGACCCCGCAGCGATCGTGATCCGTTCGCCGCACGCGGGCGCCGCCCAGCTCGTCGCGGGCTGGACCGCCGCGGCGGTGATCAACGCCGGCGACGGCAAGCACGAGCATCCGACCCAGGCGCTGCTGGACGTGTTCACGCTGCGGCGCAGGCTCGGAGCGCTCGATGGCGCTCGCATCTGGATCGTGGGCGACGTACTCCATTCCCGTGTGGCCCGCTCGAACATCCTGGGGCTCCGGCGGATGGGGGCGGCCGTGACCGTCTGCGGGCCCCCGACGCTGATCCCCAGGGAGATCGAGGCGCTCGGCTGCAAGGCGACCGCCTCGCTCGAGCGTCTGCACGAGGCGGACGTCGTCTACGTGCTGAGGATGCAACAGGAGCGGATGCGGGACGCGTTCGTTCCATCGCTCCGTGAGTACGCGGCCCGCTACCAGATCGACGCGGCGCGCCTGCGGCCGGGCCAGCTGCTGATGCATCCCGGACCGGTCAACCGCGGGATCGAGCTCTCGGCCGACGCGATCGATTCGCCGGTGGCCCTGATCGGCGAGCAGGTCAAGGCGGGGGTCGCGGTGCGGATGGCGGTCCTGTACGAGCTGCTGGCGGGCACTCCACTGCTGGCGGCGGTGGCGTGATGAGCGAGCCGCGGATGTTCCACCGGTCCCGGCGCCAGGTCGACCTGCTGATCCGGGGCGCGCAGGTGCTCGATCCGCGCACCGGCCTGGACGAGCCCCACGACATCCTGATCCGCGACGGTCGGATAGCGGAGCTGGGATCGCCCGGGTCGCTGCCCGCCCCCGAGGGCGGTGAGCTGTTTGACGCCACCGGGAAGTACGCGTTCCCCGCTTTCGTTGACCCCCACGTGCATCTGCGCACCCCGGGTCAGGAGTACAAGGAGGACATCGAGTCCGGGACCGCCGCCGCGGCGGCGGGCGGCTTCTGCGAGGTGGTTGCGATGCCGAACACCGATCCGGTGATCGACGACCCCGCGCTGCTCGCCTCGGTGGTCGATCGCGCGCGCGAACAGGCCCGCGTTCCCGTCGGGCTGCTTGGCTCGATCACGCGAGGCCTGCGGGGCGAGGAGCTAACGGAGATGGCAGCGCTCTCGGACGCTGGCGCGCTCGGCTTCACCGACGACGGCAAGCCGGTCGTGTCGGCGGGGATGCTCCGCAAGGCGCTGCAATACCAGCGGCTGTGCGGCGGCGTGATCGCGCTGCACGAGGAGGATCCGTCCCTGTCCCGCGACGGCGTGATGCACGAAGGTGCGGTCTCTGCGCGACTCGGCCTGGCGGGAATTCCGTCGGTGTCGGAGTCGACGATGGTCACCCGCGATGCCGCACTGGCGCGCTACGAGGATGCCCGCGTGCACTTCCAGCACATCTCCGCCGCCGAGACGGTGTCGGCGCTGGAGCACGCCAGGGCCGACGGCCTGCGGATAACGAGCGAGGTCACCCCCCACCACCTGACGCTCACCGACGACGTCGTGCGCACACTCGACAGCCGCTTCAAGATGAACCCTCCGGTGCGATCCGACCGGGACCGACGAGCGCTCGTCGACGCTCTTCGCAGGGGCGTGATCGACTGCGTCGCGACTGATCATGCGCCGCATGCCCGCCACGAGAAGGAGGTTCCCTTCGAGGAAGCGGCGATGGGAACTACGGGACTGGAGACGGCGTTCGCCGCGCTCTTCACCGAGCTCGTGCTGCCGGGGGAGTTGGAGCTCGAGGTGGTGGTGGAGCGGATGAGCGCCGGCGCGGCCGTGTACGGCCTGCCCATCCCGCGGATCACCCCCGGCGAGCCCGCGAACTTGGTCGTGGTCGATCTCGACGCCCAGTTCGAGGTCGGCGCAGGTGGCTACGTGAGCCGCTCGGAGAACTGCTGCTTCCACGGACGCAACCTTCGCGGTCGCGTGCTGCTGACGCTCGCTGCGGGAGGGGTCGCGTTCCGCGAGCGGATGCTCGTCGAGGCGGCGCTGAGCTAGTGCGCACCGGCCCGGCCGACGCCTTCGTCCTGCTCGAGGACGGAACCCGGTTCGACGGGATCACCTGCGGCGCCGACGTGGACGGCGCCGTGGGGGAGATCGTGTTCACGACGTCGATGTCCGGCTACCAGGAGGCGATGACCGATCCGAGCTACGCCGGCCAGCTGATCACGTTCACCTTCCCGATGGTCGGCAACTACGGCGTCAGCTCAGAGGCGATGGAGTCGGATCGGATCCACGCCCGCGCGGCGATCATGCGAGCCGCGGTCGACCGCCAGGACGCGGCGCGCGCCGAGCGGGGATGGCTCAGCTGGCTGGAGGATCGCGGCATCCCGGGGATCACGGAGATCGACACCCGCGCGCTCGTTCGGCACATCCGCGATCAAGGAGCGATGCGCGGCGGCGTCTTCCAGGCGGCCGTTTCGGAGCGGGAGGCGCACGACCGGATCGCGGCCGAGCCCGCCATGAGCGGCCGTGACCTCGCACGCACGGTGACGCCGGACGAGCGGGTCGTGCTCGACGGAGACCGGGCGAATGGCGGCCCCGCGCGCGGCCCGCGGATCGCCATGATCGACACCGGGGTCAAGCGCTCGATCATCCGCAACCTGCGTGCCCGTGGCGCGACCATCGAGCTGCATCCGTGCACGGCGACCCCCGAACAGCTCCTCCGCGGTCATCCTGACGCCGTGTTCCTCGCCAACGGCCCCGGCGATCCCGCGGCGCTCGACTACGTCGTGGACACGGTCCGGGGCCTGATCGGGAGGCTGCCCGTCTACGGCATCTGCCTCGGGCACCAGCTCCTGTGCCGAGCCGTGGGCCTCGATACCTACAAGCTCCCGTTCGGCCACCATGGGGCCAACCACCCGGTCAAGGACCTCACGACCGGCAGGGTCGAGATCACGAGCCAGAACCACGGGTTCGCGGTCCTCGGCCCGGACGGGTGCAAGACGATCGAGGGCGACGAGGCGGTCCGGTGGGAGACCGACTTCGGGGCCGCGGAGCTGACCCACATAAACCTCTACGACCGCACGGTCGAGGGACTCGCACTCAGGGACGTACAGGGCGCGACGGTCCAGTACCACCCCGAAGCCGGGCCGGGCCCCAACGATGCGCTGCACCTGTTCGACCGGTTCGTGAGCGAGATCGAGGCTGCCTGACCATGCCCCGCCGCGAGGACATCCACAAGATCCTTCTGATCGGGTCGGGGCCGATCGTGATCGGCCAGGCCGCAGAATTCGACTATTCGGGGACCCAGGCATGCCGGGTGCTGATCGAGGAGGGCTACGAGGTCGTGCTCGTGAACTCCAACCCCGCCACGATCATGACCGACCCCGAAGTCGCCACCACCACGTACATCGAGCCGCTCCTCCCAGAGCCTGTGGCGCAGGTGATCGAGCGCGAGCGCCCCGACGCGTTGCTCGCGACGCTCGGGGGCCAGACGGCTCTGAACTTGTCCAAGGCGCTTCACGAGAACGGGACGCTCGAGCAGCACGGGGTGGAGCTGATCGGGGCCGACTACGAAGCCATCGACCGCGCCGAGGACCGCGGGCGCTTCAGGGAGACGATGACCGCCGCGGGTCTGCGCGTGCCGAGGAGCACGATCGCGCGCAATCTCGACGAGGCCAGGGCCGCGGTCCACGAGGTGGGCCTACCCTTCATCGTGCGCCCGGCGTTCACGCTCGGTGGGACCGGAGGAGGCGTTGTCCGCGACGAGGCCGAGCTCGATGCGGTGGTCGGCCGCGGTCTCACCGCCTCGCCGATCGATCAGGTGTTGCTCGAGGAGTCAGTGCTGGGATGGGGAGAGTTCGAACTCGAAGTGATGCGCGATCGCGCGGACAACGTGGTGATCGTGTGCTCGATCGAGAACATCGACCCGATGGGGGTGCACACCGGCGACAGCGTGTGCGTCGCGCCGCAGCAGACCCTCAGCGACAAGCAGTACCAGGTGCTGCGGGACCAGGCGATTGCCGCGATCCGCGCGGTCGGCGTGCAGACGGGTGGCTCCAACGTGCAGTTCGCCTTCAACCGCGCGACGGACGAGGTCGTTGTGATCGAGATGAACCCACGCGTCTCCCGCTCCAGCGCGCTGGCGAGCAAGGCGACCGGCTTCCCGATCGCGAAGATTGCTGCGCGGCTCGCTGTGGGCTACACGCTGGAGGAGATTCCCAACGACATCACAAGGGCGACGCCCGCGAGCTTCGAGCCGGCGATCGACTACTGCGTGGTCAAGTGGCCGCGGTTCGCGTTCGAGAAGTTCCCGGGCGCAGAGGCCGGCCTGACCACGCACATGAAGTCGGTGGGGGAGGCGATGGCGATCGGCCGCACCTTCAAGCAGGCGTTCGCGAAAGCCCTGCGTTCGCGCGAGCTCGACTCCGAACCGCGCCACCCGGCCGGTGAGAGCGAGCTGCTGACGCTGCTCGAGTCACCAGGCGCCGAGCGTTTCGATCACCTGCTGGAGGCGCTGCGCCGCGGCGCCTCGATCGAGGAGCTGGAGCGCCGGACGAGTATCGACCCATGGTTCCTCCGCGAGCTCCGAGAGCTGGTCGAGGAGCCCGAGGCGGCTTTCGCGGGCGAGCGGACGTTCAAGTCGGTCGATACGTGCGCG
>Ga0187814_10000619_pt1 | contig 12380 bp, 8 predicted proteins | sample NC_S_4_FD_132450 | JGI IMG/M metagenome (GOLD analysis project Ga0187814, IMG submission 132450) | Wetland sediment microbial communities from Neuse River Estuary, North Carolina, USA - ASW-S_4 | ecosystem: Environmental > Aquatic > Freshwater > Wetlands > Sediment | place: USA: North Carolina... | reverse complement strand
TCAACCTTGGCTTGCCGTTTTCGCAATCCACGCACCGCTTCGGATGGAAGCGGCAACCTTCCAATGAATTGCATGCCTTACAACTCCTCATCAATTTCCGCAAAAGGAGTCGACTGCTTCAGTGCCGCCTCTTGATCGGTGTTCAATGTTACACCGGCTCGCTCCATCGCCTTGAGCTTAGAATATTCCTGCTGTTTTTCTATAGCCGGGTCTGATCGTGTATTTTCAAGTCCGAAGGCCGATGTGAGAAGAATCGTATCTGGTCGCGCTGCGATAATCCGTTGATATTCTTCTTCGCTGACAGCGGATGGTTCCTGGTTACTCCCGGGATCTGGGAGTTTGAAGATACCATTCCGGTTAGCCGCTTGACAGATTATCGGGCTGTGAGTGGTAACGAGGAATTGAATCTTCGGGAAATGGTTTTTCAACCAAAACCCGATTTTCCTTTGCCACTCAGGATGGAGATGCGCATCGATCTCGTCGATCAGCACGACGCCGCTTCTGTTGACGACGATATGTCCTTCGGCATCTTGCGAAAAAAGTTCCTCGAAGTCGTAGGAAGCGATCATGTGTCGCAAGATGTCGACCAACAGCGCAAGGGCCGCACGATATCCGTCGCTCATATCCTTCCAAGACAGCAAGGTCCCATTCCGGTCCCTAAGCCAGAGTCCGTCGGAATCAATGCGCTCGATTGCCATGTCTGAGGGGATGAGGTCGTCCTTGAGAATGGCCAGGACTTTCTCCAAATGATCTTTTTCATTGGAACGATTTTCAAGTGCCTTATAATTCAAGTCCCGCATCCATCGATCGGCTTCGGTTAGTGAGGCCGCTTCGTTGAACATGGTGGCGTAACGCGCGGTGTTTGGCGAAACCATCTGTTGCGTAGCCTCGGGTGAAGCTCCGAAGACTCGTCTGAAGGGACCGTAGCCGCAGGAGAACCACCCCCATGCTTCAGATGACCAAACACTGCGATCTGGCGTCTTGTGGGCCCCGTGGACACCAGGAGGAATAGCCGTTTCCAGTGAAGGTTCTTTCACTGAGGCCCTGATCTGTACCTTTGCCTTGAAGTCCCGAGTCGTGGTCCTTCCTTGGTCGACGAACTCGTCGTCACCCTGTGTACGGACTATATCCAAAGTAATGGAAAATTCCTCATCGCCCGCCCCCGAACGCGGCCACCCGACAAAGCTTGGCTGCAGAGAGCGGGCCGTATCCTTTCCCACCAGGCATACAGCAATCGCCTTGAGCAAAGAGCTCTTCCCTGAGCCATTGTCGCCGGTGATGACGGTCCATCCGGCGTATTCGCCATTGCCTCGATCCAGACTGAAGTCCAGATGCTTGAATCCGCGTATATTCCTGAGCTCTATTCTCTTAATATACATCAAAGCCCTCCGATGCCTATTCAGGCATGACTGTAGCCGTTAGCGTGCACCCATTCCATGCTAACCTACCGCCTTCTGTTTTGTCTTGATCGATTCTACAAGGCGCCTCGTCGCTTCGAGATGCTCCCGCATTTCATCGCAGCTCGGGTAATCGGCACAATGTCCCGCAGAATGATCGTGCGCGACGACACAGTCGCTCGCGACACCGAATAGCCGCTGCACCTCGTCGATGTCGGACGGGTCTATGCACTTGCACTTCGTCAGGCTTCCGATGTCGATGTATTCCTCAAATCTGCTCACGCAACCGTTGAGAAGCCGTTCTTCGACGATGCGCTCGACCGTCGTGCGAAAGAAATCGTACCAGATGCCAATGCTATCTTTATCTTCTTGCGAAGTCTGTGGATTTCTTTGTCTTTTGATCTGCCCGAGCTTCTTTTCGAGAGCGTCGAGCCGGTCGGAGACCTTGGAGCTCATCCACGGTATGTCCGAGAAATAATGACCGGGGCGGTTGTGCTTCCAATCCAACCGTCCGCTCGCGTACGGGACGCTCCGTTGTTCGCTCTCATCGAGGATGGCGCGGAGGAAGATCGAGTCGTGCGTGAAGACGATCACCTGTCGAATGGACGCCTCCTCCACCAGCCGCCTCGCGATCCGCTTCCGGTTGTGGTGATCGAGCGAAGAGACGGGATCGTCGAAGATCAGCGTCGATCTGTCTGGGCTCTGCCCTAATTCGGCCAGAAAGCAGGCCAGCGCCACAGCCCGCTGTTCTCCCTCGCTCGCGATGTTCCCGACGCCGATGGAGCGATTGTTCTCCTCGAGGGCGATTTTGAACCTCGTTTCGGCCTTGGATGTCTTTGTGGTCAATTTAGGTTTAAGGGTCGATATTGCTAACCGATCCACTTCCTTCTTGAAGTCCGTGATGAACTTCTCGGTGACGAATTGGGCGGTGAGCTCCTTTTCTTTTCGTGTGATTTCAGTTGTACTGATGCGATCCTTCAGTGCCCCGAGTTTTTTGATCTTTTGGGCATGCTCGAAGTATTCCAGCACGAGGGGCTTCACTTCGCCCAGGCGGAACCTCGCCGCCAGCTCGCTCGCCTTCTTCTTGAGCTCCGCCGCCTTGACGGGGTCGGTCGCCTCGATCGCCTGACTCAGGCGAGCTTCATTTTTTACGATCGCCGTGTCGACGCTCGCCGTGGCGTCTACTATCGACAGAGCCACTACCTGCGCGGGCTCCGTGCAGAGGAGGGCGTCCTTCAAAGTCGAGATTGCGGTATCGAGCGTTGGGCAGGCTTTTCGGATTGTCTCCATTTTTTCTTGTGGCAAAAGTTCCGCGAGGATGGTATCAGCCATCTTCAGCGCACCGGCGAGCGATGGCGCGGCTTGATAGCTCTTGATGAGCGCCTCGATTCCTTCCCCCGCAGCCCGCAAGGCCGTCTCGTGTTTTGCGGCCACGTTCTGCGCGAATATTCTCATGTGCGCTTCCGCCTCTTCCGTTATCGGTTGCTGGCAGAGCACGCAGCGGGCATCGCCCTCCAGATAGGGATAGGGCTTCCCGGGATAGGCGCCGTTTACGGAAAAGCGTTCCGCAGCCTTCCACAGGGCCTGCCACTCCTCTTTCCCTGTGCCGGGGAGCAGGGCACTTTCTGCGAGAGCCTGCCGGGCCTCATCAGCCGCGGCCTTTGCGCCATGATAGGTGGTGACGCAGTCGAAGACCGTTTTTTGAGCTTCGGCGAGCGCGAGCCGCGAACCTGTCTCGAGGGTTTCCCTGAACTCTCTCAGGCGCTGGTCGTAAATTCGCCATGTAGCGATCAAAGCCTGAGCGTCTTGCGCCTCCAGCAAGGCCCGCAAATCCTTGAGCTGGCCCTTTTCTTCCTCGCTTACCGTGGAGAGTTGTTCCAGCTTGCGCGCGGCCAAGCCCTCCGACTTGAGGAGCTTTCCCGCCTCCGTCTCTCCGTCGATCTTCAAGTTTGTGAAGCAATCGTCGTTTTCTCTCTGCGTTGCGGATATCTCCGCTCCGAGGGTCCTCTTCACCTCGTCCATCAGTTGCGTGAGCTGCCTGGGTATCTGCAGTCCGAAGGGAATGAAATGCGCCGCCTCTTCGGCGGAGACATAGCTCTCCGCGACAGTCGAGTCGAAGACAAACATCGACCGCAGGCGCGGATCGTCGAGCGAGGAATCGCCATCCCATGCCAGGGTCTCTTCTCGGTTCCCCACCTGGATGGCGATCTTTGCCTGGGGCTTGGGCGGTGCGGGAAGCGCCATATCGCCTTCGATCACGGGCGCCGCGCCTCTGAACTTGCAGGCTGATTTCAATATCCTCGCATAGCCCGACTTTCCGCTTCCGTTATTGCCGTAAATGACCGTGATGCCGGAGGGAGAGAAGGGCACCGTCTGGTTTTCGGGCAGACGGTTCACGCCCGCGACGTGACAGACAGAGATTAGCGACGCTGTATTGTCGCCGCTTGGAGAAGCATGACTCGACGCTCTCGATATCGGCACATACACAGAGTCCGAAAAAGCCGGGTCGAGAGCCTCCTCTTTTCGATGTTTGCAGAGCTCCTCGACATCCGCCCCAGTCCATCCGCCTTTCTCGACGATCCTGCGCAGGGCATCGGCTATCCAGGGTTCCTGCGTCCCCGCGAAGTCGACCAAATGATCCAGGACCGTCACAGCCTTTCTTTCCCCCTGATCAGCCATTGGGGACCTCCACATCGTTAACCACCCTGAACCCTATCCTGAACAGCGTCTCGATCTCCTCCCGCGCCTTGAGCCGGTCCTCGATGGAGCCGATGATCTCGTCCCGCTTCGCGTCGATCTCGTCCTGGGCGTCGAAGAGGCGGCGACGCAGACTGGAGCGCTCCTTTTCCAAGGTTTTGTATTCGCGTTCGCAGGAGAGCTTGTCCGCCAGGCTCGCGGCGAAAGCCTTGGCCTTCTTGAGTTGCCGTATTTTCGCGTCGAGTTCCTTTATTTGCAGGTCCAGGCCCGCCTTCAAGTCGTCTGCCCAAGAGTCGAGCTTGTCGATCTCCTGCTCGAGCCATTGCCTCGCCTTGGCCTGGCTTGTGGCTGTGGCTTCTTGTCGCAGCCGCTCCGCCTGGAGGTCGAGCTCCAACGGGAAGTTGGAAAGAGGCTCGGGCACGACGACAGCCGCGGTTTGGAAGAGTTTAATCGCCGATTCGCTCTCCACTATGCTGCCGTCTTCAAGGACGCAGGCGAGAAGGAGAGTTTCGTCGAGGGTCTCTTCGCTCGCGATCCGCATGAGCGAGGCTTTCAAGAAACCGCGCTTCCCGACCAAAGCACTGACGGCGCCGATGTGGTCTCTTCCGTCATAGTGGAATTCGAGGAAGGTCTCCGGCGTGCAAAGCCCGCGCGCGTTCAAGAGTACCTGCTGGGCGAGGCTCTGTCCCGGCCGGTACACGTGATCGATGCCCGGCTGGGCGGCGTCGAACCCGTAGCGGCCTCCCTGGTACTCGAAGGTCCATCCAAGGTCGTCGAAGCGGGCAAGGCTTCCCAGAAGATGCTTCGTGAGATAATAGAGGCTCTTCTCGTGAACGCTTCTCAGGCTGCGAGCCTCTTCCTCGCGCAGGCGGAGGCGGTTGCGAACCTCGTCGTCGAAGTTCTCCATGAGTTTGCGCTTCGTGTCGCCCATCTTTTCATCTATCAGGGAGGCGAATTCCGCCTGGAGCTCATTGAAGGCACGCTCGATAGAGGCCGGATCGCGGCAGGTCTGATAGATTTCCAATACCTTGCGCTCGAAGTCAAGCCCGGAGCCGATGGTCCCAAGCAACTCGTCGCTGGCCCCGAAGACGCCGTCGAAGAGCCTGAACTTCTCGGCGAGCAATTCGTAGACGCGCTGGTCGGCATGATTCCTGGTGTTGAGGAAATTGATCACGACCACATCGAATCTTTGCCCGTAGCGATGGCATCGGCCTATCCGCTGCTCGATGCGCTGGGGATTCCAAGGCAGGTCATAATTAATGACGAGAGAGCAGAATTGAAGGTTGACCCCCTCGGCCGCCGCCTCGGTGGCGATCATGATCTTGGCTTGGGTCCGAAAGCGGTCCACGAGGGCCGCGCGCATGTCCGCGCTGGGGCTGCCGCTTATGCGGTCGCTCCCCTTGTGCTCTTCGAGCCACTCGCGGTAAATGGCCTTCGATTCCGGATCGGCGTTCGTGCCGTTGAAGAGAACCACCAAGTCCCTGTAGGGGGTCTCCGCCAGGATGCCGAGGAGGTAAGTTTGGGTCTTCCTGCTTTCCGTGAAGATGATGGCTTTCTGCTCCGCGCCGAGGCGGTCGAGCTCGGCGAAGCCTTTGTCCAGGGCTGACAGCAGCTTCAGGCCCTTCGCGTTGTCCCGTATGGCTCGGGCCCGATCTCGGAAATCCTTGAGTTCCTCGATCTCCCTTTCCAGCCTGACCGGATCGGGCATGGCTTCGGGGCTCGCGTCCGCCCACTCCTCGATATCCTCATCGAGGCCGTCGACGTCCTCGGCCAGCTCCTCCGCCTTCATGCTGAGCTTCAAGTCCTCGAGCCGCGCGATCGTGGTGTCGAAGGCGCCCGCTATGGCGTAGGTGGACGAGGCGAGGAGCTTGCGCAGGATGAGGGTGATGAGCTGCCGCTGCCCCGTGGGCAGGGCGAAGAGATCCGGACGCTGGAGCCAGGCGGAGACCGCGTCGTAGAGCTCCTGCTCGTCCTCGCCGGGCTCGAAGGCCTGGGTGAAGCAGATGCGTTTGGTGTACCGAATGTACTCGGCCACCTGACGGCGGAGGGTCCGGTGACAGAAGGGCGCGATCCGGGCGCGGAGCTCCTCGAATTTGCCTTCGTCGGCGAGGCGCAGATACTGGAGCCTGAACGAGGCTTCGTCGCCGAAGGCTTGGTTGTCGATGAAGGAGAGGAGGCCGAAGAGCTCCATCATGTTGTTCTGGAGCGGAGTCGCCGTGAGAAGGATCTTGCGCCTCCCGAGAAGCGCGAGCCGGAGCGCCTGACCGGTGACATTGTCCTTCCGCCACGAATTTCTGATTCGGTGAGCCTCGTCGACGACCACGAGGTCCCAGCCGATCCCGCGAATGAGCTCCGCCTTCGCAGCCGCGAACTGGTAGCTCGCCATAAGGATGAGCCCAGGCTGGTCGAAGGGATTACCCTTACCCTCACGAACGCATTGTTCGAAGCTTCGCCTTTCCAGGATGAGGGCAGGAAGATAGAATTTCTCCGCGAGCTCGGCGAGCCACTGCTTCCGGAGGCTCGCCGGCAGGACGAGGAGGATTCTCCGTTTATTCTCCGCCCACTTCTGCGCGATGACGATGCCGGCCTCGATGGTCTTGCCGAGGCCCACCTCGTCCGCGAGGAGGATTCCCCGCGACAAGGGTGACCTGAGGGCAGTCAACGCGGCGTCTATCTGGTGGGGATTCAGGTCGATTTGGGCTCCCATGATGCTGCCGGCCAGGGTCTCATAGGTTGGGATCGAGGTCTGCCGGGTCAGGCTCCAGGCCCAGATGCGCGCATGGTAATCCGTGGTCCTGAATGAAGTGCCATCGCCTTGATCGTTTGGTTCCATTTCTATCATCTTCCGTCCATTACCATTCCACCGGACTCGCCGGTACGACGATCTTGATCGGTCGCGGGTTTCCGCGTACCACCGGCCTCATCGCGCGTCCGAGCGCAAAAGATTGTATAATTGCAGGCGATTTTTTATGCCGGCTTTCTGATAGATGTTGTACAGATGCTTCTCGACCGTGCGGGGCGAGATGAAGAGCCGCTCCGCGATTTCGCCGTTGCCCAGGCCCTCGAGCACGCCCGAAACCACTTCGAGCTCGCGCTCGCTGATGCCGAAGCGCCCGACGAAGTACGGAGAGGGCGCGTCGTCGACGACGTACTTCGGGCGCTTGAGGCTCTTTCGCGCGTGGAGCGCGGCATAGGCGGAGGTGGCGCCCAGCAGGATCTGGCCGCTCAGATAGGGGAAAAGGGGAATCTTGAACAAGCCGAGATCCTCCAGGACGACGAAGGGAAACAGCAGGACCAGGGTTCCGATCTGGGCCAGAATGGTTCTGAAGAGGTTCCTGTCAGGCAGCCGCGACTGAAAAACGAGGGTCGAGGCGAGGGCCGCCGATATGAGGGCATAGAGGGTTATTCTGAGGATCGTGTTGGGGAGCGCGCTCGCCCGGGAGAGATCGCTCCAGCCGGAAACGACGCGCACGACCGAAAGAACCAGCACGAGCGCGGCGATCGCGTCGAGGCCGCGATACACCGATCTTGGCGGCAAGGCACCGAAGGCCGACAGCAGAAAGCGCGGCAGGGCAAGGGCGACGAGGGCACTGCCGAGCGCCTGCCAGGTCAGACTCAGTCCGATGGGTCCGACTGTCGCCATCGCGGTCGTCGGCGTCGAGAGCTGGAACACCAGTCCGGCGAGCGCGAACAATGACACTCCCGCCATGCACAGCGACAGCCAGAACGCCGAACGATGCTTGAAAGCTCCGTAATAGGCGAAGCACAGGGTCGTCGCCGCCACGGAGGCGATGAGAACGAGGAGCGAGACATAGAGAGCCGGAGCCGTCATCGGACTTTCACGATAGCACGCCATCCCCGTGAGGACCATATTCGCGCCCGAACTCCCGGGAAAGACGAGCCCGCGACGAATACGTGGAAATACGCAGATCCTCCCGCGCTTTCCCGCATGGTGCGAGCCCGCGGAAGGGTGTAGATACTTTGCCATGGACAGCACGAGCACTCGATCGGCTTGGATATTCTTCGGACTCGCTTCGATCCTGAGCATGCCGTTTCTGGGGTTGGGCTCGACGGGCGCGCAAATTCTGCCAGGCGTTCCTCTCGGCGCCCTCGATGTCGCGTGTCCCGCGATTGCCGGGGCGGCTCTCACCTTTCGAAAGGGCGGCCGGCGCTCGGCGACCGGGTTCTTGATGAGGGCCTTCGATGTCCGGCGAGTCGGCAATCCGGTGTGGCTGATTCCGACCTTCTTCCTCATGCCGCTGGTCATGGTCCTTTCCTTTGCGGTCATGCGAGCGCAGGGGGTTCCGATTCCTCTCCCGAGACCGGGCATGGCCGGGACGCTCGGCCTGTCCCTTGTCTGCTTTGTCGGCGCCCTGGGCGAGGAACTCGGTTGGTCGGGCTACGCGACGGAGCCGCTCCAGAATCGCTTCGGAGCCCTTGGCGCCTCCCTGGTCATCGGTTCTTTCGGCATTCTCTGGCATATCGTCCCCCTGCTCGAAGTCCGGCGCTCGGCGACCTATGTCGCCTGGTGGGCGCTCGGCAACGGGATCGCCGTCAGAGTGCTCATCGTCTGGATCTACGATAATACGGGGAGGAGTGTCTTCGCCGCCTCCGTCTTTCACGCGATGGTGAACATCACGTGGCAACTCTTTCCCATCGACGGTTCCTATTTCGATCCGCGCATCACGAGCCCGATCGTGGCGGCGTTCGCGGCGCTCACCCTCGTGCCATGGGGACCGCATTCCCTGAGCGGGAGACGGCGATGAGCTGCCCGCCCTGCAGGCGAATGGCGGGCGAGCAGGCAAGGACAGGAAATGGAGTGGAGGTGACCGAACCATGAGATCGCTTGAGCTTGTACTATCTATCGTCAACATGGCGGGCATCGCGGTCATGATTTTCCCCCGCCTTCGCGCAGCCGCCTGGTCGAGAACGGTCGCTCCCCTCGCGGCCGCGACGGCTGTCGCGCAAATCGCCATCGAGGGGATCCGCTGGCAGATGGTTCCCGCCTACCTCGTGTCCGGTATTCTTCTGCTGTTCTGGATTGTCGGATCGCCGCGCCGAAGCCGGAAAAGGTCCGGAATTGTTCCTGCCGCCGCGCCTTTCGGCGCCGCCATGGCCGCCAAAGTCGCCCTGGCCGTGCTCGGAGCGTTCGCCGTGGTCCTGTCCATCGCTCTTCCAGCCATTCTTCCGGTATTTCGGTTCCCTCGACCCGATGGTCCCTACGCCATAGGAACGCTCACCTTTCATTGGGAGGACGCAAGCCGGCCCGAACTGTTCGCAGCCGATCCGCATGCTCGCCGTGAGCTCATGGCTCAAATATGGTATCCCGCGCGAGGTCGACAGTCCGGACGGCACGCTCCCTATATGGACGACGCCGCGAAGCTCCTCGTCCCTCTGGCGCGCATGCTTCACCTTCCGCCCTTCATCTTTTCCCATTTCAGGTATGTCACGACCAACGCCATCGAGGGAGCCACGGTGGCGGACGACGAGAAAAAGTACCCCGCCCTCATCTACTTGAGCGGGCTCTATGGTTTCCGCTCGGCAAGCATGTTCCAGATTCAATCGCTCGCCTCGCGCGGCTACATCGTTGTGGGCCTCGACCAGCCGGGAGGGGCGGGCGCGGTCGAGTTTCCCGATGGGCGGGAGATCACGGCCCCGCCGCGAGCCCTGATGAACCGGCTGATCGAGCGCAGCATCGGCTCGGAAAAGACCGTCCCCTCGCTCTTCGGCAGGGCCATGCCGGAAGGTATACTACCCTACTTTGCCGAGGACGTGAGCTTCGTCATCGACATGCTCGCCGCCCTCGACAAGGGCGAGGCGGGAGAGCCTTTTTCGGGTCGAATCGATCTTCACCGGATCGGTGTCTTCGGGATTTCGCTCGGCGCAATGGTGGCGGGAGAGGCCGCTTTCCGGGATCCCCGAATCGGAGCCGTTCTCATGATGGACGCGGCCATGCCGGTCGACGTGACTCGGGATGGGTTGCGCCGGGCGGCTCTGTGGATGACACGACCGGCGAGCTCCATGCGCCTGGAGCGGGAGCGCTCGGGCGGCTGGGCGGAAAAGGATATAGCCGAGACCCTGTCCACCCAGCGTGAGGCTTTCCGCAAGAGCGACATCGGCTACTACATCGAAATGCCCGGATTGTTTCACGTCAATTTCACCGACGCGCCGTACTGGTCGCCGCTCACCGAACAATTGGGTTTTACGGGACCGGTGGACGCCGGGAAGACCTTCGCCGCCATCAACGCCTATTCCGCCGCCTTCTTCGACGCGTATTTGAAAGGAGCGCCGATTTCGGCGTTGGGCGGGCTGGCGGGCGAATACCCGGAGTTTCGTGTCGAATCGTGGCGTCCCTGATATGATGACATTCGCCGGGACTCTGAGTATTTTCCCCGCAGCCATAAGGAAGTCGTAAGGCGGTGTCGGGAATGAAGTATCATGGATTCCGAACGGAAACCTTGACCAAAGCCGCAAAGCGCCTCGCGGCACTCGGACTCGCGCCATCCGAAGTCTGTGCGGCCATGAACCTCGCCGGGGCAAAATGGAGGGCCGCCCAGATCGAAAAAGACCGGGACGACGAATCCTACGAGGAATCCGACAGGCGCGTCTACCTGCTCGCCACGAAGTCATTGATGAACTCCACGATGTCGGCGACCATGCTCCTGTCGAACCTTGGCCATGCGACGGAGGGCGAGAAGTTCATGTTCCTGGCGATAAGCCTGACGCTCAATGAGCTCTATTCCCGCGGCCCAAGGTCGATCAGGGAATGGCTGAAGGACGGCGAAGAGGAAACGAACAGGGTCATCCTCTCGTTCGCCATCGGCTCATGCATCATTGTCGAACCCAATATGATCGATTACTTCTTCAGTCGAATCGTGAAGTTCAGGTATGGAAGACCTTTCGACTCCGGCCAGGATATTTCCGGCTCGGTTTTGGCGGTGGTGGAGGACCTGGGCAAGGCGGGATACTCCGTGCTCAACGCGATTTCCGACTGACGGCATTCAGTGATCGGCGCCTTACCCATGAACCGCCATGACCGGGCCCTTCATGCCCGGACCGGAAGCCGAGCTGCCACTGCTTCACCGAGTTTGAAATGACTTCCCGCGCTTCCGGCATCGGGGAGAGCCTCACTCTTGCGCGGATTGTCGCGCTCGAGTGAGGTCCCCGGCCTTCGGGCAGGTGAATGGACTCGAGCCTTGCGTTCAGAGTCCCCGCGCCGCCTTCCTGCCCGCCTCGACGGCCCTCACGTTCATCGGAATGAACGACCGCTTGGCAGGGGGAAAGAAATGTTCGAAGACGACCGCAATACCCCCCAGATTGAGGGCTCCGGTCGCCTCGGCGAGGGCGCCCATCATCACCATGTTCGCGATCTTCACGTCGCCGATCTCCTCGGCGAGGGAATTGCAGGGTATGCGGAGGACGCGCAGGTCGGAGCGGCCCGACTCGGCTTTGACGAGGTCGGAATTGACGAGAAGCAGCGCCTTCGGCGCCGCGACCGCCTCGCCGATGTCGAGGGAGTCCGCGCTCATCACGACGACGGAATGGGCTTTGGTGACGAGGGGACTCGCGATCTCGGCGTCCGAGACGATGACCGAGGCGCGGGCCACGCCTCCGCGCTTCTCCGCTCCATAGAAGGGGAAGAAAGTGACCTCCAGCCCCTCTTTCATGGCGGCGTAGATCCACGCCTGCCCCATCGAAATGATGCCCTGGCCGCCGAAGCCGGCCATGAAGGTTTTTTCGATCATTTGGTCCCCCCGGCGCCAAGGGTCGCGGCGGCGACGGCGGCCGGGGCCGTCCCCAGAGTGTTCTTGATCTCTCCGAGCGGGAAGATGGGAATCATCGACTTCACCAGCCAGTCGATCGCCTCGACGGGTTTCATCCACCAATTGGTCGGACAGGGCGAGAGTATCTCCACGAGGCTGAAGCCTTCGCCCCGCATCTGGGCCTCGAAGGCCTTCTTGATGTATTGCTTGGTCTTGCGCACGTTGACGGCATTGTCGACGGAGCCCCGGGCGAGGTAGCGGGTGCCCTCGAGCTTCGAGAGCAGCTCGCACACGCGGATCGGATAGCCCATGCCCGCTCCGACTGGGTCCCGGCCCTCGGGGGCGGTGGTCGCCTTCTGGCCGACGAGGGTGGTGGGCGCCATCTGGCCCCCGGTCATGCCGTAGATCGCGTTGTTGACGAAGATCGTCGTGAACTTCTCGCCGCGGTTGGCGGCGTGGATTATCTCGGCCGTGCCGATGGCTGCGAGGTCGCCGTCGCCCTGGTAGCAGACGACGAGGTGAT
>Ga0187814_10000618_pt1 | contig 12393 bp, 7 predicted proteins | sample NC_S_4_FD_132450 | JGI IMG/M metagenome (GOLD analysis project Ga0187814, IMG submission 132450) | Wetland sediment microbial communities from Neuse River Estuary, North Carolina, USA - ASW-S_4 | ecosystem: Environmental > Aquatic > Freshwater > Wetlands > Sediment | place: USA: North Carolina... | reverse complement strand
CTCCTGAGCTGGGCTCGGGAGCTCGGGCCGCGGGAGGTTCCACTGCTCGCCAAGGTCGCCACGACGAACGGGGCTCTGAATCAGGACGCCACCGCCCCCTCGAAGCCGAGCACGGCGCAGACCGCCGCGCGTGCGGCCGCCGCACCGTTGCCCGATGGGCCCTGGGGAGTGAATGTCGTTGGCTACTTCCATTCCGAGGACGAGCTAGGTGAAACGGCACGCCAGCTTGTGGACGCCTTTGACACCGCCGGGATCCCGTCGGTCCCGGTCGCGGACTGGACGACCCCGGTGACCAGCGCGGGCCGCGCCTACTCGACGCTGCCGCCGGAGGCAGCGCCCTATCCGGTCAACCTGGTCTGCTCCGCGCCTGATGCACTGATGGAGTTTGCCGCTCACGCGGGGCAGGGCTTCTTCGCAGGGCATTATTCGATCGGGCTGTGGCTAGCTGAACTCGCGCCGTCAACAGACCACCTGACCCTGCTCCAGGAGCTGTGGGCTCCGAGTGCCCACACCGCGGCCGTGCTCACAGCGTCCGCGACGGTGCCGGTCAAGCTGGTTCCGATTCCGGTGCAGCCGCCGCCGTTCGAGGTTCCATCTCGTACGGAGCTCGGGTGGCCGACAGACAGGTTCCTGTTCATGTTCAGCTTCGACCCTGCCGAGGGGATCGAGCGCAAGAACCCGCTTGCAGTGATCGAGGCGTTTGGGCGGGCGTTCGAGGCCCCCGATCCTGTTGCTCTCGTCATCAACTGCACCGCCGCAGCGAATGGGAGCGACGGGCTGGAAGAGATCAGGGCCGCGGCCGCGGAGCGTCCTGCAGTACAGCTGATCGATGGCCCCATGGGCCGCGCAACGAGCATCGGACTCACGGCTCTCTGCGACTGCTACGTCTCGCTTCACCGGGCGGAAGCTTTCGGGCTCTCGATCGCCGAGGCGATGTGGCTGTCCAAGCCGGTGATCGCCACCGGTTACTCGGGGAACCTCGACTACATGACCCCGGCGAACAGTCTGCTTGTCGATCACCAGGCGATCGCCCTGGGCGGCGGTACTGGGGAGGACTTCGCTGGACGAAACTGGGCAGAGCCCGACCTCGAGCATGCGGCAGCGCTGATGCGACGCGTGTTCGAGGACCCTGCCGCAGCCCGTGTGCTGGGGGAGCGTGCGGCCGCAGACATAAGGCGCACCCACTCGCCCGCGGTTGCAGCACAGGCCATTGCACGTCGGCTGGAGTCGATCCGAGTGACGGGACGTGGGCCGCGGGCGCTGCCTTCCTCAAGGGTCCGGCCGGCTGCGCTGGCGCGGGTTGATGCCCTCGTCAGGCAGGGTCCGCCGCCCGTCCCCAGACTGGGGGCCGCTCGCCGGGTGCGGGGAGCCATTCGCAAGGCGATCCTCAGGGCAATGCGTCCGTACACGGACTACCAGCAGAAGGCCAACGGCGCGGTGATCGATGCAGTCGAGGAGCTTCACTCCAGCCTTGCGAGCGTGCGTCGAGAAGCCACCACCGAGCGCGCGCAGCTCCTGGCCGAGCTCCGCGGCAGCCGGCAGCTGCGTTCCGCGCTCGATATCCAGGCGCGCGGGGTGGATGAGCTGCGACGGATCGTTGGCCTACAGGGGGATCGCGCCCTCTACCTCGCGCTCGCGGAGCTCGGACGCCGTCACGAGGCGGTCGGTCCGCAGGCGGGCGAACCGCACTCCTCGCTCGGCCTGGCCGCATTTGAGCTCCGCGGCTATTCGCAGAACGGCGAGGACGGCTTGTTAGCTGAGATCCTGCGGCGTATCGGGACGGAGAACCGTTTCTTCGTCGAGTTCGGTGTCGAATCGGGGGTGGAGGGCAACTGCGTCTACCTGGCCGACGTTGCCGGCTGGAATGGGTTGTTCATGGAAGCCGACGACCAGATGTATCGGCTGCTCGAGCGCAAGTACGCCGCGCGGCCCGGTGTCCGCACGATCCGGTCGCTCGTCACGCCCGAAAACATCGAGCAGCTGCTCGAGGAGGCGAATGTGCCCACCGAACCCGACGTGATGTCGATCGACGTCGACGGCCAGGATTACTGGATCTGGGAGGCGCTCGCCAGATACTGTCCGCGAGCGATCGTGATCGAATACAACAGCGCGCTGGATCCGCGCAGGCGGCTGGTGCAGCCAAAGGAGAGCGGAGCCTGGGACGGCACGGAGTATTTCGGCGCCTCACTGGGCGCAATGCGGTCTCTCGGCGAGCGCAAGGGCTACCGGCTGGTCCACACGGAGCTTGCGGGTTCGAACGCGTTCTTTGTGCGCGAGGACCTCGCCGAGGGCAGATTCCAAGAGCCTGATCAGGTGCCTCTACGTGGGGTCCCCAACTACTTCCAGTCTGGATATCGGCATCCGCCCGATGAGCGCGATCGCCGTTACCTCGATCTGGACAGCGGACTGATGGTGCAAGCGCCGACTATGAGCCGGGACGCGTCCTAGCGGGGAGAGGGCTGTGGAGCGGTCGCCAAAAGCCGCCGCCAAGTTCATCGAACAGGCACGGTTCGTTTGGCACCAGCGCTTCGAGCTCGCTCCGGGCGTGTGGACGCCGGGGCAGAATCCGATCTCCTGGCTGTGCCAGAGGGCGGCGCTGCCGGATGACCTGTCGGGGCAAACCGTCCTGGACATCGGAACGACCAACGCCGGCACGGCCTTCGAGCTGGAACGGCGTGGCGCGGAGCGCGTCGTCGCCGTCGACATCTTCGATCCCGACTGGTTCGGTGTGCGACAGCTGATCGACTTCCTCGGCTCAAACGTGGAGTACCACCGCACGTCGGTCTACGAGCTCGCAACACGTTTTTCGGAGACGTTCGATGTCGTCATCTTCTGGGGAGTCCTGTATCACCTGCGCCATCCGTTGCTAGCGCTCGACAACGTCCGGGCTGTCACGAGGGGCTACGTCTCGCTTGAGAGCGCGGTCTGCGACTCGGAGCTCTCCCCGGATCTGCGGCGGGCATCGCTCGCGCGGTTCTACCGGCGGGACGAGCTGTCGGGTGATGGATCGAACTGGTTCGCACCGACCGTGGCGGCTCTCGAGGATTGGTGCTCCTCGGCTGGTTTCACGGTGTCGCGGAGCTCCGCGTGGCCAGAGGACCATCCACAGCGCGCGATGCTCGAGCTGGCGCCGACCGACGGCCCCGCCGAGTTCGAGAAGCTCTCCTACGAGCGGCCGCTGCGCTGCGAGGTGATCTCAGACCGCCGCTCGTCCTCGAGCGTTTGGACCCTCGCACGAAGGGCCTCTAGGGCATTTAGAAGCTCCTGATCGACCAGGCCCTGATGCACCGTGACGGGCTTGAGCAGCCGCAGCAGCGCTCTTCGCGCCGCGCGCTGGGGAGCACCGAAGCGAGAGCGGCCCGGTGGCACCGGTCCCGAGTGGATCAGATCGCTGATCCGGTCGGTCGGCGTGGGCAAGCGATGACTTGCGCCGCGGCTCCGGGCTCTCGCCAGCAGCTCGAGTCGATCGCGGATTGCCTGTCCGGCTGCATCCGGACCGTGCGTCCGGCGAATGTCGGATGCGGCGCGCGCTCCGCGGTCGCTTGCCTCCTCGCGATGCTCGAACACGTGTCGCATCAGTCCGGACGCCTGCTCGATGTCCGGCTGCGCCCATTCGCCCTCGGGGGGATACGGACCGTGCCCGGGTCCGACCGGCACGAGCCGGTAGTCCACGAGGTAGCTGTTCTCGCGGTTCATGAAATCGACGTTGCCTGAGTAGCCGGTGGCGATCACCGGCTTCCCCAGCCACATCGACTCGGCGAGCGTGTATCCAAAGCCCTCGGCCCGATGCAGCGACACGTAGCAGTCGGCAGCCCTCATCAGACCATCGCGCTCTGACGGCGACAGACGCCGCTCGAGCAGGTGAATGTCCTGATGCGCAGCCGCGGCAGCGCGTACCCGTTCATGGGCCGCCGGATCATGGTCGTCGTTGAGGCTCTTGACGATCAGCGTCGCGCCGGAGCCCGGGGGGAAGGCACGCGTGAAGGCTTCGATCGTCGCCAGCGGGTTCTTGCGCTCGAAGACGCTGAGGTAGTCGAACGCGAACAGGAACCGGAATCCGTCAGGCAGCCCACCAGGGGGCATGGCCTCACCGGCATCAGACGCGAGCGATACCGGCTGCGGAATCGCCAGTACGGGCCGCGTCGCGATTCGCGAGACGGCGTCGCGGACGTGGCGGCTCCCGACCCAGACCTCGTCGACGTGGTCAAAGGCGGAGGCGAACCGGTTCGGGAAGGAGCTCACCTCCCAGGCCCAAAACCCGATCGTGTAGTGGTCGGCGAAGAACCAGTTGCCAAGCTGACTCGCCACTTGGGGCACCATGTCCGCGTTCACACACAGGAGGCTGAAGCCAGCGAACGGATCACCGGTGGCTGCCTCGCCCGGCTGGTGGGAGAGCTCGTCGTCCTCCGGCGATCCGTCGGGATGGATCGTGGTGAGATCCACCCGAATTCCCTGGGCACGCAGCGCGGCCACGAGCTGCCGTCCATGCTCGCCGGTCCCCATCACGCCTTTGAAGTATCCGGCGACCTGCACGTCGCTGAGCGTACCGAGGCCACGTGTACGAAGAGCGCCGGCTCGGGTGCCGAGCTGGAATCGCCCGTAACCACTTAGCCCTAAAGTTGCGCGCCGTGCGGTCGGCGATCAAGGCACCGAACGTGCTCGCGCCGGTGCGGGAGCGGCTCAAACGGCTCAGCAGCTTGCGCCCCGACCTGCGGTGGCGAGCCCCGCCCTTGTGGTTCGTCCTCGTGCTGCTGATCGCGATCTTGACGTGGCCGATCAACCCGAATCCCCCGACCTCGGGCGGCTACGACATATCGTGGATCACCGCGCTGTCGGTGGCGGCGCACCAGGGTCTGCATTGGGGAAGCCAGATGAACTACACGTACGGACCACTGGGTTACCTCACTACCGGAAACCTGTTTTACGACCGGACTGGCATTCCGGCAGACCTGGTGATCGGCGCGATCTACGTCGGGCTGCTCGCGGTGATCGCCCGGCCGCTCTGCCGGGCGCTGGGACTCGTTGTCGGAGGGCTCCTTCTGCTCGTGCTCGCACATCTGGCGGCGTCTCCCATTGACCCGGTTGAACTGCTAGCGCCGCTGATGGTCGCGCTTGGCATTCTGGCCCTCCGCCGAGGTCCGGCGGAGCTGCGCCCTGCTCAGGCGGTCGGGATCTCGGCCCTGGCTGCTTTCTCGGCCCTCGACAAGCTGAGCGCTGCGCCCGTCGGTTTCGCCATCGTCGTGGTCCTCGCGATCGTTGCCGCCGCGCGCCCTGGGGCGACACCCCGGGAGCGCTTGAGGGGCGCCGGGATCTTCCTCGGATCGTACGTCGTCGCGCTCTTAGTCCTGTGGTTGCTCGCCGGTCAGAGCCTGTTCGATCTGCCTGCGTACATCCGCAACGCGTACGACATCATTGGGGGTTACGACGACGCCCAATCGCTGCCCAACGGCGCCTTCCACTACCTATACAAATGGGTGTTGATCAGCTCGCTGATCGCGCTCGCGTTCGCAGTGTGGCGCGATTGGGGGTTGGCCCTGCTGAATCGCGTGGCCATCATCGTGCTCTGGCTGCTTTACATCTATGTGGCATTCCGCCACGGATTCGTTCGCGAGGACCTCGGCCATAGCCTGCTGTTCTTCGCACTGATGGCGCTGCTCAGCGCCGGCGTCCTTGTCGGTCCGGGTCGCTTGCGGGCCGGTGTAGTCGCGTGTCTCGTACCCCTCGCACTCGTGTGGCACCTCGGGTCGTGGAACGTCCCCGCGGTGTTCAACGTCGCAAGCGGTCAGTTCGTCGCAGACGTGAACCTGCTGCTCGGCCCCAACGGCCGGCACGCCGTCGAGGGCCAGTCGGCGCACGCGCTGGCCGCCAGCTACGGCTTCCCGCCGGCGCTCGTTGCCAGGATCAGCGGCGAGACAGTGCAGTTCGACCCGTGGGAGGCCGCGATCGCATGGGCCTTCCCGCAGATCCACTGGGATCCAGCGCCTGTGTTCCAGTCCTACAACGCGTACACGGCGCACCTCGACGACATCAACGCCGGGTTCCTCGCCGGTCCGCGAGCGCCTCGCTACGTGCTGCGCCAGAACCTCGCGCAGGACAACCGCGACCCGCGATTCGAGTCTCCACGCTACATGCTCACGATGATGTGCCGCTACCGCCAGGTCATGACGACAACGTCGGGGTGGGAACTGCTCGAACACGGGCCGGATCGCTGTGGGGCGCCCGTGCCGGCCGGATCGGAGCGTGTGAGGTTCGGTCAGCGCGTATTCGTCCCGGCCCCGACGCCGGACTCGATTGTGGTCGCGTCGTTCACCGACTTCTCGCTGCCGCTCAGCGACACCATCGAGAAGCTGCTTTTCCGGCGACCTCCCTGGTACATCTCAACAAACGCGACCATCTACCGGTTCGTGCCCGGCCATGCGTCGAACCCGCACGTGATGAGCTTTCCTGCTTGCCTTGGCTGGAGCCCTGGACTGTTCGATCCCACGCCCTACCGGTGGATCGGGATCGGTCATCTTCCGCAGCTGGCGACGCCCGGGGCCACCGAGTCCAGCAGCTACCTGGTCTCGTTCGAGCGCATTCCGTTCCGCTGCAACGGATGACGAAGCAGGGCGATTCCGAGCCGTGATCGGCACATATGCGTCAGCGATCCTGATCTCGGCGGCAGCGGTGGTGCTCGGCCGTGGGATCTGCGTGCTGTCCGGGTGCGAGGGCTCGTCCTGGCTCAGTCCCACGGTCGGCTTCGCGGCGCTGATGGTCCTGTGCGACGTCGCGATCTCTCTCCCCGGGCGAGCGTGGACCGCCGTCGCGGCGACCGTGCTGGGCTGCGCCGCGGCCGTGTGGATCGCCGCCCGCCGCGGCGCCGCGTGGCCGTCTGCCGGCGATGCAGCCCCGGTCGCCCTCGTTGTCCTCGGCTTCGTCTCGGTCCCGTTCCTCGCCAACGCGCGAGTCGGTGTCCTCGGAGTCTCCCTGCTCAACGACACGCATTGGCACCTGATCCTGGCGGAGGGCCTCCGCCGGCCGGCGATCAAGACGATTGCCTACGGCACCGGTTACCCGCTCGGCCCCCACGCGGTGGCCGCCACCTTGGCTCAAGGCATTGGTAGCGATGTCGACAAGACCCTCACCGGAGTGCTGATGGCGACGCCGGTCCTGACGGGGCTAGCGGCGCTCGGCATGCTGACGGACGTCTCGCGGCCGCGGCGATGGCTGGTGGCAGTGCTGGCTGCGGTCCCGTACCTGGCTGCGGCGTGGTACATCCAGAGTGCATTCAAGGAGCCGATCCTGTCACTGCTCTTGCTCGGGCTGGTCCTCGCCCTGCAGGCTGGGCGGCGGGAAGCGTTCGCACGCCCGGCCGCGGTGCTGGTACCGGCCGCGGTCTTGACCGCCGGCGTGCTGTACGACTACTCGTACCCAGGGCTCCTGTGGCCGATCGGGATCGTCGGCTGCTGGCTGGCGCTCGAGCTCGTGCTCGGGGGCGCATGGCGTCGGGCGTGGTCGATCGCACGCGGGCTGCAGGCCTCGGCTCCGGCGTTTGCACTCGGCGGCTTGGTGCTGGTGGTTTTGGTGGCGCCGGAGATCAGTCGAATCCACGCCTTCTGGGTCAGCAACGGCGGCACCGCGGCGGGCACTGTCGGCGGAATCACGACCAGCGCGCTGGCGGACCTCGCGGGACCGTTGCGCGCGGTCGAGGGCCTGAACATCTGGTTGAGCGGCGACTTCCGGTTCGTTCCCGGCGATGCTCTGACTGCCGGGGTGTTCGTCGGCCTGGCGTTGCTGGTGCTCGTGTACGCGATCGCGTCGTCGCTGAAGCGGCGCGACCTGGTCTGGCCCGGGGCGATGCTGGCCTTTGCGTTGATCTACGTATACCTCAAGCACACGCAGTCGCCATACGTCGCGGCGAAGGCGCTGATGATCCCGGCGCCGCTGCTCATGCTCGGCTCCGGCGCGGCGCTGATGCGGCGGCTGGAGCGGCCCGACTGGCGCTCGGGCGCAACGTTCGCGGTGGCTGGGATCGCGGTCCTGTTCTTCTTCCTCTCGTTCTATTCCAGCTACCTGGTGCTGCGAAACGCTTTCGTCGACCCCGACAATCACATCAACGAGCTGCGCTCGCTGCGGCCGCTGCTCCACGGCCGCCCGACGCTGGCGCTGTTCTACGACGACTACGTCCAGTGGGAGCTGCTCGGGGTCCCGGTGTCCTCGCCGCTGCTCGCATCGCCGATTTCGGCGCCGGTCCAGGCCGCCAAGCCCTGGTCCTTCGGCCAGCCGCTCGACTTCGACTCAGTTGACGCTGCGACCCTCAACCAGTTTGCGTACGTAATCACGACCCGCACGAGCGCCCAGAGCATCCCGCCGCCGAACTTCCACCTCGTCGGCAGCTCTCGCTCCTACGAGGTATGGAAGCGCGTGGGGCCGACCCCGCCCCACCGCGTCCTTGCGGAGTCCGGAGCGCCCGGCGCGGTCCTTGACTGCCGCACGCCGGGCGACCGGCAGATCTCGCGGGAGAGAGGCTATGCGGTCGTGCGGCCCGAGCCGCGGTACTTCAACCTGTCGCCGCTCGTTCCGGGCGGCTCCGAGCAGGTCGCGCTCACCCTGCCAGCGGGCGAATGGGACATGTCGATCCCGTTTACGAGCGACCAAGCCCTGACCGTGCGGGGCGCGGGACTGGACACATGGTTACCTCCAAACCTCGACCGCACGGGCGAGATTTGGCCGGTGGGGCGGATCCGAACGACGGGATCGCCGATCACGTTGACGCTGACGATGTCCCATCCGGGGCTGCTCTCGTCGAGCTCGCAGTTCTTTACCCCCCAGCCAATGGTGGCAGTGTCCGTCGCACCCGCCCGAACTGTCCCGCTACACGCGGCGTGCGGGCGCTACGTCGACTGGTACGTGGTCACCTGAGGGCGTGGTCGGCTGATCCCGTCGGCGCAAGCCAAGGATCGAGAGTAGGAACGAGGAGAAGAAGATCTGGATCCCGACGATGATGAGCGTCGCGGCGAGAACGGCGAGGCGCTCTTCGGACAGCGCTCCGAAGCCATGGTTAATCCAGTCAACCACGATGAATGCACCAATCAGGAACCCCGCGAACACGATGCCGCCGCCGAGAAGGAGCCCGTGCTCAAGCCTGAACCGGGCGCGCATGCGGTCAAACCAGCGGTCCTTCTCGCCCATGAAGTACGTGCCGTAAGCATGCGCGCAGATCCCGAGCGCGACGACCTGCGTTCCAACGATCGCCAGCAACGCTCCAGCGATCAGCGCGTGGATGTCCCACTCGCGGCCGAACACCGCCAAGCGGCTGATCACGATCAGCTCGACAATCCCTCCCAGGAACGCCATGATCGCTCCCGGGAGAATGAACAAATGGTTAGGCGAGTGGACAAGGAGGAAGCGCAAGTGCCGCCAGCCGTCGCGAAAGCTCGAGAGCTTGGACTCGCCGCCTCGCGGGTGGTACTCGATCGGGAACTGGCGGATGACGAGCTTCTCCTTCGCCGCCCGGATCACCATTTCCGAGGCGAACTCCATCCCGGTCGTTCGGAGATCGAGGCGAGGCAGCACGTCTCGCCGTAGGGCTCGCATGCCGCAGTGAGCGTCGTCGACCCCGGTGCGGAACAGCACGTTGAGAAGGCCCGACAGCAGCGGATTGCCGATGTAGCGGTGGTGCCATGGCATCGCCCCAGGGTGGATGTTGCGCATGCGGTTGCCGATCACCATGTCGGCGCCGGCCTCGAGCTCGGCCACGAACCTCGGGATCTCCCCGAAGTCGTATGTCAGATCGGCGTCTGCCATGACCACATTCCGCCCCGTGGCGGCCGCGAGGCCAGTGAGGTACGCGCTTCCGTAGCCGCGCTCGGGCTCCAGCACCACCCGTGCCCCGGCCCCTGCCGCGAGTCGCCCGCTACCGTCATCGGACCCGTTGTCGACGACGATCACCTCGCCCGCCAGGTGATTGGAGTCGAGCGCCTGGCGGGCACGGCGGACACACTCCTCGATCGTCGCGGCTTCGTTGAGGCAAGGAATGACCACAGAAACCTGGGGCCCCGCAACATCTCGAAGCCGCGCGTGAGTGCTCTGTTCCTCGATCGTGCTCATACGGAGCGCCGCCTTACCGCGAAAACATGGCTTACCGAACAAAACGCGCGTGCGACGCGAAAGCTGCGCCTCTGGCCAGCCCGATCGTAGCGCAAGGTTTGGCGGCTCCTAGCGAGTCCGCGCAACGAGCTCCAGGTTGGTGGCGACCACGTTGAGGCCGGGCACCGCGCTCAGCGCCCGGTTCGCCGCCCAGATCGGGCGGGCCGCGCGGGCGGCCAGGCGACCGGTGAGCGTGAGCGGCAGCATGTTCATCCGCCGAACCTCTTGCACGGAGAAACCGTGCCGGCCGAGCAGCTCGAGCGCCGAGCGTCGGTCGTAGACCTGGTCATGCTCGTAAGCGCCGTGGTAGTACAGGCCCGCCCGGCGGGCGATCGCCTCGAGGTAAGAGGCTCGGTTCGGAAGCTTGTACACATAGAAAATGCCGCCAGGGACGAGCACGCGTCGTATCTCCTCGAGGCTCGCGTCGGGGTCTTCCACGTGCTCGAGCACACCGCAGCTCAAGACTGCATCGAAGGCGCCGTCGGCAAACGGCAAGCGCCGCGGATCGCGGCTCAGCCGAACGCGCAAGTGGGGGTAGCGGTCGAGCGGCCATTCCCCCTCCTCGGCGTCGGGGCGGTAGTCGAACGCCGTGACCTCAAGTCCTGCCCGCCACAACAGGTCCGACACCTGACCGTAGCCGCACCCCCAGTCCAGAATGCGTTTGGGAGCGTCGGCGCAAATCCGGCAAACAACGGCGTGATACTCGCGCATCTGCGGACCGGAGCGGAGGTTTACGTCTTGACTGCGCGGATTGCCACTAGCCCGCACTCGCAGTGCATCGAGCACGCGTCAAGGGTACAGAGCGCCTGCATCTGAGAACCTCCGGCGTCCCATGCGCGTCTGCCTGGTGTACGACTGCCTGTTTCCGCACACAGTCGGTGGTGCCGAGCGCTGGTACCGCTACCTGGCTGAGCGGCTCGCCGCCGAGGGACACGAGGTCAGCTATCTGACGCTCCGCCAATGGGAGCGGGGGACCGATCCGGATGTTCCCGGGGTGACTGTTCTCGCCGTCGGCCCCCAAATGGCCCTCTACGCGGGTCCCGGACGGCGCCGCGTGCTGCCGCCGATCGTGTTCGGTGCCGGCGTGCTCTGGCACCTGCTGCGCCACGGCCGGCGCTACGACGTCGTCCACACGTGCTCGTTCCCGTACTTCTCGCTGCTGGCCGCGGCTCTGACCCGCCGGGGGTCGCGCTTCAGGTTGGTCGTCGACTGGTTCGAGGTCTGGAGCCGCGGCTACTGGCGTGAGTACCTCGGCCGGCTCGGCGGCGACATCGGCTGGTCCGTCCAGCGACTATGTGAGCGCGTGCCGCAGCACGCGTTCTGCTTCTCCCGCTTGTACGCCGAGCGGCTGCGCGAGGACGGGCTCGCGGACGTCGAGCTGCTCGCCGGCGCCTATACCGGCCCGCTGGCTGCCCGTCCGGTCCGCGAGGCCGAGCCGCTGGTCCTGTTCGCCGGGCGTCACATCCCCGAGAAGCGCGTGCCCGCGATCGTGCCGGCGATCGCGCTCGCGCGCGCGACCATGCCGCATCTGCGCGCCGCGATCCTCGGCGACGGCCCCGAGCGACCCGAGGTCTTGCGGCTTGTCGCGAGCCTCGGCCTCGAGGGAGCGGTCGACGTGCCCGGGTTCGTCGCGGCCGAGGACGTCGATGACCTGATGGGCCGGGCGCTGTGCGTGCTGCTGCCTTCGCGTCGCGAGGGCTACGGGCTGATCGTCGTCGAGGCCGCCGCACACGGCACTCCGAGCATCGTCGTCGCCGGCCCCGACAACGCAGCGGTCGAGCTGGTGAGCGAGGGGGAGAACGGATTTGTGGCCCCCTCGCCCTCGCCCGAGGACCTGGCCGCCGCGATCCTCCGTATCAGGGCCGCGGGCGAGGCGCTGCGCGACTCGACCGCCGCCTGGTTCGCGCGCAACGGGCGGCGCCTGTCGCTCGAGCAGTCGCTGGAGATCGCGCTGCACACATACGGCGAGGGCCTCGCTGCGGTGTCATAGGCCGGGGTTATCGGGCCACCGGGAGGCGGAGCTCAGTTGCGAGCGGCCGGGAATCACCCCAGGCGAGGCGCTCCAGCAGGACGCGCCGGGGAGGGCTCGCCATGTCATAGTCACGAGTCCGATTGTCCGCGATCATGAGGTTCATCTGTGAGCCACTACGAAAAGTGGCGCTCTCATACCAGCGGTCGGGTTCGTAGCAGTCCCCGTCCCTGCCCACCACCATGGTCTGCAGGCCACGAGCCCAGACCTGGCGGGTGATGCTGCGTTCACCGCCT
>Ga0187814_10000614_pt1 | contig 12416 bp, 10 predicted proteins | sample NC_S_4_FD_132450 | JGI IMG/M metagenome (GOLD analysis project Ga0187814, IMG submission 132450) | Wetland sediment microbial communities from Neuse River Estuary, North Carolina, USA - ASW-S_4 | ecosystem: Environmental > Aquatic > Freshwater > Wetlands > Sediment | place: USA: North Carolina... | reverse complement strand
GGACCCGGTCCGCCTAGCCGAGGCCGCCGCTCAGCATCCCGACCCGTGGGCCAAGGCCTCGGCGGCAGAAGACCTCGGCGTCCTGCACGCCCGGCAGGCGGACCAGGAGCGTGCGATCCAGCACCTCACCCAGGCCATACACGGCTACCAGCTCATCGGCGCGGCCGCCGACACGGCCCGCGTCCGGCGTCGGCTGCGCAAACTTGGCGTGCGCCGCCGCCACTGGACGCAATCGGCTCGTAGGCCCGTCAGCGGATGGGGAAGCCTGACGCAGGCCGAACGCACCGCGTCCGAGCTGGTCGCCCAGGGACTGAACAACCGGCAGATCGCAGGCCGGATGTACGTCAGCGTCAACACCGTGGCCTTTCACATGCGCCAGATATTCCGCAAGCTCGATATCGGCTCACGGGTCGAACTCGCCCGCATCGTCATCCAGCAAACTGAGCCCGCCCCCGCGGGCCATCACGATTTTGGGAGGACCCGATGACCCATGTGGTGTGGGACCACGTGACCCGTGATGACGTGGTGCGCGCGATGCAGGAGTACGACCGGCTGGGGCCGGAAGGCTTCTTCTCCGCGCACGGCTTCGGCCCGACCACGACCTATGACCTGGTCTGGGACGAACGCCGTTACCCGCCGAAGGCCATCTTGGGCACGGCTTATGAGCTCGCCACGGGCCAGCGTCTTGCCTCCGGTGATTTCGAGGGCGGGAAGACCGGCGCCGTAGCCGTGCTCGGAAAGCTAGGGTTCACCGTTCAGCACAAGTCGTGACCCAGAGTCCGTAACTCCCAGTGGCGCGCGCACAAGCCACCGTTCGTTCGGTCATAAGAAGTTCTTTCTCCGAACGGACGGTGGTGCTTTCTTCCGCGAACCGGTGGGCCAGCCCAGGCCCAGCCCAGGCCCCACAGGTTAGGTCGCCGAATTCGCTGAATCCCGGTGTCGGCGCAGCCACGGGTCGCGCCAACTCGGGTGGCCGGTGACCAGCCTGTCCGCGCTGGCCGGGCCCCAGGATCCCGGCTTGTACGGCTCCACCTGGGGCGGTGCGTCCAACAGGGGCTGGACGATGCGCCAGGTCTCCTCCACGCTGTCCTCCCGGGTGAACAGGCCCGAGTCCCCCTTAAGGGCGTCACCGAGAAGCCGTTCGTAGGGCAGCGGCGCCTCGCCGAGCTCCTCGGCGAAGATCAGCGACAGGTCCACCGTCCGTGTGGCCTGGGCGCCCGGTTGCTTCGCCTGCACGACCAGGGCGACACCCGCGTCAGGATCGATCCTGAGCACGAGCTCGTCCGGATCCGGCGCGAACGCCGGCGCGAACGCCAGCCTGGGCGGCCGCTTGAAGATGACCCGTATCTCGGTGGCGCGCTCGGCGAGGAGCTTGCCCGCCCGGATGTGGAACGGGACGCCCGCCCAGCGCCAGTTGTCGATCTCGAGCCGCAGCGCGGCGAAGGTCTCGGTCGCCGAATCAGGGCGCACCCCCGGCACGGCCAGGTACCCCTCGTACTGGCCGCGGACGTAGTGGTTCGGGTCCACCGGGGGAATGGCCCGGAACACCTCGACCCGCTTGTCTCGCAGCCCGTCAGCGTCGGCGACACTCGGCGGCTCGGACGCGAACAGCCCGATGAGCTGGAGCAGGTGGTTCTGCACGACGTCGCGGAGCGCCCCGACCGGGTCGTAGAAGCTGCCCCTGTCCTGCACGCCGAAGTCTTCGGCCATGGTGATCTGCACGCTCTGCACCCGGTCGCGATTCCACAGCGGCTCGAAAATGGAGTTGCCGAACCGGAGGAACAAGATGTCCAGGGACGGTTCCTTGCCGAGAAAGTGGTCAACCCGGAGGATCTGCCGCTCGTCCAGGAGCCTGTGCAGCTCGGCGTTGAGCATCCGCGCTGAGGCCAGGTCACGGCCGAACGGCTTTTCGACCGCGACCCTCGCCCGCCCCGTGAGGTTGGCGCGGGCCAGGCCTTCAACGATGCGGCCGAACAGCCACGGCGGGGTCTCCAGGTAGAAGACCGGCGTGCGGAAGGCTGCGATGGCCCGGGCGAGGCGGTTGTAGGTCTTCACGTCCCCGTAGTCGCCCGAGACCATGGACAGGCGTTCCGCCAAACGCTGGAACACATGCTCATCGATGGCCTCGCCGGTGTCCTGGATGGCGCGCCGCGCGTGATCCCGCAGGGTCGTGGCGGACCAGTCGCTGCGGGCTACCCCGATGATCGGGCAGTACAGCAGCCGGCGGCGCTCCAGGCGGTACAGCGACCGGAAGGTCATTTTCCTCGCGAGATCTCCCGTGATGCCGAAGATCACCAGGACATCCGCGGCTGTGCTCGCTGGCGCCGGCATGTGGATGCCCGCCTACTGCTTCTTCTCGGCGTGGCCGCCGAATTCGCTGCGCATGGCCGAGAGGATCTTGTCGGTGAACTCGCCCAGGCCGCGCGACTCGAACCGCTCGAGCAGCGCCGTCGCGATGGTCGTGGCCGGAACGCCCTCCTCTACCGCGGCGAGCACCGTCCACCGGCCCTCGCCGGAGTCGGAGACCCGCCCGGCGAAGTCGTCAAGCTCGGGTGAGCGCGCGAACGCGTCGGCGGCCAGGTCGACCAGCCACGACCCCACGACCGATCCGCGCCGCCAGACCTCGGCGACCTCGGCCACGTCGATGTCGTACTGGTAAGCCCCGGGATCCCGCAGCGGGGTGGTCTCGGCGTCGGCGACCCGGGATCCCCGGCCGACGTTGGCGTGCTTGATGATGCTCAGGCCCTCGGCGATCGAGGCCATCATCCCGTACTCGACTCCGTTGTGGACCATCTTCACGAAGTGCCCGGCGCCGTTCGGGCCGCAGTGCAGGTACCCGTCGGGAGCGGTGCCGTCGGTCCGAGTCCGGCTCGGCGTGGGCGATGCGCTCGCCCGCCCGGGCGCGATGGTCTTGAAGATCGGGTCGAGCCTGCGCACGACTTCCGCCTCGCCGCCGATCATCAGGCAAAAGCCGCGGTCGAGCCCCCATACCCCGCCGCTGGTCCCGACGTCGACATAGTGGATGCCGGCCGCCCGCAGCGCCGCGGCACGGGTCATATCGTCGCGGTAGTAGGAGTTGCCGCCGTCAATCACGACGTCGTCGGGGTCGAGCAGCGGGACGAGCGCTTCCAGCGTGGACCCCACGACCCCCGCCGGGACCATGATCCAGATGTTCCGCGGGCGGCCGAGCTTGCACACCAACTCCCCGAAGGAGTTGGCCCCGTCCGCACCATCGGTCTCGAGTGAGGCCACCACGGCGGGGGTGCGGTCGTAGGCGACGCAGCTGTGCCCGTCGCGCATCAGCCGCCGCACGAGGTTCGACCCCATCCGGCCCAGCCCGATCATGCCGAGCTGCATCGGCTTGTCAGTCGCCATGTTCCCGCTCCTTCGCCGACAGTTCCTCCGGCGCGGTCGCCACGCGATCGCGCGCCACCTCCACCGTGGAGCCCCGGCAGACGGGGAGGATTTCCCGCCTCCCGGGGCGTGGGTGTGCTCAGCTGACGGCGATGCCGCCAGAGCCTGCGGCGACCGGCGCCGCAGTGACCTGGGTCAGCGAGCCGTCTCCGGCGATGGTGACGCTGTTCGGGTCGGTGCCGCCGGAGCTGGTCGTGCCGATCAGCCGCAGGCCCCCCGGGGTGGCCGCGAACGCCGAGACCGAGTTGCTGCCCGCGTTGACGTTGACCACGACCCGGCCGCTGCGGGATACGGCGATCGAATGCCCCGATCCCAGTGCCCCGCCGGTGCCGCCGGTCGGGTATGTCCCGGCCGGGGTCAGCGACCCGTCGCCGGCCCGGGTGTAGGCCTCGATCGCATTGCCGGCGGGCGAGTTCGTCATGGTGTACACCGCGCCCGCGGGGCCCGGGCCGTCGGCGGCCCGAGCCGGGCCGGCCGCGGCTGTCACTGCACCGGCCGCCGTGAGGCCAAGCACGGCCGCGCCCGCGGCCAGCGCTCTCCGCTTATTCACCTGTACGTTGCTCCTTACTTCGGGTCTCCTTCCGGATCAGGCTGGCCGTTTCCGCCGGGCGTTCACACCCTCAAGCCGGATAGTTGCTCATTAGCAACCGTCCCCTGGGCAGAGAAATTAATTTTTCCGAGCGGACCGGGGTTGCTTGTTTCCGCGTCCCGGTCGCCTTCGAGGGACGATGCGAAGCCGTCAGCCTTGACGGTGCGCTCTTGCGCAGGTAAAGGCGATCCTCCATACGCGGGCGCGCCGAGAAATTGGCCACCCAAAATGGGCCTGGCGCCCGCAGATATCAGCAGAGGGAAAAGAGGATCAGAACGTGAATGGCAATATCTCTGAATCGTTGCGGGCGAGGAATCGCGCGCCGGTAGCGTTGCTCGTGGCGGCGCTGGCCGCGGTCGCGTCGCTGGGCCTGGCCGGGCCCGCTTCGGCCGCGCCCGCCACGTCGGCCACCGCTGAGGCGGCGGCCCAGATCCCGGCTGAGGCCACCGGGCTGGGACAGCTCAGCGGCCTGCTGCCGCGGAACAAGCTGACCCTGCAAAGCGCCATCGAGGTCAACCTCAGCCAGGAGTACGTACGGCTCCCGCTGTACCCCGGGATCGCCTATGCCGGCACTCCCCATGCCGAGACGGTCTGGTACATCCTGGAGGACGCCTCCACCGAGGGCGCCGCGGACGACCTGGGCGTGAACTACGCGCCCAAGCTGGCCAACATCGGCATCTCCTGCCCGGCGTGCGTGCAGACGGTCACCCTGATCAACCCGTCGCCGGAGCAGAACCATTTCGGCCCGGCTCCGATCAGCTTCGCGGGCGCGCCGGACTTCAGCCCCACCCGCATCGCGGTCCCCGGGCCGGACGGGTTCCCGCTGGCCAAGTTCCAGCCCGGCGCGGTGGCCGGCCCCGGGTACAGCCCGTTCATCCGGATCGCCGGCTCGGACACGGTGTACAACGCGCCGATCGTGGCCACCGGTGACGGCCCGTTCGACGTGGTGAACCACACCAACACCGCGGACCGGGTGCTCGGCATCCACATCGGCAGCTCCCCGGCGGACTCGCCGTCCGGGGCGTTCCAGGAATCGTGGGTGGACATGCTGTTCGTCAAGGGCTTCGACGCCGGCCAGCCGATCGTGTACCTGTCCACCGACGCCGGCCAGCCGCTGACCGCGGTGCTGGAGCGGTCCACGTACGTGCCCGCGCTCAACGACGCCTCGTGCAACGGCTGCGACGACTTCCTCGGCTCGGCCCGCGAGCGGCTGTTCGGCTTCGTCAACGGGCAGACCGGCGTGAACAACACGCAAGCCCAGGGGTTCCAGCACCTCGCCGAGGACGGCCCGGTTTCCGAGAACGCCGACCAGAACAACACCGCGTTCATCAACGCCCTGCGCTACGGCGGTGACATCCTGAACGTATTCGGGGACTTCCCGACCCTGACCGACCCGCGGCACGCCGACGCCTACAGCCCGCTGTGGGACGCTCAACTCGGCATGTGGACCGCCAAGGCGATCAGCGAAGGCCTCGATAAGCGGCAGGTCGACGAGAACCAGGTCCTGAACCTGGCCTTCAGCCAGCCCGACCTGCTGACCGGGGTCAACCCGGCCACCGGCCAGCCCCAGCTGTACGGCTCGGTCGGGGTCGACATCAACTGCGCGGTCATCGGCTATACCGCCCAGGCCCCCACCGTCAACCTGGCTCCTAACCTCCCTGGCTCCCAGTTCCCGCCCAGGTAACGGGGCGCCACCGCAACTGGCCCGCGGGCACGCCAGCGCGTACCCGCGGGCCTTTGCGGCTCCGCTACCTGCCACGACGACCCGGACGTGGTAGCCAAGGTCTCCCGCGGCCCCGGCCAGGCCATGGTCGCCAATGGGATTTCACCGCTCTACCGGACGGTGAAACCGTGAGTTCATCTCGTAAGAGAGGCGCTGCCGCTGGCACGGGAGGCGCTGCCCGGTAAACCGGAGGCGCGGAGGCCGTAGAGGCGGCGGGGCGGTGCCTGACGCGCCAGGAGACGCGAGGCGCAGAGCGGTCCGGCGACATCTGGAGAGCGCCCTGAGTTATCGCGGTCGGCCTTGTTCGGCGGCCGCCGGGACGAAAGCTCGTCGTCGGGCGTGTAGCGCGCGTCAATCGCCCGCGTACGGCGGATCGCGTCTTCGAGTCGAGCTCGCGCTTTCCAGCACTCCTCACGGCGCCACGTATTCGCCGGACACGCGACCGCGATTGCTCACGCTGGCGTTCGAGAAGCGGACCTCGATCGCCGCGGGCCAGCACCGCGGCGATCAAGGGCTCCGGCCATGCCTGCGGCGACCACGACGACGTCGCGATGGTTCGCTCGCAGAGGTGTCATGCCGCCGTGGGCATACGCGGCGTCAAGTCGTATCAAGACGGCGTGGGCCCCCCAGCGTGCCGCCAGCTTTCGCAGCCCGGAGGCTCATCAGCAGGTCGCCGATTTCGCTTCTCGCTGAGGCTGGCCGCGTGGCATCACATGGGGTCTTGGCCGGGCTGGCCCATGGACATGGATTCTTCGTCGGGCTGGCCCATGGACATGGGGTCTTCGTCGGGCTGGCCCATGGACATGGATTCTTCGTGTGACATTTCCGTCTTCCTTTACTTGTCGGTGTACTCGTGGGCATGCGGGCCATTGCCTTATCCCGCTGCCGGGATAAGGCGCGATCCGGTTGGCTCAGGCTGGCCAGTCCGGTCAGGTCGGTACCGATGGCGCCATGGGCTTGAACGAACACCATCAGCACGCTGCCGCAGGTCCGGCAGCGCACCACGGTGCCGGGAGCCTGCCGGTAGACGACCAGTTCGGCTACCGGCCTGCTGGCCCCGCACGTCGCGCAGGTGCTGCGCGCGGTGGTCATCTCCGTGCCGAAGACGTCGATCAGCAGCCCGCCGATCGCGTTACCGTCCAGCGCGTCCATCAGCGTCCTCCCGTCGCCCCAAACCGTTCGGTCTTCACCCGCTCCGGGGGGTAGCCGAGGCCGACCAGGCCGGCCGCGGCGGTCTCCACGAAACTGGTGGGCCCGCAGATGAAGGCCAGCGGGCCGTCCTCGGCGGCCCAGGCCGCCTGGGTCAGCAGCGCCTGGTCGATCCGGCCGGTGTGGCCGGTCCAGCCCGGCGGCTGGCTGCGAGTCAGGGTGAAGAACACCTGCGACCCGTCGTGATCCTGGTCAAGCTCACCGCGATAGATCACGTCGGGCAGCGTGCGGGCCGAGTACAGCAGCCGGGCCGGAACGTCACTGCCAGAGCGCCGACGGTGCCGCAGGATGGCCCGCAGCGGGACGACGCCCGACCCGCCGGCCAGCAGCATCAGCGGGCCCCCGTCGCCGGGTTCCCAGACGAAGTAGCCGCCGATAGGGCCGCGCAGCTCCAGCTCGTCTCCGGCGCGGAGGTCCTCGGTGAGGTAGGGCGAGACCTCGCCGCCCTCAAGCCGCTCCACCGTGATGGCTACCGGCTCACCCGGTGCCGAGGCGATCGAGTACGACCGCTCGGCGGTGTAGCCGTCATCCGCGGTCAGCCGCACGTCCAGGTGCTGGCCGGCCCGATGACCGAGCCAGTCCGGCGGGTCCAGCTCGATGGTGACCACAGAATCGGTCTCCCGGGTCACCGAGGTCACCTTCGCGACCTGCCAGGTCAATCGCCCGCGTACCGCTGTTCTTTCCATGGGTCTCCGTAGATGTGGTAGCCGTAGGACTCCCAGAAACCCGGCGCGTCGTGATCGCGCAGCTCCAGGCCGCGCACCCACTTGGCGCTCTTCCAGAAGTACAGGTGCGGCACGAGCAGCCGGGCCGGGCCGCCGTGCTCGGGTGGCAGCGGGTCGCCGTCGTAGTCGAACGCCACCCACGCCTTGCCGCCGGCGACGTCGTCGGCGGGCAGGTTCGTGGTGTAGCCGCCGTCGCAGAACGCCAGGACGTAGGGAGCGTCGTGCCCAGCCGCTTCCAGCAGGGTGTCCACCGGCACCCCCCGCCACTGGGTCCCGAGCTTCGACCAGCGGGTGACGCAGTGGATGTCCACCGTGACGGTCTCGGCCGGAAGCGCCTGGAATTCCGCCCACGTCCAGGACTTCTTCGTCTCGCCGCCCTGCGTGATGGAAAACGTCCAGTCCTCCAGCGGGGTGTGCGGCGTCGGGCCAGCGGACAGAACCGGGAATCCCTCGATCGTGTGCTGACCCGGCGGCACCCGTTCCCCCTGTCCGGCCTGGTCGTTGCTCAGGTGATGGAAACCACGCGAGACGGGGCTCATGACAGTCAGTTCCTCTCCGTCAGCGGTCCGTTCCGGGCCACGAACTCACCCTGGCTGCGTCGCTAGGAGCTCACACCGTCAAAAGCGCTAGTCCCTCATGGCGCCTTGTCCCTGGGTGCAGGACTATCCGCCTTGACGGTGCGGTCGCTCCAGGCCTGGCCAGACTCGGACCATGAACGGACCGGCGGACAGCGCGTACGACGTGATCGTGCTCGGGGCGGGGCCGGTCGGGCAGACCGTCGCCACGCGAGCGGGCGCGGCCGGGCTGAGCGTGGCGGCGGTGGAACGGGAACTGGTCGGGGCGAGTGCGCCTACTGGGCGTGCGTCCCCAGCAAGGCGATGCTGCGGCCGGTCGCGGCGGTGGCCGATGCCCGGCGGGTCGCGGGGGCGCGCCAGGAGGTCACCGGGACGGCAGACGCCTCGGCGGTGTTCGCCCGCCGCGTCAAAGTATGTGGTCGGCTGGAACGACGAGGGGCAGGCCAGCTGGCTCAAGAGCACAGGTACCGAACTGATCCGGGGGCACGGCCGGCTGGACGGCCCCCGCCGGCGTACGGATCGGTGCCAAGGTCACCGCGGTGCGCCGCGCGTGCGCCACCGGACCGGTCACCCTGACCCTGGAAGAGGGCGATGAGCTGGAGGCCGACAAGGTGCTGTTCGCGACCGGGGGCGTGGAAGAACTAATCCACTCGGCCACCATCGCCGTGGCCGCTCAGGTCCCCGTCAGCCGTCTCTGGCACGCCGTGCCTTGCTTTCCCATCGATCAGCAAAGTCTGGCTGCGCCTGCTCGAGGCCTACCGCGGCTGACCGGGTCAGGGCTGCCGTGCGGAAGGTGCGAGCATGCCAAGGGCGCGGGCGGACTCGACCGCTTCGGCCCGGCTGTGCGCGCTGAGTTTGGCGTACAGGTTGCGCAGGTGGGTCTTGACGGTGCTCGTCGACACGGACAGCTCGTCGGCGATCTCCGGCGCCGACAAGTGGGTTGGCAGGTAGCGCAGCACGCGGATCTCGCTCCTGCTGAGCGGGTCGAGCAGTAGCCGCGGCTCGGCGGGCGGCGGCTCAGGCCCGTTCCCGGCCAGCAGGTCGAGGATCTGGGCGATCAACGCCGCGTGCACGCTGCGCTGCCGCGCATGCCGCTCGAGCAATTCTGGCACAGGGTGCAGCAGGAACCACAAGAGCGCCCCGTCGGGTTCGGCGAGATCAAGCGCGCGCTCCAGAGCATGCCCCGCGGCGGCCGGATCGCCGAGCGCGTCCCGGGCAATCGCCTCTAGCAGGAAAGCCTCGGCCAGCCAGGACCTCCAGCCTCCGGTGACGGAGCCGTCCAGGATCGGCGCGACGGTAGCGCTCGCCGCGGCCGGGTCATGTTGAGCGAGCCGCAGCGCCGCCGCGGCGATGCGCACCTCCCGGCGGTCGCGGTCACGTTCGCCGAGATTGGTAAGGGCCTGCTCGGCGCCCTCAATGTCACCGAGACGTACCAGGGCGAGCAAGAGCCAGGCTCGCAGTGGCCTAGCAAGCGGGTTCGGTCCGGCCAGCTGCTCGGCGGCCCGGAACGCGGCCAGCGCATCGGCAGGCCGGCCGCGGCCCAGCTCAAGCTGGCCGCGGACGTAGTGGGCGCCCAACGCCGACGCCGGGTCCGCTTGCGCTATGAAAGTCCGCTCCGCACGCTGAACCCAGGTGTCCGCCTCGCCTAGCCGTCCCTGCCAGGAGAGCGCGGATCCAAGCGTATTGGCGGCGAAACCGACAAACAGATCGGCAGTCCAGCCGTGCCGCTCGGCTAGATCGATGGCCTGCAGGCTGAGCTCCGCGGCCCGCGGCAACCGTCGGCTGAGCTCAATCTGCGCCCGGTACACCAGTCCCATGAACTCGAGATATGGCCATCGGATCCGGCGCGCCAGCGCGACTGCCTCGTCCAGGTGGCACTCGGCCCGGTCGAAGCGGCCGGTCCAGGTCTCGGCGTTGCCGATTTCGAGTAGAGCCAGCGTACGCAGCTCTTCCCCATCCCATGCCAACCTCCCCGTTCCCCCGTCGCGCACCGCTTCCATGGGCTGTGCCGCGTTCGGGGTCTCGGTCGCCGCTAGCAGCCGCTGCGCCTGCTCGGCCCGAGCCCACTGGTCGCCGCTGCGCCCATACAAGAGCAGCTGGACCACCCCGAGCAGCACCTGCGCCTGCCCGCGCCGGCTGAGCGGCACTGACGCCTGGCCGCGCTCTGCGAGTTCCAGGTACCGTTCCGCCGCCTGCAGCGAACCCAAGGCGAGTTCGTCGTCGGCGGCCACGGCCGCCAGCTCGGCATCTGCCGAGAAGGCTGCAGCGGGGAACCCTGCTAGCAGCGTGTGCACAATTGCCGTGCGACCGCCCAGTTTCAGGGCCGCCCAGTGGTCAGCCAGCAGGCGGGCAGCCTTGTCCCAGTCCTGCGCCGCCTGGGCATGGCTGACCGCCTCCACCGGGAACCCATGGTCCGCGAACCAGTCCGCCGCCAGCTGGTGCAGCACGACCACCGCTCCCGGCTCGGTCCGGCGTAGCTCCAACTGCAGCAAGCCGGCGAACAGGTGATGGTAACGGAACCGCGACCGCGCCACATCCAGCGACACCACGAACGCGTTCGCCTCTTCAAGATCCTGCAGCACCCGCTCCCCGCCCGAGCTTCCCGCCAGCAGATCGGCCAGCTCCCCGTTGACGTGTTCGAGCACGCTGGTCCGCAGCAGCAGCCGCCGCACCTGCCCAGGCTGTCGGTCCAGCACCTCGGCCAGCAGGTACTCCGCCACGGTCCGCTCGCTGCCGGAGAACTCCGTGGCGAACCGTTCCGGATCTGGATGCCCGGCCAGCGACAGCGCCGCTAGCCGCAGCCCCGCCACCCACCCCTCCGTCCGGTCCATCAGCAGCCCTAGCGTCGGTCCCGCCAGCTCCACCCCGGCCGCTTGGAACAATGCCCGGGCCTCGGCGAGGCTGAACCGCAGATCGTCCGCGCGGATCTCGGTCAGCTCTCCCTCCAGGCGCAGCCGGTGCAGTCCCAACCGCACGTCGTGCCGGGTGGCCAGCACGAACCGGAGCTCCGCTGGTGCCCGCATCACCAGCAGCTCCAGCTGCCGTCGCGCCTGGTCCGAATCAAGCTCATGCAGATCGTCGATTACCAGCCACAGCTGGTCCTGGAGCGGCGCCAGGTCCGTCAGCAGCCGCTCCATGATCGCCCATCCGTCCAGATCCGGCGCCGCCGTGAGCGGGCGCACTAGAGCCGACCCCGGAGCCGTCTGGCGCAGCGCGTCCAGCATCGCCAGCCACAAGCGCTGCGGATCACCCTCCGCGCGGCCGACCGGCACCCAGGCCGCGCACTCGGCCAGGCCCGCTGTACTGATCCATGAGCGCAGCAGCACCGTCTTGCCACTGCCCGGTGGTGCGGACACCACCGTCACCCGCGCCGCTTCTCCCAGCCGCTCCCACAGCACCGGACGGGAAACAACTCCTCCCGCGCCAGGACGAGCGACGCGGCCGACAGGCTCCGAACTCGAGGCCGACCGCACAGCTCATGATCGCACGGACGTCGGGCAATGCGGCGAGTGACGATTGCCGTACCGGAAACGGCGGCGTGCAGGCTCCGTGCCATCCCCCACCCGCAGTGCGTTCGCGATGATGGTCAAGGCCGGGTTCACCGCGCCGATCGAGGGCAGGAAACTGCCGTCCACCAGGTACAAGTTGTCCAGGTCGTGGGCCTTGCAGTGCAGGTCGAGCACCGACGTGGCGGGGCTGAGGCCGAAGCGTGTGGCCATCTGATGCGTTCCATTCCGTTGGGTGTTAGCGCAGCGTTCCGGCGTGACGCGGGCCGCACCGTCAGGTCGGGTGGTCAGGCAAAGCGAATCAGCCAGATACCTGGTGTGGCCGCCCGGCGTGGCCGGGGGGTGCCGCCGTGAGGATCGCAATCGCCGTGGTGGCCGCGCTGTGCGCCGCCTATTGCCTCGCGCTCGGGCCGCTGGTCAACAGGGCCGCCAGGCAGGCCCGTCCTCAGCGACCTGTTCGGTCAGAGCGCCTTCAATGCCGGGCCGCTCTCGCTCAGCCTGCCGTCCGCGCACGCGAACGCTAGCTGACCTGATGGTGTGAGGCCGGGTTGCGGGGGCCAGGCTGGCCCGTGAACAACCAGCACCCAGCCGAAAGGAAACGTCCGGATGAGTATGAACTGGCTCGAGGGTATGGACCATCAGGCCGATGGCATGGAGGAGCCCAGTCGACCCATG
>Ga0187814_10000613_pt1 | contig 12418 bp, 13 predicted proteins | sample NC_S_4_FD_132450 | JGI IMG/M metagenome (GOLD analysis project Ga0187814, IMG submission 132450) | Wetland sediment microbial communities from Neuse River Estuary, North Carolina, USA - ASW-S_4 | ecosystem: Environmental > Aquatic > Freshwater > Wetlands > Sediment | place: USA: North Carolina... | reverse complement strand
GGCCGAGGCGAGCTGCAGGATGTCCTCCCGGTCGATCGGGGTGACGAACGTCTGGTTGAGGCGCCGGATGAGCTCGTGTGTGATCTGGTCACCGTCCCGCTCGCATTCGAGGATGTCGTGGGCGAGCCCGCGACGCTCGGGATACTCCTCGAGCATCTCGTCGAGCAGATGAGCTGCACGCTCGATGTTCTCGCCGGCGCGCTCGAACAGATCGAAGAACTCTCCGTCGCTTCCGCGAAGGAAACTGGCAATCGACGCCACACGCGCTCCGGTCTGCCTCGTCGTCGGGCTCGTACGAGGGCCCCGGCGATCTCTTGACGGTTCGCCAAGCAGCATACGCCCAGCGGTCCTGCAACAGCGAGTTCCTTCTGTCAGACCGCCAGCGACAATTGCTGCTCTTCGCGAGCGCTTTCACGCTCGAGCCCGGCGACGCGGACCCCCAGCAGCCTCACCGGCCGCGGAGGTGCGAATCGTCGCAGCAGCTCGAGCGCGATCGACCCGACCCGCTCGGCGTCGGCGATCGGCTCCGGAACGGTTCGCGCGCGGGTGTGCGTGGAGAAGTCGTCGAGCCGGATCTTGATCCCCACCGTGCGCCCGCACCGGCCCTGGTCCACCAGGGCAGCGCACAGGCGTCCCACGAGCTGTTCGAGGACAGGCTCGAGCGCTCGTGGGTCTGCGATGTCGCGATCGAAGGTCGTCTCGCGCGACTCCGAGACGACCTTGCGCTCCTCGGTGACGCGAGAGTCGTCCTCGAACCGGGCGCGGCGCTGGAGCTCGGATGCGGATCGCGCGCCGAACAGCCGGGCGAGCTGCTCGTATCGGGCGCCGGCCAGCTCGGCGAGCGTTGCGATCCCGCAGGCGCGCAGCCGCTCGGCCGTCTTCGGCCCGATCCCGGGCACCAGCCCGCAGGGGGATCCGGCGAAGCGGGCACACGCCTGCTCACGGGTGAGTACCACGAACCCGCGGGGCTTCTCGGCATCGGAGGCCACCTTCGCCACGAGCTTGCTCGGGCCGATCCCGATCGAACAGCCCAGCCCCGTGGCACGGTCGATCTCGTTGCGGATCAGCCGCACCGTGGAGTGCGGTGCGGGCAGTCCGGTGAGCTCGAGGTACGCCTCGTCGAGCCCGACCACCTCGACCGTCTCCACGTGCGCGCGGACGATCGCCATCACCTCGGCCGACGCCTCGCGGTAGTAGGCGAAGTCGGGCGACAGGAACACCCCGTCGGGACACAGCCGCCTGGCCCGCGCGGCGGGCATCGCCGAGCCGATCCCGAACCGGCGCGCCTCGTAGGAGGCGGTCGTCACGACCGAGCGCGGCCCCGAGCCCGCGACGACGACCGGGAGCCCTCTCAGCTCCGGGCGCCGGCGCAACTCGACCGAGACGTAGAACGCGTCCATGTCGAGGTGCGCGATGCAGCGTGAGGCCATCTCAGGCCTGAGCGTAGGCCCAGGGCCAGACGGCTACTCCGAGGGCCGGACGGCTACTCCGAGGGCCGGACGGCTACTCCGAGGGCCGGACGGCTACTCCGAGGGCCGGACGGCTACTCCGAGGACCAGACGGTGCCAACACCGGCAAACCCGAGCGCTCCGGCGGTGTTCTGGTTCAGGTCCCATTGCCGGCCGTCCACGTACGGACCGCGATCGTCGACCACGGCGGTCACGTTGCGTCCGCCGTTCATGAACGAGACCTTGGTACCGCACGGGAGGGTCAGGTTCGCCACGCCGTAGTAGGCGTGGAACCCGCACGCCGTCTCGCCGCCGTCCTCGTACCAGGAGGCGACGCTCTGCCGGTAGGAGGTGAGCGTTCCGGCGGCCTTCCAGAGGCCAGGGCGCGCCTCGTCGCGGGAAATCCCGACGCGTAGCCGCTCCCGGCCCGGGCTGTGCGGAACGTAGCGCAGGTCGAATTCGCCCTGCGGCCCCGTGAGTGCCGTGGTGAGCGTGCGCCAGCGGCCACTCTGCAGCGCCTCTAGCCTCACACGCCGCCCGGCCTCCCCGGGCAGCAGCCTGCCCGAGAGGTGCAGCGCCCGATCGCCGGCCACGTTGAACTGGTGGCGTCGAAGGCGGATCGTGGTCGGCCGCGCCGCTTCATGCGCGGGCTCGACCGAGCCGGACCCGGCCGGCGGCGGATCGCCGAGCGCCGCGGCCGAGGCGGGAATTGCGAGCATCGATGCTCCGACGGCCATCTGGACCAGGCGCGACTCTTTGAGAGCTGGCCTGCGCCTCATTCGAGAAACCTCCTGTGCTGTTCTTCGCTGGGCGCCTGCGAGGTCGGCTGTCGGGCGCACGAGTGCCGGCGCGCGATGCGCCGGGCGTCTTCGCTACGACCCTCGACCGGCTCGTGGACCGGACGGCCGATTCGCCCCTTCCAGGTGGAAGGCAACACACCTGGCGTTGGGCTCCCCGCTCGCCCCCGCATCGAGCAGGGACGACTCGGCAGATCGAATCGTGTGTCCAGGCTTCCAGATCAGGCCGGAAATCTGTGTGAGAAAGCTCACGCTTCTCTGGTGCCGGCGCATCCTGCAAGAATCACTGCAGTGGCCAACCACGACCGGCTGACGGGGCTCGACAGCTCCTTTTTGCACCTGGAGCGCGATTCGGCGCACATGCACGTCGCGGCCTGCGCGGTCTTCGAGGGCAGGGCGCCCGAGTACGAGGAGCTGGTCGAGGCGATCGAGTCGCGCCTGCATCTGGTGCCGCGCTACCGGCAGCGGCTGGCGTTCGTCCCGCTGGGTCAGGGGCGTCCGGTGTGGGTCGATGATCCGCACTTCAATGCCGCGTACCACGTCCGGCACACCGCCCTGCCGAAGCCCGGTGAAGAGAAGGAGCTCAAGCGGCTGACCGGTCGCGTCTTCTCGCAGGCGCTCGACCGCAGCCGTCCGCTGTGGGAGCTGTGGCTGGTCGAGGGCCTCGCGGGCAATCGGTTCGCGCTGCTGTCCAAGACCCACCACGCGCTGGTCGACGGGATCTCCGGCGTGGACATCATGACCGTCCTGTTCGACACCTCCCCCGATCCGCTGCCGGTCGCGCCGCCCGAGCACGAGTGGGTTCCGGGTCCGCTCCCCAGCAGTGCTCAGCTCCTGGCCGACGCGCTGCTGGAGCGCGCGACCGTGCCACAGGAGGTGGGTCGCGGGATCCGCGCGACCCTTCGCGGGCCGCGGGCGGTCGCCCAGGGCGTGGGCGAGGCACTCGCCGCGGTCGGTGCGCTTGCGTGGACGGGGCTCCAGCCAGCGCCCACGAGCATCTTCAACCAGCCGATCGGGCCGCACCGCCGGTTCACCTGGCTGCGCGGCGATCTCGACGACTTCAAGGCGGTCAAGAACGCGCTAGGCGGAACCGTCAACGACGTCGTGCTCACGGTGGTCGCGGGCGCCCTCGGGCGCTACATGCGCCTGCACGGCGAAGCCACCGACGGCAGGGAGCTGCGGGCGTTGGTCCCGGTGTCCGTGCGTGGCGACATCGAGCGGGGCGCGCTCGGAAATCGTGTCGCTGCGATGTGGGCCCATCTGCCCGTCGGGATCACCGACCCGGTGGAGCGGCTTCACACGGTCAGCGCAGGCATGGAGGAGGTCAAGAAGTCCGGACAGGCCGTCGGCGCGCAGGTCCTGACCAGGCTGTCGGGATTCGCGCCGACGACGATCGTCACGCAGGCTGCCCGCCTCCAGGCCCACCAGAGGTTCTTCAACCTGGTCGTGACCAACGTCCCGGGCCCGCAGATCCCCCTCTACCTGCTCGGCCGCGAGCTCGAGGTGATCTTCCCGATGGTGCCGCTGGCCAAGAACACGGCGCTCGGGATCGCGATCATGAGTTACAACGGCCAGATGAACTTCGGGCTGACGGCCGACTACGACGCGCTCGCGGACGTCGAGACCCTCGTCGAGGAGCTGCGTTCCTCCACCGAGGAGTTGCTTGCGGCCGCCACGGCTGCGCGCGGCCGTCAACGGATCGACGGCGGCCGTCGCCGGAGCCGCCCGAGCGCCGTACGCGCCGGCCCGAGCGACGGCACCCCTAGGCGTCTCTGACCGCGATCGTCATCCGGGTCAGGACGCACAGCCTGCCGCTGTCGTCCGACATCTCGACCTCCCACACCCACGTGGTCCTGCCGCGGTGCTTCCGCACTGCGACGCCGTGGATCGTGCCCCCGGTGATCGGACGCAGGAAGCTCGTCTGGTTGGACAGGCCGACGGCGATCTTCCCCTCGGGAGCGACGGCCAGGGCGGTGGCGAGTGAGGCGAGGCTTTCGGCGAGCGCCGCGTACACCCCTCCATGGACGATCCCGTACGCCTGCTTGAGCTCGTCCTTGACCTTCACCTGACCTCGGGCCTCCTCGGCGCTCAGCTCGAGCACCTCCATGCCGAAATGCCGGTCGAAGCCGAGGGGGAATTCCTTCGGGAGCGGGATCGTCACGGTGGCGGCACCTTATTGATTGGTGCCTCCCGTGCGACCGTCCCACGGCCGTACGGGCTGCTCTACGCTTGTTTTGCGATGGCCTCACTGGACAGCCTGCCGGCCGATCAGCGCGCGGTTCTCGAGCTCGTGCTGCGGCGGGGTCGTAGCTACGAAGAGATCGCCGATCTTTTGTCGATCAGTCGCGCAGGCGTGCGCGAGCGCGCTCTGGCGGCGCTCGATGCGATCGGCCCCCGGACCGGCGTGTCCGAGGAGAGCCGCGCGCTGATCACGGACTACCTGCTGGGAGCCCTCGCAGACGAGGTGGCCGAGGTGGTGCACGATCACCTCGCGAGCTCGCCCAGCGAGCGCGCGTGGGCGCGTGTGGTCGCCTCGGAGCTGGCGGAGATCGCCAACCGGCCTCTCCCCGAGATACCCGCCGCGGCCGACGCGCGTCCGCGGAGCGGAGGGGTCGACGCGAGCCCCCGTGACCGCGACGGGAGAACGCGTGGGGAGGAGAGCGTCCCGCAGGCGGAGTTCGTCGTGGAGCCCGAGGCCCGCGCACCGGAACCCGAGGCTCCCGCACTGGAGCCGGAAGCCCGCGCACCGGAGCCGGAGGTGCCGGCGGCCGAAGAACTCGCGCAACCGGCTGAACCGGAGCCCCAGGCGCGGGCGGCCGAAGAACCCCCGGCGCCCGCTCAGCCTGAGCCTGAGCCCGAGGCTCCGGCCGAGCCGGAGCCTGTCTTGGCTGCCACCCCCGGTGCCCCACCCGGCGCGACCGACGAACCGCCCGCGACCCGCGGATCAGCGGGGCGCCGCCCAGTCTCCCGCCGCGGGGGCGCGATCCTGCTCGCAGGTGCCGCGCTGGTGGCGATTGCGGTGGTGCTGGTGCTGGTGCTACCCGGCGGTGGCACCAAGCACCCGCGCAGCGCCTCCAGCACGACGACCACGCCGGGGTCCTCCACCACCGGGACCTCGACGACGGGTGCGCAGATCGTCGCCCAGATCAACCTCAGGCCCCCTGGCGGGGGCTCGAGCCCGATTGGGATCGCGGAGGTCCTGCGCGAGCAGGGTGCGACAGGGGTCGCGATCGTAGCCCAAGGGCTCGCACCCAACAGCAAGAACCCACCGAACGCGTATGCGGTGTGGCTCTACAACTCGCCCGGCGACAGCCTGATCCTGGGGTTCGTCAATCCCGCCGTCGGCTCTAACGGCCGCCTTCAGACCGAAGGGGCGCTCCCCGCCAACGCCCGCCACTACCAGAAGCTGCTGGTAACGCTGGAGACTCAGTCCAAGCCGAAAACGCCCGGGAAGATCGTCCTGGAGGGACCGCTGACCGGGGTGTAGGCGCCGGTCAGGGACCGCTGACGGGTCTAGGCGCCGGTCACGGGCCGGTGACGATGCGCTCCAGCCCGTCGAGCGCCTCCTCCAGCTTGCCCTTGGTAGCTCGGCGGAGCATGAATGCGCCAGTGCGCGAGTAGCCCCGAAGCTTCTGGCTCAACGCGAGGGTTATGCGCGTGCCCCCATCGGCCTGCTCCAGCAGGATCTCTGTGATCGCCTCGGCCAGGACCCGCGCGAACGGTGTCCCCTCGATCTCCTGCTCCCACAGGCAATGGCCGGGAGGATCTCCGCTCGGACCGGGGGGCTCGGACTGGAGCACGTGGAAGTCCATCCGCACCGGACGCCCCTTCCTGGTCTTGTGCACCTGGGTGAACCGGTCGCGCTCGACTCCCTCCATCCGCTCCACGCCGGGCCACCACCGCGGCATGTGGTGTGGATCCCCGATCACAGCCCACACCCGGTCAGGCGGTGCGTCGATCTTGCGCGAGCGCCGGGCGACCGGCATCAGCTCGCGTATTCGATCAGCGCGAGCACGGGCCTTGGCGCGAGCCGCTCCCTCCCTCCCAGGAAGCCCAGCTCGATCAGGAATGCGCACGCCGCTACCTCGGCCCCGAGCCCCTCGACCAGATCGCACAGTGCCCGCGCGGTCCCGCCGGTCGCAAGCAGGTCGTCGTGAACGAGCACCCGCGCGCCGCCCGCGAGCGCATCCGCGTGGACCTCTAGCGCGTCGATCCCGTACTCCAGTGCATATTCCGCGCTGACCGTTTCGCTCGGCAGCTTGCCGGGCCGCCGAGCGGGGACGAATCCGGCGCCGAGCTGATGGGCGAGCGCTCCGCCGAGAATGAACCCTCTGGCTTCCGCGGCCACCACGAGCTCGATTGCTAAGGGAGCGGCGAGCGCGGCCAGTCCGGAGATAGCGGCGTCGAGCGCGCGCCAGTCGAACAGCAGAGGAGTCACGTCCTTGAAGACGATCCCTGGCTTCGGGAAGTCCGGGATGTCCCGGATCAGCTCGCGCAGCTCCACCGGTGGAGGCCGCGCTAGGTCGCGATCTTGCGCAGATCGCGGATCAGCAGCAGGTGCTTGAGGTGCGTCGTGACGGTGGCGAGGTTCTCCAGGGCCTCGATCGCCTCCTTGCGGCGCTCGGGGTTGCGCGAGCGCAGCGCCGGGGCGAGGATGCTCTGCAGCAGCTGCGCCTCACGGTCGGCGGAGCTGCGGAACACCCGTAGGTTGCGACCGCCCACGCCGTAGCGGGCCAGCTCCGACACGGCCCTGACGATCTCCCTCTCGGTGTCTTCGAAGTACCGCACGCCGCCGCGCGTCTCCCCCTTGATCACGCCGAACTCGACGAGCTCCCTGACGAGGGTCGGGTCCGCGCCGGTGTCCTCGCACACGTCCTCCAGCGAGTACAGCGCGCCCGGCTCCCGGGTGCTCACCATCGCTCGGGGCCGAGCCCTTCCGTCTGCTGATGCCGCGACGTCCCGCTCCGAGCGCCCGGAGGCCAGCTCCTGGCGGATCACGCGCAGCGGGAGGAACTCGTCCCGCTGGAGACGCAGGATCGTCCGCAGGCGCTGGATGTCGGTCGCCGTGTACAGCCGGTAGCCGCCCTGCGTGCGCCGCGGCGATAGGAGCTTCTGATCCTCCAGATAGCGGATCTTGGAGATCGAGATGTCCGGGAACTCCTGGTGCAGGGCCTTGCAGACCGCTCCGATCGTCACGGCCTTCTGCCGGGGGCGTTCGGCCTGGGCTGGGCCGGCATGGTCCACGACGGGCTCGTGGACCTGGAGCTGTGGGGTGTCTGTCTCTGAGGTCGCCATCATCGGCTCAGGTACGCGAGCTTGTACTTGCCGACCTGGAGCTCGTCGCCGTCGGTCAGCCGATGGGACTCGATCCGCTGGCGATTCACGTAGGTCCCGTTTAGCGACCCGCAGTCGTCGAGGAAATAGTCCCCTCCGCGCCGCACCAGCAGCGCATGGTCACGTGAGACGGTCACGTCGTCGAGGAAGATGTCGCTGTCGGGCCGCCGGCCGATCGTGAGCCGCTCGCCCTCCAGCGGGAAGCTCTCGCCACCGCGACCGCCTCCTGAACGGATCACCAGCGCCGCCCCTCGCGCGACCACGTCCTCGAGCTTGACCTCCTCGATCTCCCCCGTCTCGCCGACCTTGTAGGTCGCCGTGGTCGTTCCCGGCGGCGGGTCGGATTGCACGAGGAACGCCCCACAGCGCTGGCAGTAGTTGGCGCCCTCGCCGTTGCTGAAGCCGCACTCTGGGCAGTGCAGGGTCACCCAGGCGGACTATTCGGGTTCCGAGGCCGGAACGCGGCCCGCGAGGATGTCGGTCAGCTGCTGGACATCCGCGCCCGTTATGACGAGCTCACCGCTCTCGTCCTTCTTGCGCAGCCTGTTGACGAGCTCTGCGCGGAGGATGTCGATCTTGCCGTGAAGGATCCTGCGCCGGTAGGAGATCTCCATCTCCTCTTCCGTGAGCTGCTTGATCAGCTCCTTGAGCTCCTGGTCCGTTAGCGAACCGAGGTCGGGAAAGCTGTGCATCGAAACCGAGATCCTCCCGTCCTGGGTGGGATGTGCGAGCGAGCAGTATAACCGCCGATGCTAGAGGGTCAATCTGAGGTTGAGACTTTGCGTGCGCGCAGCTCGAGCAGCCCGGTTCGCACGTACAGAACCGTCGCCACGAGCGCCAGCGCCAGGCCCACGTACAGCAGGGTCACCGCCAGCCAGTGGACCCCGAGCATCGCGAAGAACGGCGCTCCCATCATCGGGGCGACCCCGAGCCGCCCCGCCCAGTTGATCTTCAGCTCGAGACCCCGGCGGAGCGCAAAGCGACTGAGTATCAGCATGAACAGCTCGCGTCCGACCACGACAGCGATCGCCCAGCGGGGCAGCAGCTCGAAGCGCCAGCAGACGACCATCCCAGAAATCACCAGCAGCCGATCGATCAGGGGGTCGAGCAGCGCGCCGAGTCGGCTGTACTGGCCGGTCAGGCGGGCGAGGAACCCGTCCAGATAGTCGGCCCAGCCGATCACCGCGTACAGCACCGCCGCCAGCACGCTGTGCCCGTGGTGGCTCGAGAGCGCGATCACCAGGAAGGCGGGGATCCCGGCCAGGCGCGCGTAGTCGATCGCGTTCGGGATCGTCCACGGCTGCAGCGGCTGGTCCGAGCGTGTCTGGCGTGGCGGCGGCCCCGAGCGGTTGATGCCGAACAGCCGTTGTTTTGAGAGGGGGCTCAGGGCAAGCCCTGCCACAGCTGCGCGATCGCGGACGGTGCCTCGTCGACCGGCACGGTGCTCGATTCGCGACCACGCCGGACCTGGACCTCCACCTCACCGGACTGAAGTGCCCTGCGGCCCAGCGTGACCCGCAGCGGGCATCCGAGGAGCTCGGCGTCCGCAAATTTCTCGCCCGGACCGGCGTCGCGGTCGTCATAGACCACGTCGAGGCCCTGCTCGCGGAGCTCGTCGTAGAGCCGCTCGGCCACCGCGTGCTCCTCGCTGCCCTCCCTCCCTAGCACGACGAGCTCCACGTCGAACGGCGCGATCGTCCGTGGCCACGAGATTCCCTGCCCGTCGGCGTACTGCTCGACCGCAGCGGCGGCCGCCCGGGCCGGGCCGAACCCGTAGGAGCCCATCCAGATCAGCTGCTCCCGGCCTGACTCGTCGAGGTACTTGGCGCCGAGCGGCTCGGAGTAGCGGGTGCCGAGCTTGAAGATGTTGCCGACCTCGATCGCGGGCTCGATCCGGATCGCGGCGCCGTTGACCGTGTCGCCCGCGACCACAGAGCGGACGTCCACCGGCTCAAAGCGGAAGTCACGTCCGGGTTCGACGCCCCGCAGGTGGGCGTCGGGGCGGTTGGAACCGGCCACGTAGCCCCCGGGCGCGACCGCCTCGTCGAGCAGGATCTCCAGGTCGGTGCCCACCGGACCGATGAAGCCCGGAGGACCGAGCCGCTGCTCGATCTCCTCGACGCGCGCGGGACGAAAGTCGCTGCGCAGCGCTGTGCGGAGCTTGATCTCGTTGACGCGATGGTCTCCGCGCACGACCACGAGCTTCATCGCGTCCTCGTCGACGATCACGGGAAATGCCTTCAGCAGCGCGCCCTCGGGCACCTCCAGCGAGCGCGCGACGGCGTCAACCGTGGTCATCCCCGGCGTCTGAACGAGCTCGGGAGCATCGAGCGCAGGCGGCAGCTGAACCGGCTGCGCCTGCGCCCGCGCCACCTCCACGTTGGCCGCGTATCCCCGCGCCAGCGCGACGTCGTTCTCCCCCGCGGGACACGGCGCCATGTACTCGTGGGCGCCGAGGCCTCCCATCATCCCGACGTCCGCCTCCACGCGATACCACTCCAGCCCGCAGCGATCCATCATCCGGTCGTAGGCGCGGACGTGCTTCTGGTAGGCGACGTCGAGCTGCTCGGCGTCACGGTCGAACGTGTAGGAGTCCTTCATGATGAATTCCCTCGTGCGCAGCACCCCCGCCCGCGGCCGGGGCTCGTCGCGCTCCTTGACCTGGAAGTGGTAGAGGATCAGCGGCAGGTCGCGATACGAGCGGACCGCGGCCGCGACGTGCCCGGTGACGATCTCCTCGTGCGTCATCGCCAGCACCATGTCGGCGCCGCGCCGGTCCTTGAGCTTGAACACCTCGTCGATGTCGTACCGGCCCGTGCGGCGCCACGGCTCAGCCGGATGCAGCACCGGCATCAGCATCTCCTGGCCGCCGATCGCGTTCATCTCCTCGCGCACGATCTGCACGATCCGCTGGTGCACCCGCCACCCGGCGGGAAGCCACGTCCACAGGCCCGAGCCGACCTGGCGGATCAGGCCCGCGCGGACCATCAGGATGTGGCTGATCGCCTCGGCCTCGGCCGGAGGCTCGCGCTCGGTGGGCAGGAAGTACGAGGACAGCCGCGTCATGACTCGAATGCGAATGAACTCACGACAGGGGCCACCTGGGCGAAGCGTACCCAGGAGTGATAGAAGAACGGCCGTCCCCAAAAGCGCTGACAAGGAGCCCACATGGCCTTTGAAGTCCCACCCCTCCCCTACGACTACAACGCGCTCGAGCCCCATATCGACGAAGAGACGATGCACCTGCATCACGACAAGCACCACCAGGCTTACGTCACCAATGCGAACAAGGCGCTCGAGGGCACCGAGTGGGCCGACAAGTCAGTCGAGGAGGTGCTCCAGAACCTCCCCTCGATCCCCGAGGACAAGCGGGCCGCCGTTCGCAACAACGCCGGCGGCCACTACAACCATTCGCTCTTCTGGGAGTGGATGTCACCCGACGGCGGCGGCGAGCCCGCCGGCGACCTGCGCTCGGCGATCGACTCGGCGTTCGGTTCCTTCGATGACTTCAAGGAGAAGCTGAAGGCGGCCGGGGTCGGACGGTTCGGCTCGGGCTGGGCGTGGCTCGTCCACGACGGGTCGGGGCTGGCGATCGTCTCCACCCCCAACCAGGACAGCCCCCTCAGCGACGGCAGGACGCCCCTGCTCGGCGTCGACGTCTGGGAGCACGCGTACTACCTCAAGTACCAGAACCGCCGCCCGGACTACATCGACGCCTGGTGGAACACCGTCAACTGGCCGAAGGTGGCGGAGGGGTTCGCAGCCGTCAGCGGCTAGCCGCCGGGAGGCTGGCGCAGTTAGCGGAAAATACGTCCGCTTTCTGCGCCAGCCTCGGGCTGCGCTCAGCGCGGGCTTCGCGCCCGCGGCATCGCAGGGCCTGCGCTACGCCCGCGTAAACCGACGACCCGCGACCGGCGAGAGCTCCTCGTTGATCCGGGTCGCCGGGCGCTCTTCGGCCTGCGCCGCCGCGGCCTCCATCGCCGCCATCCGCTCGGGCGTCATCGCGGTCGCGTCCTCGTTCTCGGCCAGCCACTCCCGCGCCGCCGCGGCGTCGGCCTCGTCGCGGACGACGCGCTTGCCGGCCGCGTAGTAGCGATCGATCTCCGCGAACAGCTCATCCACCAGCCGCTCGGTCGGGACCTTCTTCAGCGGCTCCCCGCGCGAGTAGATCATTCCCATGTCCTTGGCCCCGGTGATCCCGAAGTCGGCGTGGCGGGCCTCGCCGACCCCGTTCACGGCGCAGCCGAGGACGGAGACCTCGATCGGATCGTCATACGCCTCGAGACGCTGCTCGATCTCGGCCACCACGCTGTCCATGTCGAACTGAAGCCGGCCGCAGGTGGGGCACGCGATCAGCACCGGGCCCCGCTGGCGGAGCTTCAACGCCTTGAGGATCTCCCAGGCCACCTTCACCTCCTCCTCGGCATGGAAGGTGGAGAGCGAGATCCGGATCGTGTCGCCGATCCCGTCGGCGAGCAGGGTTCCCAGGCCGACGGCGGATTTCAAGGAACCCGACCACTTGGTCCCCGCCTCTGTGACGCCGAGGTGCAGTGGGTAGGGGATCCGCTCGCTCAGCAGCCGGTTGGAGGCGATCGTGTTCGGGACGCTGGTCGACTTCATCGAGACCTTGAAGTTCGTGAAGCCCAGGCGCTCCATCAGCTCGACGAACTCCACCGCGGCTGTGACAAGCGCCTCCACGGGGTTCTCGAACTCCAGCTCGCGCAGATGTGCAGGCAGCGACCCGGAGTTCACGCCGATCCGCAGCGGGGTCCCGAGCTCGGACGCACGCGCCACGACCTGGGCCACCTTGTCCGGCCCGCCGATGTTGCCGGGGTTCAG
>Ga0187814_10000612_pt1 | contig 12426 bp, 11 predicted proteins | sample NC_S_4_FD_132450 | JGI IMG/M metagenome (GOLD analysis project Ga0187814, IMG submission 132450) | Wetland sediment microbial communities from Neuse River Estuary, North Carolina, USA - ASW-S_4 | ecosystem: Environmental > Aquatic > Freshwater > Wetlands > Sediment | place: USA: North Carolina... | reverse complement strand
GTGAAGCAACGGGTCTGGGCGCCAGTGCCATACACGGTGAGGTCTTCGCCATGGAGCGCTTGGCGGACAAAGCGGGGGAGGACCATCCCGTACTGGCCGGTCTGTCGAGGACCCACCGTGTTGAACAGCCGCACGACGGTGGCGTCTACGCCGCGTCGACCGTGGTAACCGTGGATCAGCGCCTCACCAAACGTCTTGGCGATCGCGTACGTCCAGCGACCCTTGGCTGGCGAGCCAAAGATCAGGTCGTCCTGCTCGGTGAGCGCGCCGTTGGTGTGCTTTCCGTACACCTCCGAGGTCGAGCTGAACAGCACCCTGGCTCCGTGACGTGCGGCGGCGTGCATGACCACGTTGCTGCCTCGGACGCTCCGCATCAAGGTCTCGAGCGGCTCGTTGACGATCATCTGCACGCCCACCGCGGAAGCAAGGTGCACGCAGACATCGGCTTCAGCCATCAGCTCGTCGACGAGGCCAGCGTCGGTGACCGAGCCCTCCACGAACGCGACCTCATCGGCAGCCACGAGGTGCTCGATGTGCTCCAGACGGCCGGTCGAGAGATCGTCGAGGATCGTCACCTGATCCCGCCCGCCGCGCTGGATGATCGCCTCGGCCAGGTGCGAGCCGATGAAGCCCGCCCCCCCTGTAATCAGGTAGCGACGTCCCGCATGCCGTTGATGGGGTCGCCGCGGGACCCCCGACGCGGCCGCCGCGGCCCGAGGCTGCGGTGCTGCGGACGTGACGCTCGCTACCGCCGTGTTGACCGGGCGGATCGCGTGGCGCGGCCTGTCCTCGCCGGCCGGTGCTGCAGTGACGAAATACGGCACGGTCCGGCGCAGGCCCTCCTCGAGCGGCACCGAGGGCTCATAGCCAAGCTCCCGCCTCGCGAGACTGACGTCGGCGAGCGAGTGACGGACGTCACCGGTGCGCGGGGGACCGTGTACCGCTTCCACGTTCGAGCCGAGCTCGTCGCGCAGCAGCGCCGCCAGATCATTCAGCGTGACGCACTCGCCGCAGGCGATGTTGTACGTGCGGCCGCCCACGCCAGGCGCCTCGAGCGCTGCGATGTTGGCGTCGACGACGTTGTCGACGTAGGTGAAGTCGCGCGACTGCTCGCCGTCGCCGAAGATGACCGGCGGCTCGCCGTTGCGGTAGGACCAGATGAACTTCGGGATCACCGCCGAGTACTGCGACTGCGGGTCCTGGCACGGGCCGAAGACGTTGAAGTAGCGCAGCGCCACCGTCTCCATCCCGTAGACGTCGAAGAAGCTGCGGCAATAGTTCTCGCCGGCCAGCTTCGACACCGCATATGGGGAAATCGGCTGCGGCTTGAGCGACTCCCGCTTCGGGAGCTCGGCCGCCGACCCATAGATCGAGGACGAGGAAGAGAACACGACCCGGCTCGCACCGGCGTCGCGAGCCGCCAGCAACACGTTGAGCGTGCCGGTCGCGTTGGCCTCGTGCGTCGTCACCGGATCGGCGATCGAGCGCGGGACCGACGGCACTGCGGCCAGATGAACGACCGCGTCGCAGCCCCGCATCGCCTTCTGAACCGATGCGAGCTCGCGAATATCGCCTTCGACCAGCTCTACCTCGTCAATGACGTGATCGAGATTTGAACTATGCCCCGTCGAGAGGTTGTCGAGCACACGTACCTCTCGCCCTTCCGACAGGAGACGACTCACAACATGCGAGCCGATGAACCCTGCGCCACCAGTGACCAGCATTCGCATTTAGCACCCCAATCTGCGATTCCGTGCAGATCCTTTCGGTTGCCCTCAGCCTACCACTCCATCGGAGCCAGCGGATAGCCTTCCGAAGTTTCCGCTCTTTGGACGATATTACACGACGATTGTCGGCCGTCGAGAGCCCCGGGCAAAATCCTCCAAGGAAATTCTCAGGGCTTAACGCGTTCGCGAGCGGCTATTCGACCAGCAGCGGGGTGCCGATCGACAGCAGCGAGGACAGCCGCAGGATGTCGCTGTTGTGCAGCCTGATGCAGCCGTGCGAGGGATCACCGGGAACAAGTGAAGGCTCATTTGTTCCGTGCAACCCGACGATCCCACCACCCGGCCACTCGCTCAGCGTCGAGTAATCGCTGGTGCCGAAGGCGTACGGACCGTAGAACGGATCGCTCGAAGCGAAGGCTTCCGTGATCCAGAAATCGCCCGGCGGGGTTGGCGTGCTGGGTTTGCCGACGCCAACAGGGGCCTCGAAGATCGCGCGGCCCGCGCGGTAGAGCGTCAACCGTTCCGCCGTCCGGTTGACGACGACCTGCATGTTCGTGTGGTGGAAGGCATCCAGATCGCCTCGAGGTACCCATCCAACCCTTCCGTTCGGTCGCCCCGGGATCCGCAGCTTGATCCACAGCTGCGAGCCGGTCCAATGCTCCCGGAGCAGCAGGTATGACTGCAGGAATCCGTCCGGCGTCAGGAATTGCAGCGATGCGATGCGCGCCGAACTGTTCCTCGGCTGCGCGCGGATCGGATCGGCGTAGTCGGCGACTGACCAGGTGCTGCTCGTCGTCTCGTTGGAGAGGATCACGTCCGGCCGCGATGACTGAGGCTTCGAAGTCTTAGAAGGAGTGGCGTTCGCGGTCGCTGTCGTGCTCGCGGATGCGGACGAGGTGCTCGTGGCGGCGGCCGCGAACGGGGGGAACGCGAATATCGCGATCCCCCCGATTACGGCGAATACGGATGCCCAGCGGGCGCGAATTCCGGCGATTCCGCTACCGGCGCGGGAATGCAGCCGGATCCCCATCCACTAACCCGTGAACACAGGCTTGGGCGTGCAGATCGTGAAGTGCACCACGCGCGTGTGGGTCTTGCCGCGGACGTCTGTCACCTTGACCGTGAGCGTGTAGACCCCGGGCTTGAACCCGTGCGTGTTGACCGAGACCGTCAACGACTTGTGCTTTGGCCTGCTCGTGTACTTCACTGTCTTGATCGTCTTGTTGCCGAGCTTGACGGTCACGCTCTTGAGTCCGGCATTCCCGCTGACCGTGATCGGGAAGTGGAGCTCTGTGCCCGTGTTCTTGCACGCGACGATCGATTTGACCACGACTGTCGGCGCGGTGCAGGGTGGCGTGTAGAGCGTCCCGCACAGGGGCGCACTCGCGTGCGCGCGTGGATCTCCTTTGCTCGCGCCGACGGCCAAGCTTGCCGTCAGGGCGAGAACTGCGACTGCACCTACCAGCGAAAATACGATCTTGCGCATCTAACGAACCCCCTCGTGCATTAGCCTCTCCGTGGCCGGAGCGCGAGGAGACTTTACCACCTGCCGAAGATAGGGGCTAGACCGTAAGTACTACAGCGCGGCTGCGAGCTCCTCGGGCGTTCCCACCGGGGCTTGGCAGACGAAGTGCTCGCACACGTAGGCGGCGGCGTGTCCGTCGATCGGAAACCGGCCTTCGAGCAACGGAACGCCTTGCAATGGCTCGTCGTCGGTCGCGGCCGCGACAGGGGTTGCGCTGGCCGCCAGCACGATGTGCGGGCGAAGCTGCTCGCGCACCACCCGTAGCAGCCGGTCAGCCTCTGGCGAGGGCCCGACGATTGCAATCTCCCGGACGGGAGCGGCGTAGAAGTCGGCGGCCCGGAGCAAGTGACCGAAGGCGAGCGGATGGCGCGCCGCCAGCGGAAACAGGAGGCGCAGGACGCCGAGCGCGTGGCGCTCGTACTTGCCCTCGCCGGAGAGCAGCGCGAGGCGCAGCATTCCGAACGCCGCGGCCGAATTGCCCGAGGGAATCGGCGAGTCCTCCAGGTCCTTGCGCCGCACGGGCAGCTCGCCACGGTCCTGCGGCGTGGTGAAGAAGCCACCGCGGTCGCGGTCCTCGAAGCGCCCGATCAGCGTGTCGGCCAGCTGGACCGCCTCGCGGTACCAGCGCAGTTCAAACGTGCTCTCATACAGGGTGATCAGCGCCTCGAGCAGGAACGCATGGTCCTCGAGGTAGGCGCCGATCCGTCCGCGACCGTCCTTCCAGGTGCGAAGCAGACGGCCGTCTGAGTCACGCAGCTCGGCGAGCAGGAACGACGCGCAAGCGACCGCAGCTTCGACGTACCGCTGGTCCCCCAGAACGGCACCCACCTCAGCGAGCGCCGAGACCATCAGCGCGTTCCAGGCGGTCAGGCGCTTGTCGTCGAGCCCCGGTCGGACGCGCGCCGAGCGCGCCTCATAGAGCACGCGGCGGATCTCCTCGAGCGACCGAGGCTCAGGACCCCGCGCCTCCAAGACGTTCGTTGCGTGCTCGAAGTTGCCGCTCTCGGTGGCGCCGAAGTAGGCGATTGCCTCCTCTGCCAGCGCGGGCCCCAGGACCGCGCGCAGCTGCTCGACCGTCCATACGTAGAACTTGCCCTCGACGCCTTCGGAGTCGGCGTCGAGCGCCGCGCAGAAGCCGCCCTCCGGACCGCGCATCTCGCGCAGCGCCCAGTCGAGCGTCTCGCGACAGACGCGCACGAAGCGCTGGTTGCCCGAGACCTGCCACCCATGCAGATACGCCCGCGCTAGCAGCGCGTTGTCGTAGAGCATCTTCTCGAAGTGAGGGACCGTCCAGGTGGCATCGACGGCGTAGCGTGCGAACCCGCCCCCGATCTGGTCATAGATCCCCCCTCCTGCCATCGCCTCGAGCGTCCGCAGCGACATCGCGCGCTCGCCCCGCGCCAGCAGGAATTCGATCACCGACGCCTGTGGAAACTTGGGCGCGGAGCCGAAGCCGCCGTTCTGGCGGTCGTAGGAGCCCGCCAGCGCGGACACGGCGCCCGCGACCAGCTCCTCGCGGATCGGCTCGGCAGAGGGCTCGAGCTGCGCCACGGCTCCAAGTGAGCGGAGGATCTCGGCGCCTTGCCTGCGAATCTCGTCGCGGCGCTGCTCCCAGGCGTCGGCAACCGCCAGCAGCACCATCCGCCAGCTGGGCATCCCGCGCCCGGGCTCCGGGGGGAAGTAGGTGCCCGCGTAGAACGGCACCAGCTCGGGGCTGAGGAACGCGTTCAGCGGCCAGCCGCCACGGCCGGTGATGGCCTGGCAGGCCTCCATGCAGATCGCGTCGACGTCCAGACGCTCCTCGCGGTCGACCTTGACACACACGAACCGCTCGTTCATCAGCGCCGCGACGTCCGGGTCCTCAAAGGACTCGTGCGCCATCACATGGCACCAGTGGCAGGCCGAGTAGCCGACCGAGACCAGCAGCGGCCGCTGCTGCTCGCGCGCAAGCGACAGCGCCTCCTCACCCCAGGGATACCAGTCGACTGGATTGTCCTTGTGCTGCAGCAGATATGGCGAGCTTTCGCCCGCGAGGTGGTTGGGCACCGGGACCCAGCCTACCCATACGGCCAAGCGACCAATACGCTTCACGCATGTCGGTGGAACGTGAGCCGATCAGCGCCCCCAATGCTCCGGACGCCGTGGGCCCATACGCCCACGCCGTGCGCGCGGGCAGCCTCCTCTTCTGCTCCGGGCAGATCCCGCTCGACCCAAAGACCGGCGAGCTCGTGGCCGGGACCATCGCCGACCAGGCGGGGCGCTGCCTTGAGAACCTCGCCGCGGTGTGCGACGCGGCCGGCGCGACCCTCGGCGACGCGATCCGGCTGACGGTCTACACGACCGAGATGGCCTCCTTTGCCGCGATCAACGAGGTGTACGAGTCGTTCTTCGAGTCGGACCCACCGGCACGCGTTGCAATCGGAGTGGCAGCGTTGCCCCGGGGGGCGATGGTCGAGATCGACGCGGTGGTGGCGATTCCTGACTGACACGGTCCCAGGGCAGTCCGCGCAGACGGACCCGACGTTCGAGGACATCCTCCTGGCCGCGGAGGCCGGGGCGGGGATCGTTCGCCGGACGCCGGTGCTGAGCTCCGGAACGCTGAGTGCCCGAGCGGGCGTGACGGTGGCGCTCAAGACGGAGAACCTCCAGCGCACCGGCTCGTTCAAGCTTCGCGGCGCGCTGGCGAAGCTGGCGGCCCTCGGGGATCGGTGCGCTACCGGGGTGATCACGGCCAGCGCCGGCAATCATGGCCAGGCGCTCGCCTACGCAGCCCGGGCGCGCGGCATCCGCTGCGAGGTGTTCATGCCCGACGAGGCCGCGATCGCAAAGGTCGACGCGGCGGTCGCCCTCGGGGCGACCGTCCACATGCTTGGCTCCACGATCGACGAGACGCTAGCGGCAGCGCGCGAGCGTGCCGAGCACGAGCAGCTCGCGTTCGTGCATCCGTTTGACGACACCGAGGTGATCGCGGGGCAGGGCAGCGTCGGGCTGGAGCTGCTGGAGCAGGTGCCGGACATCGCCAACGTGCTGGTCCCAATCGGCGGTGGAGGGCTCGCCAGCGGCGTCGCGATCGCGGTGAAGTCCCAGCGTCCGCAGGTCCGCGTGATCGGGGTTCAGGTCGCCACCTGTGCTCCGTTCCCGGCGTCGCTGGCGGCGGGAGAGCCGATTGCCACCGGTTCGGCGCGGACGATCGCCGACGGGATCGCGGTCAAGCGGCCCGGCACAGTCACGCTGCCGCTGATCAAGCGCTGGGTCAACGAGGTCGTCGTCGTCGCCGAGGACGACGTGGGCGAGGCGATGGTGTTTCTGCTCGAGCGGGCCAAGCTCGTGGTCGAGGGGGCGGGGGCTGTCGGCGTGGCGGCGCTGCTGGCGGGTATCGCAGAACTCGCGACCAAGGGCACGACCGTGGTGATCCTCTCGGGCGGAAACGTCGACTCGGGTCTGCTCGCGCAGATCGTCCGACGCCACGAGAGCCAGGCGGGCAGACGCCTCGTCCTACTCGCGCGTGTACCCGATCGTCCGGGCGGGCTGGCGCGGCTTCTGTCGCTCGTCGCCGAGCAGGGGGCGAACCTGCTCGACGTGATCCACATCCGCGAAGGCCTCGACCTTCACGTGCGTGAGACGGCTGTCCAGCTCGTGCTCGAGACCCGCGGCCAGGCGCACGCACAGAAGGTGAGCAGCGCCGTGCGCGAGGCCGGCTACGGCGAGCCGCGCGTGCTGCGGTAATCGCGCGCCTCGTCAACCAGCGCGGCGATCACCTGACTGCTTTCGTCGGCCTCGGGGTGCCACTGCACGCCGAGCACGAAGCGCCGCGATGGAGCCTCGACCGCTTCAGGCAGATCGTCGAGCGTCGAATGGCCGGTGACCTCGAGCCCCTCGCCGAGCACCGCGATCCCCTGGTGGTGGTGGGACTTGGTCACGTGGACGTGCTCGCCTGCCGCGCGCGCCGCGAGCGACCCGGCCGTCAGGCGGACGTCGTGATCGGCCCCGTCGAAGCTGCCGAGGACCGGACGGTGCTCCTCGTGGCCGACCTCATCGGGCAGGTGCTGGCGCAGCGTGCCGCCGAGCGCGATGTTGATCAGCTGCATGCCGCGGCAGATCCCCAGCACCGGCAGGTCACGCTCCCAGGCCCTGCGGGCCAGGGCAAGCTCGCTCGCATCGCGCTCGGGGACGGTGTCGTGGGTCTTTGGGTGGCGCTCGGCGCCGTAGTTGGCGGGGTCGATGTCGGAGCCGCCGGCGAGGATCAGCCCATCGATCAGGTCGAGGATCTGATCGGGGTCGCGCTCGAGCTCCGGATCGGGCGGGATCATCACGGCCGTGCCGCCCGCTCGCTGGATCGCGGTGATGTAGCTGTAGGCGATGAGTGCCGCGGGCTGTTCCCAGACGCCCCACCGGGCGTCGGTCAACGCAGTGCAGATGCCGATCACGGGTCGGGTCACGACCTGGCAGGCTACCCGGGTTAGACGGCGGGTTGCTCTAGGGCGCCGGCGGCACCGAGCGCACGCCGGACAAGCCTGCGCCGGCGGCGCCCTGCCCGGAGAGGTCGAGCCTCACTTCGGGCAACGTCACGTCAGCTACAGGCTGTGCGCTCTCGCTGCTGGCAAGCGCGCCGCCGGCCAGCATGGCAACCGCGCCTGCGAGCGCCAGGTAGATCCCCCAGGCGGGATGAAGAAGGTCGCCCTGGCCCGGGGGGTCCACGATCCGGTAGCCGCTCAGCGCGACTCCAACGACCGACGCGAGCATGGTTAGGCGCGCCGCCCCCGCGGCGCGGTCGGTCAGGGCGAGCGCCGACAGCCCGCCGCCGATCACGCCGATTACAAGCAGCACTGCCGGCGTCGTCGAGAAGGCGTGCCAGGCGCTCAGGTGCAGCGGTCCCAGCTGACTCGCGAGCTGCGCGCCACGACTGATCAGGGGCCCCAGCGCGCCGAACTGCTTGGCGAGCTGCTCCGCATAATCGATCGCCGCCGGCGGGATCCGAAACGTGTACCAGGGCAACCACAGGCTGACGATCAGTCCGGCGGCGCCGAGACCGGCCAGGGAATGTCCTTGGGTTTCGCGTCGGGTCACGCTCAACCTATCGGCGCGGCCCGGCCGCCCGATTAGCGCACTCCTACGGCTTCAGCGGATGGCACGCAGCTGCGCGCGCTGTACCTTGCCGCTGGCCGTCTTGGGTAGCTCCTCGGTGAACTCGACGATCCGCGGGTACTTGTAGGGCGCGGTCTGGTCGCGGACATGTTGCTGGAGCTCGGCCGCGAGCTCCGTGCTGGGGGTGAACCCGTCCCGCAGCACCACCACCGCACGGACAACCGACCCCCGTTCATCGTCGGGTGCGGCGACCACGGCGGCCTCCGCGACGGCCGCGTGCGACACAAGCGCCGACTCGACCTCGAACGGGCCGATCCGGTAGCCCGAGGAGATGATCAGATCGTCGGAGCGTCCCTCGAAGTAGAGGTAGCCGTCCTCGTCCCGGCGTACGCGGTCGCCGGTGTGCCACGGCCTGCCGCTCGGCGCGCGATCGCCCCCCAGATGCCCGACGAAGAAGGTGGGGTCGGTGGCGGGATCGGCAAGCACGAGCTCCCCGTCGATCACCTGCAGGTCGATCCCAGGCAGCGGCAATCCCATCGACCCCGGACGCACCGGCCGGCCGACCGGGTTTCCGGTCAGCTGTCCGGTCTCCGTCTGGCCGTAGCCGTCGCGGATCTCGAGCCCGAGGGCCTCCTTGAATGCCCGGATCACCTCGGGGTTGAGCGCCTCGCCGGCGGCGACCAGCGTGCGCAGGTCCGGCAGCGGCGAGAGCGTGGCCCGCTTGGCGATCACCCGATACTCGGTAGGCGCCATACATAGCGCCGCCACGCGCTCGGAGGCGAGGATCTGTAGCCGCTCGACCGGGTCGAACCGCGCGTCGTGCAGCAACGCCGCGGCGCCTCGAAGCCAGGGCGCGATGAACACGTTGCGCGCCGACTTCGACCAACCGGTGGCTGCCGTGCACCACACGAGCTCGCGCTGGCGCGCGTCTAACCAGTGTTCTGCCTGCAAGCGCTGTCCTGGTAGGTAGCGCTGGCCGTGGACGACGCCCTTGGGCTCGCCAGTGGTGCCGCTGGTGAACGTGATCAGGCACGGGTCGGTGGGCTCGAGCTCGACCGCCGGGGCAGGATCGTGCGCGAACAGCGACTGATCGGGCACGATCACGACCGCGCAGTCGGGATCCGCCGCTGTCAGCTCGTTCAGGTCGCGCTCGTCGGCGACGATCAGCCTCGGCGCGGCCGCGTCCAGACGGAGGCGCAGGTCCTTGGCGCGCAGCTGCTCGTTGCACGCCAGCGCCACTGCGCCAATCCGAAAGCACGCGACCATCGCGAGCACCCACTCGGGGCGGTTCCCGATCAACGTGATGACCACATCCCCGCGGCCCACACCCTGCCGCTGAAGCGCTGTTGCGAGCCGCGCGCTGCGATCGGCCACCTCAGCAAAGGGCCACTCACGGCGGCTGCCGTCGCGCGCCAGCTCGACCAGCGCGCGGCGACCGGGCGGGGCTGCGTCGACGACGTCGCGGGCGAAGTTCATCGGGCGTGCGGCTCGCGGTTCATCGGACGTGCGGCTCGCGGTTCATCGGGCGGATCAGTGTGCCAGGATCGCGTGCCGTGACCTTCTGGAACGGCGTCCTGTGGCTGCATCTGATCGCGATGGCGTTCTTCGTGGGCGGCCAGCTGATGCTGGCGGCGGTGGTCGTGCCGGCGCTCCGCGGCAGCGAGGACCGGGGTCCGATGCGCGCAGCGGCACGCCGCTTTGGCGTTGGCACGCTGATCGCGATCGGGGTGCTGGTGCTCACGGGCGCGGCGATGGCGAGCCATTACCACCGCTGGAGCGACTCGACGCTCCACGTCAAGCTGGGGCTCGTGGTCTTGGTCGCCGTCCTCATTTACCTCCACATGCGACGGCCGGAGCAGCACGTCCTCGACGGGGCGATCTTCCTGGTCTCGCTGGCGATCGTGTGGCTGGGCATCGTCGTGGCGGGCTGAGGCGCCGGCGGCGTGAGCCCGGGCAGGTCGCACGGTCGTGCCCGCGGCGGCGTGAGCCGGACGGCTCGCGCGGCAATTTGGATCGGAACCTGGTCGGCGGTAAGCTGAGGCCCGATGGGCCTCATGACGGGCAACGGGCCGCTCGGCCGCAAGCCGGCGGGGGCGTTCAATTTCGAGCCTCCACCGCCGGGAAGCGCGCTTTACCTCGAGCCGACGCCCAAACGGGTCCGTGTTGTGGTCGGCGGCGAGACCGTAGCGGACAGCCGGCGCGTGATGATGCTGCAGGAGGCAGGCCACCAGCCGGTCTACTACTTCCCGCCCGAGGACGTGGATTCGGAGCTACTCGAGCCGAGCGAGCGCCAGACCCGCTGCCCGAAGAAGGGCGAGGCCTCCTACTACACGATCCTCGCCGGCGACAAGGTGGTCGAAGCGGGAGCCTGGTACTACCCGGAGCCGATCGCAACCGCACCGCCGATCAAGGACCTGATCGCGTTCTACTGGAGCCGCATGGACCATTGGTTCGAGGAGGACGAGGAGGTGTTCGTCCACCCGCGCGACCCGTATCACCGGGTCGACTTGCTGCCGACCTCGCGCCACTTTCGCGCATCGCTCGACGGTCAGCTCCTGGCTGAGAGCCGGCAGGCGGTCGGCCTGTTTGAGTCGAACTTGCCGCCGCGCTGGTACCTGCCACGCGAGGACGTGGACGCTCGACTACTTCCCAGCGACACCGTCACCAGGTGCCCGTACAAGGGGCGGGCGAGCTACTACCCGGTCGAGCTCTCGAGCGGGCAGGTCGTAAAGGACCTGATCTGGTACTACCCCGATCCGCTCCCAGAGGTCGGGCGGATCGCCGACCTGCTCTGCTTCTTCAACGAGCGCCTCGACGTCGAGCTCGACGGTCAGCTTCAGGAGCGGCCACTCTCGGCGTGGAGCCACGGCGTCAAGTCCGAAGCCCAGACGGCGCCGCCCGCCGAGACGCGCGGCTGACGATCGTCAGGGCGCGGCGTCGCCCGCTTGGCACCCGGGCGCCTATCCCGTGGCGGCAAGCAGCATCTGCGTGCAGATGAAGTTCGCGGCGAGCCGGTCGCCCTTGGTGATCCGGACCTCCCAGACCTGTGTCCGGCGGCCGCGGTGAAGCGGCTCGCCCCGCGCCAGCAACTCATCCCCGACCACGCCGGAGGTGAACACGTTGACCTTGAGCTCAGACGTGGTGAAGTTGACCCCGGGTGGCAGATTCCGCATCGTCCCCCACGCTGCCACGGTGTCGGCGAAGGCGACCCACACGCCGCCGTGCACGTAGCCGCCGGGGTGCAGGTGGCGGCGATCGACCACGAGGCGACCGGTCACGGCATCATCGGTGAGGTCAAGCAGCTCGATGCCCAGGTCGCCGGGGAAGGAGCCGCGCAGGGCGTTCACGGACACCTCCGCGGTGACCTGCGGGTTGCGAGCTCGGCCGGCGGCCATAGCTTGAGTCTAGGTCCGTCACCCGGAGCGTCTCGGCAGTGATTTCGCACAGCGCGGCTCGCCCTGGTCAGGCTCGCGACGCTGATGCTGAAGTAACGCACGAGGATTGGGCGTGCGGCCAGCGGCCGCACCCCACCCAAACGTCAACGCCGACACGACGGCCGCACAGTGCCGCCTTCTCTGTGCGCAGGTATCCTCGGCGTCCCACCCACCCAGGAGCAGGCACGATCATGGCCACCGCAACCACTTCAACCGACAGGACCGACGAGCAGAAGGCAATCTGCGAGATGGTCCGCCAGTTCGCCGACGAGCAGATCATCCCCAACGCCGAGCACTACGACCACGAGGACGAGTTCCCCGAGCCGATCGTCGAGCAGATGAAGGAGCTCGGTCTGTTCGGCGTCACGATTCCCGAGGAATACGGCGGGATGGGGCTCGATCTGACGACCTACGCGATGATCGTCGAGGAGCTCTCGCGTGGCTGGATCTCGATCTCCGGGATCGTCAACACGCACTTCATCGGCTCCTACCTGCTGATGAAGTTCGGAACCGACGAGCAGAAGCAGAAGTACCTGCCGCGGATGGCCACCGGCGAGATCCGCGCCGCGTTCAGCCTGTCCGAGCCCGAGTGCGGCTCCGACGTGCAGGCAATCAAGACCCATGCCAAGAAGCTCGACGATGGGGCCTACGAGAT
>Ga0187814_10000610_pt1 | contig 12445 bp, 10 predicted proteins | sample NC_S_4_FD_132450 | JGI IMG/M metagenome (GOLD analysis project Ga0187814, IMG submission 132450) | Wetland sediment microbial communities from Neuse River Estuary, North Carolina, USA - ASW-S_4 | ecosystem: Environmental > Aquatic > Freshwater > Wetlands > Sediment | place: USA: North Carolina... | reverse complement strand
TTCCCTTCGACTTGATCGCGGCTGGGACGAGCTTTTCGACCGCGGGTATCGCGGATGACGCCTTCGTCGCGGCCCCGGTCGTCACCGTACTGGTGCTCGACGACGAGCTACTACTGCTGCTGCCACACGCCGCGATCGCGACGACGCACAGCATCGAGGCCGGTGCGACGAGTCGGCTCCTCCATCTGTTCATCACAACTCCTTTCCAGAAGACCGGCCCAGCATATGCAACCCGATTTGTGCTGCGAAGAAGCTTTAACCCTCTGCCAACACAGGCACTAGCCTTCTTCCGATGGAGGTCCGTGTGCGCCTGTTCGCCGCTCTTCGCGAGCGCGCCGGACGCGAGGTGGTCGAGCTCGAGCTTCCGGACGGGGCGCTCGTCGCCGATGCGCTCGCGCGTCTGAGCGAACTCGCCGACGGTATCCCGGTGGTGCTGGCGGTGAACCGGGAGTACGCCGATCGGGAGGTCGAGCTGCACATGGGGGACGAGCTCGCGCTGATCCCCCCGGTCTCCGGGGGCTCGGTCGGCTCGCTGCACGTCCACATCGGCGAGGAGCCGCTGGCGCTCGACCCGCTGATCCAGCGGGTCCGCGATCCGCGTGCGGGCGCCGTCGTCACCTTCCTCGGAGTGACCAGGGAGGTGGCCGAGCTCAAGTACGAGGCCTACACCGAGATGGCCCGCGTCCAGATCGCCGAGATCGTGCAGCGCGCGATCGAGCGCCACGGGTTGTGCGCTGCCGCCGCCGAGCACCGTGTCGGAACCGTCCCGCTGTCGGAGCCCTCGGTCGCGGTCGCCGCCTCGGCCCCGCACCGAGATGCCGCGTTCGCGGGCGCCCGGGAGATCATCGACGAGATCAAGGCCCGCGCTCCGATCTGGAAGAAGGAGGAGGGGGAATGGGTTCAGGGAGCGACACCGAGCCCCTCCTGAGGGCGCTCCCGGCCGTCCACGAGCTGGCCGCCTCGCTGGACGCGCCTCGCGCGCTGGCGGTCGCGGCGGCTCGGCGCGCGATCGACGAGCACCGCGCCGCGCTGCTGGAGGGCACCGATCCCGGACCGCACGCCCTCACGACCCGCGCGCAGGAGCTCGTGGCCGAGCTCCAGCGACCTTCGCTCCGCCGGGTCCTGAATGCCAGCGGCGTGATCGTGCACACCAATTTGGGCCGCAGCCCGCTTGCGGACGGGGCCCGTGAGGCGGTCACGCGCGCGGCGACCGGGTACTGCAACCTCGAGCTCGATCTGGACAGCGGCGAGCGGGGGCACCGCCACGCGCACGTCGAGGCGCTGCTGCGCGAGCTGACCGGGGCGGAGGCGGCGATCGTGGTCAACAACGGCGCCGCCGCGGTGCTGCTCGCGGCGGCTGCGCTCACGGGTCCTGGACGCGCGATCGTGGTCTCCCGCGGTCACCTCGTCGAGATCGGTGGCGGCTTCCGGATCCCCGATGTGATCGCGCAGTCAGGTGCGCGGCTGATCGAGGTTGGCACGACCAACCGCACGCGCCTGCGGGACTACGAGCTTGCGCTCGGCTCCGAGACGGCGGTCGGCGCGATCCTCCGAGTGCACCAGTCGAACTTCCGCACGGTGGGGTTCGTCGAGGAGGTCTCCGTCGACGCGCTGTGCGCTCTCGGCGTCCCGGTGATCGACGACGTCGGGTCGGGCGTGCTTGCCAGCGCGGATGCAATTCCCGCGCTGAGGGACGAGCCTTCGCTCTCACGCTCGGTCGCGGCGGGCGCGGCGCTCGTCTGCTGCTCGGGCGACAAGCTGTTGGGCGGACCGCAGGCCGGACTGATCCTCGGCACGCAGGCAGCGGTCGAGGCCGCGCGCGTCCATCCGCTCGCACGCGCCCTGCGCATCGACAAGCTCTCGCTCGCCGCGCTCGAGGCGACGCTGATCCTCTATCGAGATCCCGCGCTCGCCCTACGGGAGATCCCGGTGCTGGCGATGCTCGCGGCTTCCGCGGGGATGCTCGAGGAGCGTGCCCACCGGCTCGCTCAAGCAATCGGCTCGGCCGGCGTGGTCGTCCGCTCGGCGGCGAAGGTCGGAGGCGGCGCTCTTCCCCTGCTCGAGCTGGAGGGACCCGCGGTCGCTCTGGCCGTAGACGTGGATCCAGTGGCCATCGCGCGGGCGCTGCGCGCGGGCGATCCACCGGTGGTGGGGCGGATCAACGACGGCCTGGTGCTGCTCGACCCGCGCACCCTGGCAGACGAAGAGCTCGAGCTCGCTGCGGCTGCGGCCCGTGCGGCGCTGGAGCGGGCGCGAGCGTGAGCGCCCAGGCCCCCGGCCAGCCCGCGTTCCTGTTCGACCTCGACGGCACGCTGATCGACAGCGTCTGGGACATGCTCGCCGCGCAGCGCGCCCGCGCGCTGGCGATCGGCGTGCTGTCGGGTGGCTACGGCCGTGAGGAGCTGATCTACTCGGGCGCGTTGCGGGTCTACAAGGACCCGCAGGACCTCTTGTTTCACCTCGACGAGGTGGGCGTCCGGCGACCGCTGTGAGCGGCGAGCACCCGCTGACGCTCGGTACCGCCGGGCACATCGACCACGGCAAGACCGCGCTGGTCCGCGCGCTGACCGGCACCGACACCGACCGCCTGCCCCAGGAGCGCGCCCGGGGCATCTCGATCGAGCTCGGCTACGCTCGGCTGCGGCTGCCGTCGGGGAGGCAGCTGTCCGTTGTCGACGCTCCGGGACACGAGCGCTTCGTGCGCACCATGGTTGCGGGCGCGACCGGGATCGACCTTTACCTGATGGCGATCGCCGCCGACGACGGGGTGATGCCCCAGACCCGCGAGCACGCGTTGGTGCTGCGAGCGCTGGGCATCGACACTGGCATCGTGGCGGTGACCAAGAGCGACCTGGTCGACCCGGAGGTCGCGATGATCGAGGCCTCGGAGCTGCTACCCGGCGCCCACACGGTCGCCGTCTCCGTCCGCACCGGACACGGTCTGGACGATCTGCGGGCCGTCCTCGATCGCGTGGCAGCGTCGAGTCCGAGCCGTGCCGGCGGCTCCGGTCCGGCGCGGTTGCACGTCGATCGGGTGTTCACGATCCGCGGCGCGGGCACGGTGGTCACCGGGACGCTGTGGAGCGGGTCGGTCGGGCGCGGGGACGAGGTGGAGCTGCTACCGAGTGGACGGCGGGCCCGGGTGCGGGGCGTCCAGGTTCACGACGAGCCGCTGGATCGGGCGGCGGCCGGCCAGCGCGTGGCGGTCAACCTCACGAGCGTGGCCGTGGCCGACGTCGACCGCGGGGACGTGCTCGTGGCCGCTGACTCCGGGGTGCGCCCCACGTACCTGATCGACGCCCAGCTCGACCTCGGGGAGCACGACCTCGACTCCGGCGACCGCGTCCACGTTCATCACGGTACCCGCGAGACCCCGGCGCGGGTGGCCTGGCTGGGCGGCCCATTCTGGCAGCTGCGCCTGGAGCAGCCGCTCGTCCCGGCGGCCGGCGACCGTTTCGTGATCCGCCGGATCGCTCCGCCCGACACGCTGGGAGGAGGCGTGGTGCTCGACCCGCATCCGAAGAAGCACGGACCGAGCAGGGCCGTGCTTGTCCGGATGGAGCGGCTCGCCCGCGGGGAGACGGTTGATGAGGACGACCGTGCGAGGACCTCCGGCGCAGGTGCGCAGTCGCCCGTGCCGAGCTCGCGGCAGCACGCTCCGCAGGGGCGGCTCGCGCCTGGCGCCCTGGCGCTGGAGCAACGACTGAAGGACTCAGGCGTAGAACCCCCGCTGGACGCAGACCTCGACCCCGACGACCTAACGGCCCTGCGCGAGGTCGGCCGCGCCGTTCGCGTCTCAAAGAACCTCCACTATCACCCGGACGTACTCGCGGACGTCCGTGCCAGGCTGATCGCCCTGGCCGGGCGCAACGGCGGCGCCGTGACGCTGGCTCAGCTGCGCGACGAGCTCGGGACCTCCCGGAAGTTCGCACAGGCGCTGCTTGAGCATTTCGACGCCGAGAAGGTCACGGTCCGCCGGGGCGACGAACACGTGGTGCGCCTCTCGGCGCAGCCGCCACGCTAGATTCAGTGCCCATGGCAACCAGCCTCGTCACCGGCGGCGCCGGCTTCTTGGGCTCCCATCTGTGCGATGAGCTGCTCGCGCGGGGTCACCGGGTGATCTGCGTGGACAACCTCGAGACGGGCACACTCAGCAACATCGAGCACATCCGCTCCGAGGACTTCGTCCACCTCAATCTCGATATCACCGAGCCGTACTACGTCGACGAGCACGTCGACTTCGTCTATCACCTGGCCTCGCCCGCCTCGCCGATCGACTATCTCCGCCTCCCCCTGCACACGCTCAAGGTGGGCTCCTACGGGACACACCACACCCTGGGACTCGCCAAGCAGCACCGCGCGCGGTTCCTGCTCGCATCCACCAGCGAGGTCTACGGCGATCCCCGCGAGCATCCTCAACGCGAGACCTACTGGGGACACGTCAACCCGATCGGCCCCCGCGGCGTCTACGACGAGGCCAAGCGCTACGCGGAGGCCCTGACGATGGCCTACCACCGCCAGCAGGGCGTGGACACGGCGATCGTGCGCATCTTTAACAGCTACGGGAGCCGAATGCGGCCCCACGATGGCCGGGCCATCCCCACGTTCCTGCGTCAGGCCCTTCAGGACCGGCCGATCACGGTCTTCGGGGACGGGTCGCAGACCCGGTCATTCTGCTTCGTGGAGGACGAGATCCGGGGACTGATCGCGCTTGCTCAGTCCGGCTATCACATGCCTGTGAACATCGGCAACCCCAACGAGTTCACGCTGCTGGAGCTGGCAAAGACGGTGATCGAGGTGACGGGTTCGCGCTCGGAGATCGTGTTCGAGGCGCTGCCCACGGACGACCCTCAGGTCCGCCAACCGGACATCACGCTCGCCAAGGAGATCCTCGGCTGGGAGCCGAAGGTGGACCTGCGAGAAGGACTCAAGCGCACGATCGAGCAGTCGGGCGTCGAGGCGCTCGTAGGCCCGCACCACTGAGTCCGCGGCGCCACCGAGCCGCCTTAGCACGCAACTTCCCTTGAGGAATACCGTTACAAGCCTGTAATGAGGGGAAGGTGATGTCTGGGATGCCAACGACGGGTCGAAGGACCTTGTGACAACCGAGCAAACACGCGTGCGGGAAGTCGAGCAGGAGCAGGAGGTCTCGGGCCTGGCTCCCTCCTTGGCGCTTCCTCACCGCGATGTGAGGCGCAAGCGTCCCCCGCTGCTCTCGTTCCTGCTGCGGATGGAGACCCTGCGCAAGGTCGCCCGGGTCATCTCGCTGCTCGCACTCGACTTCCTGGGCGTCGCCGGCGCGCTGTTCACCGCCCTCTCGGTGAAGCTTGCCTTCCATGGTCATCTGAACGCGCGCCTTGCCTGGGTGCAGACCAGGCACTGGCTTGCATTTGCATACTTGATCACGGTCCTGCTGTTCGCCCACGCAGACCTATACGCGGACAGGCCGCGGCGACCCGGATTGGCCCGGATCGCCACGGCGCTGTTCCAGGCGACGATCATCGCGCTGGTGTTCGCGCTGGCGAACGGCGAGCACTTCTCGAGCTACTACATCTTCTACGGCTCGCTGTTCTTCGGCGTGGTGTACATCGCGCTCCTTCGAGAGCTGCACCTGCGAGTCACCGGGTGGCTGCTGGCGCAGGCCGGCTACAGGCGGCGCGCCCTACTGGTGGGCTCCGGCAAGCACATCGATGCCGTCGCCCACGCACTCGCGAGCCGTTCCCGTAGCCGGGTCGACCTAGCCGGCTACATCTCGCTGACCCCTCGCCCTCAGAACGGCCTACGCTCGCTCGGCCAGCTCGACGACCTGCCCGACATCCTGACTCGCGAGAAGGTCCAGGAAGTGATCATCGCCGACCCGGACTTTCCCCAGGACAGGGCGGTTGAGCTCGTCGACCTGTGCCATCAGCGCGGCGTGACGGTGCAGGTCGCGCCGTCCACGATGGAGATCCTGATCGACCGGGCCGAGTTCGTCCCAGGGCAGACCGTGCCGCTGTTCAAGCTGCGCTCGCCCGTCTTCCAGGGGATCGACTACGCGCTCAAGCGGACCTTCGACCTGATCGTAGCGACGATCAGTCTGGTGTTCATCTCGCCGATCCTGCTGGCGATCGCGATCATGGTGAAGCTGAACTCGCGAGGCCCGGCGATCTACCGCTCGGTCCGGCCAGGGATGGCCGGCAAGCCGTTCTCCTGCTTCAAGTTCCGCACCATGCGTGAGCACGCCGACCAGATCCAGGCGGACCTGGAGTCCCTCAACGAGCAGTCGGGCGCGCTGTTCAAGATCCGCCAGGATCCCCGTCTCACCACGATCGGACGGTTCCTTCGCCGCTACTCGCTCGACGAGCTGCCCCAGCTCGTGAACGTCGTCCGCGGTGAGATGTCGCTCGTGGGGCCCAGGCCGCTCCCGATGCGCGACTTCGAGCGGCTGGAGGAGTGGCACAAGAAGCGCTACCTCGTGCTCCCCGGGATCACCGGGCTGTGGCAGGTGTCCGGCCGCTCGGAGCTCGACTTCGACGACCTCGTCCGGCTCGACTTCCTTTACCTGGAGCGTTGGTCGATCATGCTCGACCTCTCGATCCTGCTGAAGACGATCCCCGCGGTATTGAGCCGCCGAGGGGCGTTCTAGAGCCGGGACGGGGCCGCACCGCCTATCCTGCGGCGGTCATGCCGCCCACCGACCGCTTCGTCATCTCGTTTGCCGCCGAGCCCCCGCAGGAGGGACTCCCGTACGGCCGCTGGGCGGAGACGCTCAATGGCCATTTTCTCCGGGCGGTGGTCGCGATCGACACCGAAGGACAGAAGCTCGGTCAGCCCGGGGAGATCGCGTGGTTCCCTGATCGCACCTACGCCGGGCGTACCTACATCCCGGCGGTCGCCCGCACAAGCGAGGGCTACGAGCTGTTCGGCTACGTCTCCTTCACCGAGGGCGCCAGCGGCCCCTCCGACTTCGACGCCAGCGCGGACTTCACCTCCGAGCTGGCGGAGTCGAACCCGGACTGGAAGCTCGACCTCAACGACGAGGTGATCGGGCGCTGGCGCGGAGAGCTCGGCAATGCAGCAGAGATGACGCTCGTTTGGGGCGTGCCGCTGATACCCGGCGGCGCTCTCGTCACCGCGGAGCTCGCCAACCTCGCGGTGGATCAGTGCGAGCTGTCGGACGAGCGGTTCACGCTGATCGCGCCCGACAACTATCGCTCGGACTTTCTCGAGATCAAGCTGTGGAGCAAGAACGGCGAGGAGCTCGCGCGGGAGTCGCTGTACGTCGAGGAATAGGCGGACGCTACGACGCCTCGGCAGCCGCGCTCGTGGCATCGGGGGCAGCCGCCTTCTGCTCCTCCAGGGGCGTTTGCAGCGGGAAGTGGCACGCGGCCAGATGCTCCTCCCCGAAGGGGCGCAGCGGGGGAACGACCTCGGCGCACTTCTCCTGGGCCAGGGGGCAGCGGGTGCGGAAGCGGCAACCGGAGGGTGGGTTCAAAGGCGAGGGCAGCTCTCCCCGGACGCCCGCCTCACGCTTCTTCGCTCGCGCGACCTCGGGGTTTGGCACCGGTATCGCATCGAGGAGGCCGGCCGTGTAGGAGTGTGCCGGGTTCTCGTAGATGTCGTTTGCAGAACCCAGCTCGACCATCTTGCCCAGATACATGACGCCGATTCGATCCGCCAGGTAGCGGACGACGGAGAGGTCGTGGGAGATCACGATGTAGGTGAGCCCGTAGCTTGCCTGGAGCCGCTTCATGAGGTTCAGGATCTGCGAGCGGACCGAGACGTCGAGGGCCGAGACGGGCTCGTCCGCAATGATCACCTTCGGGTTGAGAGCAAGCGCTCGCGCCAATCCCAGGCGCTGACGCTGGCCTCCGGAGAACTCGTGCGGATAGCGGTCGGCGGCGTCGTAGGACAGGCCGACGTCGTCGAGTAGACGGCGCACGGTTTCAGCCCGTTCCTTCGTAGTGCCGCGGCCGGCGATGTCGAGCGGCTCGGAGATGATCTCCTTGACCCGCATGCGCGGGTCGAGCGAGGCATATGGGTCCTGGAACATGAACTGCAGGTCGCGGCGTAGCTCGCGGAACCTTCCGCCCTTGAGGCTGCCGAGGTCGGTTCCGTTGAACAGCACCTGACCTCTGGTGGGGACCTCGAGTGCGACTCCCATGCGGCCCAGGGTCGTCTTGCCACAGCCCGACTCACCCACCAGGCCGAACGTCTCCCCCCGCTGCACCCCCAGCTCCACATCGCTGACCGCGTGAAGCGTCGCGATCGTTCGGCGCAGAATCGCGCCGGCGGTGACCGGGAACTCCTTCGAGACGTTTCGGAACTCCAGAACGCAATCCGGTTCGCCGTTGCTCTGGGCAGCCGCGGCGACCTGCGGCTCCGGCGCCGTCTCGAGCAGCTCGAGTTCCTTGCCGAACGACGCCATCAGCGCCTTGTTCTTCTCAGCCTGGGCCAGCAACGCCGCTCCGAGTTCGCCCATGTCGGTGGCCGACGACTCCCGGGGATGGAAGCAGGCGTAGGGATGGCTGGGATCGTCGCCACCCAGAAGGGGGTCCTCGGTCCGGCAGCGGTCGGTCGCAAACGCGCACCGAGGGGCGAAGCGGCAAAACACGGGTGGTCTGCGCAGATCCGGCGGGAGACCCGGAATCGAATAGAGCTCCTGGGTCTTGTCCTGATCGAGCTGGGGGATCGAGGCCAGCAGCGCCTCCGTGTACGGGTGGCGGACGTTCTTGAACAGGTCCACTGTCTCAGCGGTCTCGACCTTCCGCGCGGCGTACATCACGACGACGCGGTCGGCCCTCCCGGCGATCACCCCCATGTCGTGCGTGATCAGGATGATCCCCATCCCGAGCTCTCGCTTGAGGCGGTCGAGCAACTCCAGGATCTGGGCCTGGATCGTCACATCGAGGGCTGTCGTGGGCTCGTCGGCGATCAGCAGCTTCGGGTCACAGGCGAGCGCCATCGCGATCATCACGCGCTGGCGCAATCCTCCCGAAAGCTGGTGGGGGTAGTCACGCAGCCGCTCGCTCGGCCGAGGCAAGCCAACCATCTCGAGGACGTCGGCGGCGCGCTTCATCGCGGCGTCCTTGGATACGTCACGATGGATCAGGACCGCCTCGGCGATCTGCTTGCCGATCGTCATGGTGGGGTTCAGCGACGTCATCGGGTCCTGGAAGACCATCCCGATGTCGTTGCCGCGCACCTTTTGTATCTCTGCGTCCGAGAGCTTCACCAGATCCCGACCGTCGAGGCGGACCTCCCCGCCCGCGATGAAGCCGCCCCTGGGCAGCAGCCGCATGATCGACATCGCGGCGATCGTCTTGCCGCAGCCGGACTCGCCGACGATGCCCACCGTCTCACCCGCCTCGACCTCGAAGCTGAAGCCGTCGACCGCGTGCACGGTCGTCTTGCGCAGCTTGATCCGTGTCTTGAGGTCATCTACCTCCAACAGTCGCGGCATACGGGCTACCTCTCCTGTAGGCGGACGTCGAACGCGTCCTGCAGCGCGTCTCCGATGAAGTTGAACGCGACCACCGTGAGGACGATGATCGCCAGCGCCGGGTAGACCTCCCACCAATACCCGTCCTGAAGGTAGGTCGTTCCGTCGGAGATCAGCGAGCCCCAGGTTGGCGTCGTCGGCGGCAGCCCGAAGCCCAGGTACTGGAGCACCGCCAGCGTCAGGATCGCGTTCGCCACTTGGAAGGTGATCGTGACCACGATCGTGCCGATCGTGTTCGGCACGATGTGCCGGATGATGATCCGCCACGAGCGCCCGCCCATCACCTGGACCGCCTGCACGAACTCGCGCGTTCGCAGGCTCAGCGTCTCCCCGCGAACGAGGCGGGCGGGAATCAGCCACGAGACGATCGACAGCAGCACGATCAGGAGCGTCAGGCTGGGCTTGTAGACCTGGGCCATGAAGATGAACAGGAACACAACCGGGATCGCAAGCCCGACGTCGACGATACGCATCAGCACGCCGTCGACGGCTCCGCCGAAGAACCCGGACACCGCCCCGTAGATCAACCCGAACAGGGTTGCGATGATCCCAACCGCCAGCCCGACCTCGATCGAGCTCTGACCCCCCTCCATCAGCCGGCCGAGGATGTCGAACCCGCTCGAATCGGTTCCGAGCGGATAGCCCCCACCGGGGGCGAGATTGACGTTCGTCAGGTTCGGATTGAGCTGATCGGTGTGGTAGATCAGCGGACCGACGAAGCTGAACAGCGTGACCAAGATCACGAACCCCACCCCAATGATCGCCAGCCTGTTCTGCGCAAACGTCCGCGCGACCAGCACCCACGGGCTGCCGCTGGAGGTGACCTCGCCACCCTCGGGCACCACCTCCATCTCCACCTGGGAGGCGCCCACCGTCTCCATCGCTGCGGGTTCGGTATCCGTGGCTACGCCCTCAGTATCTGATCCGCGGATCGAGCATCGCGTAGCCGATGTCGGCCAGCAGGTTCCCCACGACCGTCACGATGCCGACCAGCACGGTGATGCCGAGCATCACCTCGTAGTCGTTGCGCAGCGCGGCCTGGAAGTACTCGAGTCCGACTCCGGGGTAATTGAATACCTGCTCGATGATCAGCGCCCCGGTGATTATGTAAGGGATGCTGAGACCCACGAGCGTGACCACCGCGATCAGCGAGTTGCGCAGCAGGTGGCGCGATAGGACCAGCCGCTCGGGCAGCCCCTTGGCTCGCGCGGTCCGCATGTAGTCCTGCGCCAGCGTGTCGATCGCCGAGGAGCGCATGTAGCGGCTGAACTGCGCGTATGTGACCAGCGTCAGGCTTGCGATCGGGAGGACCAGTGCGGACGGCTGCTGCAGCATCGCGATCGCCGTGGACCCTTGCGGCGCCTCAGCTGGAAAGACGTGGAAGCTGATCGACAGGAACTGGATCAGCAGCAGCGCGATCGCGTACTGGGGCATCGAGTACAGGATGAAGCTGACCCCCGTCCCGGCGTAGTCGAGCGCTCCGTTTCGACGCACCGCCTGGGCGATCCCGATCGGAATCGCGATCACCAGCGACAGGATCAGGGAAATGCCTCCCAGCACAAGGTCTCTCGGCAGGTCAACCCGTAGCAGCGAGTCGACCGACCTGTTGAACTGGTAGGAGTACCCGAGATTGCCGTGGGCGAGCTTCTCCAGAAACAGCCAGTACTGGGCGTACAGCGGCTTGTCCAGCCCGTTCTGATGATTGAACTGCGCGATCGCCTGCGGCGTGGCCCGGTTGCCGAGGATGTCGCGGGCGAGGCTGCCGGGCAGGAGGTGCAGCAGGATGAACGTGATCATCGTGACCCCGATCGTCACGATGATCGCCTGCCCGAGGCGACGGATGATGTATCCGGTCATGCCGGATACATCATCCCATCTCGGAGCCGCCTCGTGGGCTTCACTACTTCGTGAAGTACCAGTCCTCCGGGTTCATCAGGCCCAACGCGTTGGCCGCATAGCCGCCGAGCTTGCTGTCGACCAGGGTCGCCGCTTGACCTCCGTAGGTGCCGACCGAAGTTGGGCCGAACACGACCGGCACCTGCGACGCAACGTAATTGGCGTACGTGCTCAGATCCGTCGATTCCGCCGAGGCGGGGCCGGTGATCGTCCCCCCGATCAGCTGCGTCATCTTCGGGTCGCTGTAGCTTCCCGCGTTCGCGGCCGAGCCGGGGTTGTACAGCGGCTCCCCGGTGGGCAGGTAGTCCGGCCCGTAGATCCAGCCGCAGGCGCAGTTCTCCGCGGTCCACTTGCACGTCGCCTGGGTCGGCGTGCAGGGGGCCACCACGCCGATCACGGTGTTGAATGGGTGGGTGGTGAGTGAGAGGTTGATGCCGACCCTCCTCGCCTGCGCGGCGAGGTCCTTCATCTCCTCTTGCACCGAGGCGTCGCCCGACAGGTAGTCGACGTTGAACGAGATCCCCTCGCCGGCCTGGATCCCCGCGCCGCACTCGCCGGCACGCGTCCCTGGCTTGACGCATGTGGTCGTCCCGCCGGGCACCACGTTCCAGCCGTTGGCGCTCAGCAGCTGACGGGCGGCCGCGACGTTGAACATGCACGGACCCGCCGAGATCGCGTTGACCAACGGGCTGGGCGGCGAGAGCGGGATCGCGCCGCAAGTCGGGTTGGCGGCGCCGCGATTGAACGCGGTGATCCAACCCTGCTGATCGACCAGGTGCTGGAACGCCTCCCGGAAATACGCTTGCCCGAAGACGTACCTGACCGGCTCGCCGCCGGGTGAGGTCGTCGCGCTCGAGTTCAAGTTCAGCGGGAAGGAGTTGAACCCGTAGCTAGCCGCGCTGTTGAAAACGTAACCCTCGGCGGTGAGCGTCGGGATCGCGGGTGCGTACACCGGGGGGATGACCGAGATCGTGACCTGGCTGGGGCCGCCCGACCGCACGGCGGTGTAGATCGCGTCTGGGCTCGTCCACGGAAGCTCGACCAGCCTCGAGATCGTCGGCTTGGGCG
>Ga0187814_10000608_pt1 | contig 12469 bp, 12 predicted proteins | sample NC_S_4_FD_132450 | JGI IMG/M metagenome (GOLD analysis project Ga0187814, IMG submission 132450) | Wetland sediment microbial communities from Neuse River Estuary, North Carolina, USA - ASW-S_4 | ecosystem: Environmental > Aquatic > Freshwater > Wetlands > Sediment | place: USA: North Carolina... | reverse complement strand
CCGCGCTGCTGCTCGGCACCGAGGGCGACGGGCTGTCGGCGCGCTGGCTGCATGAGGCCGACGAGGCTGTCCGCATCCCGATGCACCCGGCGGCGCGCGCCAGTGGCGTCGACTCGCTCAACGTGGTCGCGGCCGCCGCGATCGCCTGCCACCTGCTGGCCGGCGCGAACGATTTCAAAACGTGACCGGAAGCCGGAGCGGGCCTGCGACTACATCGGGTAGTCTCTCGGTCACTGCGCCGTACCGGGCCCTGACGAGCCGCCCGGACGGGGGCGGCGCAGACATTCGTGGCCGGGAAGCGCGACGCGCGAGCCGGCGAGAATTGATCGAGTGCGGTACATCATTATCGGCGCGGGCGCCGTGGGCGCGACGATCGGCGGCTGCCTGTTCCAGGGCGGCCATGACGTGATCCTGGTGGCACGGGGCGCGCACCTGGACGCGCTGCGCGCCCGCGGGCTGCGGCTGGCGACACCGCTGGGCACGTCCACGCTGGACATCCCGGCAGTAGGCGGCCCGGCCGGGGCCGAACTTCGCCCCGGCGACGTGCTGATCCTCGCGGCGAAGACTCAAGACGCCGCCGCGCTGCTCGCCGAGTGGGCCTGGCAGCCGGTGTCCGGCGCGAGCGTGGCGGCGGACACGCTCCCCGTGTTCTGCGCGCAGAACGGTGTCGCGAGCGAGCGTTTCGCGCTGCGCCGCTTCCGGCACGTGTACGGAATGCACGTCTTGCTCCCCGCCACGCACCTGGAGCCCGGCACGGTGCAGGCGCAGGGCGCGCCGCTGGCCGGCCTGCTGCACGTCGGCCGTTACCCGTCGGGCAGCGACGCGACCAGCGAACGGGTCAGCGCGGACCTGGCGGCGAGCCGCTTCCTCGCCCAGGTCAGCCCGGACGTGATGCGCTGGAAGTACGGCAAGCTGCTCGACAACCTGAACAACGCGATCGAGGCGCTGTGCGGCCGCGGCGCCGCTGGCTTCGGCGGCGGCGCGGGCACCGGCGACGGCGCCGAACTCCGGCGGCTGGTCCGTGCGGAAGGCATGGCGGTCCTCGACGTGGCCGGCATCGCGTACTCCACGGCCGCCGAAGTCGCCGACGTGCGCCGCGACCACATCCGCATCGAGCCGGTCGACGGCTCGGCTCGCGCGGGCGGCTCGTCGTGGCAGAGCCTGACGCGGCGCACCGGGACGATCGAGGCCGACTTCCTCAACGGCGAGATCGTGCTGCTCGGGCGGGAGTACGGGATACCGACGCCGGTCAACGAGGCGCTGCAGCGACTGGCCAACGTGGCCGCGAGGGAGCGCAGGGCGCCGGGTTTCATGACGCCCACGCAAGTGCTCGCGGCGGCCGGCGCGGATTCAAGCCGGGCTGGTGCGTAGCCGCTCGTACTGGGAGCAACCTCACGGGTGCGCAGACGCACCGCTCCGTTCGGGAGAATCTGCTTTTTCCCTCAAAGCACAACGTTAACTGGACGCGAGAGGCAGTCTTAAGTAATTCTTTGTCGCGGCAATCGGGTCATCGGGGGCAGGAGGTAGGCGGTGAGCGTCGGCAGGGCTCGTGACTCCAGGCGTGTGCCGCCGATGCCGCCGCCGCGCAGGCCGCCCGCGCCGCCGACCAGGCCGGAGCGCATGCTGGCGGACAAGCCGATCAAGCCGAGCGGGAAGTGGCGGGCCGCGTTCGGCGCGCTGGCTCTCGTGCTCGGTCTCCTGGCGGCGTATGACCTGATCACCGGGGGTGACACGGTGACCGCCAGCCCGTCCGCGCACGCCACGGTCTCCCCTTCCCCGCGCAGCAGCGCGCTGGCCGGCCCGAGCGGCGCGCCGTCTTCGGCCGCTACTGCCAGCGCACGTCCGTCGCCGGCCGCCTCTGCGTCGCCGAGCGGCAGCCCGTCCGCCACCGCCGAAGCGACGCGGGAGCTCTCCGTGGTGAGCGTGACGGCGTTCGGCCCGGACGGGACGTCGGACGGTGACAATACGGATAACGCCTCACGCGTGCTCACCGATGACGGGGTGAACGCGTGGGTGAGCAAGTGGTACGGGTCGGCGTACTTTGGCAACTTGCAATCGGGCACCGGTTTGCTGCTGGACATGGGACATGTGGTGTCGGTGAGCAGCGTCCGGGTGGTGCTCGGCGAGTCGGTGGGCGCCGACATCGAACTGCGCCTCGGTGACACGGCGGGTGACCCGGCCGACCTTTCCACGGCGGCGAGCGCGTACGACGTGGGCGGCAGCGTGCACCTGGCGCCGTCTTCGGCCGTGCGCGCGAGGTACGTGCTGATCTGGTTCACGAAACTGCCGCCGGACTCCGCGGGGACGTACCAGGTGAGCGTCTACAGCGTCACAGTGGACGGTCACAAGTAACGCCGATCTTGTCGGCCCGTTGTCACCATCCGGCAAGCCGCTCGTCGCCCTGCCGACGTACAGCCCTCCTAGCGTCAGAGCCGCCACAGACGTAACGGAGGTGGACTCATGAGAATCGCTTGTACCGCAAGAGGCGCTCGAGGCGCTCGGGTCGTGCTGGCGGCCGCCGGCCTGGTGGCGGGGATGCTCGGCGCGACGGGCATCGCGGCGGGCACGGCCAGCGCCGCACCCGCGGCCGGCGCGACTAGCGCGGCAGCCGTCGCGCACCCGGCGCACGTCACGCCGCCGCACATCATGACGATCATGATGGAGAACACCGACTACAGCCAGTTCGTAGGCGCTGCGGCGATGCCGTACCTGAACGAGATCGCCCACCAGTACGCCACCTTCACGGATGCCTTCGGCTGGACCTACCCGAGCCTGCCGAACTACCTCGAGCTGCTGTCCGGTTCCGATGACGGCACCGCCGGCCGGGACTGCGACATCACGGACAAGAACTGCAGTAACTTCACCAACCCCACCCTGGTCGACCAGCTGGAGGCGGCGGGCATTGCGTGGCACGCCTATTACCAGGGCGTGCCGTCCGGCTGCTACCAGGGCGACGGCGGCGGGAACTATCCGTACTGGCACAACGCCTTCCGCTACTTCAAGGAGTTCGCCAAGCAGTGCTCGCACATCTCGAACTTCTCTGACCTGCTGCCGGACCTGAACAAGGCGAATCCGGCGGCCTTCCAGTGGGTGGTGCCCGACCTGGTGGGCAGCGGCGGCGACAACGGCACGATGCAGACCGGCGACAGCTGGCTCAACGGCGAACTGCCGAAGATCATGGCGTCGAACTGGTACCGCCACGGCGGCCAGATCGTCATCATCTTCGACACCGGTTACAACGACGCGGGCGGCGTCAACGGCTCGAGCGGCGGCCAGATCCCGCTGGTGGTCGTGTCCGCGCGCGACAAGGGCAGGGGCCAGGTGAAGACGCCGGTCAACACCGCCGGAGTGCTGCGCTCGATCGAGCACGCGTACGGCCTGTCCTACCTGGCCGACGCGCGTGACGCGCGCAACGGCACGCTCGGCGCGGCGCTGGTCTCCGGTCGGCCTGCTGGCTCCTTTGGCTGGCGGGGTCCGCGGCCGGTGTCGTTCGGCTCGGTGCTCGCGGTCAGCGGCGGCGGGACGCCGCGTCGGCTGGCGGTGTCCGGCGGGACGATCTCCATCAACGGGGTGGCCGAGGCGCCCGCCGACCCGATCCCGAACCGGCCGTTCCCGGTCATCGAGGTCGGCCAGAACTCCACGGGCCATGGCGCCTACGTCTTCGCCGGGCGCACGCACGTGGTCCCGGGCACGGCAAACCTGCTGTCGGTCTCCTGCGCGGCCGTCGCACAGTGCTACGCGGTCGGCTTCGGCCCGCTCAACTCCGACGAGGCGGTGCTGGTGTCGATCCAGTTCGGCCACGTGGTGTCGGTTACGCAGCTGCCGGCGTTCATCGGCCTGTTCGGCATCTCCTGCCCGACCGCCGGAACGTGTTACGCGGTCGGCTATGACAACGCGAACGACGCCGACGCGGTGACGACCATCGTGAACGGTGTCGCGGGCGCCCCGGTCGAGGTGGCGGGCGGCGGCGAATGGCTCAACGCCATCTCCTGCCCGACGGCTACCGATTGTTTCGCGGCCGGGCTGGTGAACTACAACCCGTCGATCGTCCCGATCGTCAGCGGCACGCCCGGCACCGCGCTGACCGTGCCGGACGCCTGGTATCTCAACGGCATCTTCTGCCCCAGCGACGGCAACTGCGTCGCTGCCGGTGAGAACACCACGGAGCAGGGCATCATCGCTGTCCTGGCTGGCGGCAAGGTGGGCACGCCCACCGTCGTGCCGGGGACGGAGTACCTGTACGGCGCCGGATGCCAGTCGGCCACCAGCTGCGTCGTGGCCGGCGCGGGCACGCCAGGGGCGGATGGGTATTCGTCCGGTGTGCTGCTCACGTTCAACGGCAGCACGGCAGGCGCGGTGGTGACGGTGCCGCACACCAACGGTTTCGGCCAGGTCCTCCCGTACGGCAAGGGCTACCTGACCGTCGGTGCCGCGTACCTTCGCTGACGCTTTACGCGCGGGGTGGAGCCGCTCGGCGGCTCCACCCCGTGTTCCTGTTTAAGGAGCGCGGAGCCGCCCCACGAGGATGTCGGCATTCGCCATCGTGACCGGCATGGGGATCTCCTTGATCGGGACGGTCTTGGTCCCGCCCTCGAGGAACACCACCTGGTCATGCATGCAGCCGCGCAGGTCGGGGTACTTCGCCACGATGGCAGGCTGCTCGGCCCTGGACTGCTGCATCTGCTGCTGCGCCTGGGCGGCCTTGGCCTGCATCGCCGGGACTACGCGGTCCTGGAAGGCCTTCTGTGCCTTCTTGGCGATCGCGCGGCCGAGGAACTTGCCCGCCGCGCCGAGCGCCACGTTCGCGATGTCCTGGCCGATGTCGCCGGTAAAGCTGTCGTTGTCATACGACTGCCGTGGCCGGTACTGGCCCGCCCCACCCGGCTGGTTGTACTCGGAGTAGCCCCCGGCGTACGTGTAGCCCTGCCCGCCGTATCCGTCCGGGCCCCCCTGGCCGCCGGGGCCGCCCGGGCCGCCGGGGCCGCCCGGTCCGGGATAAGGCCCTTGCTGCATGCCCTGGGCTCGCTGCATGGCCTGGTCTTGCATGCCGTTAAGCATGTCGAATAGCTCGGCGACCGTGCGGACTTCCGCGCTGCTCCCGCATCGCGGGCACACGGCCTGCTGCATGCCGTAACCGTAATTCACGGCTTCATTCTGCTCTCGTGCGGCCCGTGCGGATAGTGTCGCGCCGATTCCCGCTGCGTTCATTTATCCCGAACGAGCGGTCGCGTCTCTCCAGCCCCAGAATTCACTCATTCCGCCGGCTAGCGCGAACCCCGAGAACCGGCTGACCGCCCCGGACACCGCGATATCCCACCTCCCACGGCCAGTGCCCGCGGTCGTCGGCGTGCACCAACTGCAGCGCTTTTATCCCGGGCCCGTAGAACTCGACCGCGACGGCCAAATGCGCGTTGGGCACAGTGACTTCGACGATCTCGATAACAGGCCCGCCGATCAGCGGCACCACCTCTCCCGGCCGCGGCGCTTCGGCATGCAGCACATGCGAGGCGACGTCGTTCAGCAGTTGCGTGGCGCGGGTCAGCGGCAAGCCGGTGACCACCAGCTCCGGCTTGCCATTCGGGGTCAGTCCCACCGTGTATGCCCAGGGTGGATGACTCCGGTCCCGCTGAACGCCCTGCACGGCCCAGCCATGACAGTCGATCATCTCCTGCACGTGCGCGAGATAGTCCTGCCAGGTCATGTCGGGCCGCTCACATTGCCAGCACAAAGGATCTTCCTCTCGCGTAGTAGCGACATCACCGCCACTCTAGCGAGGGGTACCGACAATATGTCCGATTATGGCTGAGCGCAGTCTCAGCTCGCTCGTTTTACAGCATCGGCTGGAACGGATTGAGCAGCCGGACTCCGGAACGGGCAAGATCGGCAGTGTTCCGGGTGACCAGTGTCCAGTTCCGGACGGATACGGTGGCCGCGAGCAGCCCGTCGATAACTGGCAGCGGATCCGGTACGGACAGGCGCGCCCACGCGTCGGCGATTGCGCGGTCGACGGGCACGATGTGGTCGCCGTAAGACCGGCTGAGCCCGGTCAGCCATCGGTCAAGGGTCACTGCCTGCGCCTCGTCCTTCCTGCGCAACCGCTCGACACCTAGCCGGATCTCGCCAAGCGTTAGCACGCTCAGGAACAGCTCTGCTGACGGCACGTTTTCGTACCATGCGAGCAGGTTGGGATCGGGAGTGCGCTTGCGCAGTTCGGACACCACGTTGGCGTCGAGCAGGTAGCTCATCGCTCCTCCGACCAGTCGATGTCCATGGGCAGCTCGCCGCTCCGGGCCAGGTCGAGATCATCGAATTCTGGGCCGGAGCGGAGGTAGTCCTTGAAATCGGTCGTATCTCCTCGCATCCGGTGGAATTCAGACACATCGATCACGACAGCGATCTCATGCCCGTGCCGGGTCACGATCTGCGGCCCCTCAGAAGCCGCGGCGCGAAGAAGCTCGCTGAACCGCTGCTTCGCCTCCTGCACTTGCCACAGCATCCTCGGCCTCCATTCTGTCTAGACTGTCTAGATAGTATCATCGACTCCTTCCCGTGGCTTACGTTCACGCCGTGCTCTTACGCGTGACGTCGGATCGGGCATATCGGTCGTCAATGGGCATCGACGATATAGGCTTCATATTGTGACCAATGCACTCCGCTCGGTGGCGGCCTGTGGGGATCGAACGTCTCAGTGAAGGCGATTCGTCGGCTGCCTGCTATCGGCCTGAGGCCATCGACAATCCCGACCCCCACACCGTCGGCCCACCAGACGTCCTTCAGGAGGAGTGGGACCGGCAGGCGTACCACGTCTATTACCGGACGCTCGTCGAGGCGGAATACCGGGACGCGCGCCAGTCATGGGATGCAGACCTCCCTGCCCTGCAGCAGGCAGGGCCGGATCATGAGAAGGCTCTGCTGCACCCAGACGCTGATCCCCTGCGTGCGTTCGGTCCTGCGTCTGAGACACACCCGGCTGAGCTTCAGGCCGCGATGGCGAGGCTCGATGCTGCAGGCGCCGAAATCGACCTGCGGCCCGGCTCAATGTCCTACTCTCCCAGTGCGGCGGCCGGTCAGCCTGGTCGCCTTATCCTTGACCCAGAGGCCTCCTACGGCGCTGTGCTGCATGAAATGTCTCATTTCGCAGACGACGAAGCAGCCGGCTTCCCAGGCCTGCGGTACTGGCTGGCAGACCCAGCCGTCACCGCAGCTGGAGAATCGAGGGCCTATCAAACTGAAATTGATTATGCTAATTCTATCGGCGAGGCTGGAATAGCCGACCAGCTCGAGGAACTAAAGGCCCAGCGGATCAGTGAGCTACTAGGTGAGAATGATGGGTAATCTGCTCGATCCGGATCTTGAGTTTCAAGATCTCGACAATGACGAGCTTCGGGTCATTGTGTCTCACAGCAGCGAGTCCGTTCTCCGCCGCGGGCGAGCAATGATGGAGCTGGGCCGCCGAGCGTCTACGGATACAGCGCTGCTCCAAGAGGTCGCTGACATGGTTCGCGCCCCTGAAAACAAGCGACTTATAACCATCGGTACTGCATCCATTTCCCAGCTCGGAGCGGCCGGGCTCGTCGCTGGCGGCGGGGAAAGCGCGCTCGCCCTGGCCAGAGAATTGGTGGAAGAGTGGCAGACTGACGAGCAATCTGACTTCGCGTGGCTAATGAGAAGTTCGGGGACCACCTGGCCTCCAGAGATCTAGCTGCGGTCCATTGCTGAAGGCGCGATCAGGGTCACTAACTGCCATTCATGGTCGCCTGAGGTCTGCACCGAATGGCGAACCGGTCTCATTTATCCCGAACGAGTGGTCGCGTCTCTCCAGCCCCAGAATTCACCGATCCCTCGGTCGGTGCGCACCCAGAGCACCGCCTTGCTAGGCGAATGCACTCACGACATCCGAGGGCAGCCAGCGAAGCGACAGGTGATTAGCTGTCGAGTCGGCGAAGCCTACACGGGACACAGCGACCAGCGATGTGTCGCCGTGTTCGAATCCTGGAACTAGCACGGTGCCCCGCTGGAGCGCGGCCAGATCGCGGCTGTCGAACGGCTGGTCAAGCCACTTGACGGAGCCCGCGTAGTAGAGCTTCCCGGCGATAGGGGCCCGGTCGGCGCCGATCAGGTCGATCTCCGGGTCGAACGCGCGGTTCCACCAGCCCCCCACGGCACTGGCTTCGGGCCAGGGAAGATCGTCTGCTGCGAGCGCCAGGGCTTCTCTGATGACCGGTTCGACCGCGCGTCCCCGCCAGGACGCCCATCGGCGACGGATCAGGGTCGCGGCGGACGCGGCTCGTCCGCGCCTGGTCAGTTCGTGCGCGGACCTGCCCATCGCCAAGTAGAACCGCAGGCTACTGTCGGCCACGCGGTAGAGGGCTGGCTTGCCTGCCTTGACGGACAACGGCTCGTCAATGGCCAGCACACGCTTGTCGCTGACCAAACGGTGCAGCACCGGGGACAGAGTTCCGGACGGGATCGCGCCCGTCCGGCCGCCTGCCTCGGCCGCGATGTTGGCATGCGTGCGGTTGCCGCCGCCCACCGCCTCGATCACCCGGCGCGCAGTGTCGGGGGCTGGAAACTCCGCGAGCAGCGCCGCCTCAGGGACGCCGAACAGCGGGGACGCAGGATCCTCGCACTCTCGCTCGGCGAACTCCAGTGCCGGAACGCCTTCCGGCCAAGCCCGCAGGACTCCCGGCAGCCCGCCGGACAGCAGGCTCGCATCGATCGCGTCCGCTGCGTCGAGGCCGAGCGCGTCGCCAACCTCCGCCGGGTTCAGCGGCCCGAGCAGCAGGTTGTCGGCCCGGCCGAAGAACGGGCGATCATAGGCGGTCAGCCGTTCCATCATGTGCAGATCGCTGCCAAGCAGCAGGAGGAGCACGGCCCGCTGGGACAGCAGTCGGTCCCACGCGGTCTGCAGCGCACCGTCGAAGATCTCATCCTGCTCGGCCAGCCAGGGCAACTCATCGAGCACAATGACTACGGGGCCGTCAGGCAGCACTGCGGCCAGCACGCGAAAGGCGTCCGGCCAGCTCCGCACCGGCTCCGCGGGCACAAGTGCGCGGTCGCGCGGCAGGCCCGATTCGCCCAGTTCTGCCAGGAACGCTGCGACCGCCTCAACTGGTGATGCACCTTTAGTCGCCGTGTAGAACAAGTACGGCACCCCGGCTCTGTTGCAGAACTCCTGAGCCAGCCGGGACTTCCCCACCTGCCTCCGGCCTCTGATGACGAGCGCCGTACCGGTGCCGCTCGCGGTGGACCTGCTCAGTCTCCTGTGAAGAAGAGCGAGCTCCGCCGTCCTTCCTACAAACCCGCCAGCCAAGGTAGCCCCAATCTACATAGATTAGATCTACATAGATTATTCCTACATTAGAATCTTAGTCCAGACTCTCCCCTCAGGTGATTCGCCGGCTGTCCGCTGCCGACGGTCGGCGCGAGGCCACCGACGATCGCGACCTCCGCGCTACAGGTCCGCCAGACATCCTTCAGGCCTGGTCGGCATGGTGGCGCGCACGCCGAGGACCGGTTGCCCACCCTGATGGCGGCCGCGGAATCCGGCATCCCACGGCCACTTCCCGCAGCCGTCGACGTATACCAGTTGCAGCGCCTGTATCCCGGGCCCGTAGAACTCGACAGCGATGTCCAAGTGCGCCGCTGGCTCGGCGACTCTCACGACCTCCGTCAAGGGACCGCCTTCCACAAGGACCTCGTCTCCCGGTCGCGGGACCGTGGTTTCCAATACATAGTGAGCCAGCATGTTCAGCAGCCACGTAGCGCGCGGTCCCGGCAACCCGGTAATCACCAGCTCCGGCTTGCGGTGCGGGGTAAGCCCAAGCGTGTATGCCCAATCCGGGTGGATCCGGTCGCCCTCGACACCCACCACGGCCCAGCCGAAGCGGTCGATGAGGTCCTGCATATGGTCGAGGTAGTCCTGCCGGGTGCTCTCTGGACGGTCACACTGCCAGCACATGGTAATAATTGAGCGCGGAGTGATCAGGCCGACCGTCAGGACCCGGCCTCACCAGGACGCGATGGGGTACCGGCGTTTCCGCGGAAGCGGGTTGTGAATCGCTTCACAACCCTTGGGTTTGTGCTCTGTGATGCTGCGCCACTTGGCGCCTGCCTCGTCGCGGTAAGCCTCGGAACCACGCTCCCTCTTGCCAGCGGAGTGACCCCTCGTCGTTCTCGTCACTCATTGTTCCCACCACCATTCGATATCCCTGGGCTGCTGAGTTAGCAGCGCGCTGGAGGTACCCGCAAGAGGTGAGCGGAACGAAGGAGAAGTCCCTATGAGTATCCTGCCGGACATGGGACTGCCGAACACGATGAGCGAGGCCGAGTACGCCGCGCTTCCGGAAGGGGTTGCCCGCCAGATCGAGGTGGTCCATGGTTACGTGATCGTCTGCGAGTCGCCCACGCCGCAGCACCAGCAGGTGGCTCGCCGACTGGCGACAGCGTTCGAGAGCGCCAGGCCGAAGGAGCCGTGCACCCGGGTCCAGATGGAGACCGACGTCGTCCTCTGGCACGTGCCGAAGTACACGTTCCGCCGACCTGGTGTCGTGGTGTACCGCTGCAAGGAGGACCGGAATGCCAAGCCCGATGCGCTGGACGTCCTGCTGACGGTCGAAGTGTCGTCACCATCGACCGAACGTGAAGACCTCGTGGACAAGATGGCGCAGTATGCCGCCGCTGGGATACCTGGTTACCTTGTCGTGCGGATGTCAGCCGAAGGCGACATCATCGATGCCCGGGAGTTCCACCTGGATGCCGCAACCCTGCAGTACCGCGCGGAATCGCTGATGGAGCACGGCGTCGTTCTGACGTACCCGTTCAAGGTCGCCGTCCCATTCGAGGAACTCATCGATTAGCTTCGTCTTCCGGTGCCCTGCGAATACCTATTCCTCATCCACTCCGCCCCACGTTTGTGCCGTGGAAGTAAGGAAAGCGGGATAGAACTCCAGTAAGTAATGATCAGATTACCGGTAGGCAGCCCTCCAAGGCGCTGACGCTTCTTGGTGAGCTGAGTTCCGGCGTAGTTGAGGGCGGAACCGGTATCGTGTCGTCGCGTGCTGGATGGCGATCTGGTCTTCGTTCCGAACGAGATCCCGCGGCGTGGGGTCTTCGCCTCTTGGGGTAAAGGACCGGGTAATCCCGTTCCGGGAAACGCCAAGGTGGAGCTCGTCTTCCCAGGTGGAACCTATGGCATCCGCAAGCGCCTAGTCTCGGCGGAGCTCATCCCGGTGGCCGAGGCGCTGCCCCTGCTACTGAGCACCGACGACGCGCTGCGGATGCGGCGCAGCGTCCGGGTCTGGGCCGCGGCGGCGGCCGCTGGGGTGGGACTAGTGGCGCGCGGGCGGCTGCTGCCGACCGTGGGGCCTGGCGACACGGACGTCTGGCGGGCCGGGCCGCTGGACCCTTCGGACCTCAGCTGGCTGCGCGAGCTTGCCGCATCGTTCCCGCCGGCCGCGCACGCGCTGGCAATCCCCGGTTCGCGCCCGATGCGGCTGCGCTCCGCCGAGTCCCTGGTGCGCGACCTCTGGGACGCAATCGCGGACACGATAGTCCGGTCGCCAGCGGCGGCGCGGACCACCGCGTCACCCGCGTTCGCGGCCGTCGAGCCGACCGCCGTCAGCGACCTCGCCGATTGGCTTGCCGACACGACAGAGGGACTGTCGGCGGGCGCTCGCCTCGGGCTGCGGATCGAGGCGACGACAGTGCCCGACGAACTCGCGCTCGACGAGCACGCCCCTGATGAGGCGGAGGACCACGAAGGTGACGAGATAGCCGCGCCCGCGTTCCGGCTGGTGCTGCAGTTGCGCAGCACCGCCGACCCGAGCCTGATCGTGGATGCCGCCGCGCTCTGGCAGCAGCCGGAGACGGTGCTCACCAGGTTCGGCCCGCAGGCGGACGCCGATCTGCTGCTCGCGTTGCGGCGCGGGGCGGCGGTGTGGCCGCCGCTGGGACGCGTGCTCGAGCAGGCCAGCCCCTCGGCGATCGACCTCGACGACGAAGCGCTCACCAGCCTGCTTGGCGCGGCGGCCGAGGAACTGGCCGGGGCCGGAATCGAGGTACTCTGGCCATCCAGTCTGGTGGACGACGGCTTGAAGCTGCGGGCGGCCGTCACGCCGGCACCACAGAAGCTGACAGAGGCCGGGTTCGGCCTTGGGGCGCTACTGGAGTTCCGCTGGCAGCTCACGCTCGACGGCGCGCTGCTTGACGCCGACGAGATCGCGGCGCTGGCGGAGGCGAAACGGCCGTTGATCAGGCTGCGCGGTCGCTGGGTGGTCCTCGACCCGGCGCTGCTCGAGCGGCTGAGGCGCCCGCCCCGGACCCGGATGCGCGCGGCCGAGGCGCTCGGCGCCGTGCTCGCGGGCGCCGCGGAGATCGACGGCGAGACGGTCGAAGTCACCGCGGAGGGCCCGCTGGCCGATCTCGCCGCCAGGGTCGCGGCCCTCGGGTCGGCACCGGAATCGGTCGG
>Ga0187814_10000607_pt1 | contig 12480 bp, 8 predicted proteins | sample NC_S_4_FD_132450 | JGI IMG/M metagenome (GOLD analysis project Ga0187814, IMG submission 132450) | Wetland sediment microbial communities from Neuse River Estuary, North Carolina, USA - ASW-S_4 | ecosystem: Environmental > Aquatic > Freshwater > Wetlands > Sediment | place: USA: North Carolina... | reverse complement strand
CGATGAAGTCGACGCCGATGGCCTCCAGGATCTTCGCCTCGGCGAGATGGCCGATCCGTACCTTCGCCATCACGGGGATTGAAACGGTTTCCATGATCGCTTTGATCATCTTGGGATCGCTCATCCGCGCGACACCGCCGTCGCGGCGGATATCGGCCGGCACACGCTCGAGGGCCATGACCGCACAGGCTCCCGCATCCTCGGCGATCTTCGCCTGCTCCGGATTGGTGACGTCCATGATGACGCCGTTCTTGAACATTTCGGCGAAGCCGGTATTGAGTCTTTCGCGCATGATTCCCTCCCGGGCGCCGACCAGGACCGCTGGCGGAACCCCTGCTCTTCTGCTAGTCTGATATAGTACACTTAAGCAAGTGTCCTGCTTTAGTCAAGGGGCCTTCATGCATCTGTACGAACGCATTTTCGAGGATCTCGGGCGCGAAGTGGACGAGGGCGACATAGGCCCCGGCGAGCGGCTCCCTTCGATCCGCGAAGTCGCCGAACGCTACGGTTGCAACAAATTGACCGCCCAACGGGCCTTCGACCGGCTGGTCCGCTCGGGCCGGGTCGAGAACAGAGTCGGTTCCGGGACCTTCGCGCGGGCGGCTCCGGCGCCCGATTCGGGCAAGGGCGATTTTTCCACCGCGCGGCTTTCGGAGAGCTTCTTCCCCTACGAAGAGGCCGGGAACATCCTCGCGCAATTCCTCGCCACCGAGCGGGGGCGCGTGTTCTCCGCTCCCGAAGCGCGGGGCGAAGGCCGGCTTCTCGAAGCACTGGCACGTCGATTCGAATTGCCGGTCGACTCGCTCCTCGTGACCGGCGGCGGACAGCAGGGCCTCGATCTCGTGCGGAGGTTGTTCGCGGGGCGGAGCGGCGCCTTCGCGGTGGTCGAAGAGCCGACCTATCCGGGGGCCCTGTCGGCCTTCAAGCCTAGGCAGGCCCTGCCCTTCGGCCGCGAGGGGCCCGAGCCCGCCGCCCTCTCCGCCGCTTTCGCCGTGGCCGCGCCTGGGGGGCGTTTTTTCTACACCGTACCCCAGCTCCACAATCCCACCGGTCTCAGACATTCGCCCGACACCAGGCGCGCCATAGCCAGGGCGGCGGAGATTCTCGACTTCACCATCGTCGAGGACGATTATCTGTCCGAACTCCTCGTCGAGCGTTCCCCGCGCTATATCGACCTCGTTCCGGAGAGGACTATCTGGATCAAGTCGCTGTCCAAGACGCTGGCGCCCGGAATTCGCATAGGCGCCCTCGCCGCCGCGCCCTCGCGCCTTCCATCGCTGCTCAGGCTGCGGGACGAAGCCGACCAGGGACCGTCGACCTGGCTCCAGCTCTTCGCCGCCGGCATACTCGAATCGGGTCTCTACGACCGCCACCTGGAGCGAGTGCGATCCGTCGTCGACCGTCGTCGCGCCGAACTCGTGGCCATCGTCGAAGCCGTCCCGGGGCTTTCCATCGCGGGGGGAGCGGAGGGCTACAACCTCTGGATCGAGGCGCTTTCCGGGCACAAGGCGGGCGAATCGGCCTGGGCCGACGGCTGGCGCTTCGGCCGGAGCGAAACGACGAGGCGATCTTTTCGCCTTTCCATGATGGGCATGGGCGAGGAAGACTGGCCGGAAGCCAAGGAAAGCCTGCGGCGAAGGCTCGAGTCGGTCTTTCCCGGCAGGGGCGAAGCCTGATCGCGCCCCGCCCGGTCCGAACCCGCGCCCCGCGTTTTTTCCCGCTGCCGCTTTACGCGGCTCATGCCTTCCGGTAAAGTCGTCAAGTGAGCGTGCGCATACTCTACGTCGGCGAGATCGTCGGCAAGGCCGGGGTTTTCACCGTCAAGAGACTCCTCGGCACGGTCCGTCGCGAATTCGGCGCGGACTTCGTCGTCGGCAACGCGGACTCTGCGACGGGAGGCGCGGGCCTCGGTCGGCAGCATGCCGTCTGGCTGCGCAAGCTCGGGATCGAGGTCATCACCCTCGGCGAGTGCACCTATTTCAAAAGGGATATCGTCGAGCACCTTCCCCAGGCCTCCTATCTCCTCCGCCCCGCCAACTATCCCCATGGCAACCCCGGCAGGGGCTGGCGCGTCTATTCGACACCAAAGGGGCCGGTCGCCGTCGTCTCCCTCCTCGGCCAGGCGGGCTTCCCCCGCGTCCACTTGGCGAATCCCTTCCACGCGATAACGGACATAGCGAAGCGGGCGCGGGAGGAGACGCCGGTCGTCGTCCTCGATTTCCACGCCGCGACGACGGCGGAAAAAGAGACCATGGCCTTCCACGTCGACGGCCTCGTCAGCGCGATGATCGGCTCGCACGCGAAGACCCTGACGGCGGACGCCCGCCTGCTTCGAGGCGGGACGGCGGCGATCACCGACGCGGGCCGCACGGGCTCCCTTCTCTCGGTCGGCGGTCAGGACCCCGCGACGCGCGTGCGCGAATATCTAACCGGCATTCCGACATGGGCCAAGGACGGGACGGAAGGATTGGAAATTCAGGGCTGCGTGGTGGAAGTCGGCGACGACGGCAGGGCCCTTTCCATAGAATCCTTCAGGCGCCCCCTCGACGTTCCCTTCGAGGACACTCCGAAGACCTGAGATTCGCGCGCGGGCCTCAGTCCAGCAGCACCCGTGCCGCGAGATCCGCCGCGGCATCGCTTCCGGCGAGAATGCCGACGATCGATCGCGAAAATTCCCCGGCGCAGCCCGCGGCCCTCGACGTGACGAGGTTGCCGTCCACGACGACGCGCTCGGCCACGAACGTCGCACCCGATACCTGCGTTTCCGTGCCGGGAAAACCGGTGAAGCGCCGCCCTTTCAGGATGTCGCAGGCTCCGTGGAGGACCACCGCCGGGGCGGCGCAGATCGCCGCGAGGAGCCGCCCCCTCGCGAAATGGGCGCGCACCAGGGCCACGGCTTCGGCCGAGGCGGCGATATTCCTGGCTCCGACGCCGCCGCCCGGCACGACGACCAGATCCCATTCGCCGTCGACCTCCGCGGGGGAAAGGACGGCGTCGGCCTGGACGGCGATGCCGTGAGAACCCCGAATCGAGATACCGCCGACGCCGAGCGTGACGACTTCGATCCCCGCCCTTCGGAGATAGTCCACGGGGGTTATCGCCTCGACCTCCTCGAAGCCCTCGGCAAGGATGACGCAGGCTCTTTTCATGTTCGCCTCCAGGATCGGAGATTGAAGTCTTCACGTGACCCGACCGCCCCGGTCGCCGCCCTGGTTTACAGTGCGGTGGAACCGGGCAGCCGCCTGACTTGGAGTTCGCCCCTCGGCGCCTCGTCCTCGACGCTTCTCCTCATGCGTGCCCGTTCGTAGAATTCGTCCTGGGCGCAGAAGCCGACCCCCTTGGACGGGGGGTCCCTCGTCCACGTTCCGTCGGGGTGGAGGCGTCGGGCCTTCGCGTCGTCGCGGAAGTAGGCGTCGAGAATCGCGGCCACCTCGGCGCGCAGGGCGGGGTCGAGGACGGGGAACATGAGCTCGACCCGCTTTTCGAGGTTGCGCGGCATCCAATCGGCGCTCGAAAGAAAGAACTCTTCCGCCCCGCCGTTGCCGAAGCGCAGGATGCGCGAATGTTCGAGCCAGCGCCCCACTATGCTTACGACACGGACGGTATCCGAGAGGCCGGGCACCCCGGGCAAAAGAAGACAGACGCCGCGGATGTTCAGGCGGACGACGACGCCGGCCCCGCTCGCGCGATATAGGGCCTCGATGACCTCGGGGTCGGTGAGGGCGTTGAGCTTGGCCTCGATGAGGCCGGGCGATTCGGGCGTGGACCGCGCGGCCTCCCGGTCGATGAGGGCTATGATTCTGCGCTTGAGATCGAAGGGCGCGACGACGAGGCGGGCGAAATCCTGCACCGCCGAATACCCGGTGAGGAGATTGAAGAAGGCCGAAGCGTCGCGGCAGAGCTCCTCGTTGCAGGTGAACAGCGAGAGATCGACATACAATTTCGCGGTGCGGTCGTTGTAGTTGCCGGTGGAGAGGTGGAGGTAGCGCCGGATCGCCCCCCCGTCCTCGCGCCGGACTACAATGGCGGCCTTGGCGTGCACTTTGAGCCGCGCGACGCCGCAGGTGACGATGGCTCCCGCCTGCTCGAGGCGGCTCGCCCAGGCGATGTTGCGCTCTTCGTCGAAGCGGGCCTTGAGCTCCATGACCACGGTGACCTGCTTGCCGTTGCGCGCCGCCCTCGTGAGGGCCCGCACGATGGGCGAATTGCCCGAAGTGCGGTAGAGGGTCATCTTGATCGCGAGAACCTGCGGATCGTCGGCGGCGGCGTCCACGAAGCGGACGACGGGGTCGAAGGACTCGAAAGGGACATGGAGAAGACGATCGGCGCGGGCGATCTCCTCCCACATCGTCGAGCCCTCGGGAACCTCGAGGACCGGAATCGGCGGCTTCGGGGCGAAGCGGAGGCGCGCGAAGGCCGGAGCTCCGCCGAGGGACTCCGACGAGGCGAGGTCCATGAAGTGCCTGAGCTCGACGGGGCCCGCGACCCTCGTGACATCCTCCTCTCCGAGTCCGAGGATGGCGAGAATACGATCGCCGAGCCGTCGCGGCCCCTCGGCGACGATGAGGCGCACGGGAAGGGAATTCTGCCTGCCGGCGAGGATCTCTTCCATCGCGGCCACGAAATCCTCGTCCCGCTCCTCGTCCACGCCGGTATCCGCTTCGCGGATCACCTTGAATTGGATGGATTCGCGGAGATTCCAGCCGGGGAACAGCCGCGAGCCGAAAATCTCGACGAGGTCGTCGAGCAGGGCGAGCTTGAGACCCGGTCCCTCCGACGGAAGGCGGATGAACCGGTCCAGGTTGGGCGGAACCTGCACCACGGCCAGCCTCCGCTCCGGCGAGCCGTCCGCTCCCGCCGATCCTTCGAGGGAAAAGGCGACATGGACCCGCAGGTTGCCGCTGCAGGGGAATTCCCCGCCCTCCTCGAAAGCGAGGGGCGTGAGAAGGGGAAAGACCGTGTCGAGGAAGGCGGTCTCGAGCCAGCGCCGTTCGGCGACGCTCCATTGGGCCGGGAAGACGACGGTGAGCCCCGCCTCCGCGAGGGCGGGAAGAACCCGATCCATCAGGCATCCGTATTCGCGCTTCCTGATGTCGAGAAGGCGATCCGCGATGGCCGCTATCGTCTCCGTGGCGGTCAATCCCGCGGCGTCCCTGTCTTCGCTGCCTTCGCGTGCCGCGGCCTTGAGCGCGGCGACCCGCACCATGTGGAACTCGTCGAAGTTGGACGAGACGATCGCGAGGAACTTGAGACGCTCGAGGAGCGGCGTCGAGGGGTCGAGGGCCTCGTCGAGAACCCTCGCGTTGAAATCCAGCCAGGAGAGCTCCCGGTTGAGGAACCTGCGCGCCTTGATGCCGGTCTCCAAGGCCGTCGACACACCCATGCGCCCGATAGTAGCGTCGCGGCCGCCCCTTAGCAAGGAAGGCGGCCGGACTTCGCCGGCGCGGCCCGGGCCGCCGCGGCGCGGGCAGGGCAGCCGCGGCGCGGGCAGGGCCGCTTCCCGGACCCGGCTTCAGCCCCTCACGCCCGGACCGAAAGCCAGAGATCGAGCATGGCGAGAGCCCGGTCGGCCGTGCGGAAGGTCGGCACGCCGCGGGCCTCGAGCTCGCGGACCAAAGGATCGTAGGGCGTCCCGGAATCGACCACGGCCACCCAGGGCTTGTCCGTCTCGCGCATCAGCCTGCCGTAGCGGGCGGCTATCGAATCCTCCCTGGTCACGTCCTCGCCATGGACCGTCGGGTCGGCGGCGAGGCTGTTCATCATGACCGTGAGGGGAACGATGCCCACGATGCCGCAATCGACGTTCGGGTCGGCGAGGACCGCGCGAAAGGTCTGCTCGTAGGCCTCGTCTCCGGCCATCGGCGTGAGATCCACGGGGTTGTGGACGTCGACGATCTCCCCGATCCGCGCCGCCTCGAAGATGCGCTCGAGGGCGGGCCCGGTTTCGGGCGAGAGGGCCGCGAGTTCCATCGACCCGAGATTGTCGGCGATGGCCACGCACTCGAAGCCCGCGTTGGACACCGCGCCCAGGCGAGAACGGCGGCCCGTCGAACGCTTTCCGCGCAGCCTCGCGAAGGTGGTAAGCGCGTCGTCGAAGGCGTCGAGAGTTGGCGCGACCACGGCGCCCGCCCCGAGAAGGAGGGACCGCGTCACTGGCCAGTCGCCCGCGATGCTCGCCGTGTGGCTGGCGCTGGCCGCGGCGCCCGCCGCGGTCCGTCCCGCCCGGTAGAAAATCACCGAGCGCCCCGAAGCGATGATGGCGCGCACCGAGCGGAGGAGCTTCTCGCCGTCGAGAGGCTTGAAGCCTTCGACATAGACCGCGAAGATCTCGATTTCCCGGTCGGAGGCCAGATGCTCCAGCCAGTCGCCGACCGTGAGATCCATCTGGTTCCCGCAGGTGACGAGGTACTTGGGATTGATGTCGGGATGCTTCGAGACGCGGCAGATGGCGAATGCCCCGGACTGCGATATCACGGCGACCGGGGCGACGGCGCCACGGGGCATCGGCAGCTTGTACTCGGGGATGAAGAGCGTGTTGTACTTGCCCGGGACCGAGCGTATGCCGAGACAGTTGCCGCCGTTGATGAGGGGACCGCCGCCCGGAGTCGAACGCGAAGAGGCGAGGGCGGCTCGCATCCGCGCGACGATCTCCTCCGTGCCGCCCTTTTCCTCGAGGCCGCCGGGAATGACGATGATCGCCGCCGCCTTGTCCAGTTCGGCGAGCCGGGCGATGGTGGCCGCGGCCTGGGCCGCGGGGATCACGAGAACGAAGAGATCCACCTTTTCCGGAAGGCTGTCGACGTCGGGAACGCAGCGACAGCCGTCGAGCTCGGCGATCCCGGGTTTCACGACGTACAGCCGTTTCCGGTCGAAGCCGTCGTGGATCAGATTGTTCAGGATGATGCGACCGTTGTTCATGCCCTTTTCGGAAACGCCGACCACCGCGGCGCTCCCGGGTTCGAGGAGCTGCGCGATGCGCGCCACGGGCCTCCGCGCCTGGGCACGATTGACGATGCGGCCCTTTTCGTCGAAGCCGAGATCGGAGCCCGCGTCGGCGATCGCGCCCACCTTGCCCAGGACATCCAAGGCCACCAGGCGGGGGCCGGCGAAGCCCCCGGCGATGACGAAGGGATTGACCTCGAATTCGAGGATGCCCGAGGCCGCGAGGAGGGGAGCCGCGTTGACGAAGGCCTCGACGACCTCGACGATGCGCCCGAAAGGAATGGCGGGCTTCGTGTTGCGGAGGCCGGCCGAGGCGAGGACGCAGACCTCGTTGTCCCGGAGGCTGCGCTCGACGAGAGCCCTGTCGGCCGTGGCGGGAGAAAAGAAGGCGTTGGCCGATCCCGGCCTGAAGGCCGCCGACAGCCGTTCGGCGAAAATGCCGCCGGGGCCGAAACTCACGACGGGCCCGAAATCGGGGGCGAAGCGAAAGCCGACGATCATCTCGTGGCCTATGCGCGGCTCGTAGGCTATGAACTCGTTGATCGTGTAGCCCTCGACACGCTTGTCCGAAAAGCGGCCCTCCATGTCCCTGACCGCGGCTTCCACCGCAGCCGGCAAGTCGGCCGCCTGCGCCCCGTCCAGGATGGCCACGCCGCCGACCTCGGTCTTGTGGAGAATCTCCGGACTGGCGACCTTGACCACGAGCCTGCGCGGAGCGGGCGCGGGCCGGGATGCCGCGCCTGAGCCGGCGTCGCGCCCGCCGGCGAAAGCCTTCGCCCCCTCGCGGGCCTCGGCGGCCCCCTTCGCGAGTCGGAAAAAGGGCACTTCGAGGCCCATCGCGCCGAGAATCGCCAAGCCCTCCAGATCCGTGAGGGCGTCCCTTCCCTCCGCCTTCGCCCTGGCAACGGACTCGCGCGCCAGACGGCCGACGACTTCTCCGTCGAAGATCTTCCTATTTTCCGGCATCGCGTCCCTTCCTGAAAGCAACGATATTCGCGTCCACCACCGCCTTGCCCTTGCGCTCGAAATACGCCGCGGTCTCCTCTTCCAGCCGGGCGACGGATATGGGCATGAGCGTCGAGGCGAGGCCGACGAGGACCATGTTCGCCGCCCTGACATTGCCCGCTTCCCTGGCCAGGGAGTCGGCGTCGACGAGCAGGACCCTCGGAAGGGCCCGCAATTCCCCGAGGACGGCTTCGATATCCGGATAATCCGGAATGTTCTTGTAGGGCGATATTCCCGAGACCAGGGTGCCCCTCTCGACCGAAAGCCATCGCGCGTTCCGCAGGGCCTCGAGGGGCTCGAAGGAGATCACGAGGTCGGCCGCGCCGACGGGAATGGAGGGACTGGCGGGTTCGCCGTCGGATATCCGGAGATGGGCGAGCACCTCGCCGCCGCGCTGGGCCATGCCGTGGATTTCGGACTGCTTGACGCGAAATCCCTCCGCCATCGCCGCCTTCGCCACGACGACCGACACCGAGATGCCGCCCTGGCCCCCGACACCGCAGAGAATCATGTCGTAGTTCATGCTTTCCTCGACTTCTTGGCCCACTCGATGCATTCGCGGACCATGATGACGACCGAGGGGCCCTCGTGCCCGAGTTCTTCGGATATGACCTTGACGTTGGCGGCGTGCTCCGTGCGGTGGGCGCGTAGCTGCCTGATGTGGGCGGGATCGACGCCGATGCCGCGGAGCAGGGGCTCCAGTCGCGATGCCGGGGCGATGGTCGGCTGCGCACCCGTCATCCCCGTGGTGTCGTTGTCCAGGATCACGAGGGTGAGATTGGTGCCGTGGGATACGGCATCGACAAGATTGGGAATGCCCGAATGGTAGAAGGTCGAATCGCCGATGACCGCCACCGCGGGAAAGATGCCGGCCCCCGCCGCGCCCCGCGCCATGCCCACCGAGGCGCCCATGTCGACGCAGCTTTCGATGGCGCTCCAGGGCGGGAGGGCGCCGAGGGTATAGCAGCCGATATCGGAGTTCACCGCGTAGGAGGGATAGGGGGCCAGGGCCTCCTTGAGAGCGGTATAGGAGTCGCCGTGCGGACAGCCCTGGCAGAACTGCGGCGGCCGCTCCGGCAGCGGGAGCGAGCCCTTGGGCAGGGTTATGCGATCGGGCAGGCCGAGAGCCTTGCGCACGAGATCGGGCGAAAGCTCCCCGTCCAGCGGAAGGGCGCCGGAACGGCGGCCTTCGACCGGCACCGGCGCGCCGAACACGCCGCGCATCGCGTCCTCGACATAGGGATAGCCCTCTTCGAGAACGAGAATCCGCCTCACCTTCGACGCGAGCTCCCGTATCCGACCGGCCGGCATCGGATAGGTGCTGACGGTCAGGATCGAAGGCTTGGAACCGAAAGAGGCCTCGAGGTCGGCCAGGTTTTCCAGAAGGTACTGGCGCGCGATGCCGCAGGCCACGATGCCGAGCTCGGAGCCGCCGAGTTCGAGCCGCGCCGCGTCCTCCGCGTGGGCGTGGAAAGCCTCCTGCTTGTCGAGGAGCGCGCGCCAACGCCGACGCGCGATGGCCGGCATCAGAATCCAGGACTTGTCGGCCTCGGCCTTGCGCAGAGGATTGGGCGCCCGCGCCGGGGCGAGGTCGACGATGGAGCGCGAATGGGCCAGGCGCGTCGTGATCCTCAAGACCACCGGGACTTCGTGCCGCTCGCTGAAATCGAAGGCCGCGCGCGCCATGTCGTAGGCTTCCTGCTGGTCGGCGGGCTCGAAACAAGGCAGTCGCGCGAAGTCGGCGAGGACACGCGTGTCCTGCTCGTCCTGGCTCGAGTGCATGCCCGGATCGTCGGCGACCACGACCACGAGGCCGCCGTTTATGCGGATCAGCGCCGAATTGACGAAGGGATCGGCGGCCACGTTGAGTCCGACATGCTTCATCGACACGACGGCCCGCCTCCCGGCGAAGGAGGCGCCGAGGGCCGATTCGTAGGCCGTCTTTTCGTTCGAGCACCACTCCGCGAGAAGGGCCCCCATGGTCGCGTCGGGACAGCCGGGCGCCTTCCCCGCCACCTTCCAGGACTGGAGGGACTCCATGATTTCCGTGGACGGCGTGCCCGGATAGGCGTAGGCGCTCGAAACGCCCGCGTGAAGGGCCCCGAGCGCGATCGCCTCGTCGCCCATGAGCGTCTCGACGACCGGCGCGGATCCGCCGGCCGGCACCTTCCCCGCCGCGGCGGCGTCAGAAGTAGAGCTCATATTCCTGGGGTACTGGAGCGTTGTAGACATACTCCGCCTCCTTTCGTTTGCGCGCAATCCACGCGTCGATCAATGCGTCGGGGAAGACAGGGGCGAGCCAGGCCCGGTCCTTTTCCAGTCCGGCGAGCACATGGAAGAGGCCGGTGGGAAAGGAACGCGCCGCCGACTCCGCGCGGCCGTCGCCGTCGGCCGCCGCGAAGCCCAAGGCGACCGGGTCCAGCCCGCGTCCGACGCCATCGAGCCCCGCGAGAAGCATCGCTGCGAGATGATAGTAGACATTGGCCGTCGCATCGCCCGTGCGGAACTCGATCCGGGCCTCGCCCTTGCGGAGATAGCCCGGGATACGGATCGCCGCCGCTCGCGAAGCCCGGTCGAGCGTCGCCTCCACGGGCGCCTCGAAGCCCGGCACCAGCCGGCGATACGAATTGGTACTTGGATTGGACCATGCGAGGAGGGCGCCCGACAGCGAGTGCTCGAGGATACCCGCGGCCCAGGCCAGCCCCTCCTTGGACAGGCCGTGAAGCCCCTCGCCGGGAAAGACCGACTTTCCGCCCCGCTCCACGAACTGGTGCACATGCATGCCCGAGCCGGACAGGCCGTAGATGGGCTTGGGCATGAAAGTGACGAACAGACCGAGCTCGTCGGCCGTGGAGCGTATGATCCACTTGGCCAAAACCACCGCGTCCGCCGCCTTGGCCACCGAAAGGAAATCGAGCTCGATCTCGAGCTGCGAGGCCGCGACTTCGTGGTGGTGATACTTCACCGGAATGCCCGCCGCCTCCATCGCCCTGACCGCCCGGTTCCTGAGGAGAGCGTAGCGGTCGTCGGGCGCCAGCCGGTGGTATCCCCGAGAAAGACCGAAGCGCGGCGCGTCCTCGTGCCCCACCCCGATGCCCTCGGCGCTCCCCACGCGATAATAGGAATGACCGGCAGTCGTCGAATACGACACCTCGTCGAAAACGTAAAACTCCAGCTCCACCAGCATCTTGGCATCGTCTCCGAGCCCCGATTCGCGAAGCCGTCCCAAAGCCTTGCGGGCCACCACGCGGGGGTAGTGCGCGAAAGGCTCCCCCTCGGTCGTCAACACGTCGCAGAACGCGTGAAGGATCGCGAAACCGTCCTTGCGCTCGACAAAGGCGGTGGACATATCCGGCTGCGCCACCATGTCGCTCCTGCGCACCTCCGCGTAGCCGAAATTGGAGGCGTCAAAACCTATACCCTTCCCGAGGACCTTTTCGGTCGCATAACTTCGCGGAAGGGACACCGACCGAAGCTGCCCGGCCAGATCGACAACGAGAAAAGAGATATAGTCGATCTTCGACAGATCGCCGTCGAAGGCTGCGAGATCCATGACTGCTCCTTGTATGGAAATGCGCCTATCATAGACCCGTTCCAAAGCTCCCGCAAGATATGAAACGTTAGTTTCAAATTTAGAAACCCACCCAAGCCCTTCCTTTTCTCGAACCACTCGCCGTCACCAAGCAACCCCTCACCTTTCATCAATAAAGATCATCATACCCAGCACGCGCCCCCTTTCGCCCCTCCCGTTGACTCGCCCCCAGCCTCATGAGATACATTTACCCTCTCGCCCGGATGGTGGAATTGGCAGACACGCTAGATTCAGGTTCTAGTCCGAGAGGGTGGGGGTTCAAGTCCCCCTCCGGGCAACGGAGAAAAGACGCGCGAAGAGCGCGTCTTTTCATTAGGGACCCGGAGGGGGACTTGAAGCGGAGCGCGCGCCGAGCGGAAGCGAGGAAGAGCGCCCATGGATGGGCGCGAAAGCGCGCGGAGCCGGCCTGGAGGGGCGAGGGAGGAATCCGAGCCCCGGAAGGCAAGTCCCCCTCCGGGCAGAAACGAAGGCTCGCCTCAGGCGAGCCTTTCGTTTCGATAAGCCCGGAGCGGGACTTGAACGCTCCCCGCCGCCGAGCGGAAGCGAGGAAAAGAGCCCAAGGATGGGCGCGAAAGGCGGGGAGCGCGGCCTGGAGGGGCGAGGGAGGAATCCGAGCCCCGGAAGGCAAGTCCCCCTCCCACCATTTTATTTATAGTGACGAATTAACACTCCCTTCGGTGAAGGGAGCGACAGGCTATACCCCGAGTTCCATATTAGGCGACACACGCCGAAAGGAGGGGGTAATGCCCCGCGCCGCCGTCCCTGTAGCGGGCGAGGTAGTTCCGGATCGTCCGGTCCGAGACGCCGTAGCGAGAACGGTAGTCGTCCCTGAGCTCCCTGCGTTCCTTCAGGGACAGAGATTCATCGGTGAGCGACTCGACGAGCTCGAGGATGGTGGCGCCTTTCTCGAAATGGGCATCCGAAAGGCCCTGCCAATCGGT
>Ga0187814_10000606_pt1 | contig 12480 bp, 10 predicted proteins | sample NC_S_4_FD_132450 | JGI IMG/M metagenome (GOLD analysis project Ga0187814, IMG submission 132450) | Wetland sediment microbial communities from Neuse River Estuary, North Carolina, USA - ASW-S_4 | ecosystem: Environmental > Aquatic > Freshwater > Wetlands > Sediment | place: USA: North Carolina... | reverse complement strand
CCCGGTCTCCCTTCCGGATCCTTGGGCCGGCCGGGAAGGGAAAGGATCGTCGCCGTCATCCGACGCATTGTCTCGGCGAGCAGTGCCCCTCTGTCCATTGCGCAAAATCATCTCCCCAAGCGCGTGTCCCGTCAATCTCCGCTGACAAGGCCTTGCTTGACCTCCGGCACTTACGGGACTACCTTTCGGCCCACAATGCTGACGTGGCTTCTCGTCGCCCTCGGACTTTCGACCGATGCCTTGGCGGTCTCCGTTACGAACGGCATATGCATCCCGACGCTCAAGCCGAGATTCGCTCTACGGGCAGCCCTCTCGTTCGGATTGTTCCAATTCGGAATGCCCATCGCCGGATGGCTCATCGGCGGAGCCGTCAACATTCTGATCGCCCGATTCGACCGCTGGATAGCCTTCGGCCTGCTCTGTTTCGTCGGCGGCAAGATGGTCAGGGAGTCATTTTCGATCAAGGAAGTGGCCCAATGCCTTGACGAAGAGGATGCGGCAAAGAGCACGATTCTCAATTTCGGCACCCTCATCGTGCTTTCGGTGGCGACGAGCATCGACGCCCTCGCGGTCGGACTCTCCTATCGCATGGTCGGAACGCCCATTCTGCGTCCGTCGATCGTCATCGGCCTCGTCACCTTCGCGGTATCCTTCCTGGGTATCGAGTTCGGCAAGCGCATCGGCGCCAGATTCGAAGGCTGGGCGACACGCATCGGCGGAATCGTATTGATGTCCATCGGCGTGGTGATGCTTTTCGGCAAGCCCTGACGGATTGCCTGGACGGGCCATTCGGCTTTGGGAATCCGGCGCTCAGCCCTCGAGCTTCGACAGTACGTGCCACTCGGGGGCCTCGCGCCCTCCGGTGAAAAAAACCACGCAGCAGAACGGAGCGAAGGGCGAAAGCGCGGCGAGCTCCAGGAGAATCCGATGTGCGGATTTCCCTATGGTCCCGCCGTCTCGGCAGAAGAGCATGAGGGGCCTCGTGCGCCGTCCGAATCCGAGAACCGAACGTGCGACTAGGACGGCGCCCTCGCCGGTGTCGAGAAAATCCGGATCGGGTTCGGGGCGATCGAGGCCGAAGAGCGCGTTTCCCAGGGGCGGGGCCGCAAGAACCGTCTCCCCTCCCGAGGCTTCCAGGCGCTTGCCGAAGAGCCGCAGGGTCTTTCGGCTCTCGCCGGACATTGCGCGAGCGAGCGGCTTTCTGAGCAATCGGAGAAAGTCAGTGGCGTCCGCCCCTTCCGGAAACGCTCCGAGATCGAGCACCAGGGCCTCGTCGCGAAATCGGATAATGGCCCTGCCGAGAGCCGCCGCCACTTCTCCCGAAGGCTCCTCGACGAAGCGGAAAGTGCCCCTGCCATGACCGGCCCTGGCGAGAGCTTCTTCCAGCCCCCCGACGAGGCTGCCCCGAGGCATCCGGCCGCCCTTCCAGGCAATTCCCGCGGTTCCCGATAGGAGGGCGCGCTTTCGCGGCCTCGGCGCTTCCATCACCAAATTGCCCGTCTCTCCCTCATGCGCCGGACCGATCGGCTCCTTCCCCGGCTCGAGCGATGCCCCGCCTGCGTCGGCCGATGTTTCGACAACTTCGGCCGACGGTTCGACGATGCCGGGAGCCTCTTCGCTGTCTTCGCTGCCGGTGACGACCGAGGAATCGACGGCCGGGATATCCTCCGCGACCGCCCATGGCTCGCGGAGCACGACCTTGCGCGCTTCGGCGATGTAGGCATCCTCGGCTCGGTCTCCCTGATCGCGAACGAGGGCCTCTACATTCTCGAGATTCTGCACCGCGCCCGGATCCGAAAACCGGGAGAACGGAAAGGAATGGGACGCGGGAGCCTTCGCCGTTTCGGGGGGAGCTTCGGAGAGCAGGCGAAAATAGTCTGCGGTATCGAGACTCCGGACGATCTGGCTCGCCCCGATCCTCGCCCCGCTTCTATTGAGGGTTTCTATTTCCGCCAGGGGATCGACCCCGCCCTTTCTCAGCCAGAGAGCCCTCCTCTCGTCGGTGAAAGCTCGAAGATCCGCGATGAATCGGACGCAATCGGGGTATCGCCTGGAAGGGTCGGGCCGAAGCGCCCTGAGTGAGATGCGAACCAAGGCCTCGGGAACCCCGCGACGCAGCAACGCCTTCGCCACATGAACGAGCGAGGCAGCCTCGTTTCTGACAAAATCCGTTTCTTCCGAGAAGGGGAGCTTCCCCGTCAAAAAACGGAAAAGATGGATGCCGAGCGAATAGACGTCAGCTCTCGGTTCGGGAACGCCGATTCCTTTTTTGATCTCCGGCGCGACGTACGCCCACGATTCCATCCAATCCTCGGGATCGGAGGCGCGCAACAAGTCCAGAAAGGAGGCATAGCCCGGCTTCTGGACCTGCACGACTTCGGCCCGCCCTTGCCTTATCTGAAAGAGCGCGTTTTCGGAATTGAAACAGCGGTAGATGATCCCCAGATTATGAAAGGCATCGACTCCCTGTGCGAGTTCGAGGATATAGCGGCACAGCTCTTCGAGCCCGAAGCTGACCCCGTCATGGAACAGCGTGCGCAGGGACTTTTGTCCTGCATAGGCGGAAGCGATGAAATACCGACCTTCGTACTGCTCGAAGTCGACGACGTCGGTCACCGCCGGGTTGGAGATGGCGTAGCTCGCCATGATATCGGCCCTGATCTTCGGTATGGCCTCTTCGAGGGCGGGCAACGGTTTGAAAAAGCGCAAGAGGAATTCGGTCGCGTTGAAAACGGAAGTCGCGCGCCAAAGCTCGCAAAAGCCGTCCTCGCCGAGGCGTTCGCGGACGATGTAGCATTCGTTTATGACCGTTCGCGTCTGCATGCCTTACCTCGGAAGCGTCCCACAAGACGACCCCGGGCACGGTGCCCGGGGATCTCAAGGGAGACGCCGGCCCGGCGCCGGGCTAGGCTTCTATCTTGACGATGTTCGGCTTGATCTCGCCCTGTCTGTAATCGCCACGTTCGAGGAGAAGATCGGGGATCGCCTCGTTGAGACGCTTTGTCATGTCGAGGAACTTGCCGCGAATGTTGTTTGCCTGCAAGGCGACATCCCTGATCTCGGCACTCGGTATCGGCCGTTGGGGCTCGATGAGGCTCGATATTTCGTCCAGGACCGTCAAGACGGTCCGATTGAGGGGATCCATCTGATCCTTTGACTTGTCGAGATGCTTGCCGAGGTTGTTCGCGTCCGAAACGGTGACGGGATAAAGGCGGTAACCCTCTTCCGGATCGTGGTAGCAGAGAGACAGGAGGCCGTAGATGATGACGAGAGCCTTCGGGTAGATGGCACCGGCCTTCCACTTCGTCAACATCGAAAAACATTCGCGCAACATATATGTGTTCGGCTGAATATTGCCGAAGAACTTGGCGGGATCGCGGTCGCCCACCAGGGCATCGACTATATAGCGATTGCCCGATTCTATGAGGCGAAAGTAGATGGGGTAGTTGTCGGAAAGAATCCCCACCTTGTTGATGAGGTAATGCGAAAAGGCGATCCCCGCGAAGACGCTGTATTCGTCGTCGGCGGCGATGATGTCGTTGATGTACCCGAGGGCGAGAGCGTCGATCTCGGCGACGGACCATTGTGGCCAGGACTGACCGGGCATGGGAGTGCTCCTCCGTGGGAAAAAAGGAGCCCGTCTCCGGAGACGGGCTCCCGCTGCTTATTGCTTGGCGCCTTCCGCCTCGGCGAGGGGAACGCGATTGCGAGGCTGTACATCCTTGTCCAGGTTCGGCTCTGGCCTGAGGAGGACTTCGGGGATGACATCGACGAGACGCTTCGTGGTGTCGAAGAAATTGTTGCGGATGTTGTGCGCATGCACGGCAAGATCTTCCATGTCCTCATCCACGTTCTGTCCTTCGAGGGACGATAGCTTGTCGAGAATGTCGAGGATGGACCGATTCAAGAGATCGTCCTGACCCTTTTCCTCGTTGAGATGCTTGCCCAGGGCGTTCACGTCGGCGACCGAAGGCGGATAGATCCTGTAGCCGTCGAAAGGCGAGTTGTAGGTCGCCTGGAAGACGCCGAGGATGATGCCCAGGGTTTTCGGATAGATCTCGCCCTTGCGGTACTTCGTGAGAATCGAAAAGCAGGTCGCGACGATGAAATAGTTCGGCTGAATCGAACTCATGAAGAGGAAGGGATCACGGGTTCCGAGGAGGGAGTCGATCACGTGATGGTTGCGCACGGTCAGAATGTTGAGGAATACCGGGTAGTTGCCGTTCGTGATGCCCGTGAAGTTGAGATAGCTCGCGTAGGTGATCGCCGCCTCGACGGCTTCGGAACTGCGGGTCCCGAGGATGCCTTTGAGGAGGTTGTATTCGATCCTCTGGATCTCGTCATCCTTCCAATCCTGCTTTTTCTCGAAAAGTTCTTCCATTGCTGGCTCCTTTCCTCGACCTTAGTCCACGTACAGCATGCGCGGAGCCGTCTCTTTCGCGACGTAGTCCGACTTGACGAGCAGAACCTGCGGGATGATGTCTTCCATCTTCTTCCGCTTGTCGAAATAGAAGGTTCTGATATTGTTGGCTTGGCGAGCCATCTGCTCCTTGTCCGGGTCTTGCGAAGTTCCCGCAAGGGAGCCGAGACGATCGAGGATATCGAGGATGGTCCGATTGTTCGGATCGTCCTGGCCGGTTTCCTTGTTCAGATGCTTGCCGAGGTTGTTCACGTCGTTGATCGACACGGCATAGATCTTGAACCCGTCCTTTGCGGAGGCGTAGCATCCCTGGAGCATGCCGAGCACCACGGACAGGGTGACCGGATAGATGCCTCCCGGGTGCCAGTTCGTGAGCAACTTGAAGGCGGTGAAAGAGAGATAGCTGTTCGGCTGGATGGCGGAAAGGAGAAGGAAGGGATCCTTCTTGCTGACCATCGTGTCGATGACCCAGTGGTTCTCCACTTCAAGGAGCTTGAGGAACAACGGATAGTTGTCGTTGTTCAGCCCCGAGAGACTGAGGAACCGTGCGAAGCTGATCGAGCCTTCGACCGCCTCCTCAGTCCGGGATCCGAGCATGTTCTGCACGATCCCGAGTTCTACCTGCATGATCGTTTCTTTAGACCAGGTCCTCTCGATGACCCGCTCGGTCTGTTTATCCATCGTGACCTCCGATGTCGATGAAAGCTCGAAACACGCGAATTGCAAGAAAAGTGTAGGTTGGCCCCTTCGGGCCGTCAAGTGCGCTTTCGCGCCCCCCGTCACTTTTTCCCGTTATACATCGCCACGAAGCTCGCCCCGAGCATCGAATAGTCGTTGTCGTTGCAGGCGTTCTTCGTCTCGGATGCCGATTTGAACATGGAACGGAAGTATGTGTTCACGTAATTCCGTCTCGCGACGAAGTTGGCGACCAGGGTCGCCGAAAGGCCGGACGGATCGTCGCTCCATCCCTCGACCAGCCTCCTCGTGATTCTTGCCACGGATTCCTCCGGAATGGCCATGAACGCCGAAAGACGCGCCTCGAAGGTCTCGATCGAAAGGCCCTCGAAGTTTTCCGGGCGAAGCAGGGTGAGGAAACGTGTCTTTTCGGTCCGATGCCAGCCGAATTTATCCGGGTTGCCGGTGATCTTCATCTGCGTGGCCATGAAATCGGCCTTGTCGAAGTCGATGGCCGCGATGAAAGGCTTCCCCGCTGCGTTGTGGATCACGAGATAGTTGTTCGGGTTCCTGTCCTCGTCGAAGGACACCCAGCGGTTCACCAGGTCCGCCCTAAGCCAGTCGATGAAGGGCTGCTGGAGGTAATCATAGGAAGAGATCTGCATGGCGTGGCGCACGACCTTCGTCGCCCGCCAGAACTTCCCGCCGATGCGAAAGACGGTCGTCGGCGCCGAGAGAGTGCCGACTGAATGATCGAGCAGATAGGACAGGGTACAGATGCGATGATACAGAATATCCTTCGGATCGGTCGCAGGTTTGAGAATCCAGGGATGGCCCGCCTCGTCGATCGCCCCGAAATAGCCCTTGACCTGGGCGTTGAAGGGTACGGCATCCTGAGAATCCGTCAGCTCGACCGCGAGACTTTCCAGCCGATCGAGAGTCTGTTCCGCGCCGAATCGCAGATAAAAGTAGTCTACGACCTCGTCATCGCCGATTTCCGCGGCCAGACGCTCCCGCTCATCCATATTGGTATACCTCCGGCTCCTCTTTGACCGCCATTTTGACGACGAGTTGCCCGTCTTCAACGGTGAAATAGGGAGCGCGGCTGCCCGATCCCGAATAGATAATATGATGATTCTTCATGCCGATGACATTCAGCCAGACTCCGGTGCGATTGCCGTCGGACCAGAGAGGATTGTGCCCCACGATGAAGGGGGTGTCCTCGGGCAGGCCGAGTTGGAAAAGGACGAGCCTGAGATCCTTTTCGCCGTATTCTTTCGGACTCGGCGTTCCGTGAAATTCGTTGACCCGGTTCCACATGAGCTGGTGGTATTTTTCGGGATACCGTTTGATGTCGATGAGTTCCTCCCTGACCAGGCCGCCCCGCGGCGGTCCCGCATGGGTGATGACGAATCCGGGGCCGATGATGAACATGGGCAGGGCGTCGAAGAAACGCTGGACTGCCTCGACATACTCAGCCCCCTCGCTCGCGAGCAGGGCGTTCTTGAATTCGGTGCCCTGGGCGATGCCGCTCTTGCGCAGGCGCTCATCGAAGGTATCGTGGTTGCCCCTGACATAATAGACGGTTCGCGGATGTTCGACGAAGAGGCGGAGAATGTAGTCGAGGATCTCGACGGAATTCGCCATTTCCTTCATGTGCCCCGTCCGGTCGTCGTGGACGACATCCCCGACGAAAACCAGGGCCGCGCGTTCCTCGTCGAAATCTTCCCGGTTGCCGTCGTGATCGATGATCGCGATGAGGTTATCGAGATTGGCGTGGAGATCTCCGATGATTATCGGCCGCAAGTTGGGAGGGAATTCGATGAGGCCACCGGCTTGCCCGCCGGAATCGAGGAGACGTCCCGGCCAGTGTTTACATGCCTCGATCGCCTCTTCCACCAATTCGACACCCATGGGCGCCTGTCGCCTCGAGGCGACGGGCGCCTCCGTTCGCGTCCGGCCTTCAGCTTCGATAGTCCTTTCGGAAGGCCCTTTCTGGGCCATAGTGTCTCCTCTCGGGATCCTCCCCCGGGTGGAGGCGGAAACCTCAGCGTTTCTTGGATCTGCCGGTCGCCGGCTTGTTTTTCCCTGTTTTCGTTTCGGTCGGTACCTGTTTCCGCGGCGATCGGACGGCCGGACCCTGGCGTTTGGCGCTTTCAGCCGGGGAGCGGCTGGGCTTTGGGACGCCTGGACCGATCGCGGACCTACCCTCTCCCGCCCGCTCCGGCTTCGTCGAAGTCGAATCCTGCCGCTTCGAATCGGGCCGATCCTTCCCTTCGGTATCGGATGGAGTCGCTTGCGCGTGCATCCGTTCCGTGGCCTCGGGGTTTGTCGCGGCGCCGGGATATTCCTTCACGAAACGACCCGACTTGTCCCGCTTGCGCTCGCGTCTTTTGGTCACGAGATCGGCGAAGTCCTCCTCCGGCGAGACGCCGTTGCGGTCGGGCACTCGTACGAGGAGCGGTTCGGGAATGGCGTCCACCATCTCCCTCGTGCGATCGAAATAGGCGAATCGGACATTGAAAGCGTGCTTCGAAAGCACACTCTTGTCGGGCTCTCCATAATACTCGCCAAGCCTCGTGATCCTGTCAAGGATTTCGAGGATGAGACGATTCTGAGGGTGTTCCTGCGGCTCATCCTTGAGAAGGAATTTGCCGAGCGCGTTGATGTCCATGATGGAGAGTCGACGAATGCGATAGCCGTCGTCCGCGTCGAAGTAGGCGCTCTGGATGATGCCGAGAAGAGCTTCGAGGGCCCTGGGATAGAGCTCTTCCGGATGACGCGAGAACAGCGTCCGAAAGGCCGCCTCAATGAGTTCCGCATCGGGCCTGATCGTCGAGAAGAGCAGGCGAGGCTCGCGATCGTGGAGCATTTCGTCGATGACCCAGGGATTGTTGGTCATTACGAGCCGGAGGAAGAGCCAATAGTTCTCCGAGTTGAGGCCGACAAGGCTCATATAGCGGGCGAAGGCGACGGAACATTCAACCTGGGTCTGCGTCACGCAGGAAAAAAGGGCCTCGCGCACGTACAGTGCGTGATCCTTGATGAGGCGGCGATCATTTTCGGCTATCGCACCGCCGTTCTTGGACGCCATCGCAGCTCTTCCCGTCCCAATATCGGCGGGATTCGGAGCGGGGTTGAGTCCGTCGTCGTCTGCTTTCACCCGCTCAAGTATCGCGAAAGGCGCCCCGGGCCGCAAACTTCGTCGCTTGCGAGCCGTGGCGCGGGCTTCAATGGCGGATCAGCGCTTCAGCTCGGACAGCTTGACCGGTCGCACCTGCGTCTCTTCGCCCTCGATCTTTCGGAACTCTTCGAGAAGCTCGCGGCCGCGGCGAGAAAGCTTCTGCGGCATGTTCACCACGACTTTAAGGTAGAGGTCGCCCCGCCTGCCGCTCTGATTCGGCACGCCCTCCCCTCTCACACGGAGCAAGGCCTCGTTCTGCGTTCCCGGGGGAATGGTGACGGCCACCTTCTTGTGGTCGATGGTCTCGAGTGTGACCTCGCCGCCGAGGCTCGCCATGGCCAGGCCGACCGGAAGGGCGCAATAGAGATCGTTGCCTTCCCGTTCGAAAAACTCGTGCGGACGGACATGTATGAAAACGTACAGGTCGCCGGCGGCCCCGCCGTTGGGACCGGCATCGCCTTGGTTCGGAATCCCGACGCGCTTGCCGTCCTCGATCCCCGGCGGGATGGTGACGCGAATCTTCTGCTTCTTCTTCGCCAGACCTGTACCGGCGCAGTCGCGACAGGGATGCTCGATGACTGCACCCTCCCCACGACAGGTCGGACAAGGTTGGGCGATGGAAAAGAAACCCGAGGATCTGCGGACTTGGCCCGAGCCCTGACACGTGGGACAGACCCTCCTGCCGGAGCCGTCGGCCGAGCCCGAACCCTTGCAAGTGGCGCAGGAATCGTGATGCGAATAGGTGATATCGACTTCTGTCCCGAAAACGGCATCCTCGAAGGAGAGTTCGAGGTCATAGCGGAGATTGGAACCTCGCTGGACGCGTTCGCCTCCGCCCCGCCGACTGCCGCCGAAGAACGAGTCGAAAATATTCGAGAAGTCCCCGAATCCGCCGAAAATGTCCTCGAAATCCCTGAACACGCCCGAGAAATCGTGGGCGCCCTGGCCACCGCCCATGCCTTCGACCCCGGCGAATCCGAAACGGTCATAGGCCTGACGCTTCTCGTCGTCGCCGAGGACTTCATAGGCCTCGGTGGCCTCCTTGAATTTTTCCTCGGCGGACTTGTCGCCCGGATTCTTGTCCGGATGGAACTGGATGGCGAGGCGACGATAGGCCTTCTTTATATCGTCCTTCGACGCGCCCTTCTCGACGCCGAGAACTTCGTAATAGTCACGCTTGGCCACGGGTTGTCCTTAGGCAGATCGGACCGCGGAGCTGCAAAGGCAGAGGGAGCGAAAGGGGGAACGTCCCGAAACGAAAGCAGCCGTCCCGGAGGATATGCTCCCGTTCCTTCCGCTTTCCATCCTCTCCACCTCTCCTCTGCGCGTCGGCATCTCTGCGGTTGGCTTTTCTACTTCTTCTCTTCCTCGTCGACGACGCGATAATCGACATCGTCGGCGCTGCCGGCCTTCTGTCCCGACGAAGAGGAGCCGTTCTGGCCCGGTTCGTAGGGCTTGGAGCCAAAGGGACCCTGCCCCGAAGCTCCGGACCCCTGCTGGCCGTCCCCGCCGGACTGGGCCGAGCCCTCGGCGTTGGCGCCGGCGTTCTTGTACATTTCCTCCGCGAGCTTGTAGGAAGCCTGCTTGAGAGACTCGGTCTTCTGCTTGATGAGTTCCACGTCGGCCCCTTCCATGACCTTGCGGAGGTCGGCAATCGCCGTCTCGATGGCGGCCTTGTCGGAGGCCGATATCTTGTCACCGTAGTCCTTGAGGGACTTCTCCGTCTGATAGGCGAGGCCATCCGCCTCATTGTGGGCTTCGACGCGCTCCTTTTCCCGCTTGTCTTCCGCCGCATGGGCTTCCGCATCCTTGACCATGCGATCGATCTCGCTCTCGTTGAGCCCGCTCGATGCCTCGATGCGGATTTTCTGTTCTTTCCCCGTACCGAGATCCTTGGCCGAGACATGGACGATGCCATTGGCGTCGATGTCGAAGGTCACTTCGATCTGAGGTACGCCTCGCGGGGCGGGTGGAATGCCGACGAGGTCGAAGCGGCCAAGCGTGCGGTTTTGAGTGGCCATTTCACGCTCGCCTTGAAGTACATGGATGGAGACGGCGGTCTGTCCGTCGGCCGCCGTGGAGAAGATCTGGCTCTTGCGGCAGGGGATGGTCGTGTTGCGCTGGATGAGTCGGGTGAAAACGCCGCCGAGCGTCTCGATTCCGAGCGAAAGCGGCGTCACATCGAGGAGGAGCACGTCCTTGACGTCTCCGCCGAGGATGCCTCCCTGTATGGCCGCCCCGACGGCAACGGCCTCGTCCGGGTTGACGCCCTTGGACGGCTCCCTTCCGAAGAGGTCCTTGACGATCTGTTGGACCTTGGGAATGCGGGTCGATCCGCCGACGAGAATGACCTCGTCAATCTGAGCCGCGGTGAGTCCGGCATCAGCGAGGGCCTTCGTGCAGGGAGTCTTGGAACGTTCGAGAAGATCCTCGATCATGCGTTCGAAGGCCGACCGCGTAAGCGTCTTCTGGAGATGCTTGGGTCCGCTCGCGTCGGCGGTTATGAAGGGAAGGTTCACCTCGGCCTGCTGGACGTTCGAGAGTTCGATCTTCACCTTTTCGCTCGCGTCCTTGAGACGCTGAAGCGCCATTCGGTCCTGCGAAAGGTCGATGCCCGTGTCCTTCTTGAATTCGGCCACGAGCCATTCCATGACGCGGCGATCGAAGTCGTCGCCGCCGAGGTGGGTGTCGCCGTTGGTCGACTTGACCTCGAACACGCCCTCGCCCAACTCCAGGATCGAAATATCGAAAGTTCCGCCGCCGAGATCGTAGACGGCGATGGTCTTTTCCTTTTTCTGATCTTTGTTGAAACCATAGGCGAGCGAAGCCGCCGTCGGCTCGTTGATGATGCGCTTGACTTCGAGTCCCGCGATCTTGCCGGCATCCTTGGTGGCTTGGCGCTGGGCGTCGTTGAAATAGGCGGGGACGGTGATGACCGCCTCGCTGACCGTCTCGCCGAGATAGTCCTCCGCGGTCTTCTTCATCTTCTGCAGAATGAAGGCGGAAATTTCCTGTGGACTGTATGCTTTGCCGGAAGCGTCCACCCGAATATCCGCGCCATTGTCCAGGACATGGTAGGGAACGAGCTTGACCTCGGTGCCGACCTCGTCGTAGCGCCGCCCCATGAAGCGTTTGATGGAATAGACGGTGTTCTCCGGGTTGGTGATCATCTGGTTCTTCGCCGGGGCGCCGACCACGCGCTCGCCCTTCGACGTGAAACCGACGATCGACGGAGTGGTGCGACCGCCCTCCGAGTTCGCGATGACCACCGGCTCGCCGCCTTCCATGACCGCGACACAGCTGTTCGTCGTTCCGAGGTCGATTCCGATTATCCTGCCCATGTTCAAGCTCCTTGAAACACTTTCATGTAGACGGGGCTGCGTCCGGAGGCGCCCACGCCGACCTGTCATGTAAAGTACTCAATCCGTGTCCGTCGTGGAAGCGAAGGACTGACGCTGCGCGCTTCTCCTTCGGGGGCCGACCGCCCCCGAAAGACTCAGCCGCCGGACCCTCCCCCGATTTCGTCGCTCGCGCCCTCCGCCGAAGCTCGGTCCGGACTTGCGTTCTGCTCCGCATTGCGGGCCGCCGAGTCCCCTGCCTCGCTCGACGAATGCGCGGCGCGCGTCGCCGCCGAGCCATCCATGCTCGCCGAAGGCTGCGAAGCGGCCTTCGGCGCGGGCATGCGAACCTTCACTTTCGCGCTTCTGACAATCCTGTCGTGAAGCTTGTAGCCGGGGAGGAATTCCAGCGACACCTCGGGTTCGGCCACCTCCCCCGATTCGCTGGCGACAGCCTCGTGGACATGGGGATCGAAGAGTTTCCCTAGAGATTCGTAACTCGCGAGTCCGTATTTGTTTTCGAGGACCGAGGCGATCTGTCTGCGAATTATGGTGATGCCGTCGTGCAGGGTCTGGTAATCCCTCGCATGCTCCGCGCTGGCGATAGCCCGATCGAAGTCGTCAAGCAGGGGCACCAAGTCGGACAGCAGGCCGAAATTGGCGTATTTCTGCTGATCTTCGCGTTCCCGGAACATGCGTTTCCGGAAATTCTCGTAATCGGCGAGACTTCTGAGATACTGATCTTTCAAGGTCGAGGCTTCCTCGCCGAGCCGGGCCACTTGGTCTTCGAGTTCCTTGGCTCGGCTTTTCAAGGCTCCCGTCTCATCGACGGCCGGTCCCGTCGCCGGAGCGTCGGCCGGCGT
>Ga0187814_10000605_pt1 | contig 12486 bp, 13 predicted proteins | sample NC_S_4_FD_132450 | JGI IMG/M metagenome (GOLD analysis project Ga0187814, IMG submission 132450) | Wetland sediment microbial communities from Neuse River Estuary, North Carolina, USA - ASW-S_4 | ecosystem: Environmental > Aquatic > Freshwater > Wetlands > Sediment | place: USA: North Carolina... | reverse complement strand
TGGTGTCTTGAGCCAGCCGACGCGAGCGAGCGTGACGATGATCGCCCCAGAGGCGACGGCGGCCGCGGCGAGCGAGATGACAGTCAGGGCGATACTCGCGTTGGTCGGCCCCCCGTCCCCGACCTCCTTGAGCCCTCACGTGACGCCTACGGCCCAGACCAGGTGTCTGAGCACGAAGGCGGCGAACACGGCGCACACGATGCCGGCAGCCACATGCACACCCTTCGAAGATGAAGTGGGCACGATGGAAACCTCCTTCGAGGCGATCATCGCGCCGGCCCGGACTCAGCGCATCGCGCGAAAGCCGCCGACCCGATACGGGTTTCCCGGGACGTGGGAGTAGCCGGGATGAGTGTTTCCCCGTATCGTGATCGCGCTTTAGGTCGGATGCCGGCGGCGACGTGCGTTGCGAAGCTCGCTGCATGGCCACGATCGTGCACGTTGATGGTCTGGTTGCGACGGGCGCCGAGCCGTCTGTGCGGGGAACGGCTGGGGCTTCTCATCCCGTGATCGAGGTCAGGAGCCTCCACAAGGCGTACGGGGCGACGGTCGCGGTTGAGGATGTCTCCTTTGGGGTGGGCGAAGGGGAGATTTTCGGGATCCTGGGGCCCAACGGCGCGGGCAAGACGACGACGGTGGAGTGCATGTCGGGTCTGCGGGCGCCGGACGGCGGGGCAATCGGTGTTCTTGGTTTGGATCCGCAGCGTGACCGCCACGCGATCAGGGAGTTGGTAGGAGTGCAGTTGCAGGAGGGCTCGATGCCGCCGAAGCTAACGGTGCGCGAACTGGTCGATCTGTTCGCATCGTTCTACACCGATCCCGCAGATGCTCGGGAGCTGCTCGAGCTGCTCGGCCTGACCGCCAAGCGCGATGACTATTACAAGCGCCTGTCGGGCGGGCAGAAGCAGCGGCTGTCGATTGCGCTGGCGCTGATCGGCAACCCAACGGTGGCGATTCTCGACGAGCTGACCACAGGCCTTGACCCGCAGGCCCGGCGCGAGACCTGGTCATTGATCGAAGGAGTACGCGACCGCGGGGTGACGATCGTGCTGGTCACGCATTTCATGGATGAGGCCGAGCGGCTGTGCGACCGGGTCGCGCTGATCGATTCCGGGCGCGTGATCGCAATCGATACGCCGGCGGGCCTGGCCGAGCGCGAAGGCGGCGGCAACCACATGCGCTTTCACCCCAGCCGGTCATTCGACGACTCGCTGCTGACCGCACTGCCGGAGGTCGATCGACTGGAGCACCAGGGCGACCGCATCGTCGTCAGCGGCACCGGCGATCTGCTGAACGCCGTCATCTCCGCGCTCGCCACGGCCGGCGCCGAGGCCAAGGACGTCCAGCTTGAGAGCGCGACGCTCGAGGACGCGTTCGTCCGGCTCGCCGGACACCCATCGGGAACCTCAAAGGAGGACGGTAAGCGATGAGCGTGAACGCCGCGACCGTACGGCGTCGGCCTTCGCGCAGGGCGCTGCGAGCGCTGGCCGCCTCGGAGGGCAAGCTGGCGTGGCGCGAGCCGGTCGGCCTTGTCCTCGGCGTTGGCGTCCCAATCATGCTGCTGGTGATCTTCGGGCTCAGCTCCGGCTTTCAGAAGCGGATCGTCTCGACCAATCCGACCACGTACCGGACCGTGTACGTGCCGATCCTGATGGCGCTCGTGCTCGTGCTGATCGCGCTGATCAGCCTTCCGATCCCGATCGTGGTACAGCGCGAGCGCAAGTTCCTAAGGCGTCTGTCCACCACACCGGTCGCGCCGCTGTGGCTGCTCACCGCGCAGGTCGCGGTGAACCTGGTCCTCGCACTCGTGGCGATGGTTCTGATCGTCGTCGGCTCCGCCTTGTTCTTCAACGTTCACGCGCCCTCCCAGGTCCCGGGCTTCGTCCTCGCCGCGTTGCTCGCCACTGCCTGCCTGTTCGCGATCGGCCTGGTGATCGCCGCCGTCGCGCCCAGCGAGCGGGCCGCCGGTGCTATCGGCAGCGCGCTCCTGTTCCCGCTGATGTTCTTCGCCGGCCTCTGGCAACCCAGCCAAACCGTGACGCCCTCGGCCATGCACACGATCAGCAACCTCACACCACTCGGGGCCGCTGTCCACGCAATGCTCAGAGCCATGCAGGGCAGCTTCCCCACCCTCGGCTCGCTCGCGGTGATGGCCGCCTGGGCGGTCGTCTTCGGAATCGCGGCAGTCAAGCTCTTCAGGTGGGAATAACGGAGCGCAGACGATGAGCGACTCTCCAAGCGGCCCCGCCGGCAGTATGGCGCAACCATCGATCGAATCTGCGCGAGACACAGCGTTCAAACGGCTGGCCCGACAGGCGGTTGACGGCGGCTTGACCCTCGACGAGTACGCGGAGCGCGCCGTCGCGGTCCAGCAAGCCGCGACCACCAGCGAGATCGATGCTCTACAGAAGGCGGGGGCCGCTGGCGCGCCCGCCGCTCGCCGCCCCAGTTGGCTGATCTCCGTCGTGGCCCGAGTAGAGCGCCGCGGTCAATGGCGGCTGCGCGACCACCTGCGAGTTGTGTCCGTATTCACGGTGCAGACCCTGGACCTCGGCACTGCGCAACTGGAAGCACCCGAGTCGGTAGTCACGATCGTCACCGCGTTCGGTGGCGCTTCGGTCATCGCCCCACAGGGTGTGTCGCTTGACGTCTCGGGGTTCGCGCTGTTCGGCGGTAGAAATGACAACCGCGCGGAACTTCCGCCCTTTCCCGGCTCGCCGGTCATCCGCATCCGCGCCTTCTCGATCTTCGGCGGCGTCAGAATCGATGACCGCGCGCCGCAGCGCAACCCGCTCGACGCGATCAGGGCAGGATGCAACCCGGCAGGCAGCTGACAGCTCCGAATGCGCCGCGACCGGACCTCCCAAGGGGTAATGGTCAGGACCCGCTTTCATCGCTGCTAGGCCACCCGGTTCGCCGGGGAGCCCTTCCCCGCCTTGCGCGGAACTCGGGGCTCTTGCTGGCGCGCGAGCAGGGTCCTGTCCTCACTGCGGCGAAGCTATAGACCGATGTCCGAGGCGTGGGTGTATCTGCTGCGTCGCACCGACGGCTCGCTTTACACGGGTTGGACGATCGATCTCGAGCGCAGACTTGCGCGCCATCGAGCCGGCACCGCGAGTCGCTACACGGCAAGCCAGCTGCCCGTCGAGCTCGCACATGCGATACCGATGCCCGACCGCACCGCCGCGCGCCGCGAGGAGGCACGCGTCAAACGCCTGTCGCGGGCCGACAAGCTCGCGTTGCTCAGCGCCGCTCAGGCGACAGGAACGACCAGTGCTGGGGCCAGACGGGAGGACGCATAAACGGCAGCGGCCGCCTACCTCCGCCCACCGCATCGGATGGATCGCACACGGCTGGCGGGTACACGCGTGATTACAAGCAAGCGATGACCGGCGGCCACGCGTAAAGCAGAAGCTACGCGCGAACGGCAGGGCTCGCCCATCACTGACCGGCATGATCGCTACGCAATGGTGCGGCTCCGCCAGCGACCCCTGGGGCTGCGCGGACTTATTTGATGGCCGGTCGCTGCTCCGAGGATCGACCAGCCCACCTAGATGAGTAGTGCCACGGCCTGGGGTGGGGTCGTGGGGGTGCAGGGGACATAACAGCGCAGGTCGAAACCGGCGGTGTTCCTTGCCGACCGTCGACGCCGATCTCGACCTGCTGCTTACGGCTGTTTACTGCATCGCGGACGATATCCTGCCCAAGCCGCCGGAGAACGCGCGGCGCAAGATCACCGACGCGGAGATCGTCACGCTGTGCGTCGCGCAAGCGATCATGGGCGTCCCGTCTGACTATCGGTTTGTCGCGATCGCCGGCCGGCGCCTGCGGCACCTGTTCCCCGCGCTGCCAACCAGGGACGCGTTCCACAAGCGCCGGCTCAGGCTCTCCGATCGGATCGAGGCGCTGGTCGCGCACCTCGCCCGCCCGAGCCCCGGGTATTTGGACGACCTGCTGCTGGTCGACTCCACCCCGGTGGAGTGCGCCCGCTCGCGGGAGACGGTCAAGCGCGGCGGCAGCTCCAGCCTCCCGGACGCGCTCACCGACGCCGCCGACTACGGGTATTGCGCCAGCCACAGCCGCCACTTCTTCGGCTTTCGCCTGCACGCCCTGTTCGCCCCCGACGGCACCCCACGGGCGCTCGCGCTGACCTCCCCGAAGATCGACGAGAAGCTCGTCTGCCTGAAGATGGTCGCCCACTGCGAAAGCCAACCCGGCCAGGTGCTGGTGCTGATCGGCGACAAGAACTTCCGCGGCCGACAGTTCGAGGCCGAGCTGGCCAAGCTCGACGCCACGATCATGCGGCCCAAGCGCAAAGACGAGCGAGGGCCCGTCGCCAGCACCACCGACCCGGCAGCGAGCACCCCGGCACTCAGGCCCGCAGCGCAGATCACCCCCCGCGCCCACCGCCCAGACACCCGCGATCACGAGCCGCACCTGGCGCCGATCCGCCAGCGAATCGAATCGATCTTCTGGACCTTCAAAGACATCCTCACCCTCGAACGCCACGGCGCCCGCACCCTCAGAAACCTCCGCGTCCGGCTGTGCACCCGATTCGCCGCGCCTGCCGCCGCCATCATGCTCAACCACGAACTCGGCCGCCCCACCCGCAACCTCGTCAACTTCACCGCCTAACCGCGTGGCACTACTCATCTAGTCAGCGGAGGCCAAGGTTCAGAAGCCGATAGCCCATCGCAAGCTCGCTGACCTCGAACATGCGCGCCAGCCGCGGCGTCGATTCCTCCTGCTCGTAGGCCTGGTGCACCAGTCCTGTCGGCATCAGCAGCTCCGCTGCGAAATCGTTGGCGGACCGCTCGCTCTCCCAGTCGTATCCGGGCGGGTGCCCGTGTTCGGCGCTGGAACCGAGATCTATGTGGAACCGGTCATGGTGGCCGAGCAGGTAGTGCCCGAGCTCATGGCCGATCGAGAAGCGCTGGCGCACCGCCGCGTGACGACTGTTAACGCCGATCACCGCTCCGTGGTCGAGGGCGATCACGGCGCCCGAAAGGGCGTCCTCGAAGTTGCCTCGCACCACCGTGACGCCGCACCGCCGAGCGATGTGCTCGACATCGACCGGCGGACGACTGATCCCATCTTGGGACAGGAGCTCCTGTGCGGCACGCACGGGACGGCTGGTGCTGACCGAGATCTCCGCCGCCGGCGGCGATGCCGCCTCGGCGGCGTCCATCAGCTGCTCGAGCGCGCGGTCGAGGTCCTTGTGTTCCAGCTGCGCCGCGGTCGCTCGGAGGACGGCACGTATCGGCTCCCGATCCGGGCGCGGGAGGAAGTAGGCCACGTCCCGCTCCAAGGCCTCCGCGAGATCGACGAGGTCGTCGAGCCCCGGAGCACGTTTGCCGCTCTCCCAGTAGCTGATCACCGAAGTGCTCGTCCGCCGCGAGAGCCCCGCCGAACCCACGCGAAGTACCGCTTCGAAACCAGCGCATGGAGGAAGCTTGCCAGCACTCGATGCCTGAGATTGGCGAGACCCGCGCGGCGAGCGAGGCACGACCTGCCTTCGTGGTCGCGCGCGTACGCGTAGCTGACGTCGCTCGCGTGGCTCCATTTGTCCGGAAGCGGCCACGGTAGAGCGGTAGCGGCGGCGTCGTCCGCCGCGGCCGCTACCGCTCTACTGCTTGCTGGTCTGCGGATTCCGGCTAGCAAACCGCGCCGCCGGGGCACCGGTTTGGGCGGATTTCAACCACTTGCACGGACCTGACGCCGGCGGCGGCCGAACGCGCGCTTCTGGCGAATTGGAGGGCTGCGCGTTGAGGCTAAGGTGGACCTGCTTTCGTGTCAGTGAAGTCCGCGTGGTACAGCGACAGCCACCGGACCGAAGGCCGCGGGTTCGAGACCGGTCGTCCGCTTGAGGGGAGTGTGGGTAGGCCGCGGGTGGCACGGCGACGCCCCTGGTAGCGTTCTGCCAACTCTCAGGATGCTCGATCGCAGCTAGTGGCCGTGCGTAGCGACCGATTTCAGTCAGCGGTCGGCTCGGCTGCGCCCGAGCTCCGACGGAGCCCGGCACGAGAGAGCTCGGGGACCGCCCGCGCTAGCAATCCGGCCGTTCGTGGCTGGCTCAGGGCGGCGGGCCTGTCTCGCCTGGTTGTTGGCCTCCTGCTGATCATCGGAGGGCTTTTGTGGGCGATCGCGCGAGGCCTCGAGTTCTACGGGCTCAACCCGGTTCACCTCGGCTACGACCTTGATCAGCCCCCGGTGCTGCTTGTGTTCGTCGGAGCGTGGATTCTGTATCGGAGCCGCCGACGGTGACGCTACCCCACATTCAGATAGCGCGCGGGCACTGGGTCCTCGGTGCGTTATTCCTGGTGATCCTTCTCGAGGAGTACTTGCCGGTGGTCGCACGCGACGGCCGCCCGGCGCGGTCGCGGTCGCTGGTAGTCCCGTGGGGGCTGATGCTGGGTGGGGCGGGCGCCTGGGCCACGACGGTGTTCGCCGACGTGGTGCACGACATGTTGATCCACTTTCTCTGGGGAGACATTCTGTTTGCCGCGGGCGCGCTCGAGCTGGCGCGCCGGCGTGGCGTGTACAACCGGCCGTGGGTCGACGGGGTTCTGCCGGTTGCGTATCTGAGTATCGGAGCGCTGTTCATCGTCCACGAGCAGATCCATTCAACCCCCGGGGATAGCTGGCACCTTGCGATGGGGTCCCTGCTGATCGCGGCGGGCATCCTCGAGCTCGTTCGCTTACGACGTCGCCGATCGCCGCTGGTGCCCATCGCGCTGTTGCCGCTGACCGCGTTCGCGCTGGCGCTGATCGCGATTCCGGTGGCGGCAGCGTCATGAGGCTCGGCACCCCTCCGCGTCTCCGGCCGCGCGCGCTCTTGATAGCGGGGTGCGCGCTCTTGGTGGCGCTGAGCGTTCCGTCGTCCGCCGGCGCCCATGCCAACCTGGAAACGTCGACCCCGCGCTTGGGGGCGGTGCTGTCGGCGCCGCCGCGTGTGCTCACCCTGCTGTACGACGAGGACGTCGTCCCGCAGTACGCGCGGGTCGAAGTGGTCGCAGCGAGCGGCCAAGACGTCGCCGGCCCGCCGCGTGTGACGGGGCGTGTGGTGGTCGTCGCATTGCGGCCGGGCCGACGGGCCAGCTACACGGTGCGCTGGAGGATGGTCGCCAGCGACGATGGACACGTGACCGAAGGCGCGTTCACCTTCGGTGTGGGGATGAATCCGCTGCCGCCGACACCGGCGCCCGGGACTGGCGTGCCGGTTGCGCCCGAGCTGCTCGCGTGGCTCGAGTTCCTCGGCGTGGTCCTTGCTGGCGGCACACTGACGTTCCGCGCGCTCGTGTTGGCGCCCCCAGCGCGAGCCAGTGGCGAAACGGGCGCGCCTGACGCTCGCCTTGCGATCTGGGCAGGGGTGACGGGGGCGGTGCTGGCGCTGCACGCCGGGCTGCTCGCGTTTCTCGTCGGCGCCTATCCGATCGTCGGCGGCGGCGGGCTGTCGAACTTCGCCGACGCCCTGATCGTGCCGATCCGGACGGGGACGCATCTCGGGCAGGCGTGGACCCTGATGACGTTTGCCTGGCTGGGGGTGCTCGCGCTGCTCGTCGGCGCGTGGGTCACGCCGGGTAAACGCGAGCCGCTGCTCGCGAGCGCAGGGCTCTTGTCGCTGGGCATCGCCTTCGGCATCAGCTGGGCAAGCCATCCCGCGTCACGCGGGACACTTGGGCTGATGGCCGACTACCTGCACCTCCTTGCCGCCGCGCTGTGGCTGGGGGCACTGGTCGCGCTCGCGATCCTCGCCGGGGTTGTGCGTCCCCTGGCCCGCTCGGCACGGGAGGCGATCGTTCGCGCGTGCCTGTTGCGCTTCTCGAGACTCGCGGTGCCGATCGTGGTGCTGCTCGCGCTTGCCGGTATGTACCTCGCGCTGCGCGAGCTGCCCGACCCCTCGTCGCTCGTCACCAGTGGCTACGGGGTCACGCTGCTCATCAAGAGCATCGTCTTCATCGGCGCCCTCGCCGTCGGCGGCTATCACCACCGCTCGGTGGTGCCCCGAATCGCTGCCGGCGCGCCCGTCGCCAGCATCCGCCGTACGCTCGCGTTTGAGGTGAGTCTGCTCCTCCTCGCGGTTGCTCTGGCCGCAACCCTCAGCCAGACGGCGCCGCCCGCCTGACGGCGGTCCGCGAGGAGCGCGGGTCGCCCGACACCTACTGTTCGGAGCCGGCAGGAATGTCCAACGTCGCGATGACAGCGCCGCTCCGCGCGGATAGGAGTACCCGCCGCGCGTTGGGCTCCGAACGTCGGGAGCGCAGATGCGGATCTGTCGAGGAGCAGGTGCGGCAAAACCGTTGGCAACAGACTTGCCCGGATACGACACCGGGTGTGTGACGCCGGACAGACCCGGAGGTCGATAGAGGGCGCGGCTCATGCCGGCACGCCTCGCGTCAGACCGCGCATACGCTGGTGTCGTGGTCGCCAAGCTCGCGACGCTGGTTCTTCCGCTCGGCCTTGACACGTTCGCGGTCGCGGCGGCGCTTGGGATTGTTGGCGTCTCGTCCACGCGTCGGCTGCGGATCTCTGTTCTGTTCACTGCCTTCGAGGCGGGGATGCCGCTCATCGGCCTCGCGCCGGGGGGCGCCGCTTGGTGTTGCGATCGGCGGCGCAGCCGACTACGTCGCTATCGGGGTCCTACTCGCCCTTGGCCTCTACACGCTGCTGGCCTCCGATCAGCACGAGCAAGACGGGCTCCGCCAGCTCGCGCAGATGCACGGGCCCGGTGCGCTCCTCCTCAGCGTCAGCATCAGCCTGGATGAGCTAGCGATCGGCTTCACGCTTGGTCTCCTGTGCCTCCCGGCCGGGCTCGTCATCGTCCTCATCGCGCTCCAAGCGTTCATCGTCACACAACTCGGGCTACGCGTGGGAAGCCGGCTCAGCGACCGCCTACGCGAGGGCGCCGAGCGCCTCGCCGGTGTGGCACTGACCGGGCTCGGCATCGTGCTCCTCGCGGAGAGCCTGCCCGCCTAGCGCGCACAGCGCCGACGCCGTGGGAAAAGCGTCAGCGACCGGCCGCTGATTGGGTCAGACCAACATGGATCCGCGTGTCGACGGCCGCTCCATTTGGAGTGAGAGCAGCGGCGGATCGGCGGCGGCGGTGAAGCTACTGACCTGACTGGGTTAGCTCGTCGCGGGTGTGGCGCGGTGGCCGCGTCTGCGGAGCCTGGGGAGTGCTAGCGCGAGCGCCCCACCAAGGAGCAGCGTGGCGAGGATCGCGGTTGCGATGATCGCGCCTGTTGGCCAGCCGCCGCTGGAGTTCGTGGCGGGTGCGTGGCCGTAGGCATAGCCCATCATTCCGGGGCCCATCGTGTACCCCGCCGTGCCCTGTCCGTTGAGGTAAGCGCCCATCATTCCGGCCAGTGCGGAGCCGCGGTAGCCGCTGATCATCAGGCCCATCAGGCCGTACAGCGGCGCGTACCGAGCTCCCGGGTTGTGCGGACGCCGAGGTAGCGCTCGCCGAGGTAGAAGTGCATCTGGTCGGCGGCGCTCGGGCCCATCATCTCGTCCATCAGCGCGTTCATCCGCTGGTGGAGCTGTGTTGAGCCGAGCGCCTGGCCCATCAGGTACTCGCCGAGGTTCCGGTACTGGCCGCTGGTGAGGCTCTTGGGGTTGAGCTGGGTGTGCTGGACTTGGCTGAGGATTTGGGCGCCCCGCTGTTGCTCGGTCGCGACCGAGTCGGCGATCGCGGGTGCCGCAAGCGTCAGGCTGAGCGCCACTGCGAGCAGCAATCCCACGCGCCGGAGCTTGTATCGGCGGGTCATGATCTGCCTCTTCGCGTTTCCCGCTTGGCGTGTCGCGGTTCTATTCAGTTCAGCCTGGATCGTCCTCCCGAGGGGACCGCTCGCCAACGTCTAAAACCCCCAGCGCCACAGGAGGTGAACTACGCATGCCGGCGGGGGTTACCCGGAGTGGGATGTGCTCGTTCTCGGGTTCGGCGGCTGGGTTGGCTGGTCGGGCAGCTTCAACCGCTTCAGCGAGATCGCGTTGATGGCCACGATGATGCTCGACCCTGACATGCTGAGCGCGGCCACGGCCGGGCTCAGGGTGAAGCCGACCGGTTCGAGGACACCCGCGGCGATCGGGATCGCCAGCGCGTTGCAGCCGACCGCCCAGGCGAGGTTCTGGTGCATCTTGCGCACGGTCCCGCGACTGATCTGGATCGCGGTGGCGACGTCGAGCGGATCTGAGCGCATGAGTACGACGTCGGCGGTCTCGATCGCGACGTCGGTGCCGGCACCGATCGCGATGCCGACGTCGGCTTGGGCCAGCGCTGGGGCGTCGTTGACGCCGTCGCCGACCATCGCGACCTTGCGGCCCTGGTCCTGTAGCTCTTTGACTTTGGCGGCCTTGTCCTGCGGCAGCACCTCGGGGATCACCTCCTCGATCCCGACTGCTGCGGCGACCCGCTGCGCGGTGGCGTGACTGTCGCCGGTGAGGATCATCGTGCGCACTCCCAGTTCGCGCAGGGCTGTGACCGCGGCTTTGGCGGTGTCGCGTGGGGAGTCGGCGATCGCGATGATCCCGGCCGCCTTACCGTCGAGCGCGACCTGCACGGTGGTTCTGCCCTGTCCGGCCAGTTTCGCGGCGCGCTCGGCGAGACCGTCGAAGCTGACGTGCTCGCCGTCCAGCAGCCGCGCGTTGCCCACCGCGAGCCGGTGGCCCTCGACAGTAGCCACGGCGCCCTGGCCGGGCACCGCCTGAAAATCCGCAACCGACGCCGGCGCCAAGCCTCGCTGGTGGGCGGCGTTAACGATCGCCTGCGCGAGCGGGTGCTCGCTGTCACCGTCGGCGGCGGCGACGAGGCGCAGCAGCTCTTGCTCACTGACGCCGTCGGCGGTGGCGATCTCGACGACCTCTGGCTGACCGCGCGTCAGGGTGCCGGTCTTGTCGAACACGACCGTGTCGAGGCTGGCGGCTTGCTCGAGCGCGGTGGCGTTCTTGAACAGGATCCCGCGCTTGGCGCCGAGGCCGGTGCCGACCATGGTCGCGGTTGCGTGGCCAGGCCGAGCGCGTCCGGGCAGGTGATGACGATCACGCTGATCGCGCGCAGTAGCGAGTACTCGACGCTGCGGCCGATGACCACCGCCCAGATCAGGAAGGTCAGCGTGCCAGCGGTGATCGCGACCAGGACCAGCCAGAAGGCGGCGCGGTCGGCTAGCCGCTGGGCGGGGGCTTTGGAGTTCTGGGCCTCCTGCACCAGCTTGACGATCTGCGCCAGCGCGGTGTCCGAGCCGACAGCGGTGGCGCGGGCGTGCAGCGTGCCGTTCTTGTTGATCGTCGCGCCGACTAGCTTGTCGCCGGGGGCCTTGTGCACCGGCAGACTCTCCCCGGTCACGGTCGACTCATCGACCTCGCTCTCGCCCTCGACGACCTGCGCGTCGACCGGGATCTTCGCGCCCGGCCTGATCAGCAGCAGGTCGCCGACCTTGACTTCGGCGGTCGGGACCTCGACCGGCTGCCCGGCGCGCAGTACGACCGCCTTCGGCGGCGCCAGGTCGAGCAGCGCGCGCATCGAGTCAGCGGCACTGCCGCGGGCGCGCACCTCAAACCAGTGCCCGAGCAGCACGAACGTGGCGAGCATCGCCCCGGCGTCGAAGAACGTCTCGCCCTTCAACCCGAAGGTCACCGCGACGCTGTACACCCAGCTGGCGCCGATCGCCAGCGCCGCCAGCACGTTCATGTCAAGCGTGCGCTGGCGAAGAGCGCTAACCGCGCCGGTGAAGAACATCCGCGCCGCCCACAGCACCGGCAGGCTCAGCAGCAGCAGCAGCCAGACGTTGCGGTCAAGCCCGAACGGCGTCCCCAGATCGCTCCCGAACACGCTCTTGCCGACGGCCGACCAGGCCAGGATCGCGAGCGTGAACACAAGCGAGACGAAGAAGCGGTTGCGCATCTGCTCGGCCATCTCATCCATCGAGTGGCCGAGTGGCCGCCCTCTCCGTGTCCAGCGGGATCATCCGCGCGCGCCACCGCGGCAGCGTCATGCGCGGGTTGCGGGACCGTGGGCTCCTGGCGCGGATCGCAGACGCAGCCGGGGACGTTGCAGCCGGCGCACTCAAACCCGCACTCCTCCACGATCTGTCGCAGCTGCTCGACCGACGTGAGCTCAGGATCATAGGTGACGGTCGCGGTCTGCGCCGCCGGGTTGGCCTCGACCTCGATCACGCCCGGCCGCGACCCCAGCGCCTTCTCCACCACGAGCTTCTCGCTACCGCGATACTGCTTGCCGACGTGCAGCACGACCGTCGAGCGGGTGCGGTCAGCGACGGCGGTCATCTATCTCCGGCCGGCTCATGCCCCCAACCTACCCGCGGACGCAGGTTGCCCCAGACGAGAGTCAGGGACGGGCGAGAGGAATGGGCTATAGAAGCAGGGAGCCCAGCCCCTGGGACTCGGCCAGCTAGCACGCGTGCAGCCATTAGAACCAGGATGGTGCTTAGGCGAGCGCCGTTTTGAGGGCGTCGACCTGGTGGTGTTGAT
>Ga0187814_10000604_pt1 | contig 12496 bp, 9 predicted proteins | sample NC_S_4_FD_132450 | JGI IMG/M metagenome (GOLD analysis project Ga0187814, IMG submission 132450) | Wetland sediment microbial communities from Neuse River Estuary, North Carolina, USA - ASW-S_4 | ecosystem: Environmental > Aquatic > Freshwater > Wetlands > Sediment | place: USA: North Carolina... | reverse complement strand
ACGGCTACACAAGCGCAGCGGTGCTGGTGACCTCGGCGCCGTAGTAGGTGCGCAGGTAGTGCAGCGCGTCGTCTTGGGCCTGCTGGTAGCGGCCGGCGGCGAACGGCTCGTAGACGGCGGTGGCGTCGCTGACGGCGATCACCTTTATGCCGCGTGCGAAGGCGTCGTAGCTGGTATGCCGGCAACAGCAGTCCGTGTGCTGCCCGGTCACCACGAGTCGGCTGATGCCATGCACCCGGCAGGTGGCATCCAGATCTGTCTGGGTGAAGGCAGAGTAATACCGCTTGGGGACGATCACGTCGCCGGGCTGCGGGGCCAGCTGGTCGATGACGGCCGCTCCCGGGCTGCCGGCCATGGCGTGCTCGCCGAAGACGGCAAGCTCGAAGTCGCCGGGACGGTGCGCGTCGTTACCGTAGACGACCAGCCAGTCGTCACGTTCGCGGGCCGCCTGGGTGAGCGCGGCGATGGGTTCGATGATCTGCCCGGCGGCCGGGTTGGCCAGCTTACCGCTGGTGAAGTCGGTGAGCATGTCGAGCACGAGCAAGGCGGTTGCCACTGGGAACTCCTCCCGTCGGGGCCGTTGCCGGCGGCGTGCCGCGGCGCCTCCCGCGCGGTTGCGGAACATCTGCACCAGCCCGCGGCCGGGGCCCGGATGTACTCTCACGGTAGTCCCCGGTCCAGACCGGACCGGGCCCGGCGGTTGCGTCGCTGCTGTCAACATGACGTTCGGCCCGATGTGGCTCAACGCGGACACGGCTATGCAGGTCACGGCAACGATGCCTCCCTGCGGCCGCGCCTGCCGCTTGCGACCTGCAGCTGAATCTTGCACAGGCCGGGCCACATCGTGCCGGATCTCGCCGGTCATCCGTGATGTTGCGGCCAGAGACCACGTAGTGGTGTGCTGCTGAAGATCGTGCTCCTGACGGTAGTACGGAAGACCCGGCAGCATTACCGGAGGCAGAACCCCATGCAGCCTGATCTGATCAGCCAGGCTGTTCCCGGTTCGAGACGGCTACCGTCACCCACCGCGACGTGCCCTCTGGTCAACGCGCGAAGATCTAATTGAGAATTGGCTACTCTGCTACCTGTCGCCGAATCGGCGCCACATCGGCATGTTATGTATCTGGTGAGCGAGCGGCGTGTTTGAACTCGACAGGTCTGTCGCGCTACCCATCTTCCTCTGCCTCCCAGCACTGCTTCCCGCTACATTGCGCTGCGAGAGGCATGTGCTACCGGCGAGGAGCGTTAGATTTGATACTCAAGTAGTGGTAGTGATCACGGATAAGAATGGGGTGTGGTGATGGCGCCGGGTTGCTTCGGTCGCGAGGAGCCGAATAGAGCCTATTGTGGCCCGCTGCGAGATCGGAAGTGATCCGAGGGAGTATCGGAAATCATGTGAGGACTTACGACTCTACTCAATGCCATTTGCCGCGTCGAGAATCTGCCGCTATTGCAGAGATTCTCGGCGGGAGGCGCGATGTGAGTCAGGTAATCAGGCATTCCGAGGATAAAGTCCGGCCGCCGAGCGAACCTCGGCCCGCCCTGGTGCACGTCGGACGCCTTCGTTCCCGGGCCATCGCATGGTTCGTTCTCCCTGTCATTGCACGCCGCATCGCCCGGACGGCCCGTGCGAATGTGGACGCACCGAAGCGGTGGCGCCGCCGACTCATAGCGCGGATTGGTTACTACCTGGCCGCGCTGGGCGGGGTCATCCTGCTTTTCCGGCTAGGCCTAGCGCTTTACGGCGTCGTCCAGCACCGGCCGACACCGGTCGAGACCTACTGCACGGCGACCCATGGGGCGTGCGATGTGCTCTTCGGGTTCTTGACGCCGTTTCTCGCGATAGCCCTCGCGACGTTCATTTTCCTGGCCTGGCGTTTGTGGTGGGTGACGAGGCCTGTCTTCAGGAAGGCGCGGAGCCGAGCGCGTGAGCTGGTTCCGACTGCCGGAGCCATCATCCAGAAGATCGTGGGCCGCGACGAGCTGTGCACCGTGATCATGCAGGTCCTGCGCGACCGGGACAATCGCCGTCCGTACCTCATCGTGGGGGGAGTGGGGACAGGCAAGACGGCCGTGCTGGTGCGGCTCACCGAACTGCTGGCGCCGCGGCATGCCTTGCCGGTGCCGATCCGGCTCCGGGAGGTGGACAAGGAGTTTGATTTCGGCGAGCTGGCGCAACAGAGGTTCTGCGATGAGGTGAGCAACGGCGTGTTCCCGGTCGCCTTTGCCGAGCGCGTCTGGCAGCAACTCCGCAAAGATGACCGAGTGGTGGTGCTCGCCGACGGCCTCGAGGAAGCTTTTGCTGGAACCGTCAATGAGCGAAACCGCGACAACCTTATCCGGCAGGCGATACAGCAGGCCTACCAGCAGAAACTGCCGTTGGTGATCGCGTCGAGGCCGCATCAGCCGCTGGAGTCGACGCAGGCGGCGATCATGGAGCTTGAGCCGCTGAGCGAGGAAGCCGCTCTGGACTATGTAGAAGAGAACCGTGTTGCCCACGATGAACAGCGCCTGGACTGGATAGTGGAGACGGCAGATGTCACGGATTCGCCTCTTTATCTGCAAATAACCCGCGAACTCTATGACGCGGGCCTGCTGGAGCACCTGACCGGCGGATCAGGCAGTCAGCGCCTGGACACCCGCGGCGGCGACAGGTCGGCGATACGGTGGCGCCTTCTCGAGATGTGGAAGACGGCTCTCATCTCCGGCCACCTGTATCCCGAGGTCATCATCCGCGGGAAGGATCGTAAAGGCGCCATCGACTTCGTCTCAGCACTGGCTTGCGTCGGGCTGCTGATGGACAAGATCGAGGTCAGCTTCGAGGACCTGATGGGAACCGACCGCGACAGCCAGGCTCTGGGAGCCGGGGCCCAGCCACCTCAGGATGGCTGCGGAAAGCGCCACCGCCCCGGTTATCCCGCGATCCGGGAGGCACTGGCGAAGCGGACAGATCCCAGCGCTGTGCCTGATCCGGCCTGGGAAGCGGGGCGGCACCACTATAAGTCGGTGCTCTCGCTGGCCGCCTCCCGCTGCGAGGAACTCGGGCTCGTGGAGATGAAAGGCGACGGCGTCCGCTTCCAGCACAGCATTGTCCAGGCTTACCTGGGTTCGGAGTTTCTTGGTGCCCTGGATCCGGACGTGCTGAGAGCCGCGCTGAACGAACCAGGCAGGGAACTGCTGATCGCCATGGTCCTTGACTCCCGGCGAATTATCCCCGGCCGGGGTGCCCTGGCCGGCAATGCTCACCTAACCCACTACGAAGCCAGGCAGCAGAGGCACGTGAGCGCTCTCCTCGAAGCCGCACGGCAGCATCACGATGCGAAGGCATTCGATCTCTATGCTGCTGCTCTTGAGATAGACAGCGTCCAGAAACAGCCGCAGCACGCCGATATTGCCGAATCCCTAGAGGAGCGGTGGTGTGCGATAACGATCGGCGACCGAAGGACACTGGAGGAAGCGAAGCTCGGGGTCGTGCGTCGCTTCGGTGAGGGGATTCGTGAGATCGAACGGCGGAATTGCGGCACTCCCGCATACGAACGGATCTTCAAAATCGCCTGCAAAGAAGACTCCTACCCGCTGCGTATCGCGATAGCGCAAGAGATCGGCGCCGGCGGCGATCAGGCATTCGGCGCAATATGCAAAGGGCATAGCGATCCATGGGACGAATATCAGTCGAGAATGAAGGAGATGGAGGTTAAGGACAGGGCGCGGGCGGAAGCGAACGAAACGGAATATAAGCGCCTCAGGGCACGAGGGCATCCGGAGTCGGCCACTGAACGTGAGCGCCGCGAGGAAAAAGCGCACGATATTTACGAGAAAGCCGCCGAGAACAGGCACATGGAAAGGGAGAGCCTGTGGCGTGAGTTCATCATGTACGCTTGGCTGGCGCCCTTGCTTCTCGGCTCGGCTGGAGATGAGTACCGAGACGCCGCGCGAGCCTACCTAGACCTGTGGCTGAAGCATGTTCCGCGCCGGATATCAGCGCAGGGCGACACGACGTTGCCGGTCTCCATGGAGATCGCGCTCGCGCAGGGGTTCAAGAGCGCCGCCAACCGCAGGAAACTGCATCCAAGCACCTTTGCGGAAGCGCGTTCCCTGCTCTTGGAAAGAGCCGAGCAGATGCTTCAGGAATCCCATTTCTGGTACACCCACCTGACCTTGATCCACGCGCTTTGCCTGTGGTCGCTGCCCGATGACTCAGGCCCGGCCGCAGCTGCCCACGCCGGCGACCTGCGCCCGCAGCCAGAGCGGCAGTCCAGCACCGGCAACCGGCGCCTGCCGGTACCGCCAACCCGGGGACCCGTGGAAACCGTGGCCCACTGGCTGTCGATAGCCGGGACCAAGCATGCATCCGGCGATCACGACGTGGATCACGTGTCACGGGGGAGAGAGCTGGAGCACCCCTTCGTGGCCGAGGCAGCTGACCTCGCGGCGCTGGCGCTGCAAAGCGGACACCCCGAACGGTTCATCTGGATCGATGAGAGCGGGGTCATGAACAAGGTAGGGTCCCGTCCGGCGCGGCCGGAAGACTACCGTAAGCACAATCTCTGGATCCCGCCCTCGACCGGCTGGAGCGCCCTTAGCCGCCGGGCGCAGCAGCTACTGGCTGACGTGCTTATCATTCTCAACCTAACGGAAGGCAGCGGCGAGCCTGAAATCCTGGAACAGCGGCTCAAGCGCGCCGATCGCAATGATCTTCCGCTATGCCTGACCGCCAACCGAGAGCCGCTCCGCCCTGGGACAACCATCGGGATGCCTGGCATGTCCGAGCCACAAAGCACATGCGTGAATGGCTGTCCCTTCGAGCTGTGCCCCTATCCGCCCAGCGGGGCACTGACACGAGCCGAACTCAGCGAACCCTTCTGTCGCAGACAGAAGACATTGCTCGGGCGCAGATTCCCGCGACCAACTCGGAAGACGGCGCCATGGCAAGGTATAACACCAAAGGACCTCAGCAGCTTCTGGGAGAAGATGGCAAGCCGGACGCGACCGCACGACCCGGAGAGCACGTAATCCTGACGCGACGACGTCTTACCGATAAATCCTTGCGCCCAGCCGCCGCGACTCTAGTGTCCAGAGCAACATCAGCAGGCCGTCGGCGTGCAGAATGACCAATCTGCGAAGCCAACTCATGTCAGTTAGCACGGTTTTGCGGCTGATTCTTATCGAGTGGGCTGCTTACCGGGCTGAGGTGCTGGCTGATCTTTGAGGTCGTTCAGGAATGCGGTGAGTCCTGTGAAGTAGGTTTGCTGGTCGTCGTACATGGCGAGATGGCTGCCTTGCGGGCAGTAGAGGTACCGCCCGGCAGGCAGGCGGCTGGCCATCATCTCCATGTATGCCGGGTCCATGGTGTCGTACCGGGCGCCGATGACCGGGGTCGGCACGGTGATCGATGCGAGCTGGCTGGCCTGTCCCAGCCGGCGAGCTTCGCGCCGGGACTGATGCCGAGTTCGCTCGGCCCCTGCATCGGCACGTAGATCGCCGGGTTGATGTGGGCGAAACCGCGCTGCACCGGATCGGGCCACTCATCCGGCGGCATGCGCAACACGTTACGGGCGGACGTTCATGCGCCCGCTTCTCCGCGGAGAAGCGGGCGCCTCGTCAGGCACCAGGGACCGGGCCAGCCGGGGGACGGCCCGGCCTGCGCATCTGCCGGGCGTGGCCAGGCATCCGGCCGGCCTCGGCGAGGGCGCGGCGGAGAAGGAACTCGATCTGGGCGTTGGTGCTGCGCATCTCGTCGGCCGCCCACTTCGCCAGGGCGTCGTGGACGGCCGGGTCGAGCCGTAGCAGGATGCTCTTGCGATCGGACATCAGGCCCCGTCAGGTGTAGAGCGAGCCGGTGTTCACGACCTGCTGGGTCGCCTGTTCGCTGCAGAGCACCACGAGCAGGTTCGACACCATGGCCGCCTTCCGTTCCTCGTCCAGTTCGACGACGCCCTCCTCGTCCAGCCGCTGCAGGGCTAGCCGGACCATGCCGACCGCGCCTTCCACGATCTTCTGCCGCGCGCCGACGACCGCGCTCGCCTGCTGCTGGCGCAGCATGGCCTGGGCGATCTCCGGGGCGTAAGAAAGCCGGGTCAGCCGGGTCTCCACGACCTGCACGCCGGCCGCCCGGACCCGGTCGGTGAGCTCGGCCGACAACCGCTGGGTGACCTCCTCCGCGTTCCCGCGCAGCGACATGGCGTCGGTTCCCCGGCTGTCGTAGGGGTAGCTGGACGCGATGTGCCGGACGGCGGTCTCGGCCTGGATGGCGACGAAGTGCGCGTAATCGTCGACGGCGTAAATAGCGCTGGCGGTGTCCTGCACCTGCCAGACGACCACGGCGGCGATCTCGATCGGGTTCCCGTCGGCGTCGTTCACCTTGACGAGCGCCGACTCCAGGTTGCGGATCCGGGTGGAGACCGCGATCCGCTTGCTGAACGGGTTCACCCACTGCATGCCGGGCTCCCGGACGGTGCCCTTGTACTTGCCGAACAGCTGGACGACGTGCGCGCGACCCGGCGCGACGACGGTGACGCCGGACACGGCAAGGATGACGACGAAAGCGAAGACAATGCCTATGGCGAGCAGGGCCGCGTGCAGTCCGCCCGTGTGCACAGCGGCCTGCCAGAACAGGATGATGGCCACGGCGAGCAGGGCGAGATCGAGTCCTAGGATCAGGATCCCGGACGCGTACCAGGCTTTGCGTTCCTGAAGCGTCTTGCTTGGGGGGTAAGTGGTCGGTTGCGCTTCAATCTGTACCTGGGCTGACATCTGCCCACCTCCAGTGGACCTTTGGTTGATACCACACTCCTATCATAGTGATATCAGTTTTGCATACGCAAGTGCTAAAGCTTCGGAGCGAAGACCTCACCGCGCATGGCGCGCTCGACGAGGACGACCGCCCGCGCGGTGGCGGCCAGCCGACGGCCCTCGGTGCGGTACGCGGCGAGCACGGCGTCCACGACGTGCGGCGGCAGCGCCTCGCCTAGTTCGCTGCGCACGGTGCGGTAACCGGAGCGAGCGCCTTCGACGCACGCCGCCGTATGGTGGCGGGCCATCGCGGCGAGCGCGACAGGATGGCGGCGCAGCACGCCGTGCAGCCGGTAGTCGGGCGGAACGACCTCGAGCAGCCACGCGACAGCGGTGGCCTCGAAGTCGTCGCTGCCCGGCGGATGCACCCCCGTTGGCCAGCCGGGCGGTAGGTACGCGGCCATGCCAAAAAGCCTAGCACCAGGGATCGAACGATCATTCTACTAATGCTAAGCATAACGCAATCTGCTGATGTTGGTGGCGAATTGTAACCGCTGCGCCGCGACGTCGAGCAGGCCGATCGCGTGGGCCTTGGCGGCGGCCTCGGTGCGGGACGCGCTGTCCAGCTTGGCGAGGATGTTCGACACGTGCACGCTCGCCGTCTTCGGCGAGATGAACAGGGCGGCGGCGATCTTCCGGTTGGAATGGCCGGCCGCGACCAGGCGCAGCACCTCGAACTCGCGGCCGGTAAGCCCGAGACGGTCTGCCGCGGTTGCCGCGGCCGGGTCGTCCCCGCTCTCGCCCGCCCTTCTGGTGAGATCCGCGATCTGCGCGGCGAGCGGCCGCGCGCCGAGGCGGTCGGCGACAGCCGCGGCGCGACGCAGCCGGGGCACTGCCTCCGCCCGCCCTGGTGCTCCATCCAGCGCGGCCCTGGCTGCGTAGACCAGCATGATGGCGGCAGGGTACGGCTGCCGGAGAGCCTCCCACGCCGCGACGGCGGCGTCCGCGTCGGCCAGGCCGCCGTCGCCGACGTCTGGCCCGGGATCGAGTGCCGCGAACGACAGCTGCCAGGCTCGCTGCTCCGGGCCGAACGCTTCCAGCTTTCCCGCCAGCGTGCGCAGCCGCTCCAGCAGGGCGGGAGCCTCGTCACCTGATGATGCCTCGCGGGCGGCAGCCGCCGCGTTCACCAGCAGCGGCCAGGCATACCTGGGGCTGCTCATCCCCAGGTCGTACCGGTTCAGGACGTCGGCGGCCACGGCGACCGCGGCGGCCGGACCATCAGTGGCCAGCGACAGGGCGATGTCCAGGCACGCCGCGGGAAGATGATACTGATCGTCGTACCCTCTCCCGGTCAGCACGGCCCTGGCCGCCGCCGCTCGCCTGGTGGCGGTGGCGAGATCCCCGCGGGCGAGCGCAATTGACCCGCGGATGAGCCACAAGCCCACTCGGGTGAGCGGCGGCGGAGCCAGATCGAGCGCACGGTCCGCGACGTCGATCGCCTCGTCCCAGCGGCCCAGGTACATCAGCGGCTCGGCCAGGTTGATGGCCAGGAACGCGCCACCGGTGCGCGCCAGGCCGTGCCGTTCGGCGTCGGCGATGCCTGCCCTGGCCACGGCGGCGGCGCGCTCGTACTCTCCCGCGCCGCACAGGAGGTGCGACTCGAAAATCACCTGCTTCATGACGGGCTGGTACGTGCCGCCGCGCTGCGCGGTTGCCTTCGCCTCGGCGATCAGCCGCAGCGCCTCGCTGCCCGTGGTCGCCAGCGCGCCGGGACCGGCCTCGATCATCGCCAGGTTGGCGAGCGCCTGCGCCTCCGCGTCGAGGTCTCCGTCCTCCCGGGCGAGCCGGAGCGCTTCCTTCCCCCAGGCACGGAACTGCGGGCCGCTCGCGTCGGTGCCGCAGTGCGCGGCGGCGAGCAGCAGCTGCGTCCTAGCCCGCCTGGACACCGTCTCCGGCACCAGGTCCAGCCCCCGGTGCAGGTCCTGCAGGTCGCGGCGCAGCCCGAGGTGCGTCTGGAACGAGTGCCGCTGGCGTAGCAGCAGCGCGACCCGCACCGGGTCGGTAGCCTCGTCGAGTTTCGCGAGCGCGGATTCCACGAACGCGAGGCCGCGCTGGTCTTCGCCGGCGTCCCGCGCCGCGGCCGCCGCCTCTTCGAGCACCCGCACGTGATCAACGCCGATGCGGTCGGGGGCGTCGGGCACCTGATCCCAGAGCTCGAGCACCCGGGCGAGCAGCATCATCCGCTCGGCGTGCGCGACCGCCCGGGACGCCTGCGCGGATGCCTGCCAGGCGCTGGTCAGCGCTCCCGGCGCGTTGTGCGCCGAGTACCAGTGGTGCGCCCGCTCGATGTCCGCGCGGCCGCCGGAGACGAGCGCCGGGTCCGCGTCGATGGCGAGCGCGAACCTGGTGTGCACTTGGCTGTGCTCGCCGGGCAGCAGGTCCTCGTGTACGGCCTCCCTGATCAGCGCGTGCCGGAACGCGTATCCATCGGCGGTGGTCACCAGCACGTTGACGGCCACGGCGGGCCGGATGACCGCGATCAGCTCCTCCTCGGTAAGCCCGGCGACCTTGGCGAGCAGCGCGTGGCTGATGCTGCCGCTCCCGGCGCTCGCGACGCGAAGCACCTCCTGGGTGTCTTCCGGGAGCCGCCGTACGGTCTGCTGGAGCAGGTCCGCCAGCGAGTCGGGTATCCCGGCGCTGCCGTTCGGACAGGCGAGCAGTTCCTCGGTGAACAGCGGGTTGCCTTCGGCCCGCTCGTACAGCGCGTCGGTCAGAGCGCGATCGGGGGAGTGGCCGATGACCGCCGCCGCGAGTTCCTCGGCCTGCCCGCGGCTCAGCCGGGGCAGTTCGGTCCGCTCCACCCAGTCGATCCGGGCCAGTTCGGCGAGCAGGGCACGGAGCGGGTGAGTGCGGTGCAGTTCGTCGGAGCGGAACGTCACGGCGATCAGCACGTTATGCAGCGAGCGCTGATAACCGATGAGGAACGCGATGAGGTCGCGGCTCGACTTGTCGGCCCAGTGCGCGTCCTCCACCACAAGCACCAGCGGCCGCTGTTCCGCGAGCCGCTCAAGCAGCGTCAGGAATTCCTCGAACAGCCGGGCGCGCGCTTCGCCCGCCGCCACGCTCGCCAGGGCCCCGCCGTCCGGGGTGTTAACGCCGTCCGCCGCCGAGCTCGCGAGTTCCGGCAGCAGCCGAGCCAGCTCCCGTATGGCCCGGCTGTTCCCCGGCAGCATGGCGACGATCTGGTCGGCGCCGATCTCGCGCACGAGGTCGCGCAGCATCGCTGTGAACGGCCCGAACGGCAGTCCGTCGGCGCCAAGTTCCAGGCACCCGCCGGCCAGCACCCGCGCCCCGGTTGACCGTGCCCTGAGGGTGAACTCGCCGGCCAGCCGGGTCTTGCCAACCCCGGCCTCTCCGCCGATGAGCACGGCAGCCGGACTACCCTGGCGGACCGTCTCGAACGCGGCCTCCAGGGCGGCCATCTCCGCTGCGCGGCCAACGAGGACCGGGCTAGCCCCACGCCTGCTCATCTCAAGGCCCAGAATGCCACGAGGGTCTGACATTCCAGCCTGCCCGAGCTGCCGCCCGCTGTCCTTTCCCGCCATGACGGCGCGTTCCCTGCGTCAGCGAGCCGCGCCAGCGCGCTCTGTCACGCTCACGTTCTCCGCGGTGCAGAAGGTGCCGTCCACGTAGTCGGGAACCGGCGGCAGTTCGAATGCGCGGGCAGCCGCCTCCTGCGCACGCTGCGCCCGGGCCGCCTTGCGAAGTGCCCGCCGCCGTCCGGCGTTCCAGGCCGCCTCGTGCTGCTCAGCGGCCCGCTGCCTGGCCACCTCGAGCATCAGGTACGGGTTCATGATTCCTCCTGCGTTCCGGGGGAACCGCCTTGGTTTTCCCCATACCTTGAGGTTCGCGCTAAGACCCCCGGCCCCGCATCGGACGATCGCCTTATGTTTGGCGCGGGGTGATGCCTTAGATAAGGCGGCAGCACCTCAGGACACGGCCGGCCGGCCTTATCGATCCTGTTATGGCTGACCGGCCCTTGTGTCAGGGCCGCAAGCCGAGGCTGACAACGGCCTCGGCGACCGAGCGCAGGGTGGCGGAATGGCTGCGGGCGTGGCGGCGGAGCACCTCGAAGGCGGCATCGACGGAGATCCCGCGCTCGGCGGCCAGTACTCCCTTGGCCTGCTCGATCACGATCCGGCTCTCGAGCGCTTCCCGGAGCTGCTCGTTCAGGCGGCGCTCACGGTTGAGCGCGGAGGCGTGCACGACGTAGCTGGTGGCCATGTCGGCCAGGATCCGCGCGGATTCCAGGTCGTCGTCTGACCACTCGCGCGGTGACGTGCTGTACAGGTCGAGGGTGCCGATGCTATGGCCGTCGCAGCGCATCGGGATGCTGGCGATCGCGGCGACGCCAGCCTCGCGGGCGGCCTGCTCGTACTCGTCCCAGCGGTGCGGGCCCTGCCGCAGGTCGGCAACGGCGACGACGTCACCGGAGCGCCACGCGTCCACGCACGGCCCGGCCTGCGCGGCGTCCTGGACGCCTTCCAGCGCGGTGGCCCGCTCATCGAGCGCGGTGACGAACTGGAGCCGGTCGCCGTCCTGGACCGATACGCTCGCGCCGTCGACTCCCAGCACCGCGGTGACCTGCTCGGCCAGGTCGTGCAGTACATCGCTGACCGCGAAGCCCTGGGCCAGGGTGTGGGCGAACTCTGACAGCGCGCGCATGAGAAGACGCTGGTCGGCCATCAGGAGCCAGCTATCAGGAGCATCTTGCCCGTCATGCCCTCATAGTGGGCCGCTGACTGGCCCCACGGCCAGGGACTTTGGCCGCGGGCGCTGCTGGCCAGACGTCACGCGCGATGGCGCGAAAGCGCACCCGGAGGCTACGATAGTTTCGGTCTGCCGCCCCGATCCCCGGCGGTTTCCCTCCTCACCCCAGATAACGGTGAGGCATGTCCCGGGACGCCAGGAGTCAAGCATGAGCGATGCCGGCGGGGCGGCTGATGCCGTTGGCCGCGGGGGCGCGAGGCGGCCAGTTAGCCGCGCCGGCAGGACAGGCGATCCGCCCGGGGATGGCTCGGCATGGCCCGAGCTGACCGTGGCGCTGGACTGGCTGCCGCTGCCGTCCCTGCTGCTGGCGAGTGACGGCACCGCCCTCGCCGTCAGCCAGGCGTGGTCCGCCCTGTCCGGGCTTGCGGTGCAGGACTCTCGCGGTGATGGCTGGATCAGCGCCGTCGAGCCGCTCGATCGCGGGGTGCTGCGGGCGCGGTTGCGGGATGCGGCCGCTGCTGGCCGGGCTGGCTACACGGACGTCCGCCTGGCTGGCCAGCCGGACGAACGCCGGTGGAGCCGCTGGTGGTGGCGGCCCGGCCCGTCCGGGCGGCTGATCGTGTCCGCGGCTGACCTCGGTGACTTGCCGGACCGCGACGATCAGTGGCAGCACGGCCGCCCCGCGACGCGCCTGGTGCGCCGCGGCGAGTTCGTGAACCTGACCGGGCGGGCGCTGCGTCGCGCCGGCCACCAGGGCGAGTACGTCGCGGTGGTGGCGATCCGCGTGGACGGTCTCGCGGACCCCGCCAGCGGCACAGACCATGCCGGTGATCTGCTGTCCGCCGTGGCCACGCGGGTATCCGCCGCCGGGCCGGCCGCTGCCGCAGCCCAGCTGGCGCCTGGCGAATTCGTGACCCTGCTCGATGGCCTGCGCGCACCGCACGAGGCCGGGATCATCGCCAGCCAGATCCGGGACGCCGTCTGCAAGCCCCTT
>Ga0187814_10000603_pt1 | contig 12506 bp, 11 predicted proteins | sample NC_S_4_FD_132450 | JGI IMG/M metagenome (GOLD analysis project Ga0187814, IMG submission 132450) | Wetland sediment microbial communities from Neuse River Estuary, North Carolina, USA - ASW-S_4 | ecosystem: Environmental > Aquatic > Freshwater > Wetlands > Sediment | place: USA: North Carolina... | reverse complement strand
CTCGATCCGGCGCGGACGGTGATGTTCGCGCACAGCGCGGTGCCCGCGCTCAACCAGCTGCTGCTGCCGTTCCTCAGCCTGGTCTCGGTGCCCGAGCTGAACCGCAACCCGACGGTCAAGGACGAGATCGCGCACTCCAGGCAGTCGGCGGTCAGCGGCCTGATGCTCGCCTATCCGGTGCACCAGGCGGCGGACATCTTGTTCGGCAAGGCGAACCTGGTGCCGGTGGGGCAGGACCAGCTGCCGCACCTGGAGATCACCAGGGTGATCGCGCGCCGGTTCAACGACCGGTTCGGCCTGCCGGTGTTTCCGGTCCCTGACGCGCTGCTGTCGGCCGCGCCGCTGCTGCTCGGCACCGACGGCACCAAGATGAGCAAGAGCCGCGGCAACACCGTCCCGCTGGCGGCCACCGCCGACGAGACCGCCCGGCTCATCCGCGGCGCGCAGACCGACTCCGAGCGGCACATCAGCTACGACCCGGTGCGCCGCCCCGCGGTCTCCAGCCTGGTCCTGCTGGCCGCGCTCTGCCTGGACCGGGACCCGCGGGAGGTGGCCGAACAGATCGGCGACGGCGGGGCCGCCGAGCTGAAGAGCACCGTCACCACTGCGGTCAACGACCTGCTGGCCCCGGTCCGGGCGCGCCGGGCCGAGTACGCGCGGGACCTCGGCTACGTGCGCCAGGTGCTGCGGGACGGCAACGAGCGAGCGAACGAGATCGCCTCGGCCACGCTGACCGAGGTGCGGGAAGCCATGGGCATGGGTTACTGAGCAGGCGCCTTGGCGCTGGGTTTATTCGGTTGCGGCGGCATGGCGACCGGTCAAAACTGGCGGGATGGGATTCTTTGACGACTTGCCGACCCCTGAGCCGGAGCCTCCACGAAGGCATCATCCATGGGAGCCGCCGGAGGCGGATTTTCCCGGCATTGTCCCGATCGACACCCTGCTGCTCGGGCAGACCGACCAGGTCGCCGTGGCTGTCACCGGGCTGTCAGCCTTCTCCACCGGAACCGAGATCTTCCTGACCGCGCGGATCCGGCCCAGTGCCGATCACCCCGAGGAGCACCTGCCCGGCGGGCCGCGTGACCTGGCCGCGTCCCGGCGATCCTTCCGCTTCGGCCTGCAGTTCTCCGACGGCGGCAAGGCCGTCGGCCGCCCCGGCGGCCGACGGCCGGACCACGATTCCGAGCCAGCGGGGCCAGTCCTGTACCCGTTCGCCGGCGGCGGCGGACCACACTCTTTTATCTCCCGGTGGTGGACCTGGCCGCTGCCTCCTGCCGGGCCGCTGGAGTTCGTCTGCGAGTGGCCGGCGTTCGGCCTTGCCGAATCCCGGACCAGCATCGACGCGCAGCTTATCCTCGACGCGGCACGGCGCAGCATCCGGCTGTGGCCGGAAAACGAAGGCTGACGGCGAGATCCTGACCGCTAGCCGTCACTTACCAGGACCGGGGTATCGAGGACGCGGCCGGCGCCGGCCGTACGCTCGGGCCCGGCTAGCGTGAACGAGCCCTGCAGCGGCAGCCGGTCCGAGGCCCCGCCGATCGCGACGCCGATCTCGCCCGCTTCCACCACCCGGGTTCCGGTGCGGCCGCTGAACGCGGTGCGGTCGGCGTGCAGCCGGAAGGTGACCCGGCGCGCCTGGCCCGGACCCAGCGGCACCCGGGCGAAGCCGGCCAGCCAGCGCAGCGGCCGGACGACCTGGGCCACTGGGTCGCTCAAGTAGAGCTGGACGACCTCGGTTCCCGCCCGGTCACCGGTGTTGCGCACCGTGCAGGAGATCACGACTGTGCCGTCCGTGGCGATCTCCCCCGGGCCGCCACCGTTGTCAGCCGGGGCGATGACCAGATCGGAGTAGGCGAAGCTGGTGTAGGACAGGCCGTGGCCGAACGCGAAAAGCGGCGTCGGGTCCACCGAACTGCCCGGATGCCGGCCGGCCAGCCGCGGACGCAGGTAGGAGGACGGCTGGGCGCCCGCCGAGCCGGGCATCTCGACCGGCAGCCGGCCGCTGGGCATCACCCGGCCGGACAGCACCCCGGCGATCGCGCCGCCGCCTTCCTCGCCGGGGAAGAAGGCCTGCACCGCCGCGGCCAGCTGCCCGGCCACCGGCCCGATCGCGTAGGGGCGCCCGGTCACCAGCACCAGCACGACCGGGGTGCCCGCCGTGACGAGGACCCGCAGCAGGTCTTCCTGCACGCCGGGCAGCCGCAGGTCGGCCACGTCACAGCCCTCGCCCGAGGTGCCGCGGCCGAACAGGCCTGCCTCGTCCCCGAGCACGGCGACCACCACGTCCGCCTCCCCCGCGTGCGCGGCGGCGTGCGCGAACCCAGAGCGGTCCGGATCGCGGACGGCGCACCCGGGTGCGTACGAGATCGTCGCGGCGGGAAGTTCGGCCCGCAGCGCAGCGAGGACGGTCGCGGCCGCGGGTCCTTCGGCGGCTTCCGGGTACCGGCCGCCGAGGTGGCGGGGCATGCTGTAGCACCCGAAGAAGGCCAGCGGGTCGTCGGCCAGCGGCCCGACCACGGCGATGCTGGCCTCCGGGCGCAGCGGGAGGGCGGCAGCGCCGTTGGCCAGCAGCACGACGGATTCCTCGGCCAGCCGCCGGGCCAGCGCGCGGTGCCCGGGCGGATCGAGGTCGATGACCTCGCCGGCCGCGCCGTCCATGCCGTCCGCGTCGTCGGCATCCAGGCCGGGCCAGTCCTCATCGAGCAGGCCGAGGTCGCACTTCTGCCGCAGCACCCGGGTCGCGGCCCGGTCGACGAGCTCCATCGGCACCCGGCCGTCCTGTACCGCGCTGACCAGCGCGGAGCCGTAGCAGGCGACGCTGGGCAGCTCGACGTCCAGGCCCGCCTCCAGGGCCATCGCGGCGGCCTGCGCGGGCGTGGCGGCCACCGCGTGCTGGGTCTGCAGGAACGCGATCGCGTAGTAGTCCGAGACGACCAGGCCGTCGAAGCCGAGCTCGTCGCGCAGCAGCGCGGTCAGCAGCTCACGGTCGCCTGACACCGGAACCCCGTCGATGTCGGTGTAGGACGGCATCACCGACCGCGCCCCGCCCCGGATCGCCATCTCGAACGGCACCAGGATCACGTCGGCGAACTCGCGGCGGCCGACGGCCACCGGCGCCAGGTTGCGGGCCGCCCGGGAGGCCGAGTACCCGGCGAAGTGCTTCAGCGTGGCCTGCACGCCGGCCGACTGCAGGCCGCGCACGTAGGCGGTGCCCACCGAACCGACCAGGTACGGGTCCTCGCCGATGGTCTCCTCCACCCGTCCCCAGCGCGCGTCCCTGGTCACGTCGAGGACGGGCGACAGGCCCTGGTGGACGCCGACCGCGCGCATGCTGGCGCCGATGGCCGCGGCCATCTCTCCGACCAGCCCAGGATCGAAGGACGCGCCCCAGGCCAGCGGCGTCGGGAAGATGGTGGCCGTCCAGGCGGCGAAGCCGGTCAGGCACTCTTCGTGTGCCACGGCCGGGATGCCGAACCTGCTCGCCGTGACGATCTGCGCCTGGAGCTCACGCAGCGTTCGGGCGGCGTCCTCCGGCGGCACCGGCCGGGTGCCGAACACCCGGGTGAGCTGGCCCAGGCCGTCCTGGATGAGCTCGGCAAACGGCGCTTCCGGGGCACGGAACTCGCCCTGCATCGGGGCCACGTTGCTGTCCCGCGGCTGGCGGCCCAGCCAGAGGCTGGTCAGCTGCGCGGCCTTCTCCGCCAGCGTCATCCGGCCGAGCAGGTCCGCGACCCGCTCGGCGGCCGGCCGGGACGGATCCCGCCAGGGTTGCGTGTCCTGATCCAGCACGGGACGGCTCATCGCGCGGGCTCCACGGTGGATTCCGGCGTGAACAGCACGGCGTCACCTTCCCCGTCAGGTTCGAAATAGTTTCGATAACAATATCGCCGACTAATCCTCGATGCTAGCCGTCTTGTGCCGTGCCACAAAGTAATCCACGTCAATTTGGCGTCTCGTAATGTATCGGAAACGAAGACCTTGACCGGTAAATCTCCGCTATCTACGATGACGCTCATTCGAAAGTTTTCTAAACATATCGAAACGGGAACGGCGTCTGGAGGAAGGCCATGGGTAGATCAGGCGACCGAGCACGAAGCCGACGACGGCTGACGCTCGCGGCCGTGGCGACGATGACGGTGACGGTGGCGCTCGCCGCGTGCGGTTCGGCCGCAGGCAGCGGCAAGGCCTCGACGACCGCCAAGGCCGGCGGCACCAACCTGACCATGTGGCTGGTCACCACCGGCCCCAGCCCCGCCAACACCGTGGTCAACCAGGCGGTGTCGTCCTTCGAGAAGAGCCACCCTGGCGACACGATCACGGTCGACTACATCGAGAACCAGTCCTACAAGCAGAAGATCCAGCTCGCGATGGGCGCGGGCAACCCGCCCACCATCTTCTGGACCTGGGGCGGCGGCCCGCTCAAGCAGTTCATCAACGCCGGCGACGTGGCCTCGCTCGGCAACCCTGCCTGGGCGTCGGACTTCCTGCCTTCCTCGCTCGGCGCGGTGACGTTCAACGGGCAGCTCTACGGCGTGCCGATCGAGGGCACTCAGCCGGTCTTCTTCTTCTACAACAAGACCATCTTCAGCAAGCTGGGCCTGACTTTCCCCACTACCTGGTCCGGCCTGCTTTCGGCGGTCAGCACGCTGAAGAGCCACGGGTACGCGCCGATCTCACTGGCCAACGGCGATCAGTGGCCGGGCCTGATGTACCTGGAGTACCTGACCGACCGGATCGGCGGTCCGGGGGTCTTCCAGGCGATCGAGCTCGGCAAGACGGGAGCCTGGTCCAACCCGGCGATCATCAAGGCGCTCACCGACATCCAGCAGCTGACCAGGGCGGGCGCGTTCCAGAACGGCTATGACTCGCTGCACTACAGCGGCGGCGGCTCGGACGCGCTGGTGTACAGCGGCAAGGCGGCCATCCAGCTGATGGGCGACTGGGACGTCTCGCAGATGCTCGGCCTGAACAAGTCCTTCGTGACCAGCGGGAACCTCGGCCTGGCCCCGTTCCCCGCGGTCGCGGGCGGCACCGGTGACCCGGCCGACCTGGCCGGCAACACGGCCAGCTACGTGGCCATCTCCAGCAAGGCCAGCACATCGCAGAAGACCGCGGCCGAGGCCTTCATGCAGGACGTGCTGGCCTCGTCGTCGTACGCCAAGGCGATCGTCAGCGCGGGCGAGGTGCCGGTCATCAAGGGCGCCACCGACCTGTTCGCGGGCCAGCAGCTGGCCTCCTACGACCAGGCCATCTACACCTCGGTACAGCAGGCGCCGAGCTTCCAGTACTCCTGGGACCAGGCGGTGCCGCCGCAGGAGGCGACGCCGATGCTGGCTGACCTGGCCCAGGTCTTCGAGCTGACGATGACCCCGCAGAAGTTCGCGGCCACCATGGACAGCCAGCCTTCCGGTGCGTAGGCGGCCGGCCTCACCGGGGCAGGCCGGCCAGGGCCGCGGTCTGGCGGACCTGGCCGGCCTGGCGCCGGCCATGGCCTTGTTCGGCGTGTTCATCGTGGTGCCGATGCTGGGCGCCATCGCGCTCAGCCTGTTCCGGTGGAACGGGCTGGGCACGCCGCACTGGGCGGGCGCGGCGAACTGGATCCAGTTCGCGCACGACCCGCTGGCCCGCCAGGCACTGACCGTCACGGCCAAGGTGGTGGTGCTCAGCTGGGTGGTGCAGACGCCGGTCTCGATCGCGCTCGGCCTGTTCATCGCCGGCCGGCAGCGGTACCGGTCGGTATACGCCGCGCTGTACGTGCTGCCGCTGCTGCTGTCCACGGCGGGCATCGCGCTGATGTGGGAAGCCTTGCTCGACCCGAACTTCGGGGGCCTGGTCGCGCTGTCCAGGTCCCTCAACCTCGGCTTCCTGCGGCAGAACTGGCTGGGCAACCCGGCCCTTACGCTGTACGTGATCATCGGGCTGATCGCCTGGCAGTTCATCCCGTTCCACACGCTGCTCTACCAGATGGGACGCCGGCAGATCCCCGACGTGCTGTACGAGGCGGCGCGGCTGGACGGGGCCAGCCCGGCCCAGCTGTTCTGGCGGGTGACGCTCCCGCAACTGCGCTACACGATCGTCACGTCGAGCACGCTGATCATCGTCGGTTCGCTGACCTACTTCGACATCGTCTACATCATGACGAACGGCGGCCCCGGCTACACCACGCGCGTGCTCTCGCTGGACATGTACCAGGCGGCGTTCCAGCAGAACGAGTTCGGCTACGCGAGCGTGCTGGCCGTGGTCCTGGGCGTGGTCGGCGTGGGCATCGCCCTCGGCCTGGTCAGGTTCAGCGGCTTCGGGTCCATGGCGAGCCAGCAGGAGGGTGCCGCTTGAGCCGGACCATTGTTTCCCGGCCGGCCCGCACCGCAGCCGACCCAGCACGGGGCCCGGCGGCACCCTCACGGGCGCGCCTGCGAGTGAGCCCAGGCCGGGTCATTACGTGCGTGCTCGCCACCGGCTGGCTGGTGGTGGTGCTCGCGCCGGTCTACTACATGGTGCTGGCCAGCTTCCGGAGCCAGGGCACCTACCTGACCGCGAACCCGTGGCTGCCTGGGGGCGGGCTGACGCTGTCCGAGTACGGCACGGTGTTCGGCGCCGGGCTTGGCCGGTACCTGGTCAACAGCGTGATCATCACGGCGGTCTGCATCGTGCTCACGCTCTCGATCTGCCTGGGCGCGGCCTTCCGCATCGTCCGCCGGTCCACCTGGGCGGCGGGCGCCTCGTTCCGCATCTTGCTGCTCGGCCTGGCCATCCCGATCCAGGCCATCATCGTGCCGCTTTACCTGCTCATCTACAAGCTGCACCTGTACGACACGCTGTTCGCGCTGATGCTCACCATGAGCGCCGCCGCCGTCCCGGTCTCTGTGCTTATCATGGTGAGCTTCGTCCGGGACATCCCGCGCGAGCTCATCGGCGCGATGCTGGTCGACGGCGGCACCGAGTGGACGGTCTTCCGCCGGCTGATCGTGCCGCTATCCAAGCCGGTGCTGGCCACGCTGGCCATCTACGACGGCCTGAACGTGTGGAACAACTTCATCCTGCCCCTCGTGCTCACCCAGAGCAACAGCGTCGCCGTGCTGCCGCTCGGCCTGACCAAGCTCGAGGGCCAGTACGCCATCAACGTCCCGGCCGTGATGGCGGCCGTCCTGCTGTCCGTCCTGCCCCTGGTGGTGCTGTTCATCGTGATGCGCAAGCAGGTCATGCGCAGCCTGGGGTCCGTAGTCATGCGCTGAGGGGCCCGTGACGTCCGGCCGGAGGCGCGGAGCGGCACGGCACGGCACGCTGCTGCGCCCATGGATCCTGGCGGCTGGCGATTAATTCTCCGGCGCTGCGGAGTCTGCATTACAGGACGACATCTGAGGCGCCCGGAAATGTCAGACCCAAGGCGTATACCAGAAGAGTCACCTGTTAAGGAGGCCCAAGATGCGGTCAGGCACTTACGACCTCACCATCAGCACCGCCCGGGCCGACGCGCTGTTCGCATCGGCGCTGCAGTGTTCCGACGAGCCCAGCGCGGCGCAGGTTCATCAGGCCATCGCCGCGGCGGTCGCGGCGTTCGGCATCCGGGGCTGCGCGGCGCGGGTAGCGCAGGCCTACGGCGAGCATCCGGAGACCGCGGTGCTGCGGATGCGCTGGGCCCGAGCGGCGGTCACCAGTGCGTCCGGCGGCGCTCGCCCCGAGCTGGTTTGCGTCTCCGGCAGCCTGCCGCCGCACCTGTCCGGCTTCTGCCGCGCGGCCTGAGCCGGCCGCGAAGGCCACATTGGCCGGGTGCGCCCCCGGCGGGGGCGGCTCGTATGCTGGCAGCGTGCATCTCGGCCTCATCGCCCTCGTGGTCAGCGAGTACGACCCGGCTATCAGCTTCTTCGTGGACGTGCTCGGCTTCGAGCTTGTGGAGGACTCCCCGGCCCTGACGAACGACGGGCGGCCCAAGCGGTGGGTGGTAGTCCGGCCGCCAGGCGCCGCGACCGGCCTGCTGCTCGCGCTGGCTGACGGCGAAGACCAGGCCGCCGTCACCGGGAGGCAAGCGGCCGGGCGAGTGGGTTTCTTCCTCCACGTCGAGGATTTCGGCGCGGCGCATGCCCGGATGACGGCCGCGGGCGTGCAGTTCCTCACGGCACCGCGCACCGAACCCTACGGCCACGTCGCGGTGTTCCTCGACGTCGCCGGCAACAAATGGGACCTCATCGGCCCCGCGTCGTAAGGCGCGCGCGGGCCGCGCCTTCCCGGGAACGCCGGTCATCGACGACCGGCGGTCAGGATCCTTCAGCCAGGGCCGCGAGCCGGTCGAGCGAGGCCCGGAGGCGGTCGGCCGTGGTGGCCCGGGCTCGCCGCAAGCGCGTCTCATCGGTCAGCTGGGTCCAGTCGTAGGTGCAGGTGACCCGGGTGCGTGACGCGCCGGCCGGCTCGAGCTCCCAGCGCCACAGGTGCCCGGGCGGACGCTGCCCAGACTCGGCGGGCCTCCAGGCGATCCGGCGGCCCTCCTCGAACTCGGTCACGTGGTTCTCCCGGATGCTGCCATCATGGGTGAGCGTCATCGTGAACACATCACCGGTGCGGCGGACGCGCTGCCCGGCGGGTGCCGAGGCCAGGTTGTCGTTGCCGTCCCAGCCCGGCTGCGCGGCCGGGTCCGCGATCAGCTCGAAGATCCGTCCCGTCCCGGCCTCTATCTCGCGGCTGGCGCTGACCACGCGCGGCGCCTCCTGCTCAGGTGTCATGGGTCCATCCAAACACCCGGACCACCAGCCCCTCGCACCAATCCAGGCAGCAGGCGCCGGGACCTATTCGACTTCCTTCAGGATGCGCTGCATCTGTTCCATCTGGTCCCTGAGCGCCTCGACCTGCACGCTGAGGTCCGTGAGCCTGAGATCGACATGCTCCTGCGCGGTAATCGCCATGTCGCTGAGCCGCCGGAACTCGTCGGCCAGAGCGCGGTATTCCCTGCCGGTGGTCAGCTGGGCTCTGGCTTGCCTTGAGGCGCTGAGGTGCCGGGCCGCTACCACGGCTGAGATCACGATGGCGGCGGCCAGCGAAACGAAGAGCGTCGCATATACCGGTGGCGTCATCGCCGCACCTCCGCGTCAAGATCGCTATCCACGCGCAGCGTCCGCACCGCCACCATGATTGTCTCAGGCGTCAACTGCAGCGTGAAGGGCGTTACGTCGTAGAACTTCATTGCCTTCCCGTCCTCTGATACTTCGATGTCAGATGACACGAGCCCGGCGGCCTCCAGCTTCCGCAGGTGAACCTGCAGCAGGGCGCGGCTGATGTCCAGTTCGCGAGCCAGCTGGCTTACGTAGTTGCGCTCTGCCGCCAGGGCGGCGACGACCCGCAGCCGATGCGGGTTGGCCAGGGTGGCAAGCACCTGCAGCAGGTCGTCACCGGTCATGTCCGAGGTTTCCACAGCGTCCTTTCTAGCACCTGCAAACAGAAGCTAGCAGGATGTGAGAGGGAGAGTCAACGGCCACCCGGCGCGGCCGGGTGGCCGTGACCTGTCACTCCGCGCGTAGGGCGGCGGCGGCCGTGGAGCGGGCCGCCCAGGTTCCCGGCAGTAGCGCCCCGCAGGACGCTATGACCAGCCCGGACAAGGCGAGCGCGGCCAGCGCCGGGACGGCAAGCACGTGCGTGTAGCTGGCCGGGATCGCGGTGCCCGCAGCGTTCGCCATCGCCCTGACGGTGGCCGAGTGGAGGATGTCCGCGGCCGGCGCGGCGATGATCGCGGCGGCGATGGCCGGGGCCGCGACCCAGCACACGACCATGCCGATGGCCTGCCGTGGCGTCATGCCGAGGGCCTTGAACACACCCAGATCATGCCTGCGCTCCCTGGCGCCGAGCAGCACGGTGTTCAGCACGCCTAGCCCGGCTACCACGGCGACTATCAGCGTCAGCATGCTGATCAGGGACTTGGCGATCCCGAAGAACAGACCGCCGCCATAGGTGCCGCTGCCGAACCCGGCTCCGAGCGCCTGGTTCAGCGAATTGGAGTACACGTCCGGGCTGACGCCGGGCTTGAGCCCGATGTCGTACTGCTGGATGGCCAGGCCGGCGGCAGCCCCGCCGAGCGTCTGCCAGCCCGCGATCAGCAGGGGCTGGTTGTCCGGGTCGAAGACCTCGCCGACGATCCTGACCGTCATCATCTTGCCGCCGGAGATCACCGACGTCGTGTCGCCCACCGACAGGCCGGTCTGGGTAAGGAACACCGTGTTCACGTCCGCCTGGCCGGCTCCGCCGTACCAGTGCCCGGTGACCATGTCGTAGTCGGTCCACGCCGCGTTGCCGAGGAATGCCTCGGCGTTCACCTGCCTGGTCAAGCCGGACACCCCGACCGTGGGCGTCGCCTCGGCCACGTAATCGGCTGTCCCCGGCAGTGCCCTGATCACGGCAACGGCCTTGCGCTCCTGGCCGGCGGTGAACTCCGAGCTGCTCCCGCCCGGGTAGACCACCACCTGACCGGGTCCCTCGGCGTGCTCCGTCCCGGTGGCCGCCCTGGCGAGGGAGGCATCCAGGCCCACGGCGAAGATCACCGCCGTCGCGCCGAACACGATGGCGGCCAGCGTCACCATCGTGCGGGCCGGGCGCGCGAACGGGGCGGCCAGGCCGATCGTCATCGCGCGGGGCAGGGGCATCCGGCCGAGCAGCCGGTGCGCCCCGTAGCCGCGGCCCTGCCTCGGGGCCTGCCCGGTCGCGATGGCCTGCACGGCGCTGAGCCGGCTGGCGCGCAGGGCCGGGAGCAGCGCGGCCAGGCCGGCCAGCGCGCACATCCCGAGCGGCGTCGCGATGTCGACCCAGGGCGGGACCGACTGGCTGCCGACGCCGTACACGCTGGCCGAGTTGCTCAGCACCGGCAACGCGAGCAGGTTCCCCGCGGCAACGCCGAGCACGCACCCAGCCACGGCCGGCACCCCCACCCGCCTGACGTAAGCGATGGTGACCTGCGCGGGGGTCAGCCCGATGCTCTTCAGCACGCCGATCCGCCGGTAGCCCGCCACCACCGCGCCGCTGACGACGTTGGCCACGATGAGCACGGACAGCACGAGGCCCATGATCGCGAACGCCATCACGAACGGAGCGACGATGGAACTGCTCCCGTTAGCCGTGTTCGGCGCGGTGAGCCAGGGCGCGGTGCCCGCGATGGCTCCGGCGGGCAGCGCGGCCGTCACCGCGGCGACATCCGCCCGGATCTGAGCGGCCGAGCCAGCCAGGGTGAACCGGTACAGCATCTGCTCGAGCGCGGGCGCTCCGGGCGTGCGCAGGGCCGCGATCTCGGCCGGGACCACCCAGGCGCCGGCGGTGTCGGTGATCGACCGGGCCATCCCCACCACGGTCAGCTTTGGCTTCCCCGGCGCGGTGGTGACCGTGACCGTGCTGCCGATCTGGAGGGTGGTCTGGTCATCGGGCCCCTGACCGAGGTCGTCGGCAATCACGATCTGGCCCGGCCGGCTCGGCCACCGGCCGGCAGTCAGCGTGAGATCGTCCACGGGTCCGCCCGGTGACGTGCGGCCGGCCACCGTCACCGTGCCGAGCGGTGAGCCGCTCGCGTCGAGGCCGATGCTGGTCAGCGCGAACGGGCCGGCGATCGCCGTCACCCCGGGCAGGCGGCCGGTCGCAGCGAGCTGCGCGCTGGTAGCACGGGCCGGGTCGACGCCCGCGGCGACGTCCGCGCCGTGCTGCGCGGTGAAGGACCGCTGGAACGCCCCGTTGGAGTCCACTGCTACCAGCGCGAGCCCGACCGTGGCCGCCGCGGTGGACGCGAGCAGGACCAGGAAGATGACTACCGCCTGCACCCGCCGGCCCGGGCCGCGCCCGGCCGCGGCCCTGAGCACCCGCCGGGCGCTCATCACCGCGCTCCGGCGTGAAGGTCACCGGCGGCGAGCGGCTCGCCGGCCAGCCGCCGACCCTCGATCTGGCCGTCGACGATCGCGACGGTCCGGCTCGCGTACCGTGCGGCCAGTTCCGGGCTGTGCGTGACCAGGACCATCGTCTGCCCGGCCCGGTTCAGCTCCTGCAGCAGCGCGCCGATCTGCTGGCCGGTACGGGTGTCGAGCGCGCCCGTCGGCTCGTCCGCGAGCAGCAGTTCCGGCCGGTTCACCAGGGCCCGTGCGATCGCCACCCGCTGCCGCTCCCCGCCGGACAGGCGGGCCGGATAGGCCTTCTCATGCTGCTCGATCATCAGTGCCGACAACAGCTCGCGGGCCCGGGCCAGGGCACGCCCCCGCGGTGCCCCGATCAGCTGGGCTGGCAGCATCACGTTGTCCAGCACGGTCAGGTCGTCGATGAGGTTGAAGAACTGGAAGATCATGCCGATCCGGCTGCGCCGGAACCGGGCCAGCCTGGTCTCGCTGAGCCGGTCGATCCGCTCGCCCGCGACGGTCACCGTCCCGCTGGTCGGCCGGTCCAGGCCCGCGATCAGGTTCAGCAGCGTTGACTTGCCGCTGCCCGATGGGCCCATCACCGCCATCGCCTCACCCCGCGCGACCTGCAAGGTGATCTGGTTCACCGCGGCAACCCCG
>Ga0187814_10000602_pt1 | contig 12506 bp, 9 predicted proteins | sample NC_S_4_FD_132450 | JGI IMG/M metagenome (GOLD analysis project Ga0187814, IMG submission 132450) | Wetland sediment microbial communities from Neuse River Estuary, North Carolina, USA - ASW-S_4 | ecosystem: Environmental > Aquatic > Freshwater > Wetlands > Sediment | place: USA: North Carolina... | reverse complement strand
TGTGATTGCTTTTTACCCGGGACTGAGCAGAGCTTTGTGGGGTAACAAGACGGTGCTTGACGTGGCAGAGCAGGTCAAGTATCCCGTGCTAGGCCTTTTTGGTGGGGCCGATCAGAATATTCCTTCTGACCAGGTGCATACCCTCGATGAGAAATTGGATAAGGCGGGAGTTGAGCACGAGATTGTCATTTATCCAGGCGCTCCGCATAGTTTCTTTGATAAACGGGCTACGGAGTTTGCTCATGCTTCAGCCGATGCCTGGAAACGTGTGCTGGGCTTTATTGGGTCCCATACACCATGAGGAAAAAATAGATGCTTCCCCTTCGCTGCGCTCAGGGCTTCGGCTCACTGCACTGATCCTTCGCTGCGCTCAGGATGACAGTGCTGCTACCCTCGATTGTCACCCTGAGCGCAGCGAAAGGTCTGTCTTGATGGGCAAATTTCCTCTTGCATCTCTTGACAGTCTCGGCTATACTACATTGGTACAAACGACATATACCCTCCGGTGATGATGAAGAGGAGTAACCTGTTAGGGATAGCAGCGAGCCGATAGGTAGTGCGAGGTCGGCGATCCGCAGCAGGTGAACGGCGCTTCGGAGCCGGATTGAATGAGTGGCTTCACACATAAAGGTGAAGAAGCAGGGTGGAACCGCGCATGCTGCCGTAAGACCGTAGAGTGCCGATTTATCGAGCACGTCCCAGGCCTACGTAGGCACATTCGTCCCTGGGCATATCGGATGCCTGGGGATTTTTTATGAGGAGGAAACCACTCATGACGCAAACAGAGGAAAGAACATTGTCGACAGACACTCCTATGGCCCCAATGGAGAAAATCGTCTCGCTGTGCAAGAGACGAGGGTTTGTCTACCCCAACTCGGAGATCTATGGCGGGGTGTCCGGCATCTATGACTTTGGACCGCTGGGCGTTGAACTGCGCAACAATATTCGACGCTTCTGGTGGTGGTCGATGGTGCAGACGAATGACAACGTTGTCGGTATCGAAGGCAGCATTATCACACATCCGAAGGTGTGGGAGGCGAGCGGCCATGTCGAGAACTTCGTTGATCGACTTGTAGATTGCAAGAACTGCAAGCGACGTTTCCGTCAGGATCACTTGCCGGAAGAGAATGTACGCCTGAAGAAATGTCCCGAATGCGGTGGGGAACTGACGGAGCCTCGTACCTTCAACCTGATGATGGAGACCTACATCGGTGTGGTTGAAGGTGAGCGCATGAAGACCTACCTGCGCGGTGAAGCCTGCCAGAACATCTACCTGGACTATGATAACGTGCTCAAATCCTCGCGAGTGCAGATACCCTTCGGCATCTGCCAGATCGGGAAAGCCTTCCGCAATGAGGTCACGCCGGGGAATTTCTTGTTCCGCCAGCGTGAGTTCGAGCAGTGGGACCTGCAGTTCTTTGTGCATCCCAGCGAGATGCAGAAGTGGTTTGACTACTGGAAGCAGTTCCGCTTCGAGTGGTACAAGGGGATTATCAACCACAAGGATCGCCTGCGCTTCCGTGCACATGATTCCAATGAGCTTGCACACTATGCAAAACAGGCCTTTGATATCGAGTATCAGACGGTGCTTGGCTGGCAGGAATGGGAAGGCATCCACTGGCGACAGGATTGGGACCTCTCACGCCACAGCCAGTTTAGCGGCCAGGATTTGAGCTACACCGACCCGGAAACGAAAGAACGCTACATTCCCTGGATCGTTGAGACCTCCGGTGGTGTGGACCGCACATTCCTGAACTTGTTACTCGATGCATACGAGGAAGAGCCCCCATCGGGGAAGGACAAGGAAGGTCGTACAGTGCTGCGCTTGCATCCATGGCTTGCTCCGGTGAAGGTGGCGGTGCTGCCATTGCAGAAGAACAAAGAGGAGCTGGTAACAACGGCCAGGGATATTCACAAAAAGCTGCGACGGCTGATGGTATCGCAGTATGACGATGTGGCGAATATCGGTCGTCGCTATCGCCGCCAGGATGAGATCGGTACGCCGTATTGTGTCACGGTCGATTTCCAGACGCTGGAAGATAATACGGTGACGGTGCGCGAGCGCGACAATATGACCCAGGTGCGTGTGGCTATCGATGAGTTGCCAATGTACCTGTTCGAACGGGTGATGTGGAAGTAACGTCGGCACATTTTTTACCAGGGCGCAGGCAAGCTGACGCCCCTACTAACCACGCCCGTGCGGTTAGTTAGTAGGGGCGTCAGCTTGCCTGCGCCCTGGGGTGGGGCTTCGTGCAAAATTTTGACGCCCGCCCTCTTCTTCGTGATCTTGTACCTGTCTGATATAGTGCAACTATAGGCTACAACAGAAGGATATGATGAGGAGATGACCCGGATACTTACGTATAACATACTCTACGGCGGGACAGGCCGTGTTAATGAATTGACGAAGATGATTGGATCGGCACGACCTGACGTTGTTGGGCTGGTGGAAGCATCAGACCCACAGGTGGTCGAAGAACTGGCGCAACGGCTAGGCATGCAGCATTATATGACCGCACTTGGCAAGCACAAACGGGATAGGCAGTTGGCGGTACTAAGTCGCTTGCCAGTTATACGGGTAGAGGTGCACGTACGCCCTGGTATACTCACGAAGCCACTGTTGGAGGTATGCGTAGAGGAAGCTGGTGGAGAGCAACTGACGGTATTTGTCACTCACCTGACAGCAGCGTTTAATCAACTGCGGGCCGGTGATTACATTCGGCGACGTGAAGTACAGGAGATAATGAATATCATGGCGCCGAGGAGAGGGACATCACATCTTTTAATGGGGGACTTTAACGCACTTGCCCCAGGCGACAACCTGCAAGCAAGCGCATTGCTACGCTATTTATTAGATATTGACTGCCGTTACCCACATACCTCTAGCATGGTTACCGGACTCCCCAACCTTGAATCTGTGATACCGTGGTATTTACGTGTCTTCAACCCACTTCTAAGAGCCATTCCACGCAATAAGCTGCTCTGTGCACTCTTTGATGCAAGTGTCTCTCTGTACGCACCACGTCAGAGTATCGGATTACTGCGCAACGCTAGCTATGTAGATTGTTTCCGGCGCATGAATCTAGGTGCAAAAGGCTTCACCTGTCCAACCCAGTCACCTGCCGGTCGTATCGATTTCATCTTTGCCAGTCCACACCTGGCTCGCCGCCTCGCAATGTGTTGCGTCGTTACGGAAGGCGAAGGTGTGTCTGGCGATCAAGCGAGTGATCACTTTCCCATATGTGCTGAGTTTCGTGAGCCGTAGGGTAGCAGCACTGTCACCCTGAGCGCAGCGAAGCATCTCTCTGCCCATCGAAACAGACCCTTCGCGGAGTTTACCCTTGAGCGAAGCGAAGGGCTCAGGGTGACAATCGAGGGTTCCTGATTAGTGGAAAACGTCTTTGATTTTGTCGAAGATGTTTTTGTCGTTTTGTTCGCGTTCAAGGCGAGCGAATTCTTCGAGCAGACGCTTTTGCTCAGGGGTCAAATTGGTCGGCGTCACCACTTTGACGATGACGTGCTGGTCGCCGCGTGCGCTGCTGTGCACTACGGGTACACCCATACCCTTGAGACGGAAAGAGCGATTACTTTGTGTGCCTGCCGGAATTTTGAGCATGGTGGCTTTGCCATCAACAATAGGAACCTCAACCTCGTCGCCAAGGGCGGCCTGCGTAAAGCTGATGGGTAGGTCGTAGATGATGTCATTGCCCTGACGTTTGAAGACAGGATGGGGTTTTACGGTAAGGATGACGTAAAGATTGCCGGGAGTGCCCCCGCGTGCACTGACTTCGCCTTCGCCGGTAACACGGACGTTGATGCCATCGTCGACTCCGGCAGGAATGTTGACTACCACTCGGCGGTTGTTACGCACCCGACCCTGACCACGACATTTTTCACAGGGGGTAGTAATGACGCGACCTTCACCCCGACAGCGTTCGCACATTGTCACGTTCACAAACTGCCCAAAGATAGACTGCTGGACGCGACGAATCTCGCCAGTTCCCTGGCAGGAGGAACAACGGGCCGTTGACGTCCCTGGCTGTGCACCATTGCCCCGACAATTGGTGCAAGTCTCCCAACGAGGCAGTTCAATTTCCTTCTGGCAGCCGAAGACGGCTTCCTCAAAGGTAATCACAAGCTCGTAACGGAGGTCTGCGCCGCGCTGTGTGCTGGTACGGCGTTGTGCGCCTGCCGCGCTAGAGAAGAATGTCTCGAAAAGATCATTGATACTGCTGAACCCGCCAAAGTCGCCATAGCCCGCACCCGCGCCATTATTCACCGCGGCATGCCCATACCGATCATAGGCGGCGCGTTTCTGCGGGTCACTCAGTATCTCATAGGCTTCGTTGACCTCGATGAAACGGGCCTCCGCTCCCGGCTCTTTATTGGCATCCGGGTGATACTGCTTGGCAAGACGGCGGAATGCTTTTTTAATTTCTTCTTCATCGGCGCTACGCGATACCCCCAGCACCTCATAATAATCTCGTTTACTCGTGGCCATTGACTGGTCCTTTTGCTGAGAAACAGGACGCGGCTTGATCCGCGCTGCTGGCTTCCATACTTATGTATCTTATACTACATTTTCTACCGTGTATTCGCAAATGCATAGCCCATGTAGGGTTTCAAGTCTTCAGATGGTGTGACAACCGGCTGCCACACCATCTAAAAATTTACATTTCCTTGTATTCGCCTTCGATGGTGTCATCGTGCGGGCCACCCTGATCGGATGGACCACTCTGTTCCTCGCCACCAGAGCCTTCACCGGGGCCGCCTGCAGCGCCGGCCTGGCGATAGATCGCTTCGCTGATCTTGTAGAAGGCTTGATCCAGAGATTCACGCGCCGACTTGATACGAGACACATCATCAGTCGAGAGAGCGGAGCGTACATCGGCTATCTTAGACTCCAGCTCACTCCTCTGCTCTGCTGTGAGCTTGTCGCCGAGATCGGCGATATTCTTCTCTGCACGGTAGGCCGCGCTATCCGCCAGGTTGCGTTCCTCGACCTCTTCCTTGCGGCGCTTGTCTTCGGTTGCATGAGTTTCGGCGTCGCGCACCATGCGGTCGATCTGGTCTTTGGACAGGCCGCTGGAGGCCACAATGGTGATTTTCTGCTCGCGCCCGGTGCCTTTGTCACGCGCTGAGACGTTGACAATGCCGTTGGCATCGATGTCGAAAGTGACCTCGATCTGAGGTACACCACGCGGGGCCGGCGGAATGCCATCGAGAATAAAGCTGCCAAGTGAGCGATTGTCCTTGGCGAACTCGCGCTCACCCTGCAACACGTTGATCTCTACACTCGGCTGGCTGTCACTTGCCGTTGAGAAGACCTGGCTCTTTTGGGTCGGGATGGTCGTGTTGCGCTCGATCAAGCGTGTGAAGACGCCACCGAGGGTTTCGATACCCAGGGAGAGCGGGGTCACATCAAGCAAGAGCACATCCTTCACATCTCCGGTCAACACGCCGGCCTGGATGGCAGCGCCGACGGCGACGACCTCATCCGGGTTCACGCCTCGGTTTGGCTCGCGATCAAAGATGCGCCGCACCATTGTTTGCACTGCAGGCATACGAGTCTGGCCACCCACCAGGACGATTTCCTGAATATCGCCGGGGCGAACCCCTGCGTCTGATAGAGCTAGCATCACCGGTTTACGCGATTTCTCAATCAAGTCTTCGACCAGTTGCTCCAGCTTCGAACGTGTGAGCGTCATAGTGAGGTGCTTGGGGCCGCTGGCATCTGCCGTGATGAAAGGCAGGTTTACTTCTGTCTGCATCGAGCTAGACAGCTCTTTCTTGGCCTTTTCTGCCGCTTCCTTCAGACGCTGCAACGCCATACGGTCCTGGCGCAGATCGATGCCACTCTCTTTGCGGAACTCGTCGGCGAGCCAGGTGATGATGCGCTGGTCAAAGTCGTCGCCGCCCAGGTGTGTGTCACCGTTGGTACTCTTGACTTCGAAGACGCCATCACCCAACTCAAGAATAGAGATGTCGAAGGTGCCACCACCAAGGTCGTACACGCCGATGCGCTCGTCCTTTTTCTTATCAAGGCCATACGCCAGTGAAGCCGCAGTTGGCTCATTGATGATACGCAGGACATCAAGTCCGGCGATTCTGCCGGCATCCTTGGTTGCCTGGCGCTGCGAATCGTTAAAGTAGGCAGGCACAGTGATTACTGCCTGAGTGACACGCTCACCAAGGTAGGCCTCGGCATCCGTCTTCATCTTCTGCAAGATCATCGCGGAGATTTCCGGCGGGCTGTACTGCTTGCCTTGTATCTCTACCCATGCATCACCGTTGCTGGCACGCACGACTTTGAAAGGGACGATGCGCCTGTCGCGATCTACTTCAGGATCATCATATTTGCGACCCATGAATCGCTTGATAGAAAAGACGGTATTTTCGGGATTGGTGACAGCCTGGCGCTTTGCCACCTCACCGACGAGACGCTCGCCGTTCTTGTTCACAGCGACGATCGAAGGGGTGACGCGTGATCCCTCTGCGTTGGGGATAACGACAGGTTCGCCGCCTTCCATGACGGCGACACACGAGTTGGTTGTTCCTAGATCAATTCCAATGACTTTTGGCACAGTTGCCTCCTAAATGTAATAATACTTAATCAGTTGTGCTGATTTTTTCTGATTCAGATCCCGTGGAGACCGGTTGGGGTTCACGGGCAATTTTCACGAGCGCGGGGCGTAGTACCTGGTCTTGAAGTTTGTAGCCACGCTGGAGTTCAGAGGTGACCGTTTCTTCAGGGTAGGTACTAGTCTCTTCGTAGGCTACCGCCTCATGCTCGATTGGATTAAATTTCTTTCCCTGGGTCTCAATAGGCGTCACGCCAGCGCGATGGAGGATACCAAACAGTTGAGCCTGGATCATGCCTATGCCTTCTACCCAGGAGAAATGAGCAAACTCCTTGGGTAGTGAGGTAAATGCGCGATCGAAGCTGTCAAGCACTGCCAACTGCTCATAGACGACTGCTTTCAGTGTGTCTTTGAGCGCCAGGTTGAGGTCTTGTTGCAGCCGCTTGCGCATATTTGAAATCTCTGCCTGTGCACGCATGGCACGATTCATGTAATCGGTTGCCTTCTCGCGCTCGGTCGCCAGTTCTTTCTCCAGTTCCTCAATGCGTAGTTTGAGTTGTCGAATCTGTGCGATTGGTGTCTCTTGCTCTTGAGAAGGTGCCTGTGATGATTCAGGTTGTTCTACTTCATCGGTCATACTTCATAATCCTCTTTGTTCGATACCTTATTCGTAGCCGTAGACTTCGGCCAGCAGGTCGTTCATGACTTGTGTCATGTAGCGTACGACTGCGATGGCGCGACCATATTGCATGCGTGTCGGGCCGATCACACCTAACAGGCCGCCAATTTTGCCCTCATGGCCATAGCGAGCGACAACCATACTGACATCTTTCATCTCATCCCACTCGTTCTCCCCGCCAATAATGACCTGGACGCCATCGGATTCGCGTAACTGCGATGCTACTACGGGTAAAAAGCGATTCTGCTCCAGTACCTCCATGACCTTGCGCACACGTTCGTTGCGCTCCTCTTCTGGTCCCATACGACTATATTCTGGCTGCTCGAGGATGTTGAGCACCCCTTCACGGTAGAAGACATCCCCCAATGGGTCACCATGTTGCTCGAGGATATGGGCAATGGTGGTGCCAATGAGGTGTTCGACAGCAGAGAAGTCATGCCGACGCAAGAGGGCTTCCACTTCGGCAGCGCTCTTGTGGTAGAAGACTTCGTTGAGTGAGGCAGCCGAGGCACTGAGTTCTTCTTGCTGGATCGGCCGCTCTAGCAGTAGCCGCTGTTGTTTGACCGTCCCATCGATCATCACCAGAACCAGGTGAGCGGAAAGATCGGTGACCGAAAGCACCTCAAAGTGCTTGAGCCGTCCCTCCATGGCTCGTGGTGAGGTCATGACCGCTGCGCTATGGAGCAGGCGGGCCATCACTGAAGCCGTTAAACGTACCCATTGATCCAGTTGATCCTGTACCTGGTAGAACTGGTGACGGATCAGGCGCTGCTCTTCGAGGGAGAGCGCCGATTCTTGCATCAGATGTTCTACAAAGTAACGGTATCCCAGGTCGGTAGGTACACGTCCGGCAGAGGTATGTGGTTGATAGATCAGGTGAGCCTCTTCGAGTCCTGCCAGTTCATGACGAACGGTGGCGGAACTGAAGTTGAGTCCATACTTACGCACCAGGGTTTCAGATGCAATGGGCGTGGCAGTATGAATATACTCTTCAACAAGCGCCCGCAGAATCTGCTGTTTTCGCTGGCTCAGTGGTGTCATGCGTTCGGTGAACTCTCCCAACATGCTACTATGATACGATACTTGTCAATGATGATTGCTAGCAGTCTTCCAATAGGACTGCGAATATAGAATAGCACTCAAGAGGTGAGATTGTCAAGTAGGTATGATAAAATGGGGAGCCATGAGAGGCTGATTTTATTCCATCACAATATCGGAGATAACACACAATGGGCGAACAGAACCGCATGCCTGGCAGATATGGAATAGACGAAATTGAAGCGAGCCAACTGGAAAGATGGCCCAACGCTCATCCTGAGCGGGATTATGTTGTACACCTGGAAGCTCCCGAGTTCACCTGCCTTTGTCCCAGATCGGGCTTCCCCGATTTTGCCACCATTATCATCGACTATGTGCCCGATCAGTATGTCGTCGAACTGAAAAGCCTGAAACTCTATGTAAATAAATACCGCAACCGGCAGATCAGTCATGAGGCAGCGGCCAATGTCATACTCAACGATTTGATAGCTCTGCTCTCCCCACGCTGGATGCGTGTAGTTGCTGATTTCACGGTCCGTGGCAATATCAAGACGATCATTTTCGCCGAACACACTCTCCCTGAATACAGAGGGCCGCGCCCAGAGTATAGACGCCTGGGAGTTGGGCTGTAAATCCGCTAACTTTTGGCCTCTACACGCCGGAAGAGGATTGGGCTGAAATTGGTACGATAGTCGTAGGTATCGAGATTCTCTCTGCGCTTGAGAAACCCTACTATCAGGTAGGTAAAGGGGGTCGCAACCACCTCATAAACGACTTTGAAGCTCCACTGAGTTAGGATGGCGGTGAGCATCAACTGAGCTGGAATGACTCCCCAAAAAGCGATACTAATAAAGATGATCGTGTCCAATCCTTCACCTACCAATGTTGAGCCGATGGTACGCGTCCACAACCAACGTCCCCTGGTGGCGATCTTTAACTTTGCGAGTACGAATGAGTTAGTAAATTCACCAACCAGGTAAGCAATGAACGAGGCCAGTAATAAACGTGGAGCGAAACCAAGAATGGTCTCGTATGCTGCCTGGTCTTTCCAGAAGGGAGCGGCAGGCGCAAGTTCTCCCAGGAAAATCGCAATCACTGCCAGCAAGTTACAGGTGAAACCCAGCCAGATGACCCGCCGCGCCGCTGGATATCCGTAGACCTCCGTAAGCACATCACCAAACAGGTAACTGAGTGGGAAAACAATAATGCCAGCCGGCACTAAAAACCCGAAAAGTAGCATAAATTTCACGGCAATGATGTTTGCTGTGATGAGACACGTGACAAAAACGGAGGCGACCACGACAAACCAGAAAGATACCTTCAATCCCAAGACTCCTTCTCTTGTTATCCATCCTCAATGAGTGTATTCACTGTATGACATTATGCCACAAGCGAAGCATGCACTATTGTGTCGGTATTGGCGCCGGAGTTAACCCAGGCACATCTCCCGGAGTTAACCCAGGTACATCTCCCGGAGTGGATGTTGGTGTAGCAGTACCAGTGTCGGCGCCAGGGGCAGGACCGGTGCAGAACGTGGGGCCGGGTGTTGCTGTTGCCACGGGTATCGGGGTTGGCGCTGCCGTATCCGCCAGGTCGCAAGGGATGGGGAAGCCTGTCTGCATCGGCTTTTCAGTATCAAGCATCCAGTCGGTAATGCCAGTACCTTCCAGACCATTGCTTTTTGAGATAGCTTGTTTGATTACCCCCGGCGGTACAGGGAAGGTCCGTTGTGTAAAGGGATAGGGAGGGTGGTAATTCCCACAGGGAATGCCTGCACCATCGATATTACACGCGCCACTGGCGCGTTCGATGACGCTATGCCAGATGGGGCCAGCGCCGGTAATACCGACAACGTTGCCGGAAAACGGGGAGTCGTCGGCATTGCCGGACCACACGCCCACCACAACATCTGGAGTGTAGCCAATCGTCCAGTTATCCTTAAAGTTATCTGTCGTCCCGGTTTTAGCCGCTGCCTCATGTTGCTGCCCGTCGGCCTGCTGCCAATCGTACATGGAAAGGACATGGTCATTTCCGAATTCGAGGGCACGTGCCTTTTCATCGGAGAGTATAGAAGTCATCAGGTAGGCGATCTGTGGAGTGATCACCTGCACGCCACCAGGATTGGTGGGATCGAAGTGATAGAGGTTATGGCCATAGTTATCCCAAATATCCAGGATGCTCTTAGGCGGGATGCGTACGCCCTGGTTGGCGAAGACCTGGTACGCCCCTACCATCTGGATCAAAGGGACGCCAGCAGTACCCAGCGCGGTAGCGGGCCCTAAAAATGTATTGTGCTTGGCAACATCATCATCTAATGCCGTAATGCCTAAACGTCGTGCCATGTTGGCGACATTATCTACACCAGCGAACTCGAAGGTTTTCACTGCAGGCACGTTGAACGAATTAGCGATGTCAATGCGGATAGTGGAGTTCAGGTTGTGGTATCCGCCGCCGTAATCGGGGGGATGGTAGGCCGTATCTTTAGGATTGTTCACGTTGAGTGTAGCTACCCCATCCTTAGGGTAAGGGAAGTAGGTGAGTCTATCTGGAACCACCATGCCTGGATACCATCCCATCTCGAAGGCTGCTGCATAGACAATCGGCTTGAAGGATGAGCCTGTTTGGCGATAGGCGAGCGCAGCATTGACTTGTCCATCAACTCTGGGATCGTTGGAATTCCAGTCGGCACTGCCATCCATTGCCAGTATTTCGCCCGTTTTGGCGCTCATGACGACGACCGCCGAGTCATTGACGTTATGCACGGTGTCGAGGGGACCATAATCGCCCACGAAGGGCTGATACTCCGGTTTATCGAGATGGCGGCGTACGGCGTTTTCGACGAACTCTTCCAGGTTGATGTCGATGGTAGTGCGGATATTGAAGCCGCCATTGAGCAGGGTTTCTACACCCAGTTGGTCTTCCAATTGTTGAATGACCCATAGGACAAAATGTGGGGCAAGAATGTGGTGTACATATGGCGTGAAGGTCATTTTGGCGGTCAAGGCTTCTGCCTGCTGTATCATGGCCGGTGTAATCGTGCCCAGGCCTGGTACTTGAGTTTGCATCGAAAGCATTTCGCTCAGCACTTCATCCTGGCGTTGTAAGGCGTTTTGCTTATTGGTAGGGCTGATGGTTGGATCGTAATTGGAAGGGTTTTGTGGCATGCCTGCCAATAAGGAGGCACGAGCCAATCCTAAGATTGGATCATGTTTGTGTGTGTTGAGGTCGAGGTCCAGATTGGTGATGGCCGGAGTACACACGTGCTGCGCGTTACACTGCGGCATGATATGGAAGTAGTCTTCAACGGCTGCCTCCACGCCCAGCTCCTGGGCACCAAAGGGTGAAATATTGAAGTAGATTTCCAGGATTTTCCATTTGGGGTACTGTTGCGTCAGGCCCACCGCCAGGACAGCCTCGGTAATTTTGCGGGCCAATGTGATTTGTCTCTCATTCGTAAGATTTTTTATCACCTGTTGTGTGATTGTACTGGCACCGCTGACGACTTGATCGTTGTTTTGCAGGTATTGGAAACCTGCTCGGATGATGGCTTGCGGGTCTATACCTGAGTTGTCCCAAAACGTTTTATCTTCTGCGGCTATCATCGCGTCGTCCATGATCGGTGGAATGTCGTTATAGGAGACAGGCGTACGACGGCCTCCGCCATTTGGGTCAAATACGTCATACAGCAAGACGCCGTTGCGGTCGTATATATGAGTGGTCTGGCTAATCTGCTGATTCGCTATGCCCTGCAGACGGGGAAACTCGCTTTGATAATAGCCATAGGCCGAGGCAGCGCCGGAAGAGCATAGAATCACCAGGACGAGAGCAAGAGCAAGAGCAATATTTTTTGCTAAGTTTGGCGGATTGAGTTGGTTATGTTGCCAGCGCTCGCGTCGCCGCCGCATTTGCATGGAGATGCGCATAGTGCGTGAGCGTTTCCAGGGTTTCGCTTTTTGCTTTAGCGGTGTGATGGGATGACCAGGGCGGTAGAGGGCCAGCGGCGGCTGATTGACCCTGCTTGGGACCGCTGCCATGTGACCGGACAAGCGGCGGACCGTCTGCATGGTGTTGGCGACCCAACGTCGCTGCGCGGGTGGAGGCCCACCTTGTTGTTGGGGAGGCCGCATTTGTGGCATTGTTGAATAGGGAGGAGGTCCCTGCGGCGGAGGCATTGGAGGAAAATACTGCTGAGGTTTCTGCTGCTGCTG
>Ga0187814_10000600_pt1 | contig 12516 bp, 7 predicted proteins | sample NC_S_4_FD_132450 | JGI IMG/M metagenome (GOLD analysis project Ga0187814, IMG submission 132450) | Wetland sediment microbial communities from Neuse River Estuary, North Carolina, USA - ASW-S_4 | ecosystem: Environmental > Aquatic > Freshwater > Wetlands > Sediment | place: USA: North Carolina... | reverse complement strand
AGGTTCCCGTTCGGGCGGCCGCCACGGCGCGATCCGTCGCCGGAGGTCGACGACCGCCTCTTCGGCGATATCGACATGAAACGGCCGAACCGCTGGATCCACGTTGATAGCAGCAGTGTCGATGCTCATCATCCGTGTCCCCTCTTGCGTGCCGGAAAAGCAGATCGACAGCCAGCCGCGCCGACAGCGCTCACACCCCCAGCGCGATGACCGGCTTCCCTCCATGGATCATGACCGCCCTCGGTTCCACTGTTAGTGCTTGCGCGAGGCTGGTGCGAGCAGGCCGAGGGCGCGTGCGCGATCGACGGCCTGGGTGCGGCTGCGTACGCCGAGCTTTTGGTACAGGTGACGCTGGTGCGTCTTGACGGTGTTCACCGATAGGTACAGCTCGTCGCCGATCTCCCGGGCGGAGAGGTTGGTCGGCAGATAATGCAGCACGCGGGATTCGCCATGAGTAAGGGTCTCGGGGGGGGCGCGTCAGCGTGCCGGGTGGCGAGGCCAGCCTGTCCACACGGGCCAGCAGGTCCGCGGTCTCGGAGATCAGGGTCTCATCCGGCGCATGGTGCCACCTGGCGGGCCCGGCGGTGTCCGGGTCGCCGATTGTGTCGCGGGCGATCGTCTCCAGCAAGAACGCCGCCGCCACCCAGATCCGATAGGCGCCCGGGACGTCGAGGAGCGGCATGAGCACGGCTGTCGCCGGCTGGTCGCCCTGGGCAAGCCATGGCCTCGCGAAGCCATCGCGGGTCTCTCCGCTTGCCCGTTCGCCGACGGATCGCGCCGGCGACTTAGCTTTCGCGTGTCCCCTGGAGACGGGATCGCTGATCATTGCTGTCATGTCACTGCCTCGTCACGGTTGGCGAACTGCTGGACAGCACGCGTGGTGGGCCTGCCGCCTGCTCAGGGGGCCGCGGACGGGCGCTTACCATGCCACCGGCATCTGCGCGCGCGCCGGGCTCCGGTGCTGACTCCGCAAACATCTGACGGGCCACGGCGCCCGCCCGGCGCGTCTTGATCATCCCCGTCTTGGGATTGTCGCCGACCAGGCGCGACATGAAGTGCAGGCCTCTCAGGTGCTTTTCCATCTCCAGCGCTGCGCCATTTGCGTCCCCGGCGCGCATGTAAGCGAGCAGCCGCTGACGTGAGCTGAGAATCATGCCATTGGCCGCCGGTCCCGCCACGAGCACCAGGTGATGTACATCGTCGGCGGCACCCAGGAGCACCGGGGCCAGGACCGGGTCATCGGTCATGCGGGCCAGCAGAATGAATATCTCCGCATGTGCGGCGGCCCTCCGGTCCCACGCAGACTTGCCCGGAAGGCATGAGGCGTGCTCCACGCTGTCGTGCAGGCCCCTTAGGCGCATGGCGGTCATCCGCGCGCACGCGGCACGAGTCGCCATCGCGTTTACCCGGATAAATTCGTCGTCCATCAGCCCTCCTAATGAGCTATACCGCCGTGTCTCTTGGTCTCTCCTCTTCTGCTGCACAGGTAATGGGGCGCGGCGCGAGTCGGTGATATCGGGACGGGCGCTAGCCTGGCGCATGCGCCGTAGCGCGCACCGCTCGTCCTCGCTGGTGCCTCCCCAAACGCCGGCTTCCTGGCCGCTGGCCAGCGCCCATTCCAGGCATGGGGCGCGGACCGGGCACCCTGCGCATACTTGTTTGGCGCGGTCCAACTGATGCAGCGCCGGCCCGGCGTTCCCGACTGGGAAGAACAACTCTGGATCGGTGTCGCGGCACGCGGCGTGATCACGCCAGTCTGGGCTTCCGCTTGAGGCTGGGCGTTGAGGCCGGTCGACCCGCGTGTCAGTCATTGAGCTCGCTCCGGGCGTGTGCCCGGCCGCGACGTATCATCACGGGCTGTGTCGCGATGGGCATTTCACACCATCCCGGTTCGTGTCTGCTTGCGTCCACACTTGCGCTACGGGCGCCCTGTCGCGCCCGTGAATGGCCCTAGCCGTGGCCCTGGCCCCCGGTCTGGCCCGCCCCAGTGTCCGGCTTTCAAGCACGCGGCACACGATGCGAGGGCCCTGGAGTGCGCGGACAGCTTGCCATCCGTTCGGCATATTGAAAAAGGCTTTTGACTGAATGGATCGCGCTCCACCTTCCGCGCCAGGCGTCGGCTTCCGCGTCGTCAGTGCCCGGGCGTAAAGTCGGAACCGGAATGCGACGGAAGGCGGAGCGATGACCTTCACGTTGTCCGCGACGCCGCGTCTGGCTGGCCGTACGGCTGAGCTGGAGACTCTCTTCGGGATTGTCGATCGCGCGCCTGAACAGCGCCGGGCGTTGGTCGTGCGCGGTGAGCCAGGCATCGGCAAGACGTCGCTGCTCAAGGCGGCGAGTCGGCACGCGACCGACAGTGGGGTGCGGGTGCTGAGCGCGGTAGGAGTGCAATCCGAAGCGGACCTGGCGTTCTCGGGCCTGCATCAGCTGGTGCTGCCGTTGCTGGCAGGGACCGGCTGGAGGCGCCCCGGGCCAGGCGCCTTGAACGGTGTGCCGCCCGTGTCCGACTCGATCTTCGATGGTCTGGGGCGGCTCCCCGAGCGGCAGCGAAATGCGCTCGCGACCGCATTCGGCGTGGGTATGGGGCCCACGCCAGATCGTTTCCTGGTTGGCCTGGCTGCGCTGAACCTGCTGTCGGCCGAGGCTGAGGAACGACCGCTTCTGTGTGTGGTGGACGATGCGCAGTGGCTAGATCGGGCCTCAGCGCAAACAGTGGCGTTTGTGGCCCGGCGGCTGTCGGCCGAGCCGGTGGTGATCTTGTTTGCTGCGAACGAGCCGAGCGAGGACTTCCGGGGTCTGCCGGAGCTCGTGGTCGGAGGCCTCCAAGAGGCCGATGCCCTGGAGCTCCTGCACTCGGTGGTACCGGGGCCGCTGGACGAGCAGGTCCGCGAACGGATCCTGGCTGAGACGCGGGGCAACCCACTCGCCCTGGTGGAGCTTCCCCGAGGGCTCTCGCCAACTCAGCTGGCGGGTGGGTACGGACTGTCGGCGGTGATGCCGCCCGCGCAGTCGTGGCCGGGCCGGATCGAGGAGAGCTTCCTCCGGCGGATGCGGACCCTGCCCGCCGACACGCAGCTATTGCTGCTGGTGGCGGCGGCGGAGCCGGTTGGTGACCCGGCGCTGCTGTGGCGCGCGGCCGGGCGACTGGGAATCCTGTACGAGGCGTTGTCGCCCGCTGCGGCGGCCGGCCTGCTCGAGGTCGATCTCGGCGTGCGATTCCGCCATCCGCTGGTGCGCTCAGCGGTGTACCGGACAGCACCGCCGGCCGAGCGCCAGAAGGTGCACCAGGCCCTAGCGGAGGTGACCCCACCGGACCTGGATCCGGATCGCCGCGCCTGGCACCGCGCACACGCTGCGGCGGGTCCCGACGAGGAGGTCGCGTCAGAACTCGTGCGATCGGCGGGCCGGGCGCAGGCACGTGGAGGGCCGGCGGCGGGGGCAGCGTTCCTGGAGCGTGCGGTCGCGTTGACGCTCGATCCAGCGCTAAGGGCGGAGCGGGCACTGGCCGCGGCGCGGGCCAAGTTCGAGGCCGCCGCGCCCGAGGCGGCATCCAAGCTGCTCGCGACTGCGGAGCTGGGCCCTCTTAACCAGCTTCAGCGCGCGCACCTGGAACGGCTGCGGGCTCAGATCGCGTTCGCCCGGACGGGCTCCGCTGACATTCCCGGGCTGACGATCGGGCCTCAAGCTACGGCCTTGCTGCTCGACGCCGCCAAACGGCTGGAACCGCTCGACGTTGAGCTAGCGCGTGAGACTTACCTAGAAGCGATAACGGCCGCCATGTGGACCGGGTCCGAGAGTCTCGGCTGCGGCGTCAAAGCCGTGGCCGAGGCCGCCCGGCAAGCTCTTCCTGGACCGCAGCCGGCCCGGCCGGTCGACCTGCTTCTGGACGGTCTGGCGATGCGGTTCACCGAACCCTACGCGGCAGCCCTGCCGGCGCTCAGACAAGCGCTGCACGCGTTGGCCGGGAGGGATGGTCGGCCCGATGACAGCCCACGCTTGCTCTGGTTCACCTGCCCCGTCGCACCTGAGCCCCTAGCCCTCGACTTGTGGGACGACCAGACATGGTACGAGATAGCCACGCGCGCGGTGCGAATCTGTCGCGATGCCGGCTCCCTCGCCGTCCTTCCCAACGCGCTTACCTACCGTGCTGGCCTGCACGTGCTCGCCGGAGAGTTCGCCGCTGCCTCAGCACTGATCGACGAGGCCTACGCGATCGCCGAGGCAACCGGGAGCGCACCCCTCAGGTACCCGTCCCTCCTGCTCGCTGCCTGGCGCGGTCACGAGGCTGAGGCGCTGAATGTGATCGACGCCTGCATACAAGACGCGAAAGCCAGGGGCCTGGAAAGACCGATCGGCTTCTCCCAATGCGTGACTGCGCTGCTGTACAACGGCCTGGGCCGCTATCACGAAGCCCTCGCCGCCGCCCAACGCGCGCGTGCCTACTTCCCAACGGATCATCTCGACGATCTCGGTCAACTCGGCTGGGCGCTCATCGAGCTGGTCGAGGCGGGCGTCCACACTGGCAGCCGCGATCTCGCGGCTGACGCCCTGCGGCGACTCGAGGAACGCACCAGCGCCTGCGGCACCGATTGGGCACTGGGGATCGAAGCGCGGTCGCGGGCACTACTGAGCGAAGGCGACGCCGCCGAGCGCCTCTACCGGGAGGCGATCGAGCGCCTGTCCCGCACCCGCATCCGCGCCGAGCTCGCCCGCGCCCGCCTGCACTACGGCGAGTGGCTGCGCCGCGAGAATCGCCGCGTTGACGCTCGCGAGCACCTGCGCCGCGCACACGACGAGTTCGCCTCGATGGGCGCCGGCGCTTTCGCCGCGCGCGCAAAACGCGAGCTGCGGTCCACAGGCGAAAGGGCCCGCCAGCGCCGGGACGAGACTCGGTATGAGCTCACGCCCTCGGAGGCTCAGATCGCGCGGCTTGCACGCGAGGGACTGACCAACTCCGAGATCGGCGCTCAGTTGTTCATCAGCCCCCGGACCGTCGAATGGCACCTGCACCAGGTATTCATGAAGCTCGGCATCACCTCTCGCAGAGGGCTCCACGAGACACTAAGAAACCACTGACCGGCCGCTCTCCCCGGCGGACGTTCGCGCGCTGGCAGTCCTACGCCGTCAGGTTATCCTGCGAAAAGGCCAGCAGCGCCAGCCCGACCGTCGGCACGTCGGCCCGGGGAGGCCGGAGCGCAGGCCAGGACACCCGGACTCCGAGTTCGCTGGCCCTGTCTGACAAGTTGGGCAGAGGCTTCACTATCACACCGGCCCATCCGCCGTGAATGCTCTCGGGGACGGTTCATTCAAACGCTGCCTGCCACCTTGGACGGGCCGCAACGACGGTGAATGAGCGCCGGAGCCAGGCACTGCGCCCATCACAAGACCAGGGCTCATGGCACGTGGCTTCACGGGGGTGACACACGGGCCCGGGGCGCAACGCTGATGGCGGCACCAAGCCTCAGATCAAACCGGAAGGGACACTCCATGCCCAACGTCACCGTCGGCCGGGAGAACTCCGCCGACATCCAGCTCCACTACGAGGCCATGGCGCCAGCCGGCCGGTCGTGCTGATGCTGTGCAAACGCTCACGCCCGGCACGGTCGGCAAGTTCCGTCGCCGTGGATGCCGTGGAGCATCGGCCGATGACGGCAGATTTTCCGATCCCGATTGGCGCGCCCGGGCTCACGGCCCGGCGCCGCGAATGCGGCGTGCTGGACCGGTTCGTGGATAGTGTGCGGGCCGGTGAGGGCCGGGCGCTGGTCCTGCGCGGCGAGCCGGGCATGGGCAAGACCGTGCTGCTGGAGTACCTGGCCGGGAAGGCCACCGGGTGCCGGGTAGCTCGGGCGGTGGGTGTGCAGTCGGAGATGCAGCTGGCCTTCGCGGGACTGCATCAGCTGTGTGCGCCGATGCTGGATCATGCCGGGTCGTTGCCGCCTCCGCAGCGGGAGGCGCTGCGGACCGCGTTGGGCCTGAGCGCCGGTCCGGTACCGGACCGGTTCCTGGTGGGACTGGCCGTGCTTGGCTTGCTGTCAGAGGCGGCCGCGGATCGTCCCCTGATCTGCGTGGTCGATGACGAGCAGTGGCTGGACCGGGCATCAGCGCAGGCGCTTGGATTCGCGGCGCGGCGGCTGGCGGCCGACCCGGTGGGCGTGGTGTTCGCGGCCCGGGTTCCGGGCCAGGACGTGACCGGGCTGCCTGAGCTGGCGGTGGAGGGCCTGGCCGAGGGTGATGCGCGGCTGCTGCTGGAGTCCGTGCTGACCGGGCCGCTGGATGCACGGGTCGTGCAGCAGATCATCGCTGACACGCACGGGAATCCGCTGGCATTGTTGGAGCTGACGCGCGGGCTGACTCCGGCGCAACTGGCGGGCGGGTTCGGGCTACCCGGCGCGGGACCGCTGGACGGGCGGATCGAGGACAGCTTCGGACGGCAGCTAGAGGCCTTGCCGGACCAGACCATGCGGCTGGTGCGGCTAGCAGCCGCCGACCCATCCGGCGATGCGGCGCTGGTGTGGCGGGCAGCCGGACGGCTCGGCCTTGACGCCGCGGCGGCGGGGCCAGCGACGGTGGCGGGGCTGGCGGAGTTCGGCGCTCGGGTGCGATTCCGGCACCCGCTGGTGCGCTCGGCGGCCTACCGGTCGGCCTCGATGCCAGCGATGCAGGAAATACACGGCGCGCTGGCCGAGGCCACCGATCCTGAGGTCGATCCTGACTGGCGGGCCTGGCACAGGGCCCAGGCGGCACCGGACCCGGATGAGGATGTCGCCGCGGAGCTGGAACGTTCAGCTGACCGGGCGCAGGCCCGCGGAGGGCTGGCCGCGGCGGCCGCGTTCTTGGAGCACGCGGCGCTGCTGACGCCCGAGTCAGGACGCCGGGCGGAGCGGATGCTGGCGGCGGCCAGGGCCACACGCGAGGCAGGCTCGCCGGAGGCGGCGCTGGGGATGGTGGCCCAGGCCGAGGCCGGACCGCCGGACAAGCTGCAGGCCGCACAGGCGGAGTACCTGCGCGGGCAGATCGCCGACGACCAGCACCATAGCAGCGACGCAGCCCGGCTGCTGCTGAGCGCGGCCCGCCGCCTCGAGCCGCTGAACGCCAGCCAGGCACGCGAGACGCACCTGGAAGCGCTCCTGCTCGCGATGTACGTCGGCGACCTGTTTCTCCCCGGTGGCGTGCGGGAGGCGGCCGAAGCCGCCCGCGCCGCACCGCCCGCCTTTTCTGCTCCGCAGCCGGCGGACGTTGTGCTCGATGCGTTCGCGCTCCTGCTGACGGAGGGCTACGCGGCCGCCGCCCCGGCGCTGCAGCGGGTGCTTGAGCTGCTGTCCACCTTGGATGCGGACACTGGGGAGGCCCGCCGCTGGCGCTTTCTCGCCAGCGGCAGAGTCGGCATAGCCATCGCCATGGAGCGGTGCGACTGGGAGTCACTGTACACCCTGACCGAACGCCACGCTCAGCTCGCCCGTGACACCGGCGCGCTTGTGCAATTGCGATCCGCCATGCTGGGGCTGGCCGCGGCGCACGTCATGCGGGGCGAGTTCAGCATGGCGGCGCGGCTGGTCGAGGAACAGCGCCTCATCGCGGAGGCAACCGGGACCCCTCCGGTCGTGACGACCGCGATGTTGCTTGCCGCGTGGCAGGGTCGGCAGCAAGAGGCATCTGAGCTGATCCAGGCCACCGTGCGGGAAGGGACCGCACGAGGCCAGGGTTATGTGGTCGACTTCGCGCACTGTGCGGGCGCGGTGCTGTACAACGGCCTGGGCCGGTACGGCGCCGCGCGCGACGCCGCACGGCAGGCATGGCAGCGCCAGCCGGTGGCCGTGGGGGCATTTGCCGTGCCGGAACTGGCCGAGGCGGCGGCCCGGACCGACGAGGTGCCGCTGGCCCGGGGCGCGCTGGAATGGCTGTCCGAGCGTGCCCAGGTGGCGCCCACGCAGTGGACGCTAGGGATCGAGGCCCGCGTCCGCGCCCTGCTCAGCGAGGGCGCGGACGCCGACCGCCGCTACCAGGAGTCGATCGAGCACCTGGCCCAGACCAGCGTCAAGGCCCAGCTGGCTCGTTCCCACCTGCTCTACGGGGAGTGGCTGCGCCAGGAGAACCGGCGCCTGGACGCCCGCGCCCAGCTGCGCATCGCCTACGACATGCTGTCCACCATGGGCGCCGAGGCCTTCGCGGAGCGGGCCCTGCGCGAGTTGCAGGCCGCCGGCGACACGGTGCGCAATCGGACGGTCCAGACGGTCAGCGAGCTCACCGCCCAGGAGGAGCACATCGCCCGGCGTGTCGCCGACGGCGGCACCAACTCCGAGATCGGTGCCCAGATGTTCCTCAGCGTCCGGACCGTCGAATGGCACCTGCGCAAGATATACACCAAGCTCGGGGTCGGCTCACGCCGGGAGCTGCGCTGGGCCCTGGCCAGCCTCGAGCCGACGGACGCGCAAGCCTAGAGCGCCGACGGCCGAGATACGGGCCGATGCAGTCGCCATGTACAGGCCATAACACGCCATACGTTCGGGATCATTTTCGTTTTACCGAACGGACCGAGGTACCCGCCCCCGGCCGCCGACGGCAACCAGCAGGAGAAGGTCCTCGCCGCGACGGCTAGGCCGACGGGTCGGTTGGCCCGAGGGCCGACAGCGCCTCGCGCAGCTCGCGGCGTGAGGCGACCCCGAGCTTGGTGTATATCTTGCGCAGGTGCCATTCGACGGTCCGGACGCTGAGGAACAGCTGGGCGCCGATCTCGGAGTTGGTCCTGCCCACGGCCGCGAGCCTGGCGATGGAGGCCTCTTGCGCGGTAAGCGTGCTGACTGCCTGGACCGTCCGCTTGCGTACGGTTTCGCCGGTGGCCAGCCGCATGCAGCTCGCCCGATCTCACCTGCTCCACGGGAGTGGCTGCGCAGGGAGAACTGGCGCCCGGATGCAGCGCCCCGGGAGCTGCGCTCGGCCCTGGCCCGCTTTGAGCAGTCTGAATCGCAGGCCTAGCTGGCGGCGACCCACGGCGGCCAAGGCACCGGGGGCACCGCCCAGCGGGCCAGGGTACCGGGGCCAGGGTCCTTCCCGGGCGCGTCGGGCCGCGGAGGCGCGTAAGGATGGACATCAGGGCCAGTCGGGGCGGCACCGAGGCCGCCTCCCGAAGCGCGCTGCTGCATGCGGACCGTAACACCACCGGCCGTTCGGCATAATTGAAAATTTTTCCGAATGAACCGTGCTCCACTTTTCGTCAGGAGGTGCTGACCATGGAGTACCTGGTCACCATGACCACGCACGTTCCGGAAGGAACCCCGGATCAGGCTATAGAGGACATCCGCGGCCGGGAGGCGGCCCGGTCACGCGAACTCGCGGCCCAGAGGCACCTGCTGCGCCTGTGGCGCCCGCCGCTGCGGTCGGGCGAATGGCGCACGCTTGGGCTGTTCGCCGCCGTCGGCGACGGCCAGCTCGAGCAGGTCCTGGCGTCGATGCCACTGCGGGTGTGGCGCACCGACGAGGTGACGGCCCTGTCGCCGCACCCCAACGACCCGGGCCTGGCCGCGGGGGCGCCAGGCTCAGAGTTCCTGACCACGTTCACCGTCGCTGTCCCGGAGGGCACGCCGGGCCAGGCGGTGGCCGATGCCGAGACGCGCGAGGCAGAACGCGCGAAGGAATTGGCCGGGCAGGGACACCTGCGGCGGCTGTGGACGCTGCCCGGCGACGGGCGCGCACTAGGCCTGTGGCAGGCCGCCAGCCCGGCCGAGATGCAGGCGATCCTGAGGTCACTGCCCTTGGACCCGTGGATGACCGTGCAGACCACGCCGCTCTCGCCGCACCCGAGCGACCCGGCACAGACGTCATGACTGGCAGGGTGGCCGTCATCACCGGAGCGTCGCAGGGCATCGGCGCCGGGCTGGTGGTCGGGTACCGCAAGCGGGGCTGGGCCGTGGTGGCCAGCTCGCTGACGATCAAGCCCTCGGGAGACCCCGATCTGCTCACCGAGGCCGGCGATATCGCTGAGGCCGGGACCGCCGACCGGATCGCCGACGCCGCGCTGGACCGGTTCGGTCGGATCGACACCCTCGTGAACAATGCCGGGGGATTCGTGTCCAAGCCGTTCACCGATTACACCGCGCACGATTACGCCCTCATGGTCGGGGTCAACCTGACCGGGTTCTTCTGGCTGACCCGGCGCGTCATCGCCGAGATGGTCTCACGGTACGGCGGCCACGTGGTCAACATCTCGGACACCCTGGCCGAGGTCGCGAACGCCAAGGCGCCCGCAGCGCTGGCCGCGCTGACCGAGGGCGGCCTGGCCGCGGCGACCAGGTCGCTGGCCGTCGAGTACGCCTCGCGCGGCATCCGGGTCAACGCCGTCTCGCCGGGGATCATCCAGACGCCGATGCACCCGGCCGACCGCTATGACGGGCTCGGCGACCGGCTTCCCCCGCTAGGCCGGGTCGGCCAGGTCAGCGATGTGGTGGACGCCGTCTTGTTCCTGGAGTCGTCGCCCTACATCACTGGCGAGATCCTGCACGTTGACGGCGGCCAGACCGCCGGTCACTGACGGAGGGTGACGGTCATGACCGACGTCGCCTCATCGCCTTGTCGTACTTGCGTTCAGGTCCGGGCTCGCCGGGACCGTCGTGGGGTGCGGATCGCAGAGGGGAAGTGGGCGGGTTGACAGGCTTCGAGCGGTGCGTGACCTCGTCGCGCGTGTTGTTCGGGCGGCGGAGCGAGTGTGAGATGCTGGACGTGCTGCTCGCGCAGGTACGCGCCGGCAACAGCGGCGCCCTGGTACTGAGGGGCGACGCTGGGGTGGGGAAGACCGCGTTGCTGGACTACCTGGTCCGCTCGGCGGCGGACCTGTGGGTGGTGCGGGTGGCGGGGGTCGAGTCAGAGATGGAACTGCCGTTCGCCGCGCTGCACCAGCTCTGCGGGCCGGCGATGCATCGTCTCGGGCGAGTGCCGGGTCCGCAGCGTGACGCGCTGGAGATCGCGTTCGGCCTGCACGCAGGCCCGGCTCCGGATCATTTCCTGGTCGGCCTGGCGGTCTTGAGCCTGCTGGCCGAGGCGGCCGCCGACCACCCGCTGGTATGCGTGATTGATGACGCGCAGTGGCTGGGCCGGGCATCGGCGCAGGTGCTAGCGTTCGCAGCGCGCAGGCTGATGGCCGAATCGGTACTGGTGGTCTTGGCGACTCGGGAGCCCGAAGGGGACCTTCACGGGCTGCCCGAGATGGTGGTGGCCGGCCTGCGGAGTGCTGACGCGCGAGAGCTACTGGCCTCGGCGGTGCGGTGGCCGCTGGATGAGCGGGTAGCCGAACAGGTCGTCGCCGAGACGCGGGGCAATCCGCTGGCGCTCCTGGAGCTGCTAAGGGGCCTGTCGCCGGAACAGCTGGCGGGCGGCTTCGGTCTACCCCAGGCGCTGCCGGTGGCAGGCCGGATTGAGGAGAGCTTCCTGCGGCGGGTCGAGGCCCTCCCAGCCGTGACCCGGCTGTTGCTGGTGGTCACTGCGGCCGACCCGACCGGTGATCCGGCGCAGCTGTGGCGCGCGGCCGGGCGGCTGGGTATTCCGGCCGCGGCCGCGGCGCCGGCCGCCGAGGCTGGCCTCGCCGAGATCGGTGTCCGGTTGCGGTTCCGGCATCCGCTGGTGCGCTCGGCGGCTTACCGGTCCGCGCCGCTGGCCGAACGGCAGGACGCGCATCGTGCGCTGGCCGACGTCACGGATCCAGTGGCCGACCCGGATCGCCATGCCTGGCACCGCGCGCATGCCGCGCCCGGGCCGGATGAGGACGTGGCCGCGGAACTGGAGCGCGCGGCCGACCGGGCACAGGCCCGCGCCGGTCTGGCCGCCGCCGCGGCATTCCTCGAGCGGGCAGCCGGGCTGACACCGGACCCTGCGCGCCGGGTCGGCCGGGCACTGGCCGCGGCTGCGGCTGCGGTCCGGGCGGGCGCGTTCGGCACCGCGCTTGGCCAGCTGGGCATGGCCGAAGCCGGACCACTCGACGAGCTGCAGCGAGGCCGCGCCGACCTGGTCCGCGCCCAGCTGGCCTTCGTCTCCAACCGGGGCAGCGAGGCCCCGCCGCTGCTGCTCGCGGCGGCCAGGCGGCTGGAGCCGATCGACATCGGCCTGGCCCGCGCGACCTACTTGGACGCGATCAACGCCGCGATGTTCGCCGGTCACTTGGCCGGTCCCGGCGCCGGCGTTCTGGAGGTGGCACGCGCGGCGCGTGCTGCACCGCCGGGCCAGGCGCCGCCGCGCCCACCTGATCTCCTTCTTGATGGCCTGGCCGCGAACTTCAGCGACGGATACCGGGCTGGGTTGCCGCTCCTGCAGCGGGCGCTGGCCCTCTACGGTCACCAGATGTCCGCCGAGGAGGAGCTTCGGTGGCTGTGGCTGGCGTGCATCGCCGCCTTGCATCTGTGGGACGACGGTAAGTGGGATGTGCTGTCCAGGCGGCACGTCGACCTGGCCCGCCAAGTCGGCGCGCTCGGTGAGCTTCCCCTGGCCCTCAGTTCCCGCGTTTTCCTACTGCTGTTCGCCGGCGAGCTGGTT
>Ga0187814_10000598_pt1 | contig 12545 bp, 9 predicted proteins | sample NC_S_4_FD_132450 | JGI IMG/M metagenome (GOLD analysis project Ga0187814, IMG submission 132450) | Wetland sediment microbial communities from Neuse River Estuary, North Carolina, USA - ASW-S_4 | ecosystem: Environmental > Aquatic > Freshwater > Wetlands > Sediment | place: USA: North Carolina... | reverse complement strand
CCCGCCGTGGATGACCCTCGCAATCCTGGCTACCGTGCTGATCGCGGGTGTGGCGAGGCTCGCCCGCGGCCGGGCTGCCAGAGCGAGCGGTCGGGCCGACGTGGCGTTGGCGCAGACGGGCGCAACGTCGGCGCAGACCGGCGCAACGTCGGCCTCGGCCGACGATCGATGGGGCGGGATCTCTGCGCTGTGCGTGCCCTGGCTGGTGCTGCCGCCAGCTGTGCTGCTGTCCGTGACCGCGTTGGTATCGCCCGTGTATACGGACCGCTACATCCTGTTCTGCCTGCCGGCAGCTGCGCTCGTTGTCGGGGCCTGCCTGGTGGAGATTGCCCGGATTCCCAGGCACCGGCTGGCCGGCATGCTGGCGTCCCAGGCGGCATTCCTGCTCGTGGCCGGACTCGGACTCGGCCTGCAGGTCCAGTACCGCCAGGCCGACGGGCATGCGGACAACATCCGCGCGATCGACGCCATCGTCGCCAGCCACGAGCAGCCTGGCGACGTCATGATCTACAGCTGGCCCGTCTTCATGCCCATCAGCGCGGCCTATCCGTACGGGCTGGCAACGGTCCCGGACGCGATGGTGAAGGTTCCTGCAATCCCGTCCGGCACACTGGCCGGGACTACCGTGTCGACGGAAGCCCTGCGCCAAAGGCTTGCGCATGTGCGGCGGCTGTGGATCGTGACGGTCAGCACCAAGAAGTCGGAGCAGAAGCTGCTCAGCGGCCTTGACCTGCGCCTTGTGCGGACGTGGCAGATATCCGACATCTGGGTGAGTCTTTACGCTCGGGAGCCGCCGCCCAGCCATGCCCGGGAGCACGCTCGCCGTCCTCAGCATGCGCAGTCGCTCAGAAGCAGCCTCGCAGGTCTGCTGTCCTGACGGCATCTACCAGCCACGGTGGCAGATCAGGGTGGGTCATCAGATGCTCGCTCGCAGCGTGGTCTTCAGGATCTTTCCGGAAGGTCCTTTGGGCAGTTCGGCGATGAACCTGACTTCGCGCGGATACTTGTAGGCGGCTAGCCGCTCACGGCAATAGGCGATGATCTCTGCGGCATCATGCTGCGCACCGTCGGCGAGAACGACGACCGCCACCACTTCCTCGCCGAGCCGCTCGTCCGGCTTGCCGATGACCGCAGCCTCGAGAATTCCGGGGTGGCCGTAAAGGACTTCCTCGATCTCGCGCGGATATACGTTATAGCCGCCGCGAATGACCAGGCCCTTGGTGCGGTCGACGATGAAGAAGAACCCGTCCTCGTCTCGGTAGCCAAGGTCGCCGGTGTGCAGCCATCCGCCGCGCAGCGCGGCCTGCGTGGCTTCGGGCTGGCCGTGGTAGCCCTTCATCACGTTGTGCCCGCGGATCAGGATCTCGCCGATCTGCTCCCGGCCAGGTGGCAACGGTCGATCGCGATCGTCGCCGATGATCATCTGCACACCCCAGATGGGCTTGCCGACAGACAACGGCTTACGGTCGCCTGGCCGGTTGAACGAGCACGTGCTGGCTGTCTCGGAAAGGCCGTAGCCCTCAAGGACTTCGATGCCGTACTTCACCTCAAAGGCGCGCATGACGTCCTCGGGCAGTGACGCGCCACCGGAGACGGCCACTCGCAGCGCGGACAGGTCGCGGCCGGTCACGTCCTGCTGGGCCAGGGCGTGCAGCATGGTCGGCACGCCGGCTATCACCGTGCACCGGTCGCCCTCGATCGCATCCAGCACCGGGGCGGGTGCGAACCTGGGCACGATGGAGAGGCAGCCGCCGTAGCGAACGCTCACATTGATCACTGACGACAGTCCGAAGACGTGGAAGAACGGAAGGACGGCGAGCGTCATGTCATCGCTGCGGGCGCCGAAGAGCTGGCCGGCGACCGTGCAGTTCATATAGAGCTGGAAGTGTGTTAGCTCGGCACCCTTCGGCTTGCCGGTCGTGCCACTGGTGTAGATCATGACGGCCGTGTCGTCGGCGTTTCCGGGGTGGACGTCGCCGCCGGGTTGGTCGAGCTCCGCCGCGGCGATCAGGTCATCCGCCGATCTCGTGCCATCGGGCAGCCGGGCATGGTCAGCACCCACGACGTACAGCGGGATGCCCAGGTGCTCGCATGCGCGAGCCGCCTCGCCGTGCAGCCCGGCCATCCCGACGATCAAGGCGGCGGATGAGTCAGCGAGCTGATACTCGATCTCGGGTGCCTTCAGCAATGGGTTAACCGGCAGGACCACCAATCCCGCCTTGAGCGCACCGAAATAGGTGGTCAGGAACTGCGGCACATTTGGCAGCTGGATGGCCACAACCTGGCCGGGCTCGAGGCCATAGTCGCGGAACCCGGCCGCGATCCGGCCAGAGAGCCGATCAAGCTCGCCATACGATGTCGTGCTGCCCGCGGCGATGCAAACCGGGGCGTCCGGCGTCCCTGCTGCCGTCTCCCGCAGGATCGTGGCCAGATTGAAGCTCATCGTGCCATTTGAAACTCGGGCCTTCCGGCGACGTCAATGAGACATATAATAAAGATGTATCACGAGGCTGCCTAGGGGAGTTAGCCGGTTGCAGTTAACCTGCCCGGGAACTGCTTGCCTGAGGCAATCTTGCCTTCAGCAACAGACGATGCGACAGGATCGGGCCGCGATGCAATCCGTGCGGGAAGCCGATGCCACGATGGGCCAGCCTAGCGCCAGTTCGGTGGCCGGGCCATCGATCAGGCTGTTGCTGACCGAGCCAGCCAGAGTACTTGCCGACCTGGCGACGTTCCCGCTCGCCGCGTCCTGGCTTTCGTTCGCACCGCGCGGCGACGGACACGGTGTGATCGTACTGCCCGGACTGCTCGCATCAGACGCAAGCACCGCGCTGCTCCGGCGGTTTTTGCGCCGGCTTGGCTACGACGTCAGCGGGTGGAATCTAGGACGTAACCACGGCCCCACCGATGAGGTCCTCGATGAGCTACCGCGCACGCTGACTGCGGTGGCCGAGCGGACTGGCAACGACGTGTCGGTGATCGGCTGGAGCCTCGGCGGCATCTATGCCAGGGAGATGGCCCGCCGGCATCCCGGCTACGTGCGTCAGGTGATCACTCTGGGCAGCCCGTTCGCGCTGACCGGCCCAAGGCAGAGCCACGCCGACCGCGCATACCAGCGGCGCGCCTACCTGCACGCCGCCGACCGGGTGCCCAGCCGCGAACAAGTAGCCAAGCCCATCGACGTGGCGTCGACGGCGGTTTACTCCAGGCGCGATGGAATAGTTTCCTGGCAGGCGTGCATCGAGCCGGAAACAGCGTTGCACCATAACGTCGAGGTCCGGTGCGCTCACCTCGGGTTCGGCGTCGACCCGGCCACCTTGTGGCTGATCGCCGACCGGCTAGCTGAGCCGGCCGGACCGCTGCGCAGATTTACGCCGCCGCGCGCGCTTCGCTCGCTCTACCCAATCCGCAGATGACAGCTCCGGAGCCAAGGGAGGAGCCCGATGCAGCAGCTCACTGGCCTGGATGCCGCGTTCCTTGCGCTTGAAACGGCCAACTCAACCGGACACGTCGGTGGAGTCTGCATCCTGGACCCTAAGGAGGCACCAGCGCCGCTGACGCTCGCACGGCTGACAGAAGTGCTCGGCGAACGACTGCCGCTGGTTCCGGTGTTGCGCCGCAAGCTGCTGAACGTACCGCTCGGCTTGGATCAGCCGTACTGGGTTGACGACCCGGCCTTCGACATCGAATATCACATCCGGGAGATCGCGCTGCCCAGGCCCGGCTCGGATGCCCAGCTCAGCGAGCAGGTCGCCCGGCTGCACGCGCGGCCGCTTGACCGGAGTCGGCCGCTCTGGGAGATCTACCTCATCACGGGCCTGGCCAAGCGGCGTGCTGCGGTTTACACCAAGATCCACCACTCGGCAATCGATGGCGCGTCTGGCGCCGAGCTACTCACGATTCTGCTCGACCTCGCCCCTGACGGCCGTGAGCTTCCGCCGGCCAAGCCGTTCGTTCCCGCGAGGCCGCCAGGCCCAGCGACACTAGCGGCGCTTGCAGCCGCCAGGCTCGCCTGGCGTCCGGTGCAGACCGTACGCGTCACCAACGAGCTGGTCCGGGTGCTGCCCACGCTGGCGCCGGCGCTCGGAGCAGTGGTAGGCGGCATGCTCGGGTTGAACCGTGGCGACGGCGAAGTGATCCCGTCGGCGCCGGGGCGGGCACCGGCGACACCCTTTAACCGACCGATCACGCCGCATCGGCGGCTCGCGCTGCGCAGCGTGGATCTGGACACTGTCAAGATCGTCAAGAACGCGTTCGGCGTCTCGGTAAATGACGTCGTAATGGCCATGTGCGCTGGAGCCCTACGGCGATGGCTCACCGACCATGACTCGTTGCCGGACGCGCCCCTCATCGCGATGATCCCGGTGTCGGTTCGAGATCCGGCCAGCAAGGGCGCGCTCGGCAACAAGGTCTCGGCGATGCTGGCCACGTTGCCCACGAACGTTGCCGAGCCCGCGGAGCGGCTGGAGATCGTGCACGCAGCGACCAAGATAGCCAAGGCGCAGCAAGCGGTCATCCCGCAAGGCCTGGTCGATCAGGTCAGTGACTTCGCCTTGCCGGCCCTCACCGCGCGGGCCGCACGGGTCGTGTTCGCCACCGGCGTCTTGCACCGGCTGCCGCCGTTCAACCTGTGCATCTCCAACGTGCCGGGCCCGAACGTTCCGGTTTACCTGTGCGGGGCAAAGTTGCTCGCCCACTACCCGGTCTCGGTGATCACCGATGGCCAGGGCCTGAACATCACACTGGTCGGGTACCTCGGCAAGCTGCATTTCGGCCTGGTGTCCTGCCGGGAGCTGGTTCCCGATATCGATGCACTGGCCGGATATCTCGTCGAGGAGCTTGACTTGTTGCTCAAGGCTGCCGGCCAGCGCGCCGCAAGCTAGGAGGGAACGCGGTGCCCGGTTCAGCTGTCGCGCCGCAGGCTTCGCCGGCCGAGGCGCGCGTCGGCCAGCGGGTCTTACGCCGCGATGACGGGCGGGCGCCGGGCTGCGCTGACGCGGTGGTGGTGGTGCCCGAGGGCGTGGCGCCGCCAGCGGAGATCCCCGCGGACATGTTCGCCGCAGCGGCGGACGCTTACCTGTCTGGGCAGCGGCTGGACATGCAGTCACTCGCGCGACGCATCGGCGTCGGGCGTGCCACGCTCTACCGGCGGGCCGGGAACCGCGAACAGCTACTCGACGAGGTGATCTGGTGGCGGGCGAGGCGGATGCTGGTGAACCGGCTCAGCGCGACCGCGCAGCTGACGGGTGCCGCCCGGATCGCAGCGGTGGTCGGCGGAGTGCTGAGCGCCATCGAGCAGGACGGGCCGCTCCGTGCATTCCTTGAATCCGATCAGGACGCGGCGATGCGCATACTCACTGGCGTCCGCAGCAGGGCGGCCGGCGGCGTGGCCGGCGCTCTGGAGCGGCTGATCGAGCTAGAACGCAGCCGCGACGCGTTCCAGGCCGACCTGGATGCCGCGACTCTCGCATACGTGATCATGCGGATCAGCGAAGGGTTTCTCTATGCCGACGTGCTCGCCGACCGGACGCCTGACATCGGCCGGGCCAGTACCGTCATCGAGGCACTGCTGACCGGGCTGGACCTGGCTGGCCGCCGGTGATCTCGGCGCTACCGCAGGCCAAGCTCTGCCAGTATCGCGTCCGTGTGCTGGCCCAGCGCCGGAACCGGGCCCATGGCAGGCTCTCTGCCGGGCACCGTCACCGGGGGTAGCAGGGCCTGCAGCGGGCCACCCGGCGAGCCGACCTCGCGCCATCTGTGCCTGGCGGCCAGCTGCGGGTGTCCTCCGAACTCGCCAGGCGTGCGCAGCCGCGCATTGGCGATCCCGGCCGCGTCGAGCCTGGCCACGGCTTGGTCGGCCGCAAGCTCGCGCAACGATGCCTCAATGATGTCCGTGAGCTGGTCGTCATTGGCAACCCTGACGGTATTGGTAGCGAATCGCTCGTCATCGATCAGGTCTGGCCGGCGCAGGATCTGCCGGCACAGAACTGCCCATTCGCGCTCGTTCTGCAAGCCGATGAACACCTGCCCATCGCCGGTGTCGTAGGGCCCGTACGGGGAGATCGAGGCGTGCCTCGCTCCGGTGCGCCGGGCGGGGTGGCCGCCGTAAACGCCGTAGTAGTACGGCTGGCTCATCCATTCGCCGAGGGCATCGAGCATGGCGACGTCGAAGCTCGTTGAAAGGCCCGTCAGCTCCCGTTCATACAGCGCGGTCAGCACGCCGGTTAGCGCGTACATCCCGGCTGCGATGTCGGCGACCGAGATACCGGCCTTGGCCGGGGTGTCCGGCGTGCCGGTGATCGACAGCAGCCCAGCCTCGCACTGCACGAGCAGGTCGTAGGCCTTCTTATGCGCATACGGCCCGTCCGGTCCGTAGCCAGACACCGAGCAGCAGATCAGCTGCGGATACCGGGCGCGCAGCTCGTCCGCGCGGAGCCCGAGTCTTCCGGCCGCTCCTGGCGCCAGGTTCTGCACGAACACGTCGGCCCTGGCCAGCAGGGCGGCAACTACCTCTTGCCCGCGCTCGGTCGTGACGTCGAGCTCGATGGACTCCTTGCCCCGGTTGAGCCAGACGAAGTAGCTGGCCTGCCCGTGCACCGCCTGGTCGTAGTCGCGGGCAAAGTCGCCGGTACCGGGCCGTTCGACCTTGATGACACGGGCGCCGAGGTCGGCCAGCTGCCGGGTAGCGAACGGCGCGGCGACCGCCTGCTCGAGCGCGACGACCATGATGCCGGTTAGCGGAAGCATGCCTGGCATTATCACCGGCGCACCGAGCCGGGAGCGCTACCTGTACCTGGATGTGCCTACTAGACGGCGCGGCCGCGGCCGCCTCCGAGGAACGAGTCGACAAAGTCGGGGCTGCCGGACAGCTCTGCCGGAGTGCCTTCCATCCGGAGTTCACCGCCGCCGAGAACGTAGGTGTGGTCCGAGATGGCCAGCACCGCCTTGGCGCGCTGCTCCACGATAAGTACGGCTGCGCCGCGCTCGGCCAGACGGCGGATGTGCTCCTCTAGCAACGAGCCGGCGATCGCGGGCGCCAGGTTCGCGGTCGGCTCGTCAAGCAGGAACACGGCTGGTTCAAGCATCAGCACCCGGCCCATCGCGAGCATCTTGCGCTCGCCGCCGCTCAGTTTGCCTGCTGGCCTGCCGATCATCGTGCCCAGCCTGGGAAAGACTGACAGCACGTGCTCGATCCGAGCGCCTACCTCATTCCTGGCCAGCAAGTAGCCGCCCATCTCGAGGTTCTCCCGCACGCTCAGCGGCGCGAAGACGTCGTCCACCTGGGGCACGTATCCGACGCCCGCCCGAGCTACCTCCTCGGGCGGCGTGTTGGTCACGTCCCTGTCGCCCACCAGGACCCGGCCGGCTGACACACGGAGAATCCCGACCAGGCTTTTGAGCAGGGTGCTCTTGCCTGAGCCGTTGGGACCTACTATCGACACCACCTGGCCCGGCATGGCTTGCAGCGAGATGCCCCTGATTATCGGGTCACCCCCGTATCCGGCGGTCACTCGCTCGGCGCAGATCCGCTCGCCTGGCCCGGTGCGCTCAGCCGACAAGGTACGCCTCCACCACCTCGGCGCGCTCCCGCAATTGCGTCATGGTGCCCTGCGCCAGCACGGCACCCTCGGCCATCACGATAACGGGATCGCAGTACTCGTCCATGATGGCCAGCTCATGCTCGACCATCAGGATGGTCATGCCGTCCTTGCACAACTCGACCAGCGCGTCACCGATGCGCCGGGCAAGCTCGGGATGAACTCCGGCCATCGGCTCGTCGAGCAAGAGCACCTGCGGATCGGCCATCAACGCCCGCATGATTTCCACGAGCCTGCGCTGCCCGCCGCTCAGATCCCCGGCGTACTCGTTGGCCAGCGTCTCCAGCCCGAACTTGTTGAGCATCGCTGCCGCCTTGGCTATCACCGCCGCCTCATCCTGTCCCCAGTACCGCTTGCCGGCCAGTGCTCCCATGAAGGTATCGCCGCGATTGCCGGGCGCCGCGGACAGCAGGTTCTCCAGCACGGTTAGCCGCTTGAACTCGCTCGCGAGCTGGAATGTCCGGACCAGGCCCTGCCGGGCTCGGCGGAATGCCGGAACCCCAGTGATGTCCTGGCCCTGGTACCAGATCTGTCCCGCCGATACCCGGTCGGTCCCGGCCAGCAGCGCTAGGAGTGTCGACTTGCCCGCGCCGTTCGGACCGATCAGGCCGGTCAGCGTGCCGCGGATGACCGACAGCGAAACATCGGAAACCGCGTGTACACCTCCGAACTCGCGCGAGACATTGCGCGCCTGCAGGACAACGTCCGCGGTCGGCTCATCTGTCACTGACCCCGGCCCTGCCGAGCTGGGATTCGCCGGGCTGGCTGCTGCCGGGCTGGTGCCTGCCGGGCTGGGCACGGCCGTGCCGGCCACTGGCAGGCTGGGCAGCGGAACCCGCCCGGGATCTGGAAGGTGCTGTTGCGGTACAGGCAGAGCTGGGCCGTCGGCGGCGGCGCCGGCTGGCAAGGGGATCACCCGCCGCCGCTCGGGCAGGATCCCTTGCGGCCGGAACCACAGGAACAGCGCTATCAGCAGCCCGATCGCTACCCATTGCAGCGAAGGCAGCAGGTTCGGCGGCAGGCTGGGATTCGCGTTCGTGATCAGCCGGGTTACCTCCTCGAACCCTACGGGGACGAGCACCGCACCAAGGACCGCGCCGAGGTGGTTTCCCCGGCCGCCGATGATCACCGCTGCGAACAGCACGATGGTTTCCGCGTAGGTCCATGCCGCTGGTGACCAGACGGTGGTGAAGCTCACCAGCACTCCGCCCGACAATCCGGCGATGGCTCCGCCGACTACCAGCATCGCGGTCCGCAGCGCCAGCAGGTTCTTGCCGAGGGAATCGGCGACCTTGTCGTTGTCCCGCATGGCCCGCAGCGTGCGGCCGTATGGCGTTTCGGTCATGTGCCGCGCGTACCAATACACGCAGGCGGCGAGTACTGCGACTCCCGCGGCGAACGCCCACTGGTAGGTCGTGGACGCCGTGGTCATCCCCTGGGGCTGAAAGGGAGCAGGCACAATTGCCAGGCCGGCGTCGCCGTTGAACAGCGGCACGTAGTTCATCACGAGTAGGTTGAGCAGGACTGCTGTGACCAGCAGCCCTATGGCGGCGAAGTCGCCGCGCAGCCGGCGGCCGACCAGGAAGGTGAACGGAAGCGCCAGGACCGCGCCGGCTAGGGCAGCGCCGATCCAGGGCAGCGGGAACGGCAGCTGCAAGCCGCCGACGTAGCGCTGGAAGCCGCCGTTGGCGGTGTCCGGCGGCAGCGACAGGATCGCGGCCGTATAGGCGCCGACGGCCTGGAAGATGATGAAGCCGAAGTTCGTGACGCCCGCGATGCCGAATTGCAAGCTCAGGCCGACGCAGGCTATGACGTCGACCGACCCGTACACCAGCAGCGTGATGAGGTAATACATCTGGCTCCCTGCCTGCGGTCAGGCCCGCGCGCCCAACAACCCCGAAGGCCGCACTGCGAGCATGGCAAGCAGCGCCACGAAGGCGATCACGTACTTGTAATCGGGCTGTATGTAGGCGGCGCTGACTTCCGTTGAGATACCGATCACGACCGCGCCGAGCATGGCGCCGTAGGCGTGCCCGGGCCCGCCCAGGAAGACGGCGGCGAGGATGAGCACCACGAACAGGTCGGTGCTTGTCGGCCCGAAGCTGCCGACGTCGATGGCGAACACCGTGCCGGCCAGGCCGGCCAGCGCTCCGGTCACCGCCCAGGTGATCGTGATCACGCGGCCGGTCCTGATGCCGCAATTCCGGGCCAGGGCCCGATTGGCGGCAGTGGCCCGCATCGCCTTGCCGAGCTTGGTGTAACGCAGCAGGACGTGGGCGCTGATCATGACGATCAGGCTGATCGCGATGATCACGAGTTGCACTGTCGTCAGGATCAGGCCGCCGGCTTCGAGCGTGCGCCCCTGGCTCATCGTGTAGGACACATTGATCCCGCCAACGATGGCCTGAATGCCGAACTCGATGATGAGTGCCATGCCGAGCGACACGATCACGATAGTGATCGGCGATGAGCCGCGCCGCTGGAACGGCGAGTAGACAACCAGGTTAAGCGCCACAGACAGGGCCGAGCACGCGGCCATGGCGACGAACAAGGCGAGCCAGACGGACACGCCCATCTGATTGATCCAGTAGGCGATGAATGCCCCGGCCGTCATGACGGCCGCAAAAGCGAGGTTGAGCACGTCAGTCACCGCGAACTGCAGGGTGAAGCCGACCGCCGCTATCGCCAGGACCGCGGAGGTGATCAAGCCGAAGCCGACCGAGGCAACGAAGATGCTCATGCTGCTATCACCCCTCCCGGCCGCTCCGGGTCGCAAGTGCGCCCGGAGCGGCCGGCCGGGCCGGCCTGCAGCGGATCATCCAGATACCGCGCGCAGCTGGGCGGCGGTGATGTTGCCCGACACCTGCACCGCGCCGGTGGCGGTGTAGGTGTCAATCTGGAAGATGCCCGGCGAGTCGTGGTATGAGTCGAAGCTCGTTGGCCCGCCCGGCCCGATGTACCGGATCTTCTTGCCTGCCTTGAGCTCCTTGACGCCCTGGGCGAAGGAATACACCGTGACCGCACCCGGCACGCCATCGCCGATGGAGGCGATATAGGGCTGCCACTTCGCTGTGTCGGTGCTGCCTGCGGCGACCATGGCCAGCGCTGCCAGGTTCATTCCGTCGTAGAGATGCACGGCACCAGGCGCGGTGAAGTAGGTGCTGAAGTTGCCGGTCTGCGCGTTGGCGACCTTGCCCTTGACCGCCAGCAGTGCCTGTGTGAACGCCTGGTAGGCCGGTCCGCTGGTGGCGGTGACGAGGTTGTCGGCGTGGAAGCTGGACGCGAATGTCGCTGCTCCGACTGCCTTGGCGCAGGCCTGGTAGAAGGCCGGGGAGATTGCCGCGGAGGTACCGATGATCGGGATCGTCTTGTTGCCATTGAGCTGCTTGATCTCAGCGAACAACGTCGGGTCGGCTGACCCGAGCGCCTCGGTCATGATCGCGTCGGGATGAGCTTGGACGATCTTCTCCGCCTCGGTGCGGAAGGTCGTGGCGTTGAGGTCCAGCGTCTCGTTCGCGACCAGCGTCATCCCGGCCTTCTTGATCGCGGCCTCAGCGGGCTGCACGAAGGTCTGCGATCCGATGTCGTTGCCGAACGCGAGGGCGATCCGTTTGTAGCCGAGACTCTGCGCGATCACCGTCATCGCGTAGGACTCAGCCAGGTCCGGAGGGACGAGCCGGTAGAAGTATGCATAGTGGACATGGTCGAATTCGGACTGCCCGGTCATGCAGAACATGACCGTGTTGTGGCTGTTAATTACCGGGACAACGGCGGCCGCCTCGTCCGACGTGCAGCCGATAACCAATTCCAGATTCTTGGTCCGGCTGAGCAGGCTGCCCACTGCCGGAATGGCGTCGGCAGGGTCGCCCCTGGTGTCGGCTGAGGTGCAGCTGACCTTGTGGCCTAGTATGCCGCCTGCCTTGTTGATCGCATTTACCGTTCCTTCGCAGGACACCAGGTATGTCGGGCCAAGGGCGGCATCGGGGCCGCTGAACGGCGCCACATCAGCGAAGACCAGGGTCCCGCTGGCGGCACCGCCGCTCGGAGATGACGAGCTGCCACACGCGGCTAGCCCGGTGGTGAGTGCAGTCGCCGCGATCGCGGCCAGCACGCGAATCAAATGGCCACGGGTCGTGGCACTATGGCCGGCACGTCCCGGTTGTCCCACGGCACGCGCCGCGGAATCTGTGGCCTTGAACATGTTCATCGCCTCCATGGCAGCTTCCGGTAGATGACTCCTATGCAGTAGTTCCGTTCTGCATGGATTCCTGCTGGTCGATTTTGGGTGGGCACGGCGGCGCGGGCAGGCGCCTCTCGATGACTAAGCGGTCAAATGCCAACGGCCGTCGATCCTGGCGGCCGCCATCGCCAATCGCGTAGGTCCACTTCCTCGGCCACCACCCGGTTCCGGATGGCGCCAACTCCCTCGACGGTGACCTCGACGATGTCGCCGGGCTGTAGCCATACCGGTGGCTGCCGGGCGAACCCGACGCCACCAGGCGTGCCGGTCGCGATGACGTCGCCTGGCCGCAGCTTGGTGAAGGAGGAAAAGAACTCGATGGCGCTCGCGATATCAACGATCATCGAGGACGTGCGGGCCGACTGCATGACAGTGCCGTTCAGCGTCGTGGTCAGGACAGCATCAGATACGTCTGCTTCGTCGGTGGTGACCACCTCGGGGCCGATTGGCATCGTCCCCTCGAAGTTTTTCCCGCCCGTCCACTGCGTGGCGGCTCGCTGCCAGTCGCGAGCGGAGGCATCGTTGAGTACGACATATCCGGCAATCGCATCTAGCGCCTTGTCGGCCGGGATATAACGGCCGCCAGCTCCGATGACTACGCCAAGCTCGCCCTCGTAGTCGAACCTGCTGGTCAGCGCTGGCCTGACCAGGTCGGCATACGGCCCGAGCACGCTTCCCTCGCCGCGCACGACGGCTTCCGGCCAGGT
>Ga0187814_10000597_pt1 | contig 12546 bp, 11 predicted proteins | sample NC_S_4_FD_132450 | JGI IMG/M metagenome (GOLD analysis project Ga0187814, IMG submission 132450) | Wetland sediment microbial communities from Neuse River Estuary, North Carolina, USA - ASW-S_4 | ecosystem: Environmental > Aquatic > Freshwater > Wetlands > Sediment | place: USA: North Carolina... | reverse complement strand
GCATGAGCGCCTCCCGGGTCCAACTATAGCTTCCGGTCCGCGGAGTCGACAACGGCGGGGAGTGGAGTCGAGACTCCAAGGAGGACAGCATGATCGATCGCAACGACATCAACGGGCGCGTCCTTTTCGAAGAGGGGGGCCATAAGTTCATCTGGCTCGGCGCGGACGTGGACTACAACAGAGGGGTGGTCCAGACCATGCAGTACCTCCTCATTGATCAGAACAAGGGCTGGCTCCTGGACCCGGGAGGCGTGCAGCTCTTTTCCCGCGTGGTAGCCACGGCCAGCCGCTACATATCCCTCGATCACATCGAGGGAATCTTCTTTTCGCACCAGGACCCCGACGTCTCCTCGGGCATAGCGCTCTGGCTCGGGGTCACGCCCGCGAAGATCTACATCGCCTCGCTCTGGCACCGTTTCCTCCCCCACTTCGGCATAGTCGACGCCTCCCGAATGGCGGCGATCGAGGATTCGCCGAAGGGCATCGTCCTGCCATCGGGCGCGAGGCTCTCCTTTGTCCCGAGCCACTACCTCCACTCCCCCGGCGCCTGGTCCCTCTACGACGAGCGCGCGAAGATCCTGTTCTCCGGCGACATCGGCGCGGCGGTCTTCCCCGACGGCGCGGAGAGTCTCTTCATCGACGACTTCGCGGCCGCCCGCTCCTATATCGAGCCCTTCCACAAGCGGGTCATGGCAGGCAACGCGGCCGCGCGGCGCTGGTGCGAGCTGGTATCCGCCCTCGCGCCCGACATGATCGCCCCTCAGCACGGCGGCATTTTCAGGGGCAAGGCGGTGGGCGACTTTCTCGCATGGTTCGCTTCCCTGCGCTGCGGCATCGATCTGCTCGACGAGACCTACAAGGTCTGAGGCCCGGAATGACCGAAGACATAATGGAGAATTACCACGTCGCGATAGATCGAATCACCGTAGGCTACAACAAGTCCGTCGTTCTTTCGGCTGTCACGAAACGCTCGCTCGAATTGCTCGAAGACTCGATCGGCAGTACGGAGACCTCGCTCGATTCGGTGGTCGCCGCCTTCGAAGAGATCCGCGCCACGAGCCAGAGCACCTCGGCCAACGCCGAGAGCATCGACCAAATGATGTCCGAGATCCTCGTGAAGAACACGACCATGGACGCGGGCGTCGGCAAGCGCATGGAAGACGTCGAGAAGGCGGCAGAGGACGCGCGCCGGATAGGGTCGCTGTTCAAGGAGCTGCAGCAGAAGACCGGCCGCATAGCCGAGGTCACGCTCTCGATCCGCGACGTCTCTGACCGCACGAACATCCTGGCTATCAATGCCTCCATCGAGGCCGCGCGCGCCGGCTCGGTGGGCAAGGGCTTCCGGATCATCGCGAACGAGGTGCGGACCCTGGCCGGACAAACCGGCGATTTTGCCAAGCAGATCGAGTCCACGATCACAGAATTCAAGGGCTCGGTACAGGCGATCGACGAACGCATGCGCGGCTTTCTCGACCTTCTGGAGCGCTTCCGCCTGTCCTTCGCCGAGATCCTCGCCAACTTCCAAGAAAACGCGGAGAGCGTCGAAAAGGCGGGCCAGCTCCTTTCCCAGATCGCGGGATCGATCAAGGAAGAGAGCCAGGCTCTCAGCGACGGGCTCGGCTCGCTCGAGACGATATCGATGGGCATGAAGGATACGCACGCGGTGTTCCATTCCCTGGCCTCGAGTCACTCCTTCCTCGACGGCCTCTTGGCGCGGCGCGAATGACCGAACCGGCGGGGCCCCGCCCCCTCGTCGTAATTACCGACGACCGATTCGGAGACGCGGACGTCGAGCGCTCCGTGCTCGAACCGGCCGGAGTCGAACTCGTCGTCGCGAAGTGCCGAACCGCCAATGACGTGGCCGCCGCCGGGCGTTTCGCGGACGGGCTGCTGGTCAACCTCGCGCGCGTCGACGCCTCGGCCATCGAGGCGCTCGGGCGCTGCCGCGTCATCTCGCGCTACGGGGTTGGGCTCGACAACATCGACGTGGAAGCGGCGCGCAGGCGGGGCATCGCCGTACGGACCGTCTCGGGCTACTGCGACGCGGAGGTCGCCGAGCACGCCCTCGGCCTCCTCCTCTGCTGCGCCCGCGGAATCGCCCGCCGCGACCAGGCCATCCGCGACAGGCTGTGGGACCTGAGGCCCTTCGGACGCAGGGTCGCCGGATCGACCCTCGGCATACTCGGCTTCGGAGGCACGGCCCGCGCGTTCGCGCGCGCTTCCCTGGGTCTGGGGTTTGGCGGCATTCTCGTCTGGAGCCCCCACATCACCGATTCCCGCATAGCCGACGCCTTGGGCGGGGCGCCGGCCGCCTGCGGCACGACGGTGCGCACAGCCAACTTCGATGAGCTCATTTCGAGCTCGGACTGGATATCGGTTCACCTCCCGCTGAAGCCCCAGACGCGCGGCATCGTAGGCGCGCGGCAGTTCGCCCTCATGAAGGGCGACGCGGTGATAGTGAACGTCTCACGGGGCGCGGTGATCGACGAGGCTGCGCTCGTCGAGGCTCTGGAATCCGGGAGCATCGGCGGCGCCGGCCTCGACGTCTTCGCCGTGGAGCCGCTGCCTCCGGGAAGCCGCCTGCGCGCCCTCTCCAACGTCGTCCTCACCGATCACTCGGCCTACGCCTCTCGGGAGTCGATTCTCGAGCTCAGGCGAAGCGCGGCCCAGAACGCGTTGCGCGAAATTTTGCCGCGGTGACTGCGGTCGCCGGGGCGGTCAAGGAGAGGCGGAGACGACGAGCACGGAGACGACCTTGCCGTCCCTGTTCGAGGCCTTCACGCCGTTGAGCGGATCGGGGACGACGTCTCCGCGATAGACGAATCCGTAGAAGTGGACGCCGGCGGTCAGCGGCAACTCGAGCTCGTAGAGCCCCGGCCTCGTCTCCTTCATCTCATGGATGAAGGGGTCCCAATCGTCGAAGTCGCCACAGACCGTCACCACCTCGCCCGGCGCTCCCTGGAAGGTGAAATGGGCGGTGTGTCCGTCCGGCTCCAGGATCTTGTAGAGCCCGAGATGGAGATCGCTCCGGTAGGGGATGTCCGCGATCGACAGGGCCGCGCCCGTCGACGGATCAGTCGTGCTGTGCGGATTGCTGGGATCGAAGGTCCAGACCCCGTCGATGATCAGGCGATAGACGAGGGAGGCGTTCATCTTGAGCGGAATCGGATAGGCCAGGACGAAGACGCCCTGGGTGTTGCGGTCGAAGGGATGTATCACCGCGAAGCCCTCGTGCGCGAAGGCGGCGCCGACGAAGCGGTACGGACCGGCGACCGAGAGGACGAGCCGGTCCTCGATGACCTGCGGAGCCTCCGCGGCGGTCATGCCCGCGAGCTTAAGATGCAGGGGAACGGAATCGACCACCGGTACGCGGGCCGATGTCAGCACGAAATTCTCCGCGAACCCTTCGACAGAGAAGAGTAACGTCCCGAGAAGGACGATCGACACCATGATGCCTTTCATGTTCGTATCGATACTATCGGCCGACGCCACGGGTAAGCTCAAGCGGTTTTCCTTCACAAACGAGTGGATCGTCCGTTAATATAGGGAAGGATTCCCATGCCGCGGCTTCAGGATATCGAACGCTTCAAACACGATCTCGCCGCCCTCGCGCACGAGACCGAGACCCTTGCCCGCTGGGGCGAGGAGCCCGTCGACATCCCTCCGCCGGGCGGCTCCGAGGGCGCCCAGGAGCTCGAGGAGGTCGCGCCTCAGGCAGACCGGGGGAGCAGGTCGCGACCCTCAGGCGCGGCGCCCGAAGCCGAAGAAGGTCTCCCTCCGGATTTTGCAGCTTTACTCGACAACCTGCCCCTCGACGTAGCGGCAGAAGAGACCGGGGAGGGCGCTGCCGAGGGGCTCGGCAGTCCGCTCGAAGCCATCGAGGAGCCGGAGTTTGGCGCAGGAGAGCCCGGAGCGGCCGCGGTCGGAGAAGGCGGCGCGACGCCGGAAGAGCCCGAGTTCGACCTCGAGGCCTTCGCTCTTCCCGAGGAGGCCGCCGAGGCGGAGGAACCCCCTCCCCCCGAGGAGCCGGCGCCCGGCGAGGAACCGGCAGCCCTCGAAGAGCCGGCACCCGAGGAAGTGGAGGGCTCCGCGGCTCCTGGCGGGGAATACACCGTCCCGGAGCTCGGGGATTTCGATTTTGGCGGCGGCGCAGAGACGCCGGCTTCCGAGACCGCGGAAAGCGACTTCTCGATTCCCGAAATGGAAGCCGGCGGGGGCGAGGTCGGACTGCCAGAAGAGCAGGGCCCGGCGCAGGCCGAGGAGCCTGGCTCCTCCCAGGCGGAAGCGGAAACCGCAGCCCCGGAAGAGGGCTTCTCATTCGGCGAATCCCTCGGTACCGAAGAGAGCGCCGAAGAGGGCGGCGGCGCGGGCTCTGTCGGGGAGGGGGGCGGCGGCGCAGCCCCCTCCGTCGGGGCGGGCGCATCAGGAGCGGGCGCCCTGGGAGCGCGCGGCGACGGCTTCGACGCCTTCACCTTCGAAGAGGGAGCCGGGGCCGAGCCCAGCCTTGGGGCTGACCTCGATGCGGAAATAGCAGCGCTCAGCTCCGAGGTGGGGCCGGGCGAGACCTTCAGCCTGGATCAGGAATGGGGGGGATTCGGCGGCGAGACTGCCGCGTCCCGACAGGCGCCACCCCGCGCAGAGGCGCCGCGCCCGGCGCGACCTGCCGCTGCCGCAGAGGAGAGGGCGCGACCCGTGGCGCTCACCGAGGCGCAGGTCGACCGCCTCCAGGACGCCCTCCTCTCGTACCCGCTCAATCTCCGCGTCGCCATCGAGGACATCCTCGCCAACGAGAAGGGCAGCGAGGCCCAGCAGTCGAAGCTCATATGGTCGCTGGTCGAAGGCGCCTCTGCGGAAGAGGCCGCCCTCACCGCAGGCAGGATACTCAAGCGCCGGATCGAAATACCCAGAGGCTTCGAGAAAAAGACCGGCGCGGCGATCGAAGCGGAGAAGGGCAGCTTCCGCTACGCCTTCGTCCACACGGTCCTGCCGGCGCTCCGCATCGGAGCGGCCGCCGCGATAGGCGCGGCTCTCCTCGGCTGGTTGGGCTGGCGCTTCATCTACACGCCTCTCGCCGCCGACGCGCTTTATCGCTCCGGTTATCAGCGCATCGCCGAAGACCGGTACCCCGAAGCCGAGGAAGCCTTCAACAAGGCCACAGCGATGCGCGAGTTCATCGCCTGGTACTATCGCTACGCCGACGCCTACGCGGCCAAGCGCCAATACTTCCTCGCCGAGGGCAAGTACGCCTCCCTGATCGAGCGGCACCCGCATGAGCGGGCCGGAATCCTCGCGTGGGCCAGGTTGGAGCGCGACCAGTTGAAATACGAGGAGGCGGTTCAGGTCCTGAAGGGGGTTCCCCAACCTCTTGCGCGCGTGGCTCCAACGGAGGCGGCGCGCGGAAAATCCGGGCTCCTTTCCTGGGACTACTACAACAAGGACGGCCTCCTCCTCCTCGGCGACGTCTACCTCGACTGGGGCGACGAGGACAGCGCCAAGTTCGAGGACGCCCGCCGCGCCTACGCCACACTGATCCAGCACTATGGCTACAGCGACCTCTACCTCGAGCGGATGCTGCTGTACTTCATCCGCTCCGACGGCGCGCTCGGGCCCAACGGCAAGGCGCGGGACAATCTAAGCGACATCCTCGCCCTCAAACAGCGATTCCTCGCGCGGAAGACGAATCCCCTTTCTTCGTCGACCATGGCGGAATTGGGAGGCTACCTTCTCGATCGGAATCTTCTGGACGACGTCCGGATGATACTTCTCGCCGCCGCCAAGAAAGCGCCCGCTCTCCCCGAGGCGCACTATCAGCTCGTCCGCTATTTCAGGAGAGCGGGCATGCAGGACGAGGAGCGAGTGGCCCTCGACAACGCCGTGAAGACCTTCGCCGCCCAGAGCGGCCTGACGCCGCGGCGCACCGCCATGTATCTCGACAGCCTCATCTGGCGGGGGGACTACCGGGTCGCCGCGCGAGAGTGGATCGGAGCCGAGCAGGACTTCACCACTGCCGCGACGCTGTACGAGCAGGTGCTCGAGCTTAGGCGAGTCAAAAAGGAGGCGCGCTTCGGGGAGGCCTATGCGGGCCTCGCGGCCGTCGCTTTCTGGCAGCGCGACGACCTGGATTCGGCGCTGTCCTTGCTCGAACGCGCCGCGGACTCAGGCTACGATACCGCAGACACGCGCTACGAGCGCGGCTACATCCTGTACGAGAAGGCGCGCTTCGCGGATTCCCTCGAGCAATTCTATCTTGCGGGCAGGGACGGGACCGAGAGCCCCTACCTCGGTTTTGCCTTCGGCACAGCCCTCTACGAGCGGGGCGACTACCTCTCCGCGGAGGCGTATTTCCGTCGCGTCGCCGAGGCGATGAATAAAGAGCTCACCCAATTCAACCTGTTCCAGCCGGACCAGCGTCCTTCGCAGGCGGAGATACTCGAGCTGCTCATGAAGGCCGACAACAACCTCGGGGCCTCGCTCCTGCGCTCCGCGGCCCTGGTCGGAGACGCGCGACGCCGAGGCGTCGCGGCGGCCTCGCTTTCGGAGTCGTCCCATCTACACGACGAGCTCGTCGCCTCCGGCGTCCCCCTCGGCTCCGACCCTCGCGATCTGGCTTCGCAGAACCTTGCCCTCGCGATCAAGGGGGCGAACGAACCCAGCCCCGTGGTCTATACGGAGATCGAGAAGGCCATGGCCTTTCCCCGTAGCGGCCTCGCCGCCCTCGCGATGAATGAAGAGCGGAAATCGGCCGGAGAGTAGGCGCGCCCGCAGGGAGTAGGCGCGCCCGCAGGGGCCAAAGCTGCGGCGCGACAGATCGGGCGGCTTTCAGAATCCGGAGACTCTATTGCGCCCGGCCTTCTTGGAGACGTAGAGGTACTTGTCCGCGCGATCGATGAGCTCGCCGAGACTCTCGTTGTCCTGAATGCTCGCGACGCCGATGCTGAGCGTGATCTGCCAGGGGACTATCTCGAAACGATGTGTAGCGACTCCGTCCCTGATGCGGTTGGCTATGTTCTGCACGAGCTCCGGGTCGGCCTGAACCAAAAAGACCACGAACTCCTCGCCGCCATAGCGAGACACGAAATCGCTCGAGCGCACGCAATCTTGGATTATGCGCGCGATTTGCCGGAGAACCTCGTCGCCCGCCGCATGACTTATCTTGTCGTTCACCCGCTTGAAGTGATCTATGTCGAGCATGAGCGCGTGGAACTGTTCGTGATAGCGGATCGCTCGATTGAGAAGTTTCTGGCCCGTCTCCTGAGCGAATCGGCGGTTGTAGAGACCGGTGAGACCGTCTCGGAAGGAAAGGTTCCAGAGCTCCTTGTTTTCCCGTTCCAGGTACTGAAGGCGTTCTTCGTTCGGCGCAACATTGCTTCGTATCACCCAGGCGAAGATCGCTCCCATTCCCGAGGCGGCGATTATCATGGCGGTCGTGTCGAACTCCAGCCCTTTCTCTATAAAGAAGGCCCCCGCTGCGGCAGCGACGGCGGTCAGGGACAGAGCGAGGGACAGAAACCGCCTGTCCTTCCACCCGACGAGGGCCGCGGCCCCGGCGCCGAAGACGAAGATCGAGGCCCCCTGTCCGGATGCCAGGTCAACGAGGGCGGCGGCGGCGGACCAGGCCAGAATCAGGCAGACTCGCAGCTTTGAGGAAGAGAGAAACGAAAAAGTCCGCCTGCCCCTGCGCAGGTTGAGCCGCCCGAGGAACGCGAAGCCGGCGCCGACGAAAAGGAGGGCGGGGAGCGAGAGCCGCGCGGCGCGAAGCCAGGTCCATGGCGCAGGCCCAAAATAGAAGACCCGAGAAGCGAGCAGCAAAACCACCGCAACGACGAGCGCGAAGACGAGGAGAGGTTGTCGGTATGTTCCTGTCTCGCGCGGAGGAGCCTGGGAGTCCTTCGAGGCGGACCCGGAGGCGGGACGTAGACTTCGTCTCATACGGCCATCCGGATTGACGCCGTCTTCATGGAATTGAAGCCTCCGGACTCGATCCCGTGCTAGGGACAAATTCCTGCCGAACCTTGGCGAGCTGGACGAAGTGTGCTATCGCGATAGTCATAGAAAGCGGCCGGCGGAGATCGCACTTTAATAGATGCGCCGATCAATGGGCGATACTGGGATTGAACCAGTGACTTCTACCGTGTGAAGGTAGCACTCTCCCGCTGAGTTAATCGCCCATCGATCGGCCCAAGTCGAACCATATCGATCGAGTGCGGATACTACCATCGCCCCCCCCGACTGTCAATAATAGCTACGTTCTCTAAACTAGAGAGGAGGAACGTCAACTTTTTCATACTTTGTTCTCGCCGCTCTCGAAGAGCCGTAACGGCGGATATTATACAATAAGCATTTATCGAAACCGCACAGTTGACTTGTTTTTGGCCTGCTTCTTGCATTAGTATGAAAAGGAAATCGAATCATGGAAAGAACCCTTGCGCTCAGGCGCGACCTGTGGAGCGGCCGATCCATCACCGATGAGATCCGCATCGAGCTCCTCCGAAAAAGCCTCCACCTCCTCATCGCCTTCGTTCCCAGCCTCGCTGCCATCAGTGTCGAATACACGGTCGTCCTGCTGTCCGCCGGCACCGTTTTTTATGCGCTGTGTGAAACCCTCCGCATCCGAGGGGTGGCGGTGCCCCTCGTCTCCCGCCTCACATCCATGGCGGCACGCCGCCGGGACGCAGGCAGGTTCGTGCTCGGGCCCATCACGCTGGGTCTGGGCGCCTTGCTCGCCCTCCTCCTGTATCCCAATCCTGCCGCCTCGATCGCCATCTATGCGCTCGCCTTCGGGGACGGCCTTTCCAGTCTGGTAGGAAAGCTCTTCGGCAGCGTTCGTCTTCCGCTTACCGGGGGCAAATCCCTCGAAGGAAGCCTCACGTGCATGGCCGCCGTGTTTCTCTCGTCGGTTATCGTGACCGGCAGCCCGCTCCGCTGCCTTCCCGTCGCCCTCGTCGCCACCGTCGTTGAAGCGGCGCCTACGAAGGATATGGACAACCTCTTCCTTCCTGTGCTGACCGGCGCCGTCGCCGCACTGCTCTTCTAGCCCGAACCTCAAGCGCAGACCGTCTTTGCCTCTCGACCGCACACACAATGACGGGCCCCGCCGGGGAAGCCGGGCCAGCCTCGCATGCCAGTCCTTATTGCCAGAGGTAGTAGCTGTGAAGACGGGACACGAAAAGCGCCGAACCCGCGGCGAGAAGCACGAAGCCGAAGATGATCAGGTAGGGGTTCCACACCGAGATGAGCAGTCGCTGCCCCACGAAAAAGAGTGCGCTGCCGAGGGCGGCGGCCTTGTAGGAGGACTCTGAAGTGCTGTGGGCCGCGTACAGAAAATTCGCCACTGTTACGGCTCCGGCGACGAGGCCCAAGCCCGTGTTTACCGCGGCGTATCCAGGTCTCAGCTCGAGGGTGAGTGAAAATGAACCCGTGTTTACGGGGATCGAGGCTGCGAGACCGAAGGCCACCGCTACGATCAGGGCAACCACGGTTCCGATCTTCTCATTGCGGAAACCCGCGGCGTAGAGACCGGACAGGAAGAGCGAGAAATAGCCGACGTAGCGCGTAAAGACGAGAGCCTTGGCGCCGAGGATCTGCAGCGAGAGCGAGGCCCCGCCGACGACGAGCGAATAGAGAACGAGACGGAGAATTTCCAGGCCAACGGACAACACCCAGAACGAGTAGAAAAAGATCTCGGTCGATACCGTCTTTCGAAAACTGAAGAGGATCAGCCCCAGAGTCAGGGCGGCATAGAGGGCACAGAGCCCGATCCCGGCCGCGGCGAGCCGGTACGAGGGGATAAGAGCGGCGCCGATCTTGAAGCTGGCCACCGCGCCGGCCTTCTGTAGGAAGGCCGGCGCCTCGGGGGCCGAGGCGAGGCGGGAAAAGAGCGGGATAAACGCCGCCAGACACAGACAAGCTGCAATAAAGAGGCTCCAATAGGCGCGGCGACGGGCGACGATAGTCACACAACAAAGCATAGCGCGTCACATTGGCTTTGAGAAGGCTCGCTCCTCCAGAGCCTCTTGACGGACGAAAAAGGGCGATGTATGTACTATATGACTATTTTACATTTTTCGGTCATAGAGGTTATATGCCGCGTCCCTTCAATGACTACGAACGAGACAGGCTCCGCGAGAAGCTCGTCGAGGCGGGCAAGCGGCTCCTAAACCGCGTGGGCCTGCGGGGCCTCGTCGTGGATGATATCGCTCGGGAGGCGGGGATCTCCAAGGGGAGCTTCTACGCCTTCTTCCCCTCCAAAGAGGATTTCGTCCTCTCCGTTTTCGAGGAGTGGGAAGAGCGCTACCGGGGAGCGCTGCTGGATGATCTCCGCGACGGACCTGGTACGGGCCGCGAGCGGCTCGAACGCTTCTTTTCCGGGATCTTCGAGCTCTTCGAGCGGGAGCCCGGACTGGCGCGGCTCGGCTTCGTCGACATCATGCACATCATGGAGCGCCTTCCGCCCGAGCGCCTCGCCGCGCACCAGGCCAACGACGCGCGCAGCATCGGGGAGGCGGCGAAGGGATGGGCCGAAAACGGCATCGTGAAAGAGGCCGACCTGCCTGCGATCGAGGGCATTCTGGATTCGCTCTTCATCCTCGCCATGCACCGCGATGACTTCAAGCCCGAGAGCTATGCGCCGGCAATGCGGCTCCTCGCGGAGGCTCTGGCGATGCGGCTGTCCCCGAAGGGAGGAGATGGTGAAACCGCCTGAGACAACGTCGACGGTGATCAGGACTCGGGGCCTCGGCAAATCCTACGGCAGGGTTCGGGCGGTCGAGTCGGTGTCCCTGGACGTCCGGCAGGGCGAGATATACGGATTTCTGGGACGAAACGGGGCGGGAAAGACGACGACGATCCGCATGCTCCTTGGGCTGGCCCGGCCGACCGAAGGCGAGATCGAGCTTTTCGGCCGCCCGCTGCGCCGAGCGCGGCTGGAGCTGCTCGGGCGGGTCGGCTGTCTTGTCGAGGGAGCGGCGGCCTACCCCAATCTGACCGTACGGGAGAACCTCGAGCTGCAGCGCAGGCTCACCGCTTCGCCGCGGCGTTCCGTAGAGGATACGCTGCGCCTCCTCGGCCTCGAGGCCTACGCCGACAGGAGGGCGGGTCGGCTTTCCTTCGGCAACAAGCAGCGCCTGTCTCTGGCTCGCGCCCTTCTCCACTCGCCCGAGCTCCTCATTCTCGACGAGCCGGCCAACGCCCTCGACCCAGCGGGTATCGTCGAAATCAGGGAGCTTCTCCGCACGCTCGCGGACGAGGAGGGCGTGACCATCTTCATGTCGAGCCACATCCTCGCCGAGGTCGCGCAACTCGCGGACCGGATAGGCATCATCCACCGCGGCCGGCTCGTCGAAGAGCTCGATTACGAGTCCTTTCGCCGGAAGGGCCGGCGCTTTATCGAGCTCGGCGTCGACGATCCGGTCGCGGCGGAGGCGCTGCTGCGCGCTCGGCTGGGCTTCGCCGATATCGTGCGCGATGACGCGGGCGGTCTCCGGGTGGCCGATGTCGACGCCGACGCCGGAGCCATAGCCAAGGAAGTGGTCCTCGCCGGCATAAGACTTCACAGGCTCCTTCAAGTTCAAGAGGACCTCGAGGAACACTTCATGCGGCTGACGGGAGGGGAGTCATGAGCTTTCCGCGCGTGCTCGGGACGGAGCTTATCAAACTCAAGCGATGCAAGGTGACGTGGATCAGCTGGATCGCCTACAGCTTCATCGTCTTGGTCTGCGGGCTCTTCATGTGGATCATGAAGGACCCGGAAACCGCGGGGCGGCTCGGGCTGATCGGACAGAAGGCGAGGTTCAGCGTGGGCGCGCAGACGGCGAGTTGGTCGACTCTCATGGCGATGCTCGAGCAGACGAGCGGGGTCGGCGGAATGATCGTCCTTTCGGTGATCGTCACCTATATCTTCGGCCGCGAATACGCCGAAGGGATGGGCAAGTACATGCTTTCGCTTCCGCTGCGCCGGAGCGTGATCGTCATCGCCAAGCTGACGACCGCCCTCGCCTGGTTCGGCGTCCTCTGCCTGTCCCTGGTCGCGGAGGGTCTCCTGATCGGGGCAGCGCTGGGACTCGAGGGCTTCTCCTGGGCTCTCTTCGCCGCCTCCGCGCTCAGGATCCTTTTCATATCGGGCCTCTTTACAGCCCTCGCACCAGCCGTGGCGTGGGTCGCGGTCGGCTCGGGCGGCTACCTCGCCCCCCTCGGGTACAGCATCTTCACCGTCGTGCTCGGGACGGTCTTCGGGGCCACCGACTGGGCTCCCTACTGCCCCTGGTCCATCGTGCCCCTCCTGTCGGGGGTCGCTGGGCCGGGCAGCGCGCAGCTGAGAACGGGCAGCGCCCTCGTGCTCTGCGCGACCTTCCTCGTCGGAGCCTTCGGCGTGATCGCGCATCTCGCCTCCGCCGACAACGCCCAGTGACGGAAGGAGGCCCGCGCCCTCCGTCCGCGGGCCCGCTAAAACAATCCGCCATAAAGGATGGCCCGGCAAAGACCGATACTGTGCCTAGGAGTGAGCCATGAAGAAACGGAGCATACTCGCGGCGCTGGCCTTCGCAGCCG